>Ga0315283_10007036_pt1 | contig 10093 bp, 7 predicted proteins | sample YL17G09_0_MG_FD_204541 | JGI IMG/M metagenome (GOLD analysis project Ga0315283, IMG submission 204541) | Sediment microbial communities from Yellowstone Lake, YNP, Wyoming, USA - YL17G09_0 | ecosystem: Environmental > Aquatic > Freshwater > Lake > Sediment | place: USA: Wyoming | collected...
AAAAAGAGCTTGGTCGGCAAGAGCAGTTGATTCCCGTTGAAGTTCCTCGGGTGAAATGATGGTCGTGCCAGATACCGGCCTTTTCGTTCGCAGGACTTCGCCAACAATTTCGTCCTGGCTCTGGTCGTCTCCCTTCAAGGACGGATTATTGACGCGTAATACCACCCTGCCCATATTGTCTGTGATTGTCAGGATGTCCATGTTTTCACTGTATTTAAAGCGGACCAACTCGTCCATGTATTCCTGGCGGGCGTCCCCTTCTAAAATGTCACCAATGAAAAGCCTGACTGTGGTGAAATTAACCGCATCTTCCACTTTCTGCAACCTGGTCTGGTATATTTCGCGGGCGGCATTCAAGTCGTTGCGGACTCGTTCCTGTGCCTCATCAATGATTCGATTGTTAAAGATCTGGATTGCAGAAAACGTGAAGATCAGGCTGCTCAATAGGATGATGGATATAAAGCTCAGGGTCAATTTCGTGGCAATGGGCAGCCTGATGTTTTTTATTCGCGTGGATGCGGCATCCGTTACCGCTTTCAATTTAAGTCACTCTCCATAATCTCGTAAAAACGTATCAATTTCAATTTTTTCTCAAAGTGCTTCGTGAACCAGCTCCATCAATTCCTTGACCTGGAGTCGGTTCTCATTTCCGGTGGTTTTGACTGCATCCCGGAACATGGTCACATCTTTCGGACAGGCCACTACAAATGTCTGCACGCCTTCAAGCGCGGCAGCCTCGCGGATACGAATCTCGCTTGGCCGTTCCTTGCCAGGCTTTTCCTCCATCCAAATTCGGCCGCCGCCTGCTCCGCAGCAGAATCCTCTATCTCCATGCCGGGGCATTTCGACCTGTGTGCATCCCGTTGCGCGGAGAACGTTTCGAGGCGCATCATAAATACCGTTGTAACGCCCCAGGTAGCAGGGATCATGATAGGTAACCGTGTAATCAAGTTTCCTGCTGAATTTGAGTTGACCGGAGGCGATCAAACGGGTGAGCAATTCCGTGTAATGCAGGATTTGTGGGCGGCCGTTTCCATTGAATGAGTATTCGTTTTTTAGGGTGTTATAGGTATGAGGATCCGTTGTAACAATGGTCTCGAACTTGCACTTGCTTAATGCCTGCATGTTCTTTTCAGCCAGCATTTCGAAAATGCCTTCTTCCCCAACACGCCGCACATCATTGCCGGAATTGCGTTCCGCATCAAATAAAATTCCAAAATTCAGGCCTGCTTTCTGAAAGACTTCACAGGTTTTTCGCGTGACATCCGAGAGGGTGGGACTGTATGAGGCATAATCGCCGACGAACCACAGGTACTCCACCGGCTCACGGCGTGCATCCTTGACCGGAGGCTGCAGGTTCGCTGTCCACTTGGCGCGCATGCGGTCCGATTGACCAAATGAATTCCCGTAGCGCCCCAGATTGACCAGGGCAGTCTGAAGCGTGCTGTCCATGCTGCCTTGATCCACAAGGAAGCGGCGCATGTCCACAAAAGTGGCAATATGATCGATGAACGCAGGGCAGACTTGCGAACAGGCCCGGCAGGTGGTGCATGCCCAAAGCTCCTCATTGCTGATAACGTCCCCATGCAGGGAGCGGCCATTCCTCTCCCAGAGATGTGCCTCCAGCTTTACCATCAAATCCCGAGGGGAGAGAACCCCCGCGCCTGCAAAAGCGGGACAAACATCCTGGCAGCGGCCGCAGCGTGTGCAGGATTCAAAGTCCAGCAATTGCTTCCAGGTGAACTGCCGCCATTCTTTTACTCCGGGTCCCACGTCTGAACGTGCGGGTGGAAGCGCCCCAACAGGCTCAAGGGAACGGAAGAAGATGTTAAGCGGCACTGAGAAAATATGGAACAACTTCGTAAACGGCAGGCTGATGAGGATGATGAAAGCCGTCAATATGTGAAGTATCCAGATCGCGAGGTGAAGCGTCTGATTGTTTGGATCACCCAGGGCAAGGAACGCCCCGGCAATCAATTGGCCGACCGGCGACCACACTGCCCAGTCAGGCTGGGTGACTGCAAGGCGCAATCCCTCGGTGAGATAGCCACTTATCGCAATGAATGACAACATGAGGAGGACATAGAGATCATCCCCTGCAAGGCCCTTGACAGGAAAATTCTGCAAGCGGACTGGACGAGTGACATAGCGCCGATAGATTGCCATCCCCAACCCGACAATAACGAGCAAGCCGAGAATATCCAGCGCCAGCTCAAAAAGAATATATACCCACCCTGTCAGGATCTGGAAACCGAAGAACAGGTGAGTGACGTCCCAGTCCACAGTCGCCAGCGCGGTGCCAAAAGCCAGAACAAGCATCCCCCAAAAGATCGTGAAGTGCATGATGCCCGGGTAAGTCTCTTCCAATGTTCGACGCTGAACCACGACTTGAACTATGGCCGATCTGATGCGTTTCCAGAATTGACTGGTTCGCTTCTCAGGCCTGCCTTTCCGCCAGCGCAGGATTCGGCGACCCACTCCATAGAGAAACACAAAGATTGTCACCGCCGCAAGGATATATTGCGCGATTTCAGCCCAGTGCGGAATATTCCAGAAAGTCTCTCGGATAGGCATGGTGACTCACTCCATCATTTCGCTCTTATTTGGCCGACTTGACCTTTTCTGTCAGAGCGGGAACAAGGTCGAACATGTCAATTGTGGAGCCGAATTTCGCGACGTTAAAGATGGGCGCATTGGGATCCGTGTTAATGGCGATAATTACCTGGCTGTCAGACATCCCTTCCACATGCTCCGGCGCGCCGCTGATGCCCAACGCCAGGTAGATTTTCGGTTTCACGCGCTTACCTGACTTTCCAACCAACCGCGAGGTGGGAAGCCAGCCCTGGTCCACCACCGGGCGTGAAGCGGAGACTGCAGCCCCTAGGGCGCCGGCCAGTTCGTTGGCCAGGTCAAGATTGTCCTTGGTCTGGATGCCGCGCCCAACCGACACGAGGACGGCTTCCTTGGCAATGTCCACGTCCCCGGCTTCAGGTTCGATGTAGTTCTTCACACTCACCCGCAGCCCGTCCAACGCTGGGGCAGCGATAGGGGTGACCGGCGGCGCCTGGGTACTTCGACCCAACTCGGATTTGTAGCCTCCGGGAACCATGGTGATCAACGCCGTCGGAGCGGGGATTTCCCCTTCAGCCATGATCTTCCCGCCGCAAATCTGGCAGATAAACTTTCCATCTGTCGAGAATGAACGGCACGAACTGATCACCGGCAGCCCAAGTTTCGCAGACAATCCACTGGCGATATCCATGCCCAATGAGGAGTGACCGAATAAAACCACGCGCGGATTATGTTCTTTAATCAAGGCGGCAAGCGCGGCTTGATAGGCATCCGAGGTAAATTCAGCCAGCGAGGCATCCTCCATGTAAAGCACACGATCCGCAGCCAGAGAAGCAGCCAATTCCTGTGCATTTTGGCCGAGAAGCACTGCGACCACATCGCCGCCTGCGCTCTTGGCAAGTTGACGGGCAGCCGCCAGCATGACATAGGATATTTCAGCGACCTGTCCGCGTAAATGCTCGATGACAACAAATAGTGTCTGGCTCATGGTGTCCTCCTCACAATGCGCCGGCTTCCTTGAAGATGGCAAGGATCCTGTCGGCAACGGCGTTCGCGTCGCCTTCAAGCATCGTCGCCCGCTCCGCAGCTTCCGGTTGGAACATGCGGCTGACGGTCACCCCGCCTTCCAGGTCCAAGCCCGTCACAGGCCGCTCTTCCACTTTGGCGGTTCCCATCACCTGGCGAATCTTGCTGTACGCTATATATCGCGGAGGCTGCTCAGCAGCCTGGATTCCTAAGACTGCAGGCAGCTTTACTTCGACTTCAGCGATCAAGCCGCCGGGATATTCTTTGCGCACGACCACCGCCCCATCAGCCAGAGTGAGACCCGACACATACCCGACATAAGGCATGCCCAGGAATTCGGCCAGCAAAGGGCCGAGCGACCCATCCAGGTCGTTGTGCGCCTGGACCCCCGTTAGCACAAGGTCAGGATTGAGTTCCTTCAACAGACCGGAATAAGCTCGCGCCAATGCATGGTTATTGACACCGGCGAAATCACCGGTTAATTTGATCAATTGATCAGCGCCTTTGGCTGCCGCAGTGAAGAGGAAGTCATCCGCTCCTTCGGATTCGACTGTCGAAACGATGACCTGCCCTCCTCCTCTTTCCTTTAATAGAATTGCCTGTTCAACAGCGTGGTCGTCGAATTCGTTGATGATGAGTCGCAGCCAGGCTGTATCGAGAGTCACGCCGCTGGAGTCGATCGTCAATTCCTCCACAAGGTCAGGGACGAACTTTACCGGGACAATGATTTTCATGGGCATCTCTCCTTTGGATTCGTACAGTTAAATGCTCATGGCTTCGGCGAGTAATTCGGCAATCTCGCGGACTTTAAGCTGACCTGCATCCTGGATGGTTTTCACAGCGTCCTCGAAGCGCGGCGGTTCGTAAGGGCAGGCAACGGACAGGATGTCCGCGCCGGCTGCCACTGCTTCACGAACGCGCCACTCGGAAAGCCGCGTGTGGGCTTTCTCCCACTGGAATCCATCCAGCCACATTCCGCCGCCGCCACCACCGCAGCACAGGCTATTTGTGCGCTGATGGCTCATCTCCACCAGTTCCAATCCGGGGATGGCACCCAGCAGGGCACGGGGTTCATCGAATACGCCATTAGCCCGGCCAAGATAACAGGGATCGTGGTAGGCAATCTTCGCTTTCACTTCATTCTTCAAAAGGGGCTTTAGCAGCTCGAGTCTCTCGGCCAGGAATTGGGTATAGTGTTTAACAGGGTAGGAAACGCCCATGGCAGGGTATTGATTCTTAAGCGCATTAAACGCATGCGGGTCGGTGGTGATGATTTCGTCAAACTTATATTTGCGGAATGCCTGTCCGTTTTTCTGGACCATCATTTCAAATAGACCGCGCTCACCCGCCAGCCTCTGCGAATCGCCATCACTGAACTCTTCCGGTCCCAGGATCCCGAATTTTATCCCCAGGGCGTTGAGGATCCTGGCGAGCGACTTGGTGGCTGATATCATGCGGGGGTGATAGGAAGCATAATCGCCGACAAACCACAGCACATCGACAGGCTGGCGTGTCTTCCCCAGAATATTCACTTCGGGCTGCAGCCCTGTTGTCCAATCGGCTCGCTTTCTGGGTGACTCCCCCAACGGGTTGCCATACCGTTGTGTGTTCTCCAGCGCTGCCTGCAGTTCAGACGGGATGTTGCCAGCCAGCAGCATCTCCTCCTTGGCACGCGTCATCAGGGCAGCCGTGATGGGGATGTCCGACGGGCAAAATTCTGTGCAGGCATAGCAGGAAACGCACATCCACACGCTGTCGTGCTTGATTACCTGGTCGAAAAACTCTGACCGCAGAGCGCCGATCATTTTCCCCGGCGGATACTTCATGATGTATCCAAAGGGACATATGCCGCTGCAGGTTCCACACTGCAGGCAGGTACGAATTCGTTCGCCGTCTTCGAGTTGATACAAACTGGAGAGGAATGTCTTGCTTAAAGATGTGCTTAATGGGGAAAGCGTGATTTCCAAAGGACACCTCCAGATACATGGTATGGATGCACAACGCCTTCAGTTTTCAGGCGCTTGTGCGCATGGATATTTCCTTGGCAGGCAAACTACACAAAGCGCCCACGTTGGTTTATTCCATTGCACAATATACTTCTAAAGCTTGACCGCTCCCGGAATTCTTTATACCGGTATGTACTATTATTTTATTATCGTGACTTTCTTCACATAAAGTCAACGTTGAATGTCACCGTATTTATAAATAAAAGTCATAACTCATTAATTTGCCGGTAGTGATCATTTTTTATCGTTTCCGTTCAACGATTTCGCGGATAAAAAAGGTAATTCGCCGGTCAATCCACTCGGGGACCTGTTTTGTCGTTGACATGCACCCCTATTTATTGTATAAAAAGTGTGGTGGTTTTTACGGCTTGTTGCAAGTCAGTCTGACGATAGACTGGTTTGCAACAACACTTTAACTCCTGCTGACTGATTATCAGGGTGAAACACGGTTGTTGGATAAGGAGATCATCATGTCAATAAACTTAAACAAACTCTTCGGGGCCATTACTTTCCTTGTCGTTTTGTCAATCATTCTGACGGGGTGTGCCCCTGCCCAGGGTATACAGGATGAACAACGCTCCATCACGATAACCATTCCTGAAGACCCTCCCTCATTCAATGCCATCATCGGAGATACGGGCTATGACGCGCTGGTCAGCAACATGGTCTTGCTCGGCTTAACCGGTATTGACCCTGACAGTAATATCTATCCCGAGCTGGCCGCAGAACTCCCCTCACAGGAGAATGGCGGCGTGGTGGTGGATGAAAACGCGGGGACGATGGATGTCACCTGGAAAATTCGCCAGGATGTGAAATGGTCTGATGGCACCCCGGTCACCGCGGAGGATGTCGTCTTCACCTGGAACGCCATCATGGACCCCGAAAAAGGGATCTGGGTGCGCGGCTCGGATTACGTGGACAATGTGGAGAAGATCGACGAACACACAGTGGTCTTCCACTACAACAGCCTTTATACAGGCTATCTGACTCAATTGGGTGGCGAGCAGCTCGTGGTTTGGCCAGCCCATTACTGCGACCCCGAACAGGGTTTCTCGCAATGGGATTGTGGTCGCGAGCCACTCAGCAGCGGACCTTTTGTGTTGAAAGAGTGGCAGGTTGGCGACCACATGACTTTTGAGAAGAACCCGAATTATTTCGAGGCGGGAAAACCCGGTGTCGATGAAATTGTCATCAAGATCGTGCCTGAAGACTCTGTCCGCAAGGAAATGCTGCTGAAAGGTGATACCGACCTGATCATGTGGGTTTCCGAAACGATCGCCAGGGAACTCGACGGTCAGCCGAACATCAGCGTGAGCGTCAGCCCAACCAACCGCTGGGTGCTTCGTGTCTACATGAATGAAGCGGCACGCGGAACAACGGATCCGGTCAGCAGCCCGAATCCATTCTTTGCCGATGTGCGTGTTCGCCAGGCTGTGCGGCAGGCCATCGATGTGGATACAATTGCAGAATCTGTTTTTTATGGTTACAGCAAACCCGCCTGGACGGAATTCGCTCGCGAGCCATACAAGTGCGATGTGCCGCGGCCAAAGTATGATCCCGAAGCGGCCAAAGCCCTGCTAGAAGAAGCCGGCTGGAAGGACACGGATGGCGATGGAGTCCGCGAGTGCCATGGTTGCGCGAATGCAAAGGAGGGCGACCTGCTGGAATTTGAACTCGCCACCTACCCCGATTACGGCGAGCCCATCCTGCTGGCTCACCAGTTGATCGGGGAGCAGCTGACGAAGATCGGGATGAGACCCAAGCTGGTGGTGATAGAGGGCACAGTGATGTGGGCGGAAGCCGAGGATGGCGGCACCGAACAAAGCGGCAACTACGACATGGACCTGTGGGATGACGGCTACTCCGGTGTGGACCCGACCGATTACCTGGATGAAATATATAACTCGAATGCAGCGGTCCCCGGGAGCGGCTGGAACATCGTAAGGTGGATCAGTCCGGAAATGGACCAGTTGCTGGCCGAAGCTCGCACCCTGGATGAAAACAAACGAGAGGAAGTCTTCTGCCAGATGGCGCAGCTCCTGGATGAGCAAGCCGTGGTTCCCCTGCTCTTCACCATCATCAACGCCGATGCATATTCATCCCGACTGGAAGGTATCCAGTCCAACGGCAACGATGTCGTGACCTGGAACGCCGCTGACTGGACGGTGAAGTGATCCAATACATCGCGCGCCGCCTGGTGCAAATACTCGGCATCATGGTACTGCTGAGTATTGTGCTGTTCGCGCTGGTGAATATCGCGCCAGGCGGCCCGCTGGCCGGGCAGGGACAATCCCGGCATATCCCGCCGGAACGAGCTGCCGCCCTCAAGCGGCAGTTTGGTTTGGACAAGCCGCTGCCCGTTCAATATGTCGTCTGGCTCGTGGGTAACGATTGGATGAGGGTCGATGCCGATGGAGATGGAACCGCCGACAGCTACGGGACACGCCGTGGAATCCTGCGCGGTGATTTTGGGTTTTCCTTTCAGACCCGCCAGCCTGTGCTCGATGAAATCCGGCTTCGCCTTCCGAACACCCTATACTTGATGGGAATCACCCTGCTGGTGGCGCTGGGAATTGCCATTCCGGCCGGGATCATATCTGCGGTTAAGCAGTATTCCAAAATTGATATCACCATCACAACTCTCGCCTTTGCGGGGCAGGCTGTTCCTGAGTTTTGGCTCGGACTTCTGTTGATCCTGGTCTTTTATGTATGGCTGCAGAACCCTTTCACTGGCGAACCGTTGCTTCCTTCAGGGGGAATGTCATCTCTGGATACTTTCTCGCTGTGGGACAGGACCCGCCACCTGATCCTGCCTGTCATGTGCGGCGCGCTGGGGTGGATCGCCTGGTATTCGCGATTCCTGCGTTCAAGCATGCTGGATGTCCTCCATATGGATTACCTGCGCACTGCACGCGCCAAGGGTTTGCCGGAGCGTTTTATCCTATACAAGCATGCCCTGCGCAATGCCATCATTCCCCTCGTCACCATGTTTGCGCTTGACCTGCCGACCATATTTGCCGGTGCAGTCTTTGTCGAAATCCTGTTTTCATGGCCGGGGATGGGACGACTTTATTATCAGGCAGCGACACAACGGGATTACCCGGTCCTGCTGGCTGTTCTGATCATTGGAGCAGGATTAATCCTGCTCTCCAACCTCCTTGCGGACATCCTCTATGCAACCATCGACCCTCGAATCCGCTACGAATAACAATCTCGAGGATCAGGGTGTTTGGAGGAGATTCAAAAGACATCCAGGCGCCATCACCGGGTTTATCATCCTATTAATAATAACAGTCGCGTCAATACTCGCTCCGTTATCTCCTTACCCCCCGAACGAATCCAATATCCCTGAACGTTACCAGCCTCCATCACTCCAGCACCCGATGGGGACCGATGCACTCGGACGCGATCTTTTGACCCGCGTGCTTTACGGCGGACGCATTTCCCTCTCGGTCGGTTTGCTGGTCGTTGCCATTTCAATGGTCCTTGGAATAATCGTCGGCTCGCTGGCCGGTTATTTCGGTGGACGTGTGGACAATATCTTGATGCGCATCACCGATGCAGCGCTCAGTCTGCCGGCATTTCTGGTACTGATCCTGCTGTCCGCCATGATGCGCGAGGTCGACCTGCCATTCTATGAGACAAATAATGTCCTGAGCATCGCTCTGGTGATAGGCTTGCTTTCATGGATGACCACTGCCCGGCTGGTGCGAGCCATTTTTTTAACCCAGCGCGAGATGGACTATGTGCTCGCTGCGCAAGCCCTGGGTGCGTCCGGGTACCGGATCACGATGCATCACGTCCTGCCAAATGGAATCGGGCCGATCATCGTCGAGGCCACACTTGAACTAGGCTATGCCATCATCACAGAATCGGGACTGAGCTTCCTGGGGTTTGGCATCCAACCCCCCACCGCCAGCTGGGGGAATCTGCTCAGCGACGCACAGGGGCACTTCACGCAATACCCGTGGCTGGCGATTTTTCCAGGGATGATGATCTTCTTCACCATAATATCAGTTAACTATATCGGTGACGGATTGCGCGATGCCTACGACCCTTACCATGTTCTAAAAAAGGTGGGCGAAGTGTAAATTCCACCTATGCCACGAAGATTGAATCAAATTCCCATGGCGATCACCTCTGGATTTTAAGATTCCAGCATAAACACCAAACTACTTATGCCTCAATGCCCCAATTGCCAGGAAACCGAGGATCAGATCAAGGCTGGGAAAAATCCTTCCGGCAGCCAGCGGTTTCTGTGCAAATCCTGCCGGCGGAAATACACCCCTGAGCCAAATCTTAATGGCTATTCAAGCGATTTACGAAAACAAGCCATCCTGATGTGTTTCGATGGGCAGACATTCCGGTCCATTGCGAGAAAATTGGGGGTCAACCACCAGACCGTCGCCAATTGGATCGATGCCTACGTCGCTCAATCGGCACGTGCAGTCTATAAGCATCCGAAGTATTTGATTTTCGACTGACATTTC
>Ga0315283_10007037_pt1 | contig 10093 bp, 7 predicted proteins | sample YL17G09_0_MG_FD_204541 | JGI IMG/M metagenome (GOLD analysis project Ga0315283, IMG submission 204541) | Sediment microbial communities from Yellowstone Lake, YNP, Wyoming, USA - YL17G09_0 | ecosystem: Environmental > Aquatic > Freshwater > Lake > Sediment | place: USA: Wyoming | collected...
GTTCCCGGCATCGCAGGTTCACCAGATAATATAACGGTTACTGTCACAGGTGAAATTTATTATACTTTATTTCAATCTATAACGCCATCAAGCTCTGCAATAAACTATATCGGAGACGGGACATCTCCTTTAGAAATGGGAATGAAGTTTCGCAGTAGCATAGATGGATATATTGACGGATTCCGCTATTTTAAAGGTGTAGGAGCACAAGGAGTACATATTGGGAACTTGTGGAGTATTGCTGGCACTAATCTGGCATCTGCTACTTTTACCGGCGAAACAGCTTCTGGCTGGCAGACCGTTACCTTAACCACTCCGGTAGCTATAACCGCAAATACAATCTATGTTGTTTCTTATTTCAGTCCCCATGGCGATTTTATGAAAACAAGTCCTTATTTCACAGCTGATATTGTGAATGGCCCACTTACCGGGTTGGGATGGACAGAAGCTCAGCCTAACGGGGTATACAGATATAATGCTACTTCGGCATTCCCAAATAATAATGCTTTTATTGGTAGCACCAATTATTGGGCTGATGTATTATTCACGCCAACACAACCTCCTGATATTACATCACCAACTATTGTTTCTGTACTGCCGGTTAATAATACTACATCCGTCCCAATAACCAATCATCCATCAGCAATATTCAGCGAATCACTCGACCCATTAACAGTAAATACAAATACATTTACGCTGACCGGTCCAGGTTCTACGCCTGTTGCCGGCTCTGTTGTCACTTCAAACGGAACAGCCACTTTTACTCCTGATTCACCCCTGGCGGTTTACACAACATTCATTGCAACGCTTATAGGGGGTGCGACCGACCCACGAATTAAAGACCTTGCTGGCAATGCTTTGGCTGCTGAATATAGCTGGCAATTTACTACAGAAAATTTAAGCATACCCAGCATTACAATACAACCGGGTTCACAAAACGCTTGTAATGGCAGCAGTGTAAGCTTCATCTCTGCCGCCACAGGTTCTCCTTTGCCAACTCTTCAGTGGCAGGTTAGTTCAGATAATGGAAATCACTGGCATAATATTACCGGAGCTGTTACATCTCCCTATACTTTTACGGTAGCAGTGCTTGATAATGGCAAACAATTTCGTGCTGTATGGACAAACAGTACTGGCTCTACAAATTCCTCTGCTGCAACACTAACTGTTATTCCTTCTATTACCGCAACAATATCCTCTGTCAGTGCCAGTGCCTGCCTGGGTTCTCCTTTCCAACTACAACTTTCTGAAGCAATCGGTCAACCACCCTTTAGCCTGGTAGTAAATGGAAAAACTTATGACGGGGTAATTGTGGGACAAGCTTTTACAACCATAAGTACTACGGAAGAAAGCCTTTGGGCCGATACCACCTTACCTGCTGTTCCGGCACAGAATGACGGTGCCGCCCAGGAATTAGGTGTCAAATTCCGGACTGCCGTTGATGGATATATTAAAGGTATCCGTTTTTATAAAGGTTACGGCAATTCAGGTACGCATACCGGATCATTATGGACCACCAGCGGTATACAAATTGCACATGCAACTTTCATAAACGAGTCATTTTCTGGCTGGCAGGAAGTAAGGTTCGAAACCCCTGTGGCAATTTCTTCCAATACAACTTATATTGCATCCTATCATGCACCTATGGGTAATTATGCGAAGGATTATAACTATTTTATAAATTCGCACTATAACGGAAGCATGTTAGAGGCTCCAAGGGCCTTAGGCAGCGATGGGAATGGCGTTTCCAAGTATACCAGTAATCCCGCAGGGGAGTTCCCGGAAGCAAATTCGGCCGATAGTTCTAATTATTGGGTAGATGTTGTATTCTCCTATTCAAACAGCGATACAACCTTTATTAATAACTTAACAAGTATTACTGAAAATGGCGGATGTACAAGAACGGGTAATCCATTAAGCAGCACCATTGCTCATCTGAGTTCTCCGCCTGCTCCAAATGTCGCAGGTGTGATCATATATTGCAAAGAAGCCATTGCTATTCCTCTTGCAGCGACAGGCACTGATTTATTGTGGTATACAACAATTACCGGAGGAACAGGAACTGGAACAGCACCAACCCCATCAACTGCAAGTTCAGGAATTACAAGTTATTATGTAAGCCAAACGGTTGAAGGGTGTGAAAGCCCGCGCGCCCAGATTGATGTTGTGGTAAATCCGGTTGTCGATGCAAGCGTATCAATTGAAGTAAGCCAGAACAATGTTTGCGCAAGAACTTCCGTAACCTTCACGGCTACCCCCACCAACGGCGAAATAACCCCTGCTTATCAGTGGAAAGTGAATGGAACCAATGCCGGAACAGACACTTTAACCTATTCTTATGTTCCGGAAAACAATGATACGATAACCTGTGTACTGACTTCAAATGAAACCTGTGCTACTGGCAGTCCTGCTACTTCCAATGCGGTTGTTATGGCCATTAATCCTTTGCCAGCCGGTGCCGGAACTATCAATGGTCAATCTTTAATTTGTGAGAGATCAGCGGGAATAGTATACACTATCCCGTTAATTGCCAACGCAACCAGCTATGAATGGACTGTGCCGCAAGGAGCAACTATTGTAAGCGGATCAGGAACCAACACCATAACCGTTGATTTCGCTTCGTCAGCAGTAAGTGGGGATATTTCGGTTTATTGCTCTAATGATTGTGGAAACGGCACCGCATCGCCTGCTTTTGCTGTAACAGTAAAGGCAGTTCCGTCTGCACCTGTTATCACGCTTGACGGTTTTACTCTTACGAGCGATGCCCAGTCGGGCAGCCAATGGTACATCGAAGGCGTATTGATTCCGGGAGAAACAAATGCAATATACAACGTAACACAAACTGCTACCTATTGGAGTGTTGAAATGCTTGACGGATGTGCATCTGATACTTCAAACAATATCTATGTTCTCTGGACAGGAATTAACACCATTGCAGCAGGGCAGTTTGAATTGTATCCGGTTCCGAGTAATGGTTTATTCACTGCTACAATGATCTGGCCAAAAACAGAGTTGATTACCATCCGTGTATTTAATAGCTTTGGCAGTCTGATGTTCGAGAAGAAAGACATATTGGTAAAAGGAAGTTCCAAACATCTTATCGATCTGAGCACCGCCCCAGCCGGAATGTATACAGTAACATTTACTTCCGGGACCAACCAGGTGAACAGGAAAATGATCATCAACCGTAAACAGGATGGGAATAATTAACCAGGATTAAAAATGCGACAATTTATCACGTTTTCAGTATAAATGCAGGGAGGGTGTCTCAAAAGTCAGAACAGTCTTCGTCTCCCTTTCTCCAGGCTCAGGGAAAGCTTCTCAGCCTGTCAACTGACTATCAGTATTTTGTCATTTTGAGGGGTAATTTATTTCATAAAAAGTAATAATAATTGACGTTAAAATTTATATATCAATGTTATCATCTAGAGGATTATACTTATTCTTCTTTGTCAGGCTGAGCGGAGTCGAAGCCTTCATCTCGTCAACATTTTTTCAAACTAAAAAGATAAACGGGTAATAGTATTTCGACTCCCCTCTGTCAGGCTCAGAACAGGTTTATCAACGTGACAAGCTTACGAGTTAACGTTTCGACTCCGCTCAACGTGACAGTCTTACGAGTTAAAGTAGAGTTGTTCTGCTCAAACAACTGTGTCAGGCTAAGATGTAATTTATTTCATAAAAAGTAATTTAGAATTAAGTTAAGTTGTTGTTATTTAATTAATACAAAAATACGTCAATAGTAGTAGCCTGCCCTGAGCCTGCCCTGAGCCTGCCGAAGGAGCCTGCCCTGAGCCTGCCGAAGGAGAGTCGAAAAATAAACAAAATACGACTTTTGAGACAGCCTCTTTCAACTTTCATACGTTCGGATAGTTGTGAATTGAGAATTGAGAATAGAATTTTATCTGGAAGCTGTCAGCAAAAAAATCGGATATGCGGTAATATTTCCTGCTTCATCTTCATTATTCAGAATATGACATTGATGATGTTGGATATTTTTGAATCCAATGTTATTCAGTTTGTTGGCGAGAACTTCAACATCAAATCCAGTGTGTCCACTGAATCCCGCGCCATGAAATGAACCATCCTCGGGATATAAATCGGCAATGGCGAGGTATCCTGCGGTGTTCAGAAGAGCATGGAATTTATTAAATATGGCATCAATATCTCCAACATGATGCAGCACCATCTGCGTATAAATGATGTCGAATTTGCCATTGAAATCTTCCTTTTCGAGATCGAATAATAAGGGGTTCATATTTTTTACATTCTCGCTGGCGATTTTCTCCATAACTACCTGTGTCATCTCACGCGAATTGTCCATCAACGTGATGTCATCGAATCTGTCCCTCAGAATAAAACTCAGCAAGGCAGTTCCTGCGCCATATTCCAGCGCTTTCATGTTTTTATGAAGCGGGATCGTTTCTAATAACGCTTTTGCAATAGCTTCCGACCTTTCGATGTGTCTTGGATTATTATCCCAATCCCGGGCTTTATTGTCGAATTCGCTCATATTGTGTGTATATTTAGTTCGTCCGATTTTACGGGTACTGTATTGTTGTTGCAACAACATATCCAGGAATAGAAGCACATTTCAAAAATAAGCAAAATTAGCAGGGGGGAGAACTGAAATAAATAATTCAATCTCCTAAATTGTGTTTGTAAGAAAACTCGAAGATTCAAATATAAAATGATTATTCGCTTCGCTTATGAAAACGCTTCGCTTAATTCGTATTTCAAGAAATAGGAAGTTTTCTTAGAAGCACTAAATAGCTGACAAAGGATAGTATTCGGATTTGAGACTATGGTAGAAACCGAAAACCCCCTGCCAGTTGTCGCAGGCAGGGGGCTGAGTAGCCGGATCAGGCCGGAGCAGTTGTTGTTAGTTATAAATGAGTTTAAATATCCTTTTACTTATTTACAATTACCTTGCCAGAGTTCACGGGTATGCCATTCACCTGCAGTCTGTAGAAATAAACTCCATTCGGAAGGGCAGTAGCATCAACATTCTGGATGTAAATACCTGCTGATCTGGTTCCCTGAGAAAGCGTGCTTACCTTTTTCCCGAGCAGGCTATATAAGCTGAGTAAAACAGCCCCGTTTTGAGGAAGAGAATACCTGATGGCAGTATATGTGCGCACTGGGTTTGGGTAAATGCTTACTGCATATTGGCCGGGTCGTGTATGATCAACTATCCCTGTTGAGGGGGAACACAAATCGCCCAAAGCAACCTGTCCTCGTATCTCGCCTCCGGTATTATTGGCTGTGTGGAAGTTGGCATAAATGGCTCCACTCTCGAACTTATCAGCAATTACGGATGTAAAAGCAGCATCGTTCCAAAAACCCATTATTACCGAATCGGTCGGAAGGGTAAAAATAGGAGGGGCACTCACGCCGGGCAGGCCTTCATGGAAATGATCAGCGAGAACAGCTGAGCTGAGATTGCTCACAGCCATACCATAATGCAAATTGCTGTGGTTGCGGTCGAGCGTTACAAACCCAGAGCCCTGAGCGTCAGCTGCGCCTGATACAGTGCCGGTTTCCTGTGCAGTGCAAAGGCTGAATACAACCCCTTTGCGGGTTAGTGTAGCCGGTTGACCACGGACTTCGCCTGCCTGGTTGAGTGCTGTGTGCATATTCACATATATATCTCCGCTTATGGCTTTTGTTACAAATGAATCAAAATCAAGACTCCCGGTAAAGTCAGCCGGCGTTAAAACACCCGAAATCACATTACCCGAGATAAATCCTGTCAGACTTGCCACCACAGAGCCACTTTCACCTGCTTTCCCGGAATGAAAATGTGCACCTGTAATAGTTCCGCTCAAACTGTCAGCCTGCATATTCACCCATAGAGAGTCAATCATACTGTTAACGGCAAAGTTGCATAATCCCATGGCATTGGCAGAGGTTGCCGGATCAATAGTTCCTGTTTCCTGTGCCGGACTCATCCAGGTATCGAACGAAAGTGTCCGGTTTAACCATAATTGCCCCCTGATTTCTCCTCCAGGGTGTTTTGATGTATGTACGTTAACATAGACTTTTCCCTGTCGCAGTGAATCGAGGAAGGCCGATGGGCTGCCGAGCGTTGTCAGATCATACACACCCTTATATGAATTCCCCACCCTAAACTGTGAAAGAGGCACTATAGGAGGTCCGCTAACACCGGGAGCGCCATAATGAAGATGTGCATTCGTGATACTACCCGTTAATTCGTTCGCCAGCACGTTCACCTCCAGTTTGGTATTGTCCTGACTCAGGTTAAATGATCCCACTCCAGCTGGTGTTGTATCCGGAGGATTAATATTACCTGCTTGTGCCATGTCCAGCTTTGCCAGGTAATTCTTATCTGCTTCCGGTAAGATCCGGCCGGCTATTTCTCCGGCAGGATTGGAAGCGGTATGAATGTTCACATAATATCCGCCATCGAAAAATGGTTTGAGGTCGCCATCTTTTAAGCTGATACCGGTAAGGTATCCTTTAATCTTATTCCTGTCGATGAAAGATACAAGACTGTATTTCACGGTACCACCTGATTCCGAATGAATATGAGCTCCAGTTATGGGACCGGTGAGGCCGTTCGCAGTTATATCGAACCAAAGGGTGTCGTTGTGGAAGGAAAAACCCGCCACACCATTTGCTGAAGAAGGAACTCCGGGGGAACTTTCCTGTGTAGTGTCCAGCCTTGCTGAAAACATAAGTCCGCCAAACGATTCCTGTGCCCATGACGGCAAGATAATCGTGGCAATGATTGAAAGAAGTATTAACTTTTTCATAATATAGTCTCCTTATTTTTTATGATTAATTAGATTGATTTTAAATGCAGGTCCGGCCAATGAAGCAGCAGGGCCTGTGTTGCTCTGGTAATATTTCTTTTATAAGCGTATAACAATCATTTGCAGGTTCTGTTCGGAATTCTCCGAAATACTATTGATAAACATCTGATACCTTGTACATTGATATTAAGATTAAGTTCCTGGTTTTTCAAGTGTTGCATCCACATTTACCTGGATGGATTCAGCAATATTAGCTACTACAGCACCAGGAATTATAATGTTGTAATCTTTAGGTTTGATGATAAAAACGGCTTTTGTAACGATCTTGCCACCCTGGATTTCTATTGTTCCTTTCTCCGTAATTTTATTAGTTACCCCATGAATGGTCAGGTTACCTTCCACGTTTGCGCTATAGCTTCCGTCCTTGCTGAAATTGATATCTTTCAGATTGGATATTTTCCCTGAGAAAGTGGCAGTGGAAAATTTATCGGATTCCATATAATTCTCATTGAAATGTTCCTGCATAAGTGCTTTTTCGAACTCGAATGACTTGACGAGAACTTTGAAAACGAAATCACCTGTGGCGACATCCAATGCGGAATTAACCTGGGCGCTGATTGCTTCAATCTTTTCCATGGGTGTTTCCGAGTAAAACCTGATACGGCCGCTCCTGGTGATACTTTTCTGGGCAAATGTGCTGCTTGTAACTGTCAGCAGCACTAGAATAAGTTTGAGTACATTTTTCATTGTTATAGAATCTAGAAGTTGTTAATATCGTTTGCGTGATCTTTAGATTTTTGTGAGATGAACTTCTTTGGGTGAAGTTGTATTATCATCCATGAGCCACATTTCAGTTTCACTAAGTTTCATAATTTTCCAATCTTCGCTTATTTCATCCATATGGTGGTTTCCGGTAAGCGTGATCATCAATTTATTGTAATCCCCACTGGAGTGGTTTCCGCTATCGTCATAGTCACTATGGCTGCCCTGCATCAGGCTCCACGATCCGTAATAAAGAATTCCTATGCCGGTGCTGGTTGCCACGGCCGATCTGTCGCTGTTCAGCTGAAACAGGTAAGTGCCGAAATCAGAAGTCTGATCAATACCTTTTTCGATGAAAGAGGATACTTTCCATGCACTTGAAGCAACTATAACCTTCTGTGATTCGCTTATAGTAGTGGAAGTTGAAATAGCTTCTGCATCTTTTCTGCAGGATACTGTTAATGTAGCAACGATCGACAGTAATAAAAATGATAATTTTTTCATGGCTTTTAAATATTTGGATATATCTTTTTGCGTTGATGTAGTTCTTTTGATGAAGCAAAGTAACAACCGTACATGCGGTAAAAAAAGTGAAGGTTGCCGAACGGGGATTATTGGAGGTTGAATGGGAATTTCAAGACGAAGAAACAGAATAGAAAAAGAAGAAAAATGAAAAAGAAATCTTCAGTTTTCCAAAAGAGTTAACCATTTTTTCTAAGTAAATAAGCGGATATGATTATATTTCCCGTGTAAATAATTTTAATAAATAGGTCAGAGGGAACCATACATGAATTTTCATGGGGCGCTTGTGTATTATAGAAAATTCATGTAGGTTTGTATAAAATTAAAATTCCTGTCTATGAAAAGGCTAATTCGTATTACCGTTGCAGTAGCAAGTGTTTTATTAATTAATACGTTGATCATTAACCCGGTATTTGCCCAATCTGCCCAAAAGGTTAATGAAGTGGGTAAGCCGATCCCAGAGGGAGTAATTAAAATTGCCGAGAAATCATGTATGAACTGTCATGCCAAATCCGGAAATTGCATAGCCCGGACACATGTGAATTTATCGAAGTGGGATAAATATTCACCGGAAAAACAGGCTGCCAAAGCAAAAGCAATGTGCAACATGGTATCGAAAGAAAAGATGCCCCCTAAAAAGTTCAGGGAAAATCATCCCGAAGGTGTTCCAACCAAAGAGGAAATAAAAACGATCTGTGACTGGGCACAATCGCTCCAGCTTACTAAAAAGTAAATATTTATTTGAACCGATAAATGACGGGATAAGTCGCTCCTGCCGGGACGAATATCATTTCATCCTCCCGGGTTTGATTTAGTCACGATCTGGAACATCCTTGTTCCAGGAATACACGGTGCGAAGACCCGCAGACTGTTTACGCAGGCAATCGGCAAGCATATGATCAAGCATATGATATAGAATAGATTTAGTATTAATTCGATATGGAAATCAATAAAACTGAAACAAAAGATTTTGTAGAATTTTTCTCAGTGATCAAGCAGAATTATCGGCTGATACTGATTTTCATTTCTTGTTCATGCCTTGCGGTTGCAATAGGCACATACTTTATTCCCAGGCAATATACATCCAGTGCAATAATCTATCCAACATTTTCAAACTCGCTGGAAGATGTTATCAGGAATCCCCAGTTCGGATCTGATGTGGAAGCCGACAGGCTTCTTCAATTGCTCGAATCGCGATCAATCCGGGATAGCATTGTGCGCAAATTCGACCTGGTAAAGTATTATGATATCGATAAATCTGATAGAGACTGGCAGTTTCAATTGACTAAGAAATTTCAGAAAGATATAACTTTCACAAAAACCGCTTTGATGTCCTTGGTCATCTCTGCACGCTCAAGGGATCCTGAGATGTCTGCTCAAGTTGTTAATGAGATTATTCTGCTTTTGAGTAAAATACGGGAAAAATTATTTAAGCGTAATGTTTACATCGCCTTAGCATCCTTTAAGAAGGAGTTTGAAGCACTGAAATCCGGGCTTGACAGTATGAGTGGAGTTCTCAATAGGATGACACGCACGCGGAAAGATGTTCAACAATACCTTCAGACAGAAAAATATGTCTCGCTGATCTTTGATAAAAAACAGATGGCAGATGATGATGCCGGAAAAGCATTGCAGCTTGCAGTGAATCAATATAATGTTAAATTGAGCTGGTTATACGATGTTCAGAACTCACTGAAATATGCTGCTCTCATGAGCCAACGGCCCCTTCCATCTGTTTACGTGATTGAATCCGCAGAACCATCCTATAATAAGAGCTATCCAAACTACAGTATTAATCTCCTGATTGCATTCTCCGGCAGTTCTGTCTTCATCTCATTTTTACTTTTTTTGATTCAAAAGATCAGGAACATATTGGCCTAATTTAAACCTGAATGAAGAACTGGTTCGCGGAAACGAAACATATCACTACGACCTTAGTATGTATCGCCTGGATTATTCTTCTCACAATTTCGCTGATCCTTGATATAAAGATACTGACCTGGCTGATCGTCGCGATTGCTCCGGTCATGATC
>Ga0315283_10007040_pt1 | contig 10089 bp, 7 predicted proteins | sample YL17G09_0_MG_FD_204541 | JGI IMG/M metagenome (GOLD analysis project Ga0315283, IMG submission 204541) | Sediment microbial communities from Yellowstone Lake, YNP, Wyoming, USA - YL17G09_0 | ecosystem: Environmental > Aquatic > Freshwater > Lake > Sediment | place: USA: Wyoming | collected...
CCTTTACGAAGTGGTCAAGGCGATCGCCGCCTCGGCGGACCTGGAAGAGACCCTTGGCCTGATCGTCCAGACGGTGAAGCGGGAGATGAAGGCGGAGCAGGTCGTGGCCTTCATCCGGGGAGAGGGGGATGAGCTCCTGCCCGCGGCCGGGACCGAGGATACCCCGCCGGATGAAGACCTCACCAAGTTCGCCCAAAAGGTGCTGGCCTCGCCCCGTTCCGAGGGCAGGCCGGGGATGGTCACAGAGCCCAGGGGGCCGGGGGGACAGGGGATGCGCATGGGCCGGCAGCTCCGGGCCAAGGACCAGACCGTGGGAGTCCTGGTGGCCGACCACCTGGCGGCGGGGGGAGTCTGCCAGGCCTGCGAACTGCTCGCGGACATCGCGGCCATCGCCATCCACAAGGCCCAGCTCGTGGCTTCGCTGGAGGAGAGCCTGACCCGCATCGAGGAGCAGCAGGCCCAGCTCATCCAGTCCAGCAAGCTCTCCATCATCGGGGAGATGGCCGCGGGGATAGCCCACGAGATCCGCAATCCCCTTGCGGCCATCACCCTGGGCTGTGAGCTCCTGGTGGCTGAGGCCGAGGAGAAGGCCGGGGGAAAGTCCCCGACCGAGACCCGGGCCCTGGAAACCGTCCTCGCGGCCTCCAAACGCCTGGCCGATGTGGTGGATAACCTGGTGGGCTTCAGCCGGAAGCAGGGCCCGACCAAAGGGCCGGTCGAAGTCGCCCAGCTCCTTTCCAAGACCAAGAGCCTGGTGCGGTACCATATCTCCAAAAGCCGCGTCCAGTGGGTCGAGGCTATCTCCGGGGACGGACAGCCCGTCCTGGGAAACGAGGGCCAGCTCCAGCAGGTGCTCCTGAACCTCATCCTGAACGCCTGCGACGCCATGCCCCAGGGCGGGAGCCTGACCTTTTCCACGGCCCCGGCCGAGCTGGCGGGGATGGGGCCCGGGAAGGCCGGGGTTCCGGCCCTGGCGCTCTCGGTCCGCGACAGCGGCACGGGGATACCCCCGGAGGCCCTGAGGAAGGTCTTCGAGCCCTTCTTCACAACCAAGGGGGAGCGGGGGACGGGCCTGGGCCTGGTCATCAGCCGGAACATCATCTGGGAGCACAGCGGGACGTTGGCGGTGGTAAGCGAGCCGGGGAAGGGAACGACCTTCACCCTCACTCTGCCCATATTCATCGGTAAGGAAGGAGACGCTTAGATGAACGAACGGATCTTAGTGGTGGACGACGAGGAGTTCATGCGCGATGCCATCCGCCTCGTCCTGGAGCGCGAGGGGTACGCGGTGGCCGTGGCCGTGGACGGGCAGGAGGCTCTCGAGGTGGTGCGGGAGCGGAAGCCGGACCTGGTCATCACCGACATCACCATGCCGCGGATGGGCGGGTACGAGCTCCTCACCGCCCTGCGCAAGGACCCCAAGACCCAGAACCTCCCGGTCATCCTGGCGACCCAGAAGGACTCCACCTCGGACGTGCTGACCGGCTGGGGCTCGGGGGCGGACTATTACATCACCAAGCCCTTCGCCTCCGAGATCCTGAAGCTGTCCGTGGAGCTCGTGCTCAAGGAAGCCGGAGGGCGCGCGGAGCTGGCCAAAGCCAAGGCTGCCCAGGCCTCCTGACCGGGCTTGGGGCGCGCTTTAGGGATGCGATGAGCCGAAAGCTTGTTCTTGTGGCGGACGACCAGGAACCCATCCGCACGATGCTCAAGATGTCCCTGGAGTTCATGGGCTACGAGGTGGCCGCGGCGGAGAATGGGAAAGTGCTTCTGGCCCTGGCCCGGGAGCGGGTCCCGGACCTCATCATCACGGACGTGATGATGCCGGAGATGACCGGGTACGAGGCCCTGGAGGAGCTGCGCAAGGACGAGGCCCTGAAGGCGGTCCCGGTCATCGTCCTCACGGCCTTGGAGGAGGCGTCCTACCAGGAGAAGAGCGCGTCCTTCGGGGTCGCGGACCACCTGGTGAAGCCCATTTCGCTCCCGGTGCTGAAGTCCAAGGTGAAGCGCGTCCTGGAGCTCGCCGCCGGATGAGAGAACGATCCGGGCGGGTTCATCCCGGAGGTTTTTTGTTTTTGGTTGTTGGTGGTGAGCAAAAGACAAACACCCGGCAACTTTCTTTGTCTTTATAGGAGAGCATGAGGCATGGAGCAGAAGCAGGCAGTCCTGGTGGTGGAGGACGACCCCTCGGTCCTCACCCTTCTCGACATGACCCTGACCCGGACGGGGTACGAGGTGGTCCGGGCCAAGGACGGGGAAGAGGGGCTCCGGATGGCCAAGGGAAACCCCCGGGTCCCGGACCTGGTCCTGGCCGACATCATGATGCCCAGGATGGACGGCTACGAGATGCGCACCGCGCTCCTCGCCGATCCGGCGACGAGGGCCATCCCGTTCATCTACCTCACGGCCAAGACCGCCCGGGTGGACAAGGCCAAGGCCTTCGCCCTGGGGTCCTACCGCTACCTGACCAAGCCCTTCACCCAGGGGACCGTGCTGGAGGCGATCAAGGCCGCTCTCCAGGACACCCACGAGCGGAACCGCCTGACCGCGCTGGCGGCCCGGAAGCTCTCCGGGAGCCTCAGTGAGACCTCGGTGGCGAGCCTGGTGGATTACTTCGTCGTGAACCGCTACGACGGCTCTCTCCGGGTGCACTCCGGCCATTCCGGGGGCTCGGTGCGCTTCGAGAAGGGGGAGATCTCCTTCTCCGACATCGGCAAGGGCAACACCTGGGCGGCGCTGGAGGAGCTCCTGGAGTGGCGGGACGGGACCTTCGAGATGGAGAGGACGGGGGTGTAGTTTTTATATGAAAAAACCAAATGGGGCCTTGACAGGAAATGGGCTGTTGTGCTATCCTATACGCAGGGATTGTTTATTGGCGTTGGAAGCGGCGGCCCTGGAGACGGGGTTGTCGTGGGTCAAATGTACCCGGCATTTGGCTCATCCAACGCCTTTTCTTTGCCCTTTTTGAGGGCCCCGATGAATCGAGGGCAGGCGGGATCGGGGATACGGCCCGGAGGGGTAATCAGGCTAACGTATTTGTTTTGTAATAAGTTGCATTTCAAACCCACCGCCTGCGCTGGGTGGACCGCTTTGGAAGGCCCGGCCCGTTCGGGGACCCGGTGACGGTGACGATCTCGGCGTGAGTAAACCAACAACTTCCGGGGGGCGGGGCTTCGCCCCGCCCCCCGGGAGAAACCCCAAAAGGATAGGGGTGAAATGGAGCGGGAAAAGAGGACAAAGACGGAAGCAGGCGCTTCGTTATCCTCCGGTCATCTTGATGCCGAAACCCGCGGGGGAAAAGATCGTGCGGAAGACAGTGCGGCTGGCGCCGGGAGGGGCCAGGAACCGGTGACGGGAGGAAGAAGCAAGGCGCCCAACCAGTTCCAGCTTACAAATAAAACAAGGAGGCAGCGATGGACCAAACACGAAGACAGGCCGCGATGGGTTTCACTGAAACGAGATTCCCTATGGGCACTCATATGTGCCTTATCTTCGACGATGAGAATGAGCGCCGCAAACTGATCGCCAAGTACCTCGATGCGGGACTTCGTGAAGGGGAGAAGGTCTCGTATTTCGCCGACACCATGCCGGTCGACGAGGTGCGAGACTGGCTGGCCGGGATGGGCGTAAAGTTACCCGAAGGCGGTCAGTTAACCATCGCCAACGCGGAGCAGACGTATTGCCCCAACGGCAAGTTCGTCCCGGACGGAATGATGGATGGGCTGCGCGCTCTCTATCAGGGATCTCTGGACGAAGGCTACGCCGGAACCCGCGCGAGCGGTGAGATGTCCTGGGCCCTGCGGGGCATTCCGGGTTCGGAACGCCTCATCGAATACGAGAACCTGCTCAATATTGTTTTCGAAACCCATCCGTTTATCGCGCTCTGTCAATACGACGCCAGGCGGTTCAACGGCGCGATAATCTTCGATGTCCTCAAGGTGCACCCCTTCATGGTCGTCCACGGCCAGATCGTGAAGAATCCTTACTACTTGAACCCGCAGGAGTTCCAGAAGTCAAGACAATGAACGCTCAATCGGGGGTGGAATCTTGAATCCGTCCAAAACCGACCTCGATCCGAGAATTCTGGGTCAACTGCTCGCGGCCCAGAGTGTTTTTTCCGTCTTCTCCTCACGGCTGAAGATGGGCGAGTTCGTGTGCCGCGCGGTCGAGGGAGTGCCGGGCGTGGCATCTTGCGCCGTGTGCATGCCTGGCGAAGAGCGTCCCCGCCTGGGCGGCGGACCGGTGCCGGAATGCGCGGATTGCGACGTTCCCGAGGGAGACATGGCCCACGATCCAAACCATCCCTGCCTTTTGTCGAGCGGCGTCGGCATTCAGACCGTTCCGCTTAAAACCCTAGACCGGAATTTCGGGTACCTGCTCCTCAAGCTGGGAGAACGCGAACGGTACGCGCCTTACGAGCCGTTCGTCAGTAACCTGGCGAACGGCCTTGCCGTGAATATCGACCGCCAATGGCAGAAGGAGGGTTTGGAGGCGGCCAATGTCGAACTGGGACGCCACCGCGAGCAACTCGAAGAACTCGTCCGGGAACGTACGGCGGGGCTAACCGCGGCGAACGAGGAGCTGCGCATCTCGGAGGAGGAGCTGGCCTCCCAGCTGGAGGAGCTGCAGCAGAGCCGGGATGCCCTGCGGGAGAGCGGGGAAAAGTACCGCCTGCTCTCCGAGTTCACCTGGGACTGGATCTACTGGCTGGAGAACGACTACCGCTTCGTGTACTGCTCGCCCTCCTGCGAGCGGATCACGGGCTATGCGGCCGAGGAGTTTCTCCGCGACCCGGACCTGCTCGTGGGCATCGTTCACCCCGAGGACCGGGCGCTGATGGCGGAGCACCGAAAGGTCCTTCATTCCTCCGCGGAGCACGGCGAGATGGAGTTCCGCATCGTGCGCAGGGACGGCGAGGTGAGGTGGATCGGGCACGTCTGCAAGCCGATCGTGACCGCGGACGGGGGGAGTCTCGGGAGGCGGAGCGGAAACCGCGACATCACGGAGAGCAAGCGGGCGGAGGAGGCGCTGCAACAAAAACAAGAATTGCTTGCCCAGGCCGAAAAGATAGGAAAAGTCGGCGGCTGGGAATTTAATATTGATACCATGCAGCAAACCTGGACAGACATGGTCTACGCGATCCACGAACTGGATGCCACCAACCGGCCGACGGTGGACCAGGGCATCAATTACTACACGCCCGCGTCCCGACCGATTATTGAACGGGCCGTGCAGCGCGCGATCGAGCAGGGCGAGCCGTTTGATGTTGAGCTGGAAATCATCACGGCGAAAGGCAACCTTCGCAGCGTTCATGCCATAGGAAAGGCGGATCCGGCGCGCCGCAAAATCTCCGGCTTCTTCCAGGACATCACCGAGCGCAAGCGGGCCGAGGAGGCGCTGACGTTGAATTTCCAACGCACGCAAGTGCTGCTGCAACTGAATAAGATGACGGAGGCCACGCTGCAGGAGATAACGAATTTCACGTTAGAGGAATCTGTGCGGCTGACCCAAAGCAAAATCGGCTATCTTGCCTTTCTCAACCAAGATGAGAGCGTCCTCACCATGCACTCGTGGTCGAAAACCGCCATGGCGGAGTGCGCCATCATAGAGAAGCCGATCATTTATCCGGTTGCGTCCACCGGACTCTGGGGCGAAGCGGTCCGGCAGCGCCGGCCCGTCATCACCAACGATTACGCTGCCGCAAACCCGTTGAAAAAAGGCTGTCCACAGGGCCACGTGGTCGTGAAGCGTCACATGAATGTTCCCGTGTTCGAGGGCTCCCGAATTGTCATTGTCGCAGGTGTAGGCAACAAAGACAAAGAGTACAATCAGAGCGACGCCGAGCTATTAATCCTGCTTATGGAAGGTATGTGGCGGTTGTTAGAGCGCAAGCGGGCAGAAGAGTCCCTCGGAAGAGCCGTGGCGGACCTGAAGCGGTCCAACGAGGAGCTGCAGCAGTTCGCCTACGTGGCCTCGCACGACCTCCAGGAGCCCCTGCGGGCCGTGGCCAGCTTCACCCAGCTTCTGTCCGAGCGCTACAAGGGGAAGCTGGATAAGGACGCGGACGAGTTCATCGCCTTCGCGGTGGGCGGGGCGAACCGGATGCAGACCCTGATCAACGACCTGCTGTCCTATTCCCGGCTGGAGACCCGGGGCAAGCCCCCGGAGCCCACGGACAGCCACGACGCCCTGGGCCGGGCCCTGGCCAACCTCGGCACGGCCATCCGGGAGAGCGGGGCCCTGGTGACCAACGACGACCTGCCCATGGTCAAGGCGGACGAGGGCCAGCTCGTACAGCTGTTTCAGAACCTCATCGGGAACGCCATCAAGTTCCGGGGACAGGAGCCTCCCCGGGTCCACATCTCGGCGGTTTCTAAAGGTAACGAGTGGCTCTTCTCGGTGCGGGACAACGGGATCGGGATCGCCCAAGAGTATCAGGAGCGCATCTTCACCATCTTCCAGCGCCTGCACAGCCGGGAGGAGTACCCCGGGACAGGCATCGGCCTGGCCCTGTGCAAGCGCATCGTGGAGCGCCAAGGAGGTACAATCCGGGTGGAGTCCGAGCCGGGAAGCGGCTCCACCTTCTTGTTCACCCTGCCCAAACCTTAAGGAGGAGCCATGTACAATGAAAAAGTCGGGAAACCCATCGAGATCCTGCTCGTGGAGGACAGCGCACCCGACGTGCGCCTGACCCGGGAGGGCTTTGACGACGCCAAGATCCTGAACAACCTGAACGTCGTGGGGGACGGAGTGGAGGCGATGGCCTACCTGCGCCGGGAGGGGAAGTATGCCAATGCCATACGCCCGGACCTCGTCCTCCTGGACCTGAACATGCCCCGGAAGGACGGGCGGGAGGTGCTGGCCGAGGTCAAGGGCGACCCGGACCTGATGCGCATCCCGGTGGTCATCCTGACCGTGTCCAAGGCCGAGGAGGACGTCCTCAAGTCCTACAACCTCCACGCCAACTGCTACATCAGCAAGCCGGTGAACCTCGCCCAGTTCCTCAAAGTGGTGGAGTCCATCGAGAACTTCTGGCTGACCATCGTGGAGCTTCCGCCCAACGGCAATGTCCCGGGAAAGAAAAAGGCTTAGGGTAAGCCGAAGACTCGCGGGCCTTAAACTTTTAGGAAGATGCAAACCCCTGTAAAAATCCTGCTCATCGAGGACAACCCGGCCGATGCCCGGCTCGTCCGGGAGTGGCTGAAGGAGGCGGGGGCCGAGCAGTTCCACCTGGAGCACGCCGAACGGCTCGACGCCGGCCTTGTGCTTCTGACCGAGAAAGGCTTCGACGCGGTGCTTCTGGACCTCGGCCTGCCCGACAGCCAGGGCCTCGGGGCCCTCAAGGCGGTGCGCACAAAAGCTCCGGCCACGCCCATCGTGGTCCTGACCGGGCTCTCCGACGAAGCGGTCGGCATGAGGGCGGTGCAGGAAGGGGCCCAGGACTACCTGATCAAGGGGGAGATCCAGGAGTCCTATTTAATCCGCTCCCTCCACTACGCCCGGGAGCGCAGGCGGATGGAGGGGGCCTTGCAAGCGGAGAGAGCGAACCTCGACGCGGTTTTCGAATCCGCGCCGGTTGCCATGCTGGTCCTCGACGAAACAACCGATATCGTCATGGCCAACGTGGCCGCCGTAGTCCTGGCCGGGGGCAGCAAATCGGAAATCCTGCAACACCGGCCGGGCAACGCCCTGCGCTGTATTCACAGCTCGAAGGACCCGCGCGGCTGCGGCTACGCGCCGGATTGTCGGCTTTGCCCTGCGCGCAACGGCATTGAATCTTTGATCGCGAACGGCGGCGTCATTCACGGGGCCGAAATCCCGCTGGTGCTGATCCGGAACGGTGAGCCCCGGAAGGTATGGCTGAGGATGGGCGCCGAGCCCATCCAGATAAACGGATGCCGGCATTTGTGCGTCTCCATGGAGGACCTCACCGAGCGCAAAGGTCTGGAGGAGGCGGTCAGGGAAAGTCATGAGTTCGAAAGCAATGTGCTTGCCTCCATGTCCGACGGTCTTTCGGTGCTTGACCCCGCCGGCATTCACCTCGAAGTCAACCCGGCGCTGTGCCGGATGACCGGGTTTTCCCGGGAGGACCTGGTCGGCACCGGCCCGCCGCACCCGTACTGGCCTCCGGAAGAATACGACGAGATCAACCGGGCGTTTGAGCGGACGCTGCAGGGCGAGCCCGGCCCGTTTGACCTGACCTTCTTGAAAAAGGACGGCACCCGTTTCCCGGTGCAGGTCAGCCCGGCAACGGTCCGCGACCAGGACGGGAAGGCGGTTTCCTATATGGCCACGGTGAGGGACATCACCGAGAGCAGGAGGTCGGAGGAGGCCCTGCGGCGGAGCGAGGCTTTCACCCGGGCGGTCATCACCCGTTCTCCGGTGGGGATCACGGTGAGGGACCGGGAGGGGTCGCTGGTCCTGTACAACGAGGCCTGGAAGGACCTCTGGGCCCTGACGGATCAGGAGATCGAGGAGGGTGAAAAAAGGGACGCCGGCCTCTCGTTCGACGAACGCTACGTCCACCTCCGTCCCTGGTCGCAAGAGGCCGGGAAGGTGTTCGAATCCGGCGGGGAGTATTACGTCCCCGAGGTGGAGACCCGAAGCATGAAGCCGGCCGCGGCGCAGTGGATCTCGATCCGCTGGTACGCCCTCAAGAGCGGGTCGGGCGAAGTCCAACAGGTGGTCACCCTGACCGAGGACATCACCAAGCGCAAGAGCCTGGAGGAGCAGCTCCTTCAGGCCCAGAAGATGGAAGCGGTGGGGCGCCTGGCCGGGGGCGTGGCCCACGACTTCAACAACCTGCTCACGGCGATTATGGGCTACAGCGAGCTGGCCCTGGATGCCCTTCCCGAGGACCATCCCGAGCACAACCACATCGAGGAGATCAGGAAGGCCGGGGAGCGGGCCGCGGCATTGACCCGCCAGCTCCTGGCCTTCAGCCGGAAGCAGATCTTCGAGCCCGAGGTGCTCTGCCTGAACGAGGTGGTGAGCGGGATGACCAAGATGCTCCGGCGGATGATCCCGGAGGACGTCGAGCTGGTGGCGGTCCTGGACCCGGGCCTGGACCGGGTGAAGCTGGACCCGACGCAGATGGAGCAGGTCCTGTTGAATCTGGCCGTGAACGCCCGGGACGCCATGCCCAAAGGCGGGAAGCTGACTCTCGAGACCGCGAACGCGGAGCTGGACCTTGCCTATTCCCGGAGCCATCCCGAGGTCCAGCCCGGGCATTACGTGATGCTCGCGGTCTCGGACACCGGATGCGGGATGGATGAGGCGACCCAGGCGCGCATCTTCGAGCCCTTCTTCACCACCAAGGAAAAGAGCAAGGGGACCGGGCTGGGGCTCTCCACGGTGTACGGCATCGTCAAGCAGAGCGGGGGGAGCATCTTCGTGTACAGCGAGCCGGGGAAGGGGACGGCGTTCAAAATCTACCTGCCCCGGGTCGAGGAGGCCCCCGATGAGCGGGGCCCTGCCGTTGAGAAACGCCCCGTCCCGGCCCTGCCCCAGGGCGCGGAGACGGTCCTGGTCGCGGAGGACGACGAGACCCTGCGCCGGTTGATTTACGAGATCCTCCAGTCCTCCGGGTACGCGGTGCTGGAGGCCGGGCGCGGGGAGGAGGCTCTCCGGCTCGCCGGGGAGCACGCCGGCCCGATCCACCTCCTGATCACGGACATGGTCATGCCCGGGATGGGCGGGCGGGAGGTGGCCGGGCGCCTCGCGGCCCTGCGCCCGGGGACGAGGGTGCTCTTCGTCTCCGGCTACACCGACGACGCCATCGTGCGCCACGGGGTCCTGGAGTCCGGGCTGGCCTTCCTGCAGAAACCCTTCGTCCCGGAGGCCCTCCTGCGCAAGGTGCGCGAGGTCCTGGATGGCCCGGAAGGGCCCGGTGTTTAACCCCAAGGCCCGCTCGCGGGAGGCCCTGTGAACCCCCCGGACGACCAGCGTCTCCTGCGGGAGAGCGAGGAGAAGTACCGGGCCCTGGTCGAAACCACGGGTACCGCATACGTGATCAACCTCAGCGACTTTACCATCCAGCTGGCCAGCAAAAACCTGGGAACGAACCTGCCTTTGGGCATAACCTGCCATGCG
>Ga0315283_10007041_pt1 | contig 10089 bp, 2 predicted proteins | sample YL17G09_0_MG_FD_204541 | JGI IMG/M metagenome (GOLD analysis project Ga0315283, IMG submission 204541) | Sediment microbial communities from Yellowstone Lake, YNP, Wyoming, USA - YL17G09_0 | ecosystem: Environmental > Aquatic > Freshwater > Lake > Sediment | place: USA: Wyoming | collected...
CGACGCCGGGAGTCCAGGGGACCGCGGCAATAGAAGAAATCACATAAAGTTCCAAGACAAACCTAGTGAATAAAAACGTCAAATTTATACCCGTAGACCATGATCCGTTCGCTGCTGACGACCGGAGTAGCCAAGGCATTCCTACGACCGAACCACAAAAGGAAATTTGGGCTGCCATCAATCAAGGTCCAGAGGTTAGCCTGGCATATAACGAGTCGATTGCCATGGACCTAAGTGGCCCACTCGATGTGCAGCGACTTAGAACTGCCGTCAGCCATCTTCCTCGCTTTCACGATGCCTTACAGGCCACATTCAGTTCGGATGGTAATTACCTACATTTCAATGACTCGCTCAGCCTCGACTTTGCAACAGTCGACCTACGCCATAAGGCAGATGTCGCTGCCGCTGTGGCAGCCGAAAAGCTTGGAGAGACACTACTGCCTTTCGATCTTCAGAACGGTCCGCTGGTGCGGCTGAAGTTGCTGATTCTTGCTCAAGAATCCCATTTGCTCCTTATCTCCGGCCACCACATCATACTGGATGGGTGGTCATTTGCGGTCCTAGTTAAAGATCTTTTCCACTTCTACCGGCAGTTAAGCCAAGGACAGGTACCCGCCAAGACGAAAATTCATTCACTTAGTGAATATGCCCGCCATCGGTCGAAGGAAACCAACGAGAAGGATCTGGACTATTGGGCAAGCAAATTCAGTACCATTCCGGTCCTAGACCTGCCGACTAAAGGCAGTCGCCCACCTAGACGCAGTTTCGGCGCTCAGGTCTACTTTCAACGTTTCGATGCCAACCTAATAAGCGCGTGCAAAGCCGAATCGCGCCGTCAAAATTCCTCTTTTGCCAACTACATCCTTGCCGCCTTCTCTCTCGCTTTGCAGCAAATATCCAATCAAAATGACGTCGTGATCGGACTGCCCGCAGCTGGCCAGGCTATCTACAACTGCAGCGAATTGGTCGGTCACTGCGTCAATCTCTTACCGCTGCGCTTCAAAATGCAGCCCGACCAATCCTGGCAAGATTACCTGCAAGAATGTCGCAAAACATTTTTTAGCGACTGGGAGCATAATCAGATAACTTTTGGCCATCTACTCCAACGGCTGGCGATTAATCGCGACCCCAGCCGCATTCCTCTAGTTCCAGTCGTATTCAATATCGACACGAAAATCCCGCCTAAAGACCTGACCATGGACCTATTGACGGCGGACTATAGCATTAACCCACGTCAGTTCGAATCATTTGAGTTATTTATAAATTGCAGCGATACGCCGACCACATTTGAAGTTTGTTGCCAGTATAATACAGACTTGTTTGACGAAGGCGTGATGTACACGCTATTTTCTGGACTAGAACGCATCCTAAGGCAATCGCTAGAACAACCTCAAGCCGCACTGCGGGAATTTTCAATATGCGATGAAAGTTCCATCGAAAGCGTCAACAATAACCCACAAGACTACCCAAGCCATGAATCACTATCCAGCCTAATCGCCACCCAAATCATGCAGCACCCCGAACGCATCGCGCTGATAGATGACAACAGACAGTACAGCTACATGCAGTTGCGTAAGGCAGTCGATGCCTACTCCGCCAAGCTAGCTGACCTGGGTGTAGCGCCAGATACCCTGATTGGAGTGTGCCTCCCACGTCAGAGTGAATTGGTCATAGCATTGTTAGCCATTATGGAGCGTGGTGCGACCTATGTGCCGCTTGATCCGACCTTTCCACGCGCGCGCCTCGCCATGATCGCCGCAGATGCCGGTATCACTATGTGCCTGGTGATGCCGCAAACTGAGGCTGATGCTCCTGATGGAATTAAACTCGTTTCCATCGCCGCTTGGCCGAGCAGCAGTGCCGGCACTTCTGCACTGGTGCCTGTGCCGCATAACACTGCACGCCTCGCCTATGTGATGTTCACCTCCGGATCGACCGGTCGTCCGAAGGGAGTGATGATTTCTCAGGGCGCCCTCGCCAACTTTCTGCAAGGAATGGCGGATACCATCGCCTACGACTCTAGCCAGCCATTGTTAGCGGTCACCACCGCCAGTTTTGATATATCAATTTTAGAGCTCTTTATGCCGCTTATTAAGGGTGGCAGTGTCGTTGTGGCTAGCAGTGATGCAGCTAAGGACGGCTATCAATTACAAGAGTTGATCAAAAAACATCGCATTCGCATCCTTCAGGCGACGCCGTCCGGATGGAAGATCCTCTTGCTTGCAGGATTCCAGCCAGACCCCGGGTTCACCGCCATTTGCGGCGGTGAGCCGCTGCCGCGCAGTTTGATCCGCGATCTCCTGGCTCAGCAGATGATCGTCTGGAATGCTTATGGTCCAACCGAAGCAACCGTATGGGCAACGGCGCAGCAGATCAAGGACCCAGATGCGCCGATTATGGTCGGCAAAGCACTACCTAACTACGAAACCTGGGTGCTCGATCAAGCCGGACGGATCCAGCCATTCGGTTGCAAAGGCGAGCTGGCCTTGGGCGGCCTTGGATTGGCTGCCGGTTATTTTGGTCGACCCGATCTTAGCGCAGAGCGCTTTATTTTCGCTAAAAAGGCGCGCCGCCTGTACCTAACTGGAGATGTGGCGCGAATGCACAAGGACGGAACCATTGAGATCTTTGGCCGCAACGACGCGCAGGTCAAAGTGCGTGGCTACCGCATTGAGATGGATGAAATCAAGAAGGCCCTGGAAGGCTTGCCAGAAGTGCAGGAGGCCGTTGTCGTCATTTGCAATGACCGCCAGTCAGAGCCCTCGTTGATTAGCTATGGACGCCTTCGCACCCCGGGCGAAGTTACCCAGACTGACGTACTCAGAGCACTAAAGAAAACCCTGCCTCAATATATGATTCCCCAGCAATTCATCATATTGCAGGAATTTCCACTGCTGCCAAACGGCAAAATTGACCGAAACTCGCTGCCAGATCCGTTTCAATCCGACGCGGCTTTATCTGACAGCCCATTTGTGCCGCTCTCAACAAGCCATGAGGTACTGCTAAAGCTGTGGCAGACCACCTTAAAAACCGAGCGAGCGTTTGGTCATGATGACTTTTTCACCCGAGGCGGTCATTCCCTGTTAGCTATGCAGTTAATCGCCAAGCTTAATCAAGAGCTGGGTTCAAACCTTCGCATGCATCACCTCTTAGAGCACTCAACGCTTGCTGGCCTGGCGGCAATTCTGCCGCAAAGCACAGCCGTCCAGCGTCCAATCGCAGCGCGCGCTACCAGTGATCGCCGCCTATCTCTAGCCCAGAGGCGTATGTGGTTTGTGGAAAGCGCCGAGGAGCGGACGTTGGTCCACAATCTGCCTGGAGCTTGGCGTTTGCGCGGGCATCTGGATCCCAAGGTATTCAATGATGCTTTTAACCTACTCTTGCAACGGCACGAAGCCCTACGCATGGTCATCCTAACTAAAGGCGGCGAGGCTAGCCAAGTCGTCACGAATCAAAGTTTTAACCTACCGATTATTGATCTAACAGCCGTGGCAAACCCAGATACCCGCTGCTCGGAACTGATGCAAAAAGCGGCCCGCACCCATATGCCGATCGAGCAATTCCCCCTGTTTTGCACAGCTCTCTACCGCATTTCTGCCGACGAGCACATGTTTTTCTTTATGCCGCACCACATCATTTGGGACGGATGGTGCTTTGATATCCTGCTTGAAGATCTTGCTGCATGCTATTTGGCGGTGAGCCAAGGCTCGCCGCTGCCACCGCAGCTAACCACCACCTACGGTGACTATTCAACCTGGCAGATTGAAAACATCAACAGCCCGGAAATGGACATCCATCTCGAATACTGGAAAGAGACCTTCAAAAATTTGCCAGAGCCCTTAGAGCTACCGCAAGATCTGCCGCGGCCGGCGCAATTCAACCAAAAAGCGGGGGTTGTCAGCCTATTTTTGGAGGCGGAAGAAACGACAGCCATTGATCTTTTCTGCCAACAGCATGGAGTTACACCTTACATGCTGATACTTGCCGCCTATAGCCTTGCCCTGCATCGCTACAGTGGTCAGGAAGATATCGTGATTGGCAGTCCTGTGCGTGGCCGTCAGAAGGTCGAACTTGAAAAAATGCTAGGCGTGTTTATCAATATCGTCCCGCTGCGCATCCAGGTTCACGAGCGACAGAGCTTTAAAGACTTCCTGCAGCAAATACGCCAAACTCTAAGTGGTGCCTTTGCCCACGATGAGCTGCCGTTTGAACAGCTCTTTGCCAAGCTCAATGTTAAACGTGATCAGAGTCGTACGGCATTATATAGTGCGATTCTGTCCTACCAAGATGGCAGCGGTCGGATGCTCCATTGGGGCAGTCTGGCCCTTGAACAGGTGTTAGTCCATAGCCCCATCACACCGACCGATCTCTTCTGCTGGGTTAAAAAGGGCCAGACCCGCATCGAGATTGGCCTCGACTACTACCTTGGACTATGGCACCAAGAAACCGCGCGTAGCTTCCTACAGCTGCTACGCACCATTCTCAAGGCAGGGCTGACCAATCCCGGAGAACTGCTGACGAAGACTCCATCGTTGGCAATAGATGCCTGGCAAGAGCAGTGTCTTAGCCAAGGCCCCTTGACTCGGCCGGAGGAACCTTACGGATCTTTGATTAGCTACCTTATGGCTGCCAGCGCAACTAGGCCCGATGCCATCGCTATTAGCTTCCGCTCGCGCCAGCTAAGCTATCATAACCTCTGGTCGCTCGCTCACCGTCTGGCCCAGGGACTACTCAATCAGGGAATCAAACCCGGTGAGTTTGTGGGTATCGCCCTCGAGCGCAGCGAAGATCTTGTGGTCGCCCTACTCGGCACCTGGATTGCCGGCGGCGCCTATTTGCCGCTCGACCCGCAATATCCCAAAGAGCGGCTGGCCATGATGATTGAGGACTCCGGAACGCGCATTGTTCTCAGCGACGAAGACCTTTTGGGCAGCCTGCCGACGGTAGTAGGCGTTAAGAACCTCGCCTTTACCGATGTCATGGCGCAAGACGGTCTAACACAGCCGACCATCGTCACAGCATCTACACCCGCCTATGTCATTTATACCTCCGGTTCCACCGGCAAGCCAAAGGGCGTAGTGATCAGCCAAGGTGCGGCACTAAATTTCATGCGCAGCATCCAAGAGGCGATCCCTTTTGCCGAACATTGCCAGACTCTGGCGATCACCACGATATCCTTCGATATCTCCGTACTTGAACTGTTTGTTACCCTTGCGCGCGGCGGCACCATCCACTTGGCTCAAAGCCAGGATGCCATGGACGGTAAACGCCTTAGAAACTACCTTGAAACTCAGGGCATCAACTTACTGCAGGCCACGCCCGTGACTTGGCGATTAATTCTTGAAAGCGAGTGGCAAGGGTCGCCCTCACTGCTGGCACTGATTGGCGGGGAAGCGCTGCCCGTTGATCTCGCCGAGCGCTTGATACCCAAAGTAAAGACTCTCTACAATGTCTATGGTCCGACGGAAGCAACGGTATGGGCAACGTATTCGGCTATAAACGCCACGAATACGGCAATCACCATAGGCAAGGCCTTGCCCTACTATCATACGTATATACTCGATCGCACACTAAAACCCTGCGCGCTAGGAATGCCCGGAGACCTTTACATTGCGGGTCCTTCATTGGCGACAGGCTACCATGGCCTCAGTGCCTTGACGGCTGAACGGTTTATCCAAGCACCCTGGAACTCGCAATTGAGGCTCTATGACACTGGCGACCGGGCCCGCCTGCTTGGCACTGGGCAGTTACAATACCTCGGCCGAAGGGACACCCAAATTAAACTGCGAGGTTACCGCATAGAACTCGAAGAGATTGAGCGCCGACTGCTGGACCAGAATGGGATTCAACGCGCAGTGGTTATCGTACGCGAGGACCAACCCGGCGACCAGAGACTTGTCGCCTATGTGATCAGCTCCGCGAGTGTCGAGACAAAATCCTTGATTAAAGCGCTGAGCGGCTTTTTGCCACGCTACATGCTGCCAAACAACGTCGTGCAACTCAGCGACCTTCCCTTGACTGCCAATGGTAAAATCGATCGCAAAAAATTGCCAGTTCCTGAACTCGATACAGCCAAGAATGATGGGCGCATCGAACCGCGCACTGAAACGGAAAGGATCGTCGCCAAAATATGGATGGACCTTTTGAATATTCCAAAAGTCTATATCGACGATAATTTCTTCGACCTTGGCGGACATTCACTTCTCGCGATTGAAGCTATTCAAAAGATGCGAAAAGCTACGTTCAGAGAAATTTTGGTGCGCGATATTTTGTTAAATAGCTTGGCGCAAATGGCCGCATCTATCGATCTACGTTTGGTCGATCATATAGCGTAGGAACCCAATGGCTCACTATAAACCGATCATGCACCAAGGCTTAGCCGCAAACATACCGGTCTTTCTGTATGAGCCAAACCCAGCAGAAAGCAATGACGAAGGCGTCTTGATCATCTCATCGGCACCATGGGATAGCATGCGTCTAAGCTGGTTTTATCGGCATCTTGCCGAACAATTGGCACAACTTGGCTACACCGTCACCCACTTTGATTTGACTGGAACCGGCGCCTCACCGGTGCCGACTCAGGACATGGATTGGAACGCTTGGCTAAGCGACTGTAGCCAAATGCGCGATTTTGCCCGCAAGAGCTCTCGCCGCCTCCACCTCGTCGGACCGCGTCTTGGTGGACGCTTAGCGCTGATTGCAGCCCAGAGCTTCGCTTTCCGCTCAGTCCACCTTATCGATCCAGTCATCGATGGCACCACCTACTGGCGAGAGCTACAGCACATCCAGTCGGAGTTCCTCGCAGAAAATTCTCGCTACGACATGAATCACAATACCGAACATGAACTCCTAGGTTATCCCCTGGCCCCCTTCGGCGACGTCGCAACCACCGCACTAAACATGAATGATTTCAAAACTCGTCGGATTCGCATTTATACATCCCTAGGAATATCTCCCACAGCCCCACTAGCGCAACAATTTATCGAGCAAAACCGTGATGTCATAGTGATCGAAACACCGGACCGTTTTTCATGGACTAATTTCAAGAGCCTACACCACCAGTGCTTTTGCCTTGAAACTACACGTTTCATCGCGCATCATCTCGCGGACAGCTAAACCATGGAGCAAATACCGATACAATTTGGTTTGGTGCAACACCTTGTCGGCTTCTACCGCAGCGGGCATAACAGCGCCAAGAAACGGCCAGCCGTTCTATTCTGGAATACCGGACTCTGGAATCAAAACGGTCCACAGCGGCTCAATACCGAGGTAGCACTGGAACTCTGCGATTGGGGTTTTGCCAGTTTTTGCTTCGATACTTCTGCCCGAGGCGCAGCCCAAAGCCGCTCAGATCTGCACGGTGATGAGCGAACAAGGGCCGATGTAGGGGAGGCCATAGACTTAGTGTGCCAACGCTTTGGTCACCGTGAGGTCATTCTTTTTGGCGTCTGCTCGTCCGCTCTAGATGCTCATGCTGTCGCGGCGATTGACCCTCGGGTTTCTGGCCTCATTATGATCGACACCTACACCTACCGTAGCACTCGGTTTCGACTGCACTACTATTTAACACGGGTCAAATCCCTAAGTCGGTGGAGGAATTTTTTCACCCGTAAACAAAATGGGCCCCACAGCAAAGACGAGCCTGGCGACCTATTTGAAGGCATCTATCCTAGCTTGCAATCAGCGACCAAGGATCTTGAGGCCATGATTCGCCGGAATCTCGCACTGTGGGTAGGATTTACCGGAGGATTTCGCAACACCTACTCCTACATCGAGCAATTTCGTGACAGCTTTGCCAAGGTTCCATTTGGATCACTACTAGCCCTAAATTACTTTCCACTTGCCGATCACCTGTTCTCAGTGCGTTCTGAGCGTCAAAAGCTCCTAGAAAATCTCAAGATGTGGTTCCTGCAGCCGCGTTGGCACGCAGAACAGGCGCCACTGGAAACCTTAAGCACTCTAGTTGATTCATGGGAAAAGTCCCGAGACAACGATTCTTTGGCCGTAATTTTTGGCACCGAAACCTGGACCTATGCTCAGCTTGGCCGGCGCACCGACAACCTAATTCGCGCCTTGCGACGCCAAGGCGTCCAGCCTGGTGACCGGATCGCTGTCGCACTATGCCGCAGTCCAGACCTGATTGCCGCCGTGATCGCCATAGTCAAAATGGGCGCTTGTTATGTCCCCATTGATCTCGCATACCCCGCAGATCGTATCAAGATCCTACTGAGTATTAGCCAGCCTCGGCTGATACTCTGCGAAGATGATGCGCCCGAATATATAACCAGCTCCAGCCACTTGATGATTAAGCAGCTGCAGGAGGACCTAAACCTCGAAGCTGAGGGCGTTGTATACCGGGGCATACATGATCTTGGCTATATCATTTTCACCTCGGGATCGACGGGTACGCCTAAGGGGGTGATGATGGGGCATGGCGCCCTTGCACAATTGGTATCGTGGCATAATGCGACCTACCGCAGCAGCCAACGCACGCTGCAATTCTCACCGATCAGCTTTGACGTATCCTTTCAGGAAATCTTCTCTACCTTGGCAATGCAGGGATGCCTGGTGCTGATCCGCGAAGAGGATCGTCGGGATCCGCGGCTGCTGCTGGGACTCATAGAGAGTCATAAAGTCGACCGCCTATTTTTGCCCTACGTCGCCTTAAAAATGCTGGCCGAGTCTGCGGTCCGCGCTAACCGCTACCCTTCGTCATTAAGAGATGTTTTCACAGCTGGTGAACAGCTCATTGCCACCGATGAAATACGCAAGCTTTTTTCCAGTCTTCCATCAGCCCGACTACACAACCACTATGGACCGTCGGAAACCCATGTTGCGACAGCGCTGTCCCTGGGCGTAGACCCTATGACATGGCCAAACCTGCCATCCATAGGCACCGCCATTGCGGGTAGCGCTTGTTTCATTCTTGATGCTGAGGCGCAGCCAGTCAAGCAAGGCGAATGCGGCGAACTATTTCTGGCTGGACAGTGCGTGGGCGAAGGCTACTTCAATAGCCCTGAGCAGTCGCGTGCGCGCTTCATGAGCATGAACCTAGAAGGGCGTGAATGGCGCACTTACCAAACCGGCGACCTTACTCAATGGAATGCCGATGGCACCATTCAGTTTCTTGGACGCGTTGATGATCAAGTTAAAATCCGCGGCTTCCGCATCGAGCTCGGCGAGATCGAAGCCGTCTTGCAACGTCAGCCAGCAGTTAGGCAGGCGGTGGTCTTGGCCATCGGCGCCCAAGAAAAAGAGCTGGTTGCGGTTCTTAATATGGGCACCGATGCGGCTAGCCTAAGGGCGATCAAGGATGCCATTTCAACCCAACTACCAGAGTATATGCGGCCTCAGCGTTACGTCGTCGCTCAGGATATTCCAACAACACCAAGTGGCAAAATCGATCGGCGCTCTTTAGCTGCGTCCCTTAGTCATCCGGCCGCAGTGCCTTCTGGTCTAGCATCACCAGCACCAGCACAACAAGGTAGCAACGCCGCAGTGAGACTAGCGTTTGCCCAGTTGCTTGGGCTAGACACAGTGCCAGCGGATGCTCATTTCTTCGAGCTCGGCGGCACCTCCATCCTCGCCATCAAGATGGCCTACCTACTCGAAGAAAAACTTGGCCGACCGATCAGCGTCGTGACTATTTTCGAACACCCGCTCCTACCGGACCTTGTTGCTGCACTCAGCAACAGCAGCGACGCTAGCAAGATAGACAGGCAAGACCTTCAGCCTACTGTAGGCCTGCATGCCCCAATCGCCGTGATCGGGATGGCTGCACGCCTACCTGGCGCGCCTGACATCGCAGCTTTTTGGCGTCTTCTACAGGCAGGGCAGGAATGCATCACGCATTTTTCCGCACATGAATTAGACCCATCGATACCCTTAGCAGAACGCGAACATCCGCAATATGTTCGCTGCCGCGGTATACTTCCGGACTCCGATTGTTTTGATGCCAACTTCTTCAAGGTTAGTAAAATTGAGGCCGAACTCATTGACCCGCAGCAACGAGTTTTTCTAGAAACCGCCTACCACGCGCTTGAAGATGGCGGTTATCTTGAGCACGGCGATGCAAGTATCGGCGTCTTC
>Ga0315283_10007042_pt1 | contig 10088 bp, 8 predicted proteins | sample YL17G09_0_MG_FD_204541 | JGI IMG/M metagenome (GOLD analysis project Ga0315283, IMG submission 204541) | Sediment microbial communities from Yellowstone Lake, YNP, Wyoming, USA - YL17G09_0 | ecosystem: Environmental > Aquatic > Freshwater > Lake > Sediment | place: USA: Wyoming | collected...
GCCCCCCTCCCCCCCCCCCCCCCACCCACCCACCCACCCACCCACACAAAACACACACAAAAAAAAAAACGAAACGAAACGAAACGCCATCTCAGCTCTCCCTTCTGGACCGCCCTCCGTGGATCTCCAAGCCTCCCAAAGGAGCGGCGGCGCAGAGGGGAACGCTCGTCCTCGGGGGCAGGGGCTGGGAACTCCCCCGACAAGAGGAAGCAGGAGGCGATTTTCTCTTCCCGCTGCCGACCGCGCACTCGTGGCTGTCGCTGCTCTACCTCTGCCTCGGCGCCGCGTTCGGCTCCGCCGCTTCCTCGTCGCATTGCGCCCTCAAATCGGACCAGCGGGACTGGTCCGCGGGCTCGAGCGGGGAGCTCCTCGGGGCGAGGCTCGCGTCTCTTCTTCGAAGATCGCCAGTGGCGCTCGCGGCGGTGCCTCCGCTGGCCGGGGCGCTGCTGCCGCTGGCCGAGGCCGCGGCTGCCGGAAGAGGGAGCAAGGGGGGGAGAGGCGGAGGAGGAGGCGTCGGAGGGGGGGCGGCGGCGGCGGCACAGGCCTGTCGCCTCCGAGGGGGAGGAGGGGGAGCAAGCCCTCCTGCTGCTCCCTCGCCGCTGCTCGTCGTCGAGGTCGCCTCTTCCAGAAACGGCGCGAATGACGGCATCGAGGCTTCGATCGACGGAACGGACTGGGAGGGCGTCGCCTCGAAGTGTGTCGAGAGGCTCCTCGCCGGGAAGAGCGGGGAGAAAGAGGAGGAGGAGGAGGAGGAGGAGCGCGAAGAGGAGGAGGGAGAAGGAGGAGAGAGAGGAGGCGCCGGCGACAAAGCTTCTTCATCTTCTTCCTCCGCTCCTCCTCCTCCTTGGGCCGGGCTCGGCGCCGTCGTCAGGGCCCTCGAGGAGCAGCCCAGCCTCGCCTCCTCCCTGGTCGGCGGCGGCAGCAGCAGCAGCAGCAGCAGCAGCAGCAGCAGCAGCAGCCCCGCGAGGGGCAGGGTCCGGGTGACCGCCTGGGCGGCGGCGCGACCCGGGGAGGGCCTCTCCTCCTTTCCTTCCTCCTCGCCTTCCGCGCCGCCGCCGCCGCCCTGGTCGGAGACCTTCGAGCTCGAGCTCGACGCCAGCTGCGCCCCCGAGGAGGTCGACCTCCCCCCGCCGCCGCCGGGGGGGGAAGGGGGGCAGGGCAAGGGGGGCCCGCCGAGGAGGGCGGTCCGGAGGAGGCTGCGCCCCGCCGCCGCCGCCGCCGCAGCAGCAGCAGCAGCAGCCGCAGAGGGAAGGGCCGCCCTGCCGCTGCTGCCGCCGCCGCTCCCTCCCTCGGGCCGCCTCGTCGCCTCGACCTTTGGCCCCTCCTCCGCCGCCTCCGCCTCGGCGACCTACAGCCTTCCTTCGTGCGAGCTGTCACTGGAGATCGACTCGCTCCCCAGGTCGCTGTGGGTGACGCTGGGGTCTCTCGAGGAAGAGGGAGAGGAAGGAGAAGAAGAGGAAGGGGAGGGAGAGAAACACCAAGGGGAAGAAGAAAACAGAGGCGGCGAGAGGGACGCAACGGGCAAAAAGAAGTTCGTGCTGCAGCTCAAGCTGCGGAGGCAGCCCGCTGGGAGAGCCTCCAGGAGAAAGCAAGACGGGCTCTGGGGCGCCTACGCCCCTTGCGGCGGGGCGATAACGACGCTTCTGTAGAGTATGGAGAAGGGGGCTCTTAGTTTTACAAAAAAAATGCAAGAAAAACGAAAAACGTTTTCTAAAAAAACGTTTTTCTTTTTTTTCTTCATTCCGTCATCATCTTCGCTCCAGCCTTCGCAGCCTTCCTCCTCTCCTTGGCCTCTCTCCGCATCCGCTTCCGCTGCTGCTCAGCTTTGGCCGGGTCCATGCCCTGCCATCGGCTCGCAGAAGCGGAGGGAGCTGAGGGAGCTGCGGCTGCTCCTCCGCCGCCGCCGCCTCCGCCGCCGCCGCCGCCGACGGAAGAAGCGACCGCGGCAGCGACGGCGGCAAAGGGGTCGAAGCCTTCCGGTCTCCCCTTCGAGGAGAAGAAGTCCCCCTTCTTGGCCAGCTCGGCTGCCCGCATGCGCTCCTTGCCGCTCGACAGGCTCGCCAAGGCGATTCCTTTGCGGGAGAGGGCGCCAGGTTCGGCCAGCGAGGCGACGAGCGACGACAGGTCTCCGAGGGCCGCGGACGAGCGGCGGCGGCGGCGCTGCAGGTTTGTCCTCGCCGACTTTTTCAGGACGCCGCTGCCGCCGCCCTTCTTCCTTTCCACCCCTAGTCGAGACCCTCCTCCTTTCTTCTCGTGCTTTGGCGCCAAGGGGGAAGAGGAGGCTGCGGCTCGCTTCAGGAAGCGGAGCTTCTTGACGACCTTCTCGATGACGTGGCGCGGAGCCGGAGGAGGAGCGGCGGCGGCGGCGGATGACGGCTGCTGCTGCTGCTGCTGCTCTGGGAAGCCCAAGGGGACGCCGATGCCGAGCCTTCGCGCGGCCTTGTCTCGGAGGCGCTGCGCCTTCTTAACCATTGTAATCGAAGAAAAGCGAGGCACGACGAGAGAGCAGGGAGCGGCGATGCAAAGAAAGAACCGACGATGTGAGCGTCAGCTCGAGGAAGTGATGCAAGAACACTCTCCCAACGTTGCTCTCAGAGTCTGAGACAGTGTTTCTCGCGTCGTCGCGGCCCTGCCTCTCTTCATTACATTAAACGGCAGCCAGTGGCGCATAGATACGACACTGCTGTGAAGGCGATGTTTTTGCCCTCTGGAGGCGCTGCGGCGTCGGCGAAGACGGCGCAGAAGACGATAGGAAACCCGACACCGCCGGCTTCTTCGACGACGGCTAGGCGCCGCATGTCGCCGCCGCCGACGGCGATGACGGCAATGCTTTCGACGCGGCGTCGGGGCTCGAAACCGCCCTCGCGGGACATTCCGTGCACTACTATGGGTAGCTGGGACATCCAGTACGCTACAGCAAGGATTCCACGTGAGAAAAAAGCCGCAACTGCCCTCCACGCCACTGCAAGCGACTCCATCGAAATCGCCGACGACGACGATGACGATTCTTCTTCGCTTCCCCCTCCTGCTCCCTCCTCCTCCTCTGTCCCCGCCGACCTCGTCGAGGTCGCCACCTTTGGTGCCCCGCACGGCGTCCGCGGCGAAGTCCGCATCTTCCCCGTGACCGACGAGCCCGAGGAGAGGCTCCTGGAGGGGGCCGAGGCCGGGGCGCGGTTCTGGGTGGCGCCGCAGGTCGACAGCAGAGTCAGGCCTGGCGGCGGCAGAGGCGGCGACATTTTGATCGGCCGCGGCTCAAGCTCGAGCCCCGCCGCCGCCGCGCCGAAGCCGCGCCTGGTGCGCATCGAGGCCGCCCGCCCGGCCCCCATCTCCCGCAGCAGCAAAAAAGGATCCCCAAGCTCCCCCGGGTCCTCCTCCTGGCTGCTCAAGCTCCGAGGGATAGACTCCCCGGAGGCCGCCGCAAGCCTGGCCAACAACTCGCTCTGGGTGAGCGCCGCCGAGCGGCCCGCGCTGCCCGAGGCCGGCGACGACTTTTACGCGCAGGAGCTGATCGGGATGGAGGCAAGGCTGGGAGACGAGGCAGCGGAGAAGATTATTGGCGTCGTCGTGGACGTGTGCGAGGGTGGGGGCACGGACCTGCTGCGGCTGGAGCTCTCCGACGACGAGGAAGGAGACGAGGTTGAGGTCGAGGTCGAAGACGAAGAAGCGGCGGCGGCGGCCGCGGCGGCGATTTCGACGAGCCCAAGGCGGCGGCAGCGAAAGGCGGCTCCCTCCGTCCCGCCCGCCCGCCGCACCGTCCTCCTCCCCTTCACCCAGGCCTTCGTCCCTCACGTCGACCGCATGGCCCGCAAGATGACGATCTGTCCCCCCGACGGCCTGCTGGACCTGGCCATCTCCCCTCCCAAGGCGCAGCTGAAGCAGGAGCAGGAGGCGGCGGCGCTCGCCGCGGCGGCTGGCGACGGAGGAGGAGGCGGAGCCGGCGAAGGGGGGGAGAAAAAGTCGAGGCCGAGGCGCCCGCGAGGGAGGAAAGCGAGGGACCGCGCTGGAGGAGGCACCGCAGCGCCGCCCTCGGCTTGAAAAGGAGAGAGATGAGGAAGAAGGAGAGGGGAGCTTGGTAAAGTTACACACGCAAAAGAAAAAGAAACGAAAAAAACACGACTCTCTCCCTCTCTTTTTTTGTTCTTTCTCAAAATTTCATCTCTTCTCTCCCATTCATCGCAATCTCTCTTTTCTCTCCCCTCACCACAGGAAAGGAATGGCCTTCCTCGTCCTTGCAGCGTAGGCCTCGTAGCTCGCCCCGTGCTTCCTCCTCATTCCCTTCTCTTCAAGGAGAATCTTGTTTTCGAGTATAAGAAAAAGGGCGAGCGCCGCCGCGGCGCGCCCGGGGCTCGCCGACGCCGCCGCGGCGCCCGCGGAGAACAAAATGAGCCCGCCGTACATAGGGTGCCGAACGAGCGCGTAGGCCCCCCTCTCGGAGAGCTGGTTCGACCTCCGTGGCACGGGGAAGGGGCTCAGCGAGCGGACGCCGATACTTCCCACGCCGGCGGCCGCGAGCGCGATGCCCGCGAGCAGGGCAAAGATGCCGAGGACCTGGATCGCCAGAGTGATCGCCGTCGGGGGGAAGACGACGAGGAAGAGGGCCGCGAATTGCGCCAGGACCCAGCCGCCGCCGCGGGCGCCGAGGGCCGGAGGGTAGGGGGAGGGCTTCTTCTTCTTTCTGCTGCTGCTGCTGCTGCTCTTGCCGTCGAGGCTGAGGGTGTCGTCATCAACGTCGGCCGCCGCCGTCGCCGCAGCTGCTGCTGCCGTCGCTCCCCTCCGGGTAAAGTCGTCGTCGCTGTCCTCGAGCTCGCTTTCGCTCTCTTCTTCTTCTTCTTCGTCGTCGTCAGAGAGGGACGGCGGCGGCGGCGAGATCAGCTCCGAGATCATCGCCCTGGAGTCCTCGTCGAGATCAGGAAGGGGGAAGGAGCGCAAACCCGAAAAGACGGCGCTCGAGAGCCGCTCGACGATTTTCTTCTTGGTCTCCTGCTGCTGCTGCTGCTGCTCAATTTCGGAGGAGGTAGTCGAAGGGGGAGAGCTGTTTCTTTCCGTTTTTTTGTGTTTGTAACAGAGGAGGAGAAGAAAGAGAGAAGGAGTGGCGATGTGAGAAAGGAAAGCTGAAAAATCTCGTCGCGTCTAGCCTTGCGGCTAGACGGGGAACGAGAAGAGACAGGGACAGCAACACCCGAAAAGAAGCAGCCATGCGTCATCCTTACCTCTCGCTTTCCTTCTCGCCAAAGGCCCTGCGCTTGGTCACGACCGCACGTCCTGCTCTGGCACGCGTGCCGCGCCCCTGAAGGGGCACGAGAGGCGAGAAAGCTGGGAGGGAGAGAGGTACGGGGCGCATGCTGAATTGACGTCGTCGTCGAAGAGGGAGACGGAGCTCTCGAAAAGTGCCGCATTGGGAGCTTCGGGCAACAAAAAAAAATCTTTTTTTTTTTACAACCTCTTCCTCTTCTTTCTCCCTCCCTTGTCTTCTCACTCCGCCGGCCACCCGAACCTCGTTTTGTACCTCAGCAGCGGCGACGAGATCCTCTTCCCGGCCTGAAACAGCACCCAGAACAGGATTATTCCGGATCCGATCAGGAAAACAAAGCCCCCCGGCATCGGCATCTTATTCAAAATGGGATAGGGGAACCGCCCCGTCACGCCTCGGACCAGCAGCAGCCAGTGGCAGTATCCCAGCGCCAGCGCCGCCGAGGCCCTCGCGGCCCTGGGAGAGAACGACCGCGGGTGCGCGAGCAGCAGGTCAGTCCAGGCGACGCAGGCGTTGAGCGAGTGCACCGCCGCTCCCAGCCAGTTGGGCCGCGCGTGCCTGCCGCCCTCGACGAGGTTGCCCGCCGAGGAGCGCTCGATCGCGTAGTACATCAGCGTGACGACGTTGGCGAGGCCAAAGATGGCGCAGGCGGCGTCGTCTGCGGCGCGGGAGAGCCAGAGCGGGGAGGGGGTGGAAGTGGGAGGAGGAGGGGCGGGAGGAGGGAGAAGAGTGCCGTTGCCGTTACCGCTGCCGCTGCCGCTGCCGTTGCTCTCTCCGAGGACTCTCTTCTCCTTCTCCCCCTCCCCTCTCCCCTTCTCCGCGGCAGCAGCGACCGCCCTGGCCACCCGCGCTCTCATCGATAGGTGCGCGGCGCAGCACAGCGCGAGGGTCGCCGTCTGCACCGTGAAGGAGCAGAATGTCAGGTAGCGGAAGAACCAGCCGAAGCCCTTCGACCCGGGCAGCGTCGCGGCCTGCTCGCCCAGGTGCCAGGCCCAGACGCGCGAGAACCAGAGGAAGGCGAGGAGGTGGAAGACGAAGACGAGGTCGGCCAGGGGCCTTGAAGGTTTGAGCGGTGTTTTTTTTGTTTGTTTTTCGAAAGGGAAGGGGAAAGGGCACGTGAGAAGCAGAGAGTGGAGAGGGCAAGAAGAAAGAAAGAAAGAAAGAAAGAAAGAAAGAAAGAAAGAAAGAAAGGAAGGAAGAAAGGAAGAAAGGAGAAAGCCAGAGCACTCACCTGGTTCTCGCCTGCGCTGCCCTGGCGGCGTCGCCCACGTAATCGATGACGACCGGGGGAACAGAAGCAGAAGTGGAAGCAGAAGCAGCAGAAGCAGCGGAGGTCGAGGTCGAGGGCGGCGGAGACGCGGCGGCGTCTTCCGCGAGCGCTGCTGCTGCTGCTGTTGCTCCGTTGCCGTTTGCGGCCACCTTCCGGAGCTTTATTGCCATCTTTCGAATTCGCTAGCCAATTAAGAGAGATTTTCGTTCGTTCCCGTTTCCAGATAAGCAGGCAGGGAGGCGTCTCTCTCTCTCTGCGAGTTTTGTTCTTTGATTTTCAGTCGGGGTCAGCGACGGCGGATTTTTCTTATGGCCTCCGATGCGATGCGGAAAAAGCTCGAATCTTTCGAACGCGGTCTCCGATGTCTTCCGAACGCTTCTCGTCGCCCCAACTGCGTGGATGCAGAGTACAATTCAAGACGGTCACACAGCAACGAGCGAAAAGCGACGAGAGCGGCTAGAGAGGAAGCGAGAGCAAAAGAGAGAGCGATTGGGAAAAGAGGTCCCGCTCTTCGGTCGATGACGGACGACTTGGAAGAAGAATAAAAACGACGCGCTCAAACGTACCGCTAGATATCTGTTTCTCTCTCTCGTGTCCTTGAAAATCTCGAGCAGAAATGAAGGATGACACGCAGAGGACAGAAAGAAGCGACAAGGGAGCTACTGGAGGCTGAAGATCTGAGCCCTCCGTCTTTGCCTTAGGTTTTGATTGCTTTGTTTTTTCGTTCGAGGGGAGTGAGAGTGAGCGAAAAAACGGCACAGTCAAGAAAAAAAAACTCGAGGTCGAAAAAGAAAGGACTGCAGATTGCACTCGACTTTTTGTCTCGCTCGTCACAAGCGCCCGAGCTCGAATACCAATCCACCATGCGAGCGACGACACCAATCTCTCACCGGCGCTGCAGCAGCGCGGCATCGAAATGGGGCACGCAGCAGAGAGCAGCAGCACCGGCATCGCCCAAGCGAGCGACGACGACGTCGACTTCCGCCTCGAACAGGCCGGCGACGGCGACCAAGACTGCCGCCCCTCCCCCTCCCCCTCCGCTCGCCTCCCGCCTCGCGGCCGTCGCCCTCGCCGCGACCCTCGCCCTCGCCCCTCTGTCCTCCCTCCCTTCCCCGGCCCACGCCCGCCTCGAAGGGGTAAACAAGCCCGAGCTCCTCCCCAAAGAGTTCACCCCGGTCCTCGACGTCGCCGGCTTCCTGACGGAAGGGGAGCGGGCACGCCTGCGGTCGCAGGCCGAGGCTTTGGAGAAGGACACGGGGGTGAAACTGCGGGTCCTGGCCCAGAACTACCCCGAGACTCCGGGCTTGGCGATCAAAGACTATTGGGGCGTCGACGACGACACCGTGGTCTTCGTGGTGAGTGCTCGGTCTTTTTTCTCCTTTTTCCTGTCTTTCTTTTTGTCTGTTCACTTTCTTTCCCTCCCCCTCTCTCTCATCTCCCACTTTTCTCTCTCTTTCTCTCTCGCTCCAAAAAAACGAAAAACAAAAAACAGGCCGACCCGAACACGGGCAACATCCTCAACTTCAACGTCGGCGCCGGCATCGACCTCCGCGTGCCCCGCACCTTCTGGAGCCGGCTCGCCGGGAAATACGGCACGAAATCCTACTGGACGAAGAACGGGGAGGCCGTGTCTATTGTCAACGCCGTCGGCGCCATCGACGAGTGCCTGAGGGAGCCCGTCGGGAGGCTGCAGTGCGGCAAGGTCGGCGGGCCGTATGTGGATTAAAGGAGAGAGGGGGGGGGAGAGAGAGAGAGAGAGAAGGGAGAGAAACGAGGAGATAGTTTTTCCGTTTTCGTCTCTTTTTAACATTTTCGATGACGCTTCTTCCTTTATTTCTTCCTCTTCTTCTCGGGCTTCTCCTTCTCCTTCTTTGACCCCTTGCCACCGCCCTCATTTTCGGCACTCCTCTTCCACAGGAAAGCAGGCAGCGCCTCCCACAGAGAAGAAGAAGAAGAAGAAAAAGAGGAGCCCCCTTCGAGCGCCTCCGGGGCCGGGAGCAGCCGCAGCGCGTGCTCCGCCGCGTGCGTCTGCCGGCTCGCTTCTCCTCTCCCTCCTCTGTCGCCAGCGGCGCCGTCGCCGTCGCCGCTGCACCCGTCGCAGAGCGCGTGCGACCTGCAATGCCTGCACCTCCTCGTCGCCGGCGAGGAACCGCAGCACGAGCACGCGACGAGGGGGAGAGAGTTGCCTCTCTCCATCTCGTTGTCGCGCTCGCTCCCGCGTTTCGAGGCGGAGAAGAAGCGGAAGATGAGCAGCTCGGCGGCGGTGTCGCTCCAGTCGGGGAGCCGCTCCCGCAGCACGCACCTCCATCCGCTGCTCCTGCCGATGCTGCTGCTGCTGCTGCTGCCGAGCGCCGAAGAGGAACTCAGCTCACGCCAGAAGGAGCGGCCCCCGGTGTCCCCAGCCACCTCGCCGACGACGGCGACGACGGCGGAAGGGGGAGAGCGGGCCTTCTTTTCCTCTCCTTCCCCTTCGTCTTCCATCTCGCCTTGTCCTCCTTCGCCTCCTTCGCCTCCTCCTCCTCCTCCTCCAGCGGGAGTCGCCGCGGCCAGGGCAGTGCAGGCCATGGCCCCGTCCGGAGGGGGGTAGCACAGCAGCAGAGAGGGAGGAGAAGCGGCGGCGGAGGAGATGAGAACTTCGGGGCCCCCGGGCTCGACGTCGGTCACGGCCGGCACTCGGCCGTGCCACTGGTTGGACGCTCCGCTCCCTCCCCTCCCCCTGCTGCCCCCGCCGCCGCCCCCTCCTCCTCCGATTTCTCCGTGCTTCCTCCTCTGCGCCGCGACGTCAACCGCGAGGACCCGGGAGGCAGAGGGGGTCCCGGAGAGCTCCTCCCGCATCGCCGCGGCCCAGAAGCCGACCCCGGCGCCGACCTCGACCCACGAAGGAGCGGCAGAAGAAGCGCCGGAGCGATGAGCAAAGGAGAGCATTTTGCGGATCGCGCTTCGAGTCGGCACCGCGTACGCGTAGGAGTGGCACTCCCTCGCCGAGCTCCTCCAGGCGGTCAGGGAGGCGGTGGCCGGCCAGGGCTGCGTGGCGTTGGCGTCGAGGGGGAGGGAGCGGGCGGCGGAGAAGGAGGTGGGGGCGGCGGCGGCGGCGGCCGCGGCGTTTTCGCCGTCGGCGTCGGCAGCGTCGTCGCTCCCGTCGCCGCTGCTGCTGCTGCTCTTGCCTCCGCCGTCGGAGCCGGAGGAGCCCGAGGCGGTGTCGGAGTCGGAAGAAGAGGAGGAGGAGACGGCGTCTGAGTCCGAGGAAGTGCAAGACGATTGCGGCGAGGGGGGGGCCCTCCGCTTCCCCTTCCGACCCCTCCTGCCCTTCCTCTGCTCCCCCTCCCGCGAGGCGGCAGCGGCGGCGGCCGCCGCTCCCCCCTCCGCGCCGCCCCTCGCCCCCCCTGCTCCCCCTCCCCCGGCTGCTCCGACGAGCCCAGAGGCCCACAGCAGGCTCGCCCCCTCGGCGGCCCGGGCGTGGATCAGCCTCAGCAGCGGGTGCGTCGAGCTCGAGGTCGCGGTCGGGGCCGAGGAGGGCGGGGTCGAGGCGGCGGCGAGCGTCGCCTCGACGGCGGCGGCGAGCGCCTC
>Ga0315283_10007045_pt1 | contig 10086 bp, 7 predicted proteins | sample YL17G09_0_MG_FD_204541 | JGI IMG/M metagenome (GOLD analysis project Ga0315283, IMG submission 204541) | Sediment microbial communities from Yellowstone Lake, YNP, Wyoming, USA - YL17G09_0 | ecosystem: Environmental > Aquatic > Freshwater > Lake > Sediment | place: USA: Wyoming | collected...
CACCCGGCACCGAGCAGCAGGACGTCTGGGACTACTACCGCCGCTGGCGGAAGAAGCCGCCGCCGTCTGACAAGGAGCAGGCAACCAGACGGGCGATGCTCCTCATGCCGATCATCGGCTCCAAGCCGTCGACGGGCTCGTTCCTGGGCGTCGGTGCCACGTTTGAACAGCCGCGCGGTGGCCTCGACGACACCTTCGTGTCGTCGACGCTGGTCAGCGCGTGGTACTCGACCAAGAAACAGTACGCGATCGCGGCGCGGCCGGCGTGGTTTGGCGCGGGCAACGACTGGCTGGTCTCCGGCGACAACCACTTTCAGGAAGCGGGCCAGGACACGTACGGATTCGGGACCAGCGCGCCGGACAGCGCCGGGGTGTCGGTCCGCTACCGCTCTTTGAAGTTCATCGACTCGTACTATCGCGAGATCCGGCGGGGCGTCTACGCCGGGGCCGGCTTCCTCTTTCAGCAGCAGTCTGACGTGAAGCCTCTCGACGAGGCGCTGCCGGGCTGGGAGCAGCAGCCGTACTACGTGTACTCGACGCAGGCCGGGTTCGACCCGGCCGGCCAGACCGCCGCGGGCCTGTCGCTCGGCATGCGCAGTGACAGCCGCAACAACGTGTCCGATCCCGATCGGGGCTGGTTCCTGGATGCGTCGTATCGCGCGTACATGGCCGACTTCCTGGGCGGCGATTCGACCTGGCAGAGGTTCTACGTCGACCTCCGTAAGTACCACGCGCTCACGCCCGACCACCGCCACAAGCTGGCGTTCTGGACATACGGCGACTTCGTGACCCACGGCACGGCGCCGTACCTGTCGCTTCCGGCGACGGGCACCGACACGCTGGCCCGATCGGGCCGGGGCTACGCCGAGGGACGATTCCGGGGTGACAAGCTGCTCTACGGGGAGGTCGAGTACCGCATGTCGTTCACGCGCGACGGCGTGGTCGGCATGGTCGCGTTCCTGAACGCGACGACGGTTGGCAGCACCTTCACCGGCGAGCGGCTCTTCGACAGCGTGGCCGTCGGCGGCGGGTTCGGTCTGCGCGCGCGGCTGCAGAAGCGTTCGCGCACCAACATCTGCCTCGACTTCGGCTTCGGCCGCGAAGGCTCCCACGGCGTCTACATCGGGCTCGCGGAAGCGTTCTAGCGCCAGGAAATCAGGGACAGGTACAGTTTTCGGGAAATCTGTACCTGTCCCTATTTTCTAGGCAGGCGGAACTGCAGGACCACCGCGCCCCAGAGCGCGGCCGCCAGCGACGCCGCCAGGATGCCGACCTTCGCACGGGCCAGGATTCCCGCATCGTTGAATGCCAGTTCCGTTACAAAGAGCGACATCGTGAAACCGATGCCCGCCAGGCACGCGCCGCCGTAGATCTGCGACCACGTCACGCCGTCGGGCAGGTCCGCGCGTCCGCTTCGTACCGCCAGCCAGCTGAATAGCAGGATGCCGATCTGCTTGCCCAGTACGAGGCCGACGATGATGCCGAGACTCACCGGGTGCTGCACGCCGTCGACGAAGCTGCCATCAAACGCGACGCCCGCGTTGAAGAACGCGAAGAGCGGCAGGATCGCGAAGACGACGAACGGATGGAACAGCTCCTCGAGCACGAGGCCGACCGGCCGCATCTCGCCGGCCGCCCGGCGGAGATCCGAAATCGCGTCGAGCTGGGAGCGATCCTCAATCATGCTGTCGGGCGTGAGGCGTGCCGCCTGCAGCTCGGCGAGACGTCCCTGCACGACATCGAAGAAGGCGTGCGGATCCTTCTTCGCCCGGACTGGCACGAGCAGCGCTACCAGGACGCCCGCCACCGTCGCGTGCACGCCGGACGCCAGCACGCCGGTCCAGACCCCGAGCGCGAGCACCACGTAGATCAGCGGGTGCCGCAGGCCGGACCGGTTCGCCCACGCGATCAGCGCCAGACCCACCCCTGCGCCGGCCAGGGCGACCAGATTGATCGACGCCGTGTAGAAGACCGCGATCACGAGCACCGCGCCGAGATCATCCACGATCGCGAGCGCCGTCAGGAAGACCTTGAGCCCGACGGGCACACGATTTCCGAAGAGCGACAGCACGCCGAGGGCGAACGCGATGTCGGTCGCCATCGGGATGCCCCAGCCTGGCGCGCCCGGGCCTCCGGCGTTGAACTGCCAGTAAAGCAGCGCCGGCACGACCATCCCGCCCAGGGCCGCCATCACCGGCAGGATCGCCCGCTTCGCCGACGAGAGCTGGCCGACGACGAGCTCGCGCTTGATCTCGAGGCCGACGACGAAGAAGAAGACGACCATGAGGAGGTCGTTGATCCAGTATTGCACCGACAGCGCGAAGGCCGTGGCGCCCCACGACACGCCCACCTTCGTGTAGAGCAGGCCGAAGTAGGTCGCCGCCCACCGCGAGTTCGCCAGGGCCAGGGCGGCGGCCGTGCTGACGAGCAGGAGCGCGCTCCCCGTCACCTGCGAATGCACGAAGCGGGCAAAGACGCCCTGAGCCGCGTGTCCGTCCTGCTGCCGGTTGCTCATGCGTGGATTATCGCCGATTAGGGCCTGCTAGCGAACGATGTAGACAGCAGTTGTTCGCTTACAGGCCCTTATGGCGGGCCCATACGCTCGAGAGGCTACGTCTGTTTATCTACAGCGCCGCGCGGGCGCGGTGGACGGCGACGGCCGCGAGCATCAGCGGAAGCTCGGTCAGGAAATAGGTGGTGGCGAAGACGGCGAACTCCACGCGGCCAAGAATCGTGACGGCGATGGCGGTCGCCACGGCCACGTTGCGCGTCGCGAACTCGGCCGCCAGCGTAAAGCGATCCGCCCGCGGCGCGCGCGCGGCGCGCGCAAAGAGCCAGCCGACAGTGAACGCGATCGTGACGAACGCCGCCGACATCGGCACGGCGCTGCGCAGGCCCGCCAGAAACAGATCCAGCTGCGCGACGATGACGAATACGACCAGCAGCGCGAGCGCGCCGAACCCGAGGCGCGCGAACAGCGGACCGTGGGTGTCGGCCACATCGGGCCACCTGCGCCTGGCGGCCATGCCCACGCCGACCGGGAGCGCCAGCATCAGCAGCAACTGCAGCACCAGCAGGGACGCGGGCGCATCGAAGCTCAGCGGGCGCCTCAGCAGGTGTTCGAAGATACGTGTCAGGAGCGGGATCGTGGCGACGGCGAGCAGAGACGACAAGCCGGTCAGCGTCACTGACAGAGCGGTCGACGCCCGGGCCAGGAAGCTGTAGGTGTTCGAAATCCCGCCGATGGGGCAGGCGGCGATCAGGAGCAAGCCCGCCTCGGTGGCCGGATCGGGCCGGAACCACAGAATGAGCACAAAGGCGACGAGCGGCAGCACCAGGAGCGGCGCCAGCAGCCCGATGGCCAGGAGACGGGGCGTGCGGCGGACGCGGGCGAAGTCGTCGGCGGTCAGGCCGAGGCCGACCGCCGTCAGCAGCAGGAACGTGATAATCGGGATCGCGAGATCGACAACCTGCTTCACGGAGGCGCTCTGCCGGAAGTCTACCGCGAAACGGGTCCAGGCGCCGCGCGGATGGCCGCGCGGATGGCCGCGAAGGCGCGGTCGCGCCGCTCCTCCCATGTGCCCGTGATGTCGATCACGCGGGCGCCGATCCCGGCCAGCGCCGACCGGAACAGGCCGTGCAGCAGGTCGCGCTCCACCGGCCGGTCGCGCTGCAGCCCGTCCGCCACCCACGGCACATCGGGGTGGAGCAGCAGGTAGAGATCGCCGCGCCGCTCCCGGGCGGCGTCCGCGATCCAGGCCGGGCACGCGCCGTAGTAGTGGCGCGCGTAGACCGCCGTGCTGACGAGGTCGGTGTCCTTGACGAGCAGATCGGCGGCGTCGGAAGCCGCCGCGTTCTCGACCGCCATCTGGCCGATCGCGATGGGGTCCACATCCGTCGCGTCCAGCTCCGCTCCCTTGCGCTCGAGATACGTGCGGACGAACTCCGGCGACCACGGCGCCTCGAACTGCCGGGCGATCTCCTGCGCCAGGGTGGTCTTGCCGGTGCACTCTGACCCCGTGACGACGACGACGAATGGGCGCGCGATCATGTGGCCTCCGCCCCGGCGCGCATCGACCGGCGCCAATCGCGATAGCCGATGACGGCGAGGCCGATGTAGATTACATACAGGCCCGACGTGAGGGCGAGGCCCTGTGTCAGGATCATGCCCACGTAGACCGCATCGACCACAATCCAGAGCGTCCAGTTCTCGAGGTGCTTGCGCGCCTGCATCCACTGCGCGATGAGGCTGAAGACCGTCGTGAACGCATCGAGGTAGGGTAGCGCCTCGTCGGTCTGCCGGCCCAGCCACCAGCCGAGTCCGAGCGTGACCGCGACGCCGGCGATCCCGAAGGCGGCCATGGCGCGCGGCCGCAGGTTCGATACCTGCAGCGCCCCGTGCGCCGCGCCGCCGTGCAGCCACGCGTACCAGCCGTAGGCGGCGAGGCCCACGTAGACAACCTGCAGCCCCATCGCCGCGTACAGCTTCGCGCGGAAGAACACCACAATGAAGGCGACGACCGAGACGATGCCGATAGGCCAGCACCAGATCTTCTGGCGCGTGGTCAGCCACACTCCCAGGATCCCCGTGACGACACCGACGATCTCGAAGGGGCTCATGGGCACGCTCAGAACCTGAGGTCCAGCATGACGGACACGCTGCGCGTGGCGAGGGGGTAGAAGTACCGTGTGCCCGCCTGGTCGAGTCCGCCGCCTCCGTTCTGCACGAAGTACTGATAGCTGTAGCCCGATGGGAACATGCGGCGGTTGTCGAGCAGATTGACCGCGTGGATCCTGAGCTTCGGAGCCGCGGCCGCCGCGAAGCTGAGCGCGTGCGCGAGATCAATCGAGGCGTCTGCGTCGAGACCGAAGAAGCCCGGCGCCGTGAACGCCGCGCTGCCGGTGTTGTCCAGGTGCGAGATGCCGACGTAGCGGCCGGCGGCGCCCAGCGTGACCCACGGCGCCGGCGTGTAATCGGCCGACAGGTTGAACAAGACCGACGGCGTGAGCAGCGGCGTCACGTTCGCGTGTGTCTGGCTGGTCGACGCCACCCAGTCGCCGGCCGTGTCGTACACGTCGTAGAACTGCGTCCAGCTCCGGATGCGGTTGTAGCTGTAGGTCGCCGAGTGGTGCACGGTTACCGTGCCCACCGGCTTCCACGTCAAGTCAACTTCCACGCCGCGGCGGAAACTGCGATCGACGTTGCGGCGCAGCGGCAGGTAGGTCTCGGAGAGCTCGCCCGTTTGTGCGATTTCGTCATGGAACTCCATGAAGAACGCGTTGGCCTGGATCGACAGGCCGGGCCGGGTGAGGTCGATTCCCGTCTCGACATTGACCACCCGCTCGGGCTTCACCGCGCTCAAGTCGTAGGCGACCGACGGATTATCTTCGCCCTGGAGCATGTCGCTCCGGCCGGGCTCGCGTCCCGCGCTGCCCAGGGACCCGTACAGGCTGAAGCCGCGACCGACGTCGTAGCGTGTGCCGATCTTCGGATTCACGAACGTCCAGCTGACGTCGCCGAGATCGAGGCTCCCCTCGTAGCGGAAGCGTGCCCACCGGACCTGTACGTCCCCGTAGTGGTGCCACCGGCCGGTCCGGTATGCGAGCTTCGCGAAGCTGTTCGCTTCGTTCTTGAAGCCGCGATTGGTGTACTGGCGCGCGCCATCCACCACGTCGCGCGTGTGCCGGCTGCCGAAGTCGTTCACGTGGCTGCCCCAGGTGAAATCGACGGCACCCGCGGCCAAATGGTAGCTGGCCGTCGCGCCGACACTCTGCCAGTCGAGACCGTACTGCACGAGGCCCACGTCCGCGTTCAGGCTGCGGTACCAGCCGCCGGCGCCGTTGTAGTAGCCCTGCACGCTGATCTCCGACGAGGGCCCCAGCGCGCGGCGATACTGCGCGGTGAGGAACCGCTGCGTGAAGTCGTCCCGCTCGTCGGGGCTCATCGGGTTCGATCGCAGGTCCTGATCGAGCGTCGCCTCGTCCGTGGCGTAGTAGGACAACTGGCTCTGCTCGTGCCCCGCGAACCCGAACACCTTGAAGAACGACGTGCCGGTGTCCTGCGACGCACCGACGTAAAGGCTCTTCTGCGTCATGCCCGAGTGATCGCGGAAGCCGTCGCTCTGCTGAAAGGCGGCCTGGCCGTAGAGGCGGAATCCGCCGCCAAGCCGACCCGAGTTCAGCGCCGCGCTGACGCGGCTGGTTCCGAAGCTGCCGCCTCCCATCCGGATGTCGGCCTGCGGGCGATCGGTGAAGTCGATGCTCGCGAAGTTGATCGATCCCACAAACGACGCGGCGCCCACCGTCGACGTGCCGACGCCCCGCTGCACCTGCAGGCTGCCGAGGGCATTGGCGAAGTCGCCGAAGTTCGCGAAGTAGAACGCCGAGTCCTCGGGCTCGTTGAGCGGCACGCCGTCCAGCGTGACGTTCATGCGCGACTGCGGAATGCCGCGCAGGAAGATGGTGGAGTATCCCGTCGTCGAGCCGGAGTCCGAGTACTGGGTCAGTGACGGCACCTGCTTCAGGAGGAACGGCATCTCCTGGCCGACGTTCAGCGACTCGATCTCCTGGCGGCCCAGTTCGCGCGTGGTCATCGGCGCGTCGGCGTTGGCGCGGACGGCCGCGACGGTGACGTCTTCCGCGAAGCGGGGCAGCGCGTCGAGGACGATGGCGATGGGCGGGCCGGCCGATGAAGCCGCCGTGCCGACGCGGATCTCCAGCGTGCCCGCGGCATGCGCCGGATGGCTCACGTGCAGCACGTGCACACCGCCAGCCAACGCGATGGAGAACCGGCCTTCGGCATCCGTACGTGCGGCCACCGTCGTGCCCGCGTCGACCGTCATCGACGCGCCGTCGACCGGGGCACCCGTCGCGGTGCGAACGGTGCCGGTCACGGTTACGGTCACTGTCGCCGGCTGCGTCGCCGGCTGATTCGCGGGCTGCGTCGCGGGCTGCGTCGCGGGCTGCGTCGCGGGTTGCGTCGCGGGTTGCGTCGCGGCAGGCGGTGCCGCTGTCGGGGGCGGCTGCGCGAACGCCAGCCCGGCGGCGCCCAGCCAGATTCCCGCCAGCCAGACCCCGGCCAGGGTGCCGACCATCCGGCCGGCGAGAGAACTCCGAGCGTGCATCTAGTCACCCCTCCTCCCGCGCGCGGTTGCCCGCACGACGAGTGAAAAGGATGCTTTGGGGAGATCCCGATTCGACAGGGAGCCCGTGCTCCCGATCGCCTTCCCTACGCCGGTACTACCCGGTTCAGGTTCGAGGGTGTGATCTCAGGCCGTTACGGTGGGCCACCCCTAGGCGTCCTGCCAGTTCCGAGTGTCGCGCCGATCCCGTCCGGGAGTCAAGCGCATGCCGGTGGGGTCAGACTCGAACTGGCAGGGGCTGACGCCAGTTCGAGTCTGACCCCACCGGATACAGACCCCTGTGGTATCGTGATTTCTCACGCTTCGCGAAGGAGTGTCATCCGATGAAGAACGCCCTGAGGCTTGTCGCTGTGATCGTCGTTTCGATGCTGCTGACCGGAGTCGTCGCCCTGGCCGGCGTCAAGGTCCGGGCGTCGTTCGACAAGGAGTACGACTTCACCAAGCCGAAGACCTTCGGATGGCATCCCGACGGCGCCGGGGAGATCAAGATGCTCCAGTTGTCCGGTGACGACCCCGTGAAGATGCTCGAACGGTTCGACCCGATCATGAAGGACGCGATCGCCACCGAGCTGGCGAAGCGCGGGTTGCTGCTGGCCACCAACGGCAAGCCGGACATCGTCATTCACTACTACGTGCTCATCGGGCCGAACTCCGAGTCGCAGTTCCGAGGCCAGTTCGTCGGCGCGGTCCCGCCCTGGGGCCTTCCGGACTTCGCGATGACCACGACGTCGTTCAAGGTCTTCGAGCAGGGCACGGTCGTGCTGGACTTGATGGACGCGGCCAGAAAAGAGATCGTCTGGCGCGGCATCGCGGAGACCGAGATTCAGCGGCAGCGGACGCTGGCCGAGCGCGAGGTGCGCATCCGCTCGGGCGTCGCGGACCTGCTGAAGAAGTTCCCGCCGAAAGCGAAGAAGTAGCGCTTTGCGCGCCGCGTCTCAACCGTCGAGGCGCATGAACTCGATGCGGTGATTCGCGTCAGGCTGTGCAACCGACGGTCCCGCGACCAGCATGGCCGCGTGGGCGGTGAGGCCATGCCCGGCCGCCCACGCCGTTCCGAACGCGCGCCAGTCCAGCGGCTCATCCACGAGTTCCTCGGGCCACACCCCGTACGAAAACGCCAGGCCCTGGCACACCGAGGCGCGGCGGCTGACGGCGACAATCCACACCGTCGGCTTGAAGCGCGACAGCATGCGGGCGGTCATGCCCGTGCGCGTCGGCACGAACACGAGATCGCAGGGCACACTGTCCAGCGCGTGCTCGACCACCGTCGCAATGGCCTCGGCGGCCGAGGACGGCCGGTGCGTCCGGTAGTACGCGAGCACCGGGTCCTGGGCGTGCGGCCGGTGCCGCTCGGTCTCGGCGGCGATGCGCGTCAGCGTGGCGACCGCTTCTTCGGGGAAGCGGCCCACCGCCGACTCGGCCGATAGCATCACGCAGTCGGTGCCGTCGAGGATCGCGTTGGCGACGTCGGTGGCTTCGGCGCGTGTCGGGATGCGGCTGGCGACCATCGACTCGAGCATCTGCGTGGCGGTGATGACCGGCTTTCCGGCGAGATTCGCCTGCGCGATCAGATCTTTCTGCACGATCGCGATACGTTCGATCGGCACTTCGACGCCCAGATCGCCCCGCGCCACCATGATGCCGTCGGCGGCTTTCAGGATGTCCGCGTAGTGCTCGAGCGCGCCGGCGCGCTCGATTTTCGCGATGATGAACGGGTCGCCGCCCAGGTCACGCGCGGCCTTCCGCACGGCCTCGATGTCCCGGGCCGTTTCCACGAACGACTGGCTCACCGCATCCACGCCGTGCTCGAGGGCGAAGGCGAGGCAGGCGCGATCGTGATCCGTGAAGGCGCCGATGCCGAGGTCGATGCCCGGCAGGTTCAGGCCCTTGCGCGATCGCAACTCGCCGCCCACCGTCACGCGGCAGTGGACCTCGTGGCCGTCCACCAATTCGACGCTGAGCTGCACGAGACCGTCATTGAGAAACAGGGCGTGGCCGGGACGCACGACCTGCGGGAGCCGATCGAACGACACCGACACGCGCGAAGAGGTTCCCACGACGTCATCGGTGGTGAGCGCGAAGGCGTCGCCGGCGCGCAACTCGATCGGCTCCGGGTCAATCGTGCCGACGCGCATCTTCGGGCCGGGCAGGTCCGCCATGATGGCGACGCGCCGCCCGGTTGCCGTCTCGGCCGCCCGGATGCGCGCGATGCGCCCGGCGTGCGCAGAGAAGTCGCCGTGCGAGAAGTTGAGCCGCGCGACGTTCACGCCCGCGCGGATGAGCCGCTCGAGCATCTCCGGCGATTCGCTGGCCGGGCCAATGGTGGCGACGATCCTGGTCTTGTGAGACGGTAGTGTCATGCCGGGGATTATCCCATCACATTCACGTGGAACGAATCCAGCATTCGGTGAGTCTAAGGCGCTGTAAGTGAACAGACGTGGCAGTTCGATCGTGTGGGCCCGCCATAGGGGCCTGTAAGCGAACAACTGATGCTACCTTTGTTCGCTAACAGGCCCTAATCGGAGTGATATACTGCTAAAGCGCTCGTCGTCTAAATGATGGACCGACGCACCTGAGCCCTGCCGGGTAGTTCACGAAGCGGTGCTGGCACAGCCGGGTCACGACGTTTGTTATCACGAAGGAGAGAAAGCATGTTCAAGAAAGCAATCATCAGCGCGTTGCTGGTTCTGGCCACGACATCGGCCGCGTGGGCTCAGTCGCCCAAGGTCGAGGTCGGGGCACTCTTCGGCTACTCGCTGACCGACGGCGTGAGCGGCGACCCCCGCAAGGCCTTGGACGGCAACGTCTACGACCGGGTCGACCCCAAGGATTCGATGTCCTTCGGGCTGTCGTTCGGGTACTTCGTCACGCCGAAAGCGCAGATCGGGTTCCTCTGGAGGCGTCAGCCCACGTCGATGGAAGTGTCGGGCACGACGGTCAAGGT
>Ga0315283_10007048_pt1 | contig 10084 bp, 9 predicted proteins | sample YL17G09_0_MG_FD_204541 | JGI IMG/M metagenome (GOLD analysis project Ga0315283, IMG submission 204541) | Sediment microbial communities from Yellowstone Lake, YNP, Wyoming, USA - YL17G09_0 | ecosystem: Environmental > Aquatic > Freshwater > Lake > Sediment | place: USA: Wyoming | collected...
CGAGGGGTCGCGCATCGCGCGCGAGCAGCTCAAGCAGCGAGTCGAGATCGGCCGGCCCGCGCTGCAGGCGACGAGCGATCTCACCCTCGGCGAGCGGTTCCGTCAAGCCGAGCACGATGGTGTTGAAGCGAAGCGCCGGCCACTCGAGAACCTGCGGAAACTCGGCGGCGAGCGTCGTCCCGACCGCACGCACGAGCCGTTTGTCGTCTGGCACCGCGGCGATGTTGAGCGCGACAATTCCACCCGGAGCCAAGTGCTCGCGAACGAGGCGGAAGAACTCTCGAGTCGCGAGGTAGAACGGAACGTACGGCTGGCGATACGCGTCGACCACGATCAGGTCGTACAACCGATCCGTCGAGCGGAGGAACGGACGGGCGTCCGCATCGTGGACGGTGAGGCGCGGGTTCTCGTTCATCGCGAAGTAGCGCCGGCCGACCCGGCTCACCGCAGGGTCGAGCTCGACGCCATCAATGTACGCCGCCGGGTAGTAGACGCCGAGCGCGCGAGCGGTCGTCCCGGCAGCATTGCCGAGAATCGCCACACGCTCGAGCGGATGATCGAGCAGGGGAGGGATCGCGAGGAATGCGTCCCAGACGCCTCCCGTGAGGACGGAGTCGGGTCGCCACACGGAGTGAACGGCGACACCCTCGTTCAGCGAGAGGAGCCGCCTGCCGTCGGGTCGCTCAACCACCTGGATGTACTGGTAGTACGACGTCTCCTCGTGCAGGAGCCCCGCTTCCGCCTTCACGGCCCCCGGTGGCACGGCAACGAGCGTGGCCAGCGCCGCGGCGACGACGAGATACCGCGCGCCGAGCAGGAGGCACGAAGACACGGCAAGGAGCGCGGCGATGACGAGAAACGTCCGCTGAGTGCCGAGCGCCGGGATGAGGACGAGCGCTGACAGGAACGTGCCGAGGAGCGAGCCCGCGGTCGACAGCGCATAGAGACGGCCCGCAACGGCACCGGCGGTCTCGATGGACGCAACCGCGAGCCTGATCGCGAACGGCGACACCACGCCCAGCAGGACGACCGGCGGCGCGAAGAGCAAGAGAACGGCAACGAAGCTCCCGATGACCGCTCCCGCCGAGGCGTCGTCCAGGCCCTCGACGGTGAGATCGAGGAACGGCTTCGCGACGAAGGGGATCGCGGCGACGCAGACGGCGGCCGCGAGGACGATCGATCCGAGCAGAGACGGCCGCGGTCGCCTGTCGGCGATGCGGCCGCCGAGCCAGTACCCGAGAGCGAGTGCCCCGAGAACGATCCCGATGAGGTTCGCCCACACGATGGTCGACGATCCGAAGTACGGCGCGAGCAGGCGCGACGCTGTGATCTCGGTCGCGAGCGCTCCAATCCCCGCGCCGAAGACGAGCGCCCCGAGAGCAAGGCTCCCAGGCCTCTTCTCAACCGGCACCGCGGACATCGTTGGCTACAGCCCGAAGACGCGCTCGATCTCGCCGAGCGTTCGCGCCGCGATGACCGCCGCTACGGCGACGACGAGCGCGAGTACGACCCAGAAGCGCAGACCCGCCCACCGCTTCTCACGGTGCCGCCTCGCCTTGGCGGCCCGCCGGGCGCGATGGAACCGGTATGCCCGCTCGACCGCCTCGGGATCGAGGGGTGGCTCCTCCTCTTGAGGAGCTGTGACAGGCGCGGTCGTCGGTGCGAGATGAGCCACAAAGGAGATTCTAGGAACAGAATTCCGTGCCGTGCAGGCTGTCCAGCCGGTGCGAAGTCATATTCTTCACCCGATGGAGAGTCCAGAAGGACGCGGTCGCATGGGTTTTCCCGGTCTCGGAGGACTGTCGGGCTTCGGCGGCCGCCTGACATTTCTCTTGGGGCTGCTGCTCGCGCTGTCGGCGCTGACCGGCTGGTACACGGGTGAGGGCAACGGAACGACGGTCTCGGTGATCGGCTGGCACACGGGCACGGTCGGGAAGATCGTCCTCTTCCTGGGACTCGCTGCCGTCCTGCTCATGGTGCTTCGAGAGGTCGGTGTGGACCTGCCTGCAGCAGTCCCGGAGAGCCTCGTCACGATCGGCATCGGCTCGGTTGCGACGATCCTCGTTCTCGTGCGGCTCATCTCGATTCCGGACAACTTCTTCTTCGCGAGCCGCGGAATCGGCATCTGGATAAGCCTGGCCTGTGCGATCGGGATCATCCTCGCCGGTTTGCTCGAGGCCTCCGAAGAACTCTAGGACGAGGCTGTCCGGCCCCTACGGCGGTGCCGTGACAGTGACCGTGACGGTGCGAACCGGCCCTTGTTGTGAGAGCGGGGTCAGCGTTCGAACACTCGTAACGATCCCGCCCTCCTCCGGTCGCTCGTCCAGCGTTTGAGCTAGTGCGATCCCGAGGAGGAACGCGAGCGCGAGCGCCGCACCGATAAGCAGCACACGCAGGACGGGCGACCGGCGGCGCGACCGGGAGCGCTGTTCCCGACTCGGCCGCTCGAGCATGCTCACGGGGCGTAGTCCACGGCACCTCGAGAGTAGCGATGGAACGCGGCTCCCTCGACGAGCGAAAGGGTGCGAGGCCACCCCGGAGCTGCTCCTCTGGCGAGAGCGTCGCGCGCCCAGATGTCCGCGCGGCCGTACTCGGCCGCGAGCTCGCGAAGCGTGAACGTCCCTCCCACCCGGCGGCGCAGCTCGCTCGTCAACGCCTCGAGCTGGACGCGCAGACCCTCCTCGACCGCGGGGTCGCGCGCCGCCTCCGCGAGAGCGCGATAGGCGTCCTCCCACTCGAGCCTGGCGATCTCGACGTCGGCCGTCACGACGCGGGGAGACTACGCAAGCTTTCGGAGAGCCTCCGAGCAGCACCCGTCCGGGGGCCACGAAGGTTGGACCTCGGCGAGAATGCGCTCGCCGAGGACGTAGCCGGGGCGAGCCAGCGCGTACGCCGCGTGCGCATGAAGGCACTTGAGATGCGCAGGCGAGCTTGCGCCTCCGACTCCGAGATCGAGCGACGCTCCGCCGTCGGACGTTCCCTCAGCGCCGGCGAGAACACGTCTGACCCGGCGTTGATCCTCGGTGGCGCTTGACAGCGACGCAGCGAGGGTCGCGTCGTCCGCTGCCGCCCGACTCCAACGCTCGACGCCTCCCGCAGCCTCGAGTCGGGCGATCGCTGCGACGAGGTAGGAGCACGTGAGGTAGTACGTCGTCGGGAACGGCTCACCGTTCACGTCATACGGAGCCTGCTCGGTGACAACGGGCAAGCCGTACGGGCAGCGAACGACGACCCGCCGAAAGGCACGCGGCTGTCGCCCGAGTTGCCGTGCCACCACGGCTCGATCGTCCATGCGGCGAAGACTAAGTTCTGCGCAAGACCGGAATCCGCTAGCGCGGATCCCGGTTGCGCTAAAGATCCCTGAAGGCGGCCGCTTCCGCGACCGCTGGGCTTGTTGCAGGACGGGAATCTGGTTGCGCGGATTCCGGCCAGGCGTAAGTCCCTGATGGCGCCCGCTCCCACCACAACCGCTTACGAGCGACGGTCGCGCGACGCACTACGCCCCTGCCGCCAGGCCGGAACGCCCTTGACGACGAAGAGCTGCTCGCCCGGCTTCACGTACCCGATCCGGCGTGCCTCACGCTCGATCGTCTCGATGCTCGTCGAGTTGACCAGGCGCAACTCGAGTTGTGCCCGAGCAATCCGAAGTGTCTCGACCTCCGCGCGTCTCGCGGTCACGTCGCTGCGGGTCTCGAGGTAGGACGCGAGCGGCCGGTAGTAGAGGTAGACAGCGACTCCAAGGATGGCGACAGCCCAAAGGAGGCGAAGCCGTCGGCGCTGGACGCGCGGCCGCGCTTTCTTCCTCCTCGTGGGAGCCTTCTCGGTCGCTCGTCCAGCCACCACGCCAGGTTCAACGTCGGGAGCGCGCTCCCTTTCGCGGAAGCGCGTGTTGGGCGACGCTTGCCTCGCCCAGATGTGGTGCTTCGGCGAGGGCGAGGCAAGCCTCACCCCTGCACCCCACGAGCGGCGTTAGGCGACGTCGACCTTGATGACGTTCGTGGACCCGGGGATGTTCACCGCGGTACCGGCGGTGAGGACGACCCGATCGCCTGCTTCGACGATCCCGGCATCCCGCGTCGCCTCGATGGATTGCCGCCAGAGATCGTCGACGTCGCTCGACTCGGGTATCTCCAGCGGAGTCACGCCCCACTCGATCGCCATGTGCTGGAGCGACGTGACCACATGGGTGAGAGCGACGACGGGCCTGCGCGGACGCAGGCGCGCCACCGCCGATGCAGTGCGGCCGGTGAACGTTGGAACGAGGATCGCTTTGGCACCGAGCGCCTCGGCAAGGTCACACGCAGCGTTCGACATCGCGCGGCCCACGGTCGGCTGGTCGGCGGCGGCCGGAAGCTGATGTCGATAGCCGAGGCTCGGCTCGACCGCCCGTGCGATGTTCGCCATCGTTGTGACCGCCTCGATGGGGTACTCCCCGACGGCGGTCTCAGCGGAAAGCATCAGCGCGGACGTCCCGTCGAGGATCGCGTTCGCCACATCCGAGGCCTCGGCTCTCGTCGGCTCAGGCCGATGCACCATCGTCTCGAGCATCTGGGTCGCCGTGATAACGGGCTTCCCTCGATCGAGCGCCTCGAGGATGATCCGCTTTTGGAGGAGGGGAACCTCCGCCGCGCCGATCTCGACCCCAAGATCCCCTCGGGCGATCATGACCGCGTCTGCCACGTCGAGGATGGCGTCTAGCGCCACGACGGCCTCTTTCAGCTCGATCTTGGCGATCACCCACGCCTGCGATCCGGCAGCCTCGATTCTGGCTTTCAGCGCGGCGACGTCCATGTGCGTGCGGACGAATGACTGAGCGACGTAGTCGACGCCCAGCTCGAGCGCGAACTCGAGATCCGCGAGATCCTTCTCCGTGAGGGACGGCACGGGCAGGGGGACGCCCGGAACGTTCACTCCCTTGTGCGCCTGAACCACACCGGCCGTGATGACCCGGCAGAGCCCTCTGCCTCCCTCGACGCGCTCGACGCGAAGCCGAACGAGGCCGTCGTCGATGAGGATCTCGTCGTCGGGCTCGAGCACCGATCCCAGCACGTCGGGTGCAACGGGAAGTTCTCCGTCGCGACACGACTCCTCCCCGGCGACGACGATCGCGTCGCCGGCTTCGAGCTCGATCGGAGCGTCGAGGTCTCCGATCCGGATCTTCGGCCCCTGCAGGTCGGCGATCAGCGCGAGCGACCTCCCTGCTTCTGCCTGGACCGCGCGCACCTTGCGGGCGTTCTCTCGGTGCTCCTCGTGGGTCCCGTGCGAGAAGTTGAGCCTCGCTCCATCCATGCCGGCCTCGACGAGGCGGCTGAGCATCTCCTCGTCGTTCGACGCCGGGCCGATCGTGGCAACGATCTTCGTCCTGCGGTCGTGTCGGACCATGCCGGTCAGCCTACCGCCGCGCTTGAAAGGCGCTCCAGCCGGGGTAGACGGCGCCAGCGCCGAGCTCTTCCTCGATCCGGAGAAGTTGGTTGTACTTCGCCACGCGATCCGTCCGAGATGGCGCGCCGGTCTTGATCTGGCCCGCGTTCATCGCGACTGCAAGGTCTGCGATCGTCGTGTCCTCGGTCTCGCCCGAGCGGTGGGAGATGACGGTCGCATACCCGGCAGTTCGGGCGAGCTCGATCACGTCGAGCGACTCGGTGAGCGTGCCGATCTGATTCACCTTGACGAGGATCGCGTTCGCAACGCCCTCGGAGATCCCGCGGCGCAGGAACTCGACGTTCGTGACAAAGAGGTCGTCACCGACCAGCTGAACGCGGTCGCCCAGCGATTCGGTAAGCGACCTCCAGTCGCCCCAAGCGTTCTCGTCGAGCCCGTCCTCGATCGAGACGAGTGGGAAGCGGTCGAGAAGCGAGGCGTAGAAGTCGATCATGGAGCCCGGGTCGAGAGTTCGACTCTCCCCTGGCAGCACGTAGTTGCCGTCATGGAAGACCTCGCTCGCGGCCGGGTCGAGCGCGATCCCGATCCGCTCGGCATGCCCCGCGCGCTCGGCGGCCTCGAGGATGGCTGCGATCGCCTGCTCCGTCGACTCGAGATCCGGTGCGAACCCACCTTCGTCGCCGACGCCCGTGGCGAGCCCACGCTCGTGGAGCACCGCCTTGAGGTGGTGAAACACCTCCGTGCCGATTCGAAGCGCTTCCGAGAACGTCGACGCGCCTGCCGGGACGACCATGAACTCCTGAAGGTCAAGGCGATTCTGGGCGTGTGCGCCTCCGTTGATCACGTTCATCATGGGCACAGGCAGGATGTGGGACTCGGGCCCGCCGATCCACCGGTACAGGGGTACTCCGGCATCAGCTGCCGCTGCTTTCGCCGCGGCGAGCGAGCAGCCGAGAATCGCGTTCGCCCCCAGGCGGCTCTTGTTCGGAGTCGCGTCGAGCGCAATGAGCAAATCGTCGAGCCCGCGTTGATCGTCGGCGTCGAAGCCGACGATCGCCGTCGCGATCTCGCCGTTCACGTTCGCAGCAGCCTTGAGAACGCCCTTTGCGAGGTACGCGCGCGCGTCACCATCACGAAGTTCGACGGCCTCGTGCTCGCCGGTAGAGGCACCTGAGGGCACGGCTGCCCGCCCGAAGGCGCCCGACGCGAGCCGGATGTCGACCTCGAGGGCGGGGTTGCCCCGCGAGTCGAGGAGCTGTCGGGCGTGAACGTGGGCGATAGCCGTCATGCGAGCGTCTCCTTTGCGCGGTCGTAGTACTCGTCCTGGGCCTCGAGATCGAGCGTACGCCAGTCCACCCCGTCAGCGGCCGCAAGCTCCGCGGCGAGCTCGACACGCGTGGTGAAACGGCGCGTCGTCCCGCGCAACGCAAGCTCCGGATCGACGTTGAGCCTGCGGGCGACGTTCACGAGCGTGAAGAGGACGTCGCCGACCTCGTGAAACGTCCCGGCGTCCGCTTCCGTCTCGGGAAGCGGCGCGCCCGCTCGGTCGACTGCGGCTACGAGCTCGTCGATCTCCTCACGGACCTTCGCCAGCGGTCCTGCGAGATCCGGCCAGTCGTATCCAACCGTTGCCGCTCGCCGCTGCACCTTGCGCGCCTGGAGCAGCGCAGGCAGCGCTTCGGGCACGTCGTGGAAGATGCCCTCTCTTCCCTCCTGCTCCGTCTTCAGCGCCTCCCAGCGCTCGCGCACGCGACCTGGCGTAGCGGCCTCGCCTTCGCCGAAGACGTGGGGATGGCGCCGGACGAGCTTCGCGTGCACGTCGCGTGCAACAGCCTCGAGATCGCCGTCGCCCGTCTCCTCGAGGAGAAGCGACAGGAAGTAGACCTGGAAGAGCAGGTCGCCGAGCTCCCCTCGGAGCTCGACCGCGTCGCCCGCCAAAGCAGCGTCGGCGACCTCATAGGCCTCCTCGACGGTGTGCGGCACGATCGTCCGCGCGGTTTGCTCACGGTCCCAGGGGCATTCCCGGCGAAGCTGCCGGGTCAACTCCTGGAGGTCGAGGAGCGCCTCAGCGAGGCTCATCGACCCAGACCCTACTGAGTCGTCGTGGGTGCCTCGGGGATCGCCGGCGGCTCGTAGCCGGCGCCGTAGCTCACCTTGCCGTCGTCCTTCTTCCGGAGATCCGCGACCCACGCTGTCATGACCTCGTTTCGCTTCTGCTGCAGCAGCGTGGTGCGAATGGCCGCCTTCACCTGTTCGAGCGGCGTCGTCTTCGCAGGACGCACTGGAGAGACGGCCTCGATGACGTGATAGCCGTACTGCGTCTTCACTGGCTTGGACAACTCACCTTGATCGAGCTCGAACGACGTCTTGTCGAACTCGGGGACGGTCTGACCCCGCGAGATCGTGAGCTTACCGCCGGAGTCCTTGCTGCCCGGGTCCGCGGAGTTTGCCTTCGCGAGTGAGGTGAAGTCGGCTCCGCCTTTCAGCTCGGAGTAGATCTGATCCGCCCTGGCCTTGCTCTTCTCGAAGTCGACCTGCCCGTCCGCGCCCTTCTCGGCGATGAGGATGTGCCTGACGTCGCGTGATTCGGGCGTTCCGTACTGGGACTGGTTTTGCGTGTAGTAGGCGAGCACGTCCTGATCCGAGGCCGTCGTGTCCTTCGTGACCTCGTCGAACAGCTTCTGCGCGAGCACCGCGGTCTCGAGAGTCGAGCGATAGTCCTCCGGCGTAAGGCCCTGCTGCTTCAGAGCCTTCTCGTACTCTTTCTCGTTCCCGTCGAAGCGGCTCTTGATGAGCTCTTGTTCGGCCTTGTCGACGTCCTTCTGGGTGATCTCGACGCCGAGGTCTTCGGCCGCCTGCCTGAACTCCTCGCGCTGGACGAGATACGCCACATACTGCGTCTGGAGGCTCTGGTACTCCGGCGTTCCTGCCTTCGGGAACTGCTGCTTGTTCGCCTCGTACCCGCTCTTCGCCTGTTCGAGGAGCTGATCGAGCTCGTCCTTTGTGACCGCCGTGCCGCCGACGACTGCGACCGAGCCCGACGGGACGCTGGAACTGCCTCCGCACGCGGACGCGACGAGAGCAACGGTCGCTCCCAGGACGGCAAGTGTGATTCGCACGAGGTTCATCGAAGCCCGTCCCTTATAGCCGAGGCGGTGTTAGGCAGACGTTGTGGACTGTTCGAAAACTGAGGGCTCATGGGTTCGCACCGCACAAAAAAAGGGCCGCGGCTCACGCGGCCTGGCGGGCCTGGACGATAGCATCGGGCAGCTCCAGCGCCCGCTCGAGGGTCTCGACACGGAGCGAAACCTCGCGCTTGGACGTCGAGTAGATTGCCGTCGGCTCCGTGCCGATGAGCGCGCGGACCTCCACCGAGCCGAGCGTCAGAGGCCCGACCGTCGCGCGTCCACCGCGGTAGACGAGATAGTCGGCGCCCAGGCGGGCGAGCTTCAGCTTCGCCTCCTGGATCGCGAGCAGATTCGAGACGGGCTCGGGCAGCGGCCCGTACCGATCCTCGGTCGCTGCCATGAGCTCCCGAAGCTCGTCCTCGTCCTCGACCAGCGCGATCCGGCGATGGAGGTCGATCTTGAGCGCCTCCGCAGCGATGTAGGACGCAGGGACGTACGCATCGACGCGGGCATCGACGCGGACAGGTCGTGTCGCGACGCGCCTGCGGCCGGAGAGCTCGGCGACGGCCTCGTCGAGCATCTCCACGTAGAGCTCGAATCCGAGAGCCGCGACATGCCCCGACTGCTCGGGCCCGAGCAGGTCGCCCGCTCCGCGAATCTCGAGGTCACGCATCGCGATCTGGAATCCGGAGCCGAGCTCCGTGTGGTCTGCGAGGGTCGCGAGCCGCGCTCGCGCCTCCGGAGTCAGCTCGGACGCTTCCGGATAGAAGAGGTAGGCGTAGGCAACAACGTCTGACCGGCCCACGCGGCCGCGGATCTGGTAGAGCTGAGCGAGGCCGAGCGCGTCCGCCCGCTCGACGATGAGGGTGTTCGCCTGGGGAATGTCGATCCCCGACTCGATGATCGTGGTCGAGACGAGCACGTCCGCGTCCCCGGCAACGAATGCGTGCATGCGCTCCTCGAGCTCCCGTTCGGACATCTGGCCGTGCGCGACGAGGAACCGAAGATCCGGGCAGAGCTGCTCGAGCTTGGACTTCACGTCGTCGATCGACTCGACCCGGTTGTGGAGGTAGAACGCCTGACCCCCGCGGGCGTGCTCGCGCTCGAGGGACGTCTTTACGAGCTCGTCGTCGTACTCGCCGACGGTCGTGCGAATCGGGCGGCGGCCGGTCGGCGGAGTCTCGATGATCGAGATGTCGCGCAGGCCGGAGAGCGACATGTGCAGCGTGCGCGGGATCGGGGTCGCGGAGAGGGCCAGCACGTCCACCTCGAGGCGAAGCGAGCGCAGGAGCTCCTTCTGCGCGACACCGAAGCGCTGCTCCTCGTCGAGGACGACGAGCCCCAGGTTCTTCGGGATCACGTCGCGCGAGAGGACGCGGTGCGTGCCGATGAGGACCTCGACCTTCCCCTCTCGGAACTCGTCGAGCACCCGCGTTTGATCCGCACGACTACGAAAGCGCGAGACCATCTCGACCCGAACGGGGAAGTCGCGGTAACGCTCACGAAACGTGTTCCAGTGCTGCTCCGCGAGGATCGTGGTCGGACACAGGACGAGCGTCTGCCGGTCATTCACC
>Ga0315283_10007049_pt1 | contig 10084 bp, 8 predicted proteins | sample YL17G09_0_MG_FD_204541 | JGI IMG/M metagenome (GOLD analysis project Ga0315283, IMG submission 204541) | Sediment microbial communities from Yellowstone Lake, YNP, Wyoming, USA - YL17G09_0 | ecosystem: Environmental > Aquatic > Freshwater > Lake > Sediment | place: USA: Wyoming | collected...
CCGTGACGTTCGCCTTCAGCAAGGCGGTGAACAACCTCACGTTCACCCTGTTCGACATCGATGGTTCAGCTACTCAAACCTGGCAGGACCAGCTGATCGTCACGAGCATCCCGGCTCTCACTGCTTTCACCACCACAAAGACAGGCGTCGGCAACAACCCCTCAGGAGCCGGCACCGCAGTGAGTCCACTCCAAGGGACCGGTTCTGTGGGCGACACCACCTCGGACGGAAACGCTCGGATCAAGTTCTCCGCTCCCGTAACGAGCGTCACCCTCACCTACTCAGCGATCCGGCCAACCAGGTCGACGACCGACCAATACATCGGCCTCGGCAACCTGACCTGGAACGGCTGCACCTGAGCCACGATCCCGGTCGCGCACGACTGATCTCTTCACGGTTCGGCGCGGACCCATTCCTTGCATCGATGAAGCAGGGCTTGGGTGCAGACGAGGGTCAGGTGGCAAGGAACACGCCGAGGAGAGCCGCGGCGTCGGCGATGTCCTCGCCGCGGGCCGCAGCCGCGTCGATGACCGCCACGGCGCCCGGGGTGTCGAGATCGGCGTCGAGACGGGTACGCACCTGCACGAGCACCTGATCGGCGGAGCTGGTGCCAGTAGCCGAGGCGGCTAGGAGCCACCGGTCGAGACGGGCGGCGGCACGCGGCATCAGGGCGTCGTCCCACTCCCACGAGTCGCGATAGTGGTGCTCGACGATCGCCAGGCGGATGGCCCGGGCGTCGAACGTCTTGAGCAGATCGCTGATGAAGACCAAGTTGCCCAGCGACTTCGACATCTTCTCGCCGTCCATGCGCACCATCGCCTGGTGCATCCAGTGGCGCACGAACGGCTGACCGGTGGCCGCCTCGCTCTGGGCGGCCTCGCACTCGTGATGCGGGAAGATCAGGTCGGCCCCACCGCCATGGAGGTCGATGGTCGTGTCGAGCTCACGCAGGGCGAGCGCCGAGCACTCGATGTGCCAGCCGGGCCGACCCGCACCCCAGAGCGACTCCCACGACGGCTCATCGGCGGCCGAAGGCTGCCAGAGCACGAAGTCGAGCGGGTCACGCTTGTTGGGGTCGTCGACGTTGCCACCGCGCTCGGCCGCGAGCACCAGCATCTCGTCACGAGAGAGGTGGCTGATCTGACCGAATCGCTCGAACGACGCCACATCGAAGTAGACCGAATCGCCGCTCTGGTAGGCGTACCCCTGGTCGAGCACCATGCCGATGAATCCCCGGATGTCGGCGATGGCCGATGTGGCCCGCGGCTCGCTCCAGCACTCGATCACGTTGAGGGCCAGCATGTCGCCGTCGAAGCGGGCGACCTCGGCGGCGGCCAGGTCGAGATAGTGCACCCCGAGCTCACGGGCCTTGCGCAGCAGATCGTCGTCGACGTCGGTGATGTTGCGCACGCAACGCGTCTCGTGGCCGAGGTCGCGCAGCCGCCGCTGCAACACGTCGTAGGCGACGTACACCGCCGCATGCCCGAGGTGGGTGGCGTCGTAAGGCGTGATGCCACAGGTGTACATGGTGACAACCGGCCCCGGCTCGAAGGGCACGATCTGCTGACGAGCCGTGTCGTAGAGATGCATCACGTCGAGCAGGCTAACGGTGTCGGCCTCCCGTCGGGTTCGGGTCGCGCCGACGGGTCGATCAGATGACGTCGATGCCCGTGAACTTGACCGCGGCCCGGGTCTTGTAGCGCACGTTGAGCTGCAGGAGAACCGCGGCGAACGCCTCGATCGGCGCCGCGTTCGAAAGCTCACCCGCATCGAGCGGACGCATGTTGGGGATCTTGCGGACGATGTCGCACGTGGCCTCGGTGGCCTCAGGATGATCGGAGCAGATCAGCACATCACTCTCGACCGGATGGTTCAGATCGCCGAGCTCCCGGGCCGGGACGTGATGGAAGCCGGCGGCCACCATCGAGTTGGGCAGCGCGGCCTGCACGCTGGCGGCTACGGATCCCCGGGGCGGCACGAGCGGCTGGAACTCATGGCCGACCTTGGCGAGCGCGTTGGCCATCGAGATGACGACCTTCCCGTGCAGTTGCGCCGAGACCGCTTTGGCGGTGGCCGCCGCCGCGTCCCACGGCGTGGCGATCACGACGAGATCGGCGTTGGCCGCCCCGGCGTTGTCGGCGGCGTCGATGACCAGCCCGAGCCCGTCCCACTTGGCGAGCAGCTGATCACGGATCTCCATCGAGCGGTACTTCGACCGCGAACCGAGCACGACCTCGAACCCGACAGAAGCCAGGCGAGCAGCAAGACCGCTCCCCGCCGGGCCGGTGGCACCCAACACTCCAATTTGCATCCGGTCACTCTAGGCGAGGCCGACCGCTCCACGTGAAGTGCCTGATGGCCCGTCAGATCAGGCCGGCAGTCAGGTCGGTCAGTCAGGCCGGCAGTCAGGCCGGCAGTGAGGCCGACAATCTGACCGAAGTCGGCAACGCTGTTCCCTCCATGGTTCCCGCCGTCCGTGCCCCCGTGACGGGTGCCGCCCGGTAACGTGCCCGCACCACCAGGGGTCGGAGGGTCCATGGGTCTGCTCGACGGGAAACACATCGTGATCACCGGCGTCCTCACCGACGCCTCGATCGCCTTCGGCGTAGCCGACCTGGCCCAACGGGAAGGCGCCGAGATCGTGCTCACCGGCGCCGGGCGCGGGCTCTCGCTCACCCGCCGGACCGCCCGCAAGCTCTCGACCGAAGCCGAGGTGCTCGAGTTCGATGTGAGTGACCCCGAGCAGGTCCCGGCTCTACGGGCACAGCTTGCCGAGCGGTGGGACCGCGTCGACGGCGCCCTGCACGCCATCGGCTTCGCCCCTCCGGTCTGCCTGGGCGGCACGTTCATGGATGCGCAGTGGGACGACGTCGGCGTCGCCATGAACATCTCCGCCTACTCGTACAAGGCCCTCGCCGACGTCGTGGCACCACTCATGACACAAGGTGGGTCACTCGTCGGGCTCGACTTCGACGCCAGCGTCACCTGGCCCGCCTACGACTGGATGGGTGTGGCCAAGGCCGCCTTCGAATCGACCTCGCGCTACCTCGCCCGCTACCTCGGGCCGCAGGGGATCCGGGTCAACCTCGTGGCCGCCGGCCCGGTCAAGACGATCGCCGCCAAGTCGATCCCCGGCTTCCAGCAGTTCGAGGACGTCTGGGACGACCGGGCGCCACTGGGATGGGACGTCACCGACTCGACGGCCGTGGCCCAGGCCTGCATCGCCCTGCTGTCGGACTGGTTCCCCCAGACGACCGGCGAGATCGTGCACGTCGACGGCGGCTATCACGCCACCGGCGCCTGATTCTCGGCCGGGCTCGGGCACGGTCGGCAGGGCGCGGGCTCGATCGGTCGAGCCCGCTCAGTCGGGCCGTCGGTCCACCGGCAGCAGATAGGCGGGATTGGCCACCTGTAACTGGGCGAGCACGTCGAGCCACACCGAGTGCCGGATGTGATCCGAGCCGGCGTCGACCCGGCCCGAGCGAATCGCCGCCGCCAACTCGGTGTCGTCCGCGACGCCGAGCGCTGCCAGTCGAGCGGCATGGGCGATCCGTGGTCCGGGGCCGGCGGCCAATTCGCGCTCGACGGTGGCCAGCACCTTGCCGGCGACCCGAGCGTGGAACTGCACCCGACCCTGCGTGGCGCCCATGACGTCACCTTCGAGGAACTCGCGCACGGCGGTGACCAGCTCGACCGCGGACGACGCGCCGTAGAGATCGGCCCCGGAGCCGGCGACAGCTTGAGCCGGGCCGGCTCGGTCCCGCTCGGTGCCCGGTGCGGCTTGGGTGGGCGCAGCCTCGGGCGCCGAGTCGACGGTCTGCGGTCGGGCGCCGATCAGGCCGAGCAGGTCATATTCGTTCTCGCAGACGCGCCGGCCGATCGCGGCCAACTCGACCGAGCGGCTGGCGCCGGACAGATGGCTCGAGGCCTGCATGATGCAGATGACGCCCCAGCGCAGCGTTCCCAGCACTTCCCACCAGCGCATGACATCGGGATCGACGACCATCCCCGAGGCCGAGCTGTACGCGTCGATCAGCTCGGCGTAAGAGCCGAGGCCGGCCACCGGAAGGTCGGAACCGAAGCGCCAGGCGCGCACGCACAGCCAGCCCAGGTCCTCGATCGGGTCGCCGAGATGGGCGAGCTCCCAGTCGAGGACCGCCCGCAGTCCGTGCTCGTCGACCATGAAGTTGCCGAGGCGGAAATCGCCGTGCACGACCGACGGCTCGACCTCGGGCGGACGATGTTCGTCGAGCCAGCGCAGCCCGAGCTCGAAGGCGGGACGGGGCTGACCGAGAAGGTCGAGCAGACCCGTGAGCTGGCTGATGGGCTCCTGGACCTGCAGGTACCTCGCGTCGTGGGCCGGCAGCGAGTGGATGGCGGCCAGCGCCTCGCCACAGTCGCGCACCAGCCGACGTCGAGCACCCGCGAACTCGTCGTCGCGCAGGATGCGGCGTGCGATCGTCTCGCCCTCGACCCGACCCATGACCAGGAATGGCGCCCCCACGACCGCTCCGTCGTCAGAGGCAGCCAGCACCGGAGCAACCGGCACACCGGCCGCGCCCGCCGCCTGCAACAGCCCGGACTCCCCCACCATCGAGACGGCTCCGCCCAGCGCCCCGGCCCGAATCCGTTGCAGGATCAGCCGCTCAGTGCCCCCGTGCACCGCGTCGAGCAGATCGAACGACCACGTCTCCCGCGAGGCACCCCCCGAAAGGCGCCGCAGGTCACGCACCTCGAGCCCTTCCCGGACGAGGTCGCTCTCGAGGAAGGTGGCCAGCCGATCAGCGATGTCGTCGTGTTCCCCCATGGTCGGCCGACGCTACCCGGCCGCTCGCCCCGGCTGCTCACCATGGCGTGCCGACCGGCCGACCCGCGGCGACAGCACACGACGCCACCGCGCCGCGCCATACACGGCGACTCGTGACGACTCGCCGCCGGGCCGCAGCGGCCTCCAGGCCGGCGGCTCGGGCGCAACACTCAGCAGCCGCGGCACCGATCCGTCGGTCGTGACCGGGTCTGATGCGTTCGATGCTCTGGCCCGTCTGACGGTGGTGACCCGGCAGGTGTCGGACCTGCAGACGGCGTTGGCGGTGCAGGGTGAGACGTGCATGATCCCAGGGTCGATGACCTGTCGGTCGCGTAGGCGAAACACACCGTCAACAGTGAGATCTTCGAGGTCCTCGTCCACAACGGCACCGACATGCCCACCTTCGCGTCATCGACCCCGAGTCCTCGAGATCGCCGTCAACACCCGTGACCGGTGCTGCATCGTGCCGGGCTGCACCGACCCCCGACACCGCAACCGACACCGAAGGCGACACCGACACCGAAGACGACTCCGGCAACGGCGGCGAGCCGACCGATCGGGGCTCGAGAAGCCCGGACGACCCCGGACCACCGACCCTCTTCGGCGACGCCGCCTGACCGGAGAACGGGGTGGCGCGCCGCGTTCCACACGGGGCGCCACCCTGGGCACCACCCGAAGCCGGCCGGCTCCCTTAGCGGGCGTCGGGGTCGGACTCGTCGAGGATCTCGCCGACGAGCTCCTCGAGGAGGTCCTCGAGCGTGGCGATGCCGGCGGTCGCCCCGTTGGCATCGATGACCAGGGCGAAGTGCACACGCGCCCGCCGCATGGCCAACAACAGGTCCTCGAGCGACCGGTCGCACGGCACGACCAGCATGCGGCGCACGAGACGCAACGGCACGGGTCGATCCGCTGACCCGGGGGGCAGCGTGATCAGGTCCTTGGCGTGGATGAACCCCCGCACATCGTCGAGGCCGCCCGAGCCCTGCACAGGTAGGCGAGAGTGCCCGCTCCCGACCACGACGGCCTCGGCCTCGGTCACCGTCGTCTCCCGGGTGATGGACCGAACCTCGGCCCTCGGCACCATCACCGAGGCGACATCGCGCCCACCGAAATCGAGTACCCCGGTGAGCAGCTCATGAGCGAAGTCCTCGATCAGTCCCTCGTCCCGCGACGCCGTCAACATCACCGTCAACTCCGCGGCCGTCGGGGTCGACGAGAGGCTGTCGCGGGGCTCGACCCCGAACGCCCGCGCCACGACATTGCTGAGCCAGTTGAGCGCGCGGATGATCGGACGGAAGACCACGAGATAGGCCCGGTTGACAAGCACGACCCGGCGCAGCGTCTGCTCGGGATCGGCCAGGGCGACGTTCTTGGGCACCATCTCGCCGAGCACCATGTGGAAGAACACCACGATGCCGAGCCCGATCACCCCGCCCAGGGTGTGGCCCACCGCCGTCGGCAGGTGGAGGGCCCGCATGACCGGCTCGAGCAGGTGAGCCATAGCCGGTTCGGCCACGAGACCGAGCCCCAGAGAGGCCATGGTGATGCCGAGCTGCGCACCGGCGAGTTGCAGGGTGATGTCGCCCGACGCCTGTACCGCCATGCGGGCCGAGGCCGATCCCCCGACGGCCAACTCCTCGAGCTTCGTGCGTCGCGATCCCACGAGTGAGAACTCGAGGGCCACGAAGAAGCCGTTGACCGCCAACAGCACCAGCGAGATCGTCAACGCCGTCCAGCCGTTCATGGCCCGCTCCCGTCGGGCTCACCCTGAGGGTGACGGCGGCGACCATCGGCCGGGCCGGCGTCGTCGACGGCCGACGCATCATCGGCTGGCTCGATCCTCACGGTGGCGATCCGTAGCCCGACCATAGCCATGACCTCGAGTCGCCACCGGTCGAACGTGAACTGGTCGCCCACATCGGGGATGCGCCCCAGGCGGTCGAGCACGAAGCCGGCCAGGGTCTCGTACTCGCCCTCGGGTGGCTCGAAGCCGGTCAGGTCGAAAACCTCGTCGGGGTGGAGCGACCCGGGCAGATCCCAGGGCCCGCTCCCCCGGGCCAGCGCAGTGAGCCGGGGCTCGTGCGGGTCGTACTCGTCGTCGATGGCGCCGACGATCTCCTCCACGACATCTTCGAGCGTGATGATGCCGGCCGTTCCGCCGTACTCGTCGACCACCACCGCGAGGTGATTGCGGGAGGCCTGCATGTCGGCGAGCAGGCCCGACAGCGAGCGGGTCTCCGGTACGACGACGACATCGGTCATGATCTCGCCGATGGTGGTGGTGGCTCGCGCGTCGAGCGCCAGCGTGTGCACCGTCTTGACGAGTACCACACCGACGATGTCGTCGAGATCGACCCGGTACACCGGAAAGCGGGAGAACCCTGTTCGGGCGGCCAGCTCGACCAGGTCGGTGGCATGGTCATCGACCCCCAGCGCCGACACCCGCATCCGCGGCACGAGCGCGTCGGCTGCGGTCTTCTTGGCGAATCGCACCGAGCGGTTGAACAGCATCGAGGCACTGCCGCCAATGGTGCCTTCCTCGGTCGAGGCCGACAGCAGTCGGGCCAGCTCGGGCAGTGACCGCACCGACTCGAGCTCCTCCTTGGGCTCGATGCCCAGTCGGCGGACCGTCCAGTTGGCCGACCAATTGAGGAACCGGATGACCGGGCCGAACACGGCGCCGTAGACGCGCAGGAACGGCGCGAGGATGAGCGCGGTCGCCTCGGGCTTGGCGATGGCGACGGTCTTTGGGGCCAACTCGCCCAGCACCATCTGCAACACGGTGGCCAGCACCAGGGCGATGGCGATGGAAACGCCGCGCACCAGCCGCTCACCGATCAGCGGCGCGAGCAACGGCTCGATCAACTGGGCGATCACCGGCTCGGCCAGGAAGCCGAGCAGGAGCGAGGTGACGGTGATGCCGAGCTGGGCGCCCGAGAGCTCGAACGAAAGCCGTCGCAGCAGCGTGCGCACCAACCGGGCTCGCCGTGAGCCCTGCTCGGCCAGGGCGTCGACCCGGGCCCGATCCGAGGCCACGAGCGCGAACTCGGCGGCGACGAACACCCCGTTCGCGGCAATGAGGACGATGACGGCGAGCAGCCCCAGCGCGATGTCGATGCCCTCCAGTGTTGCGGACCGACGGCGGGCCGCCGGCCATAGGACAGGGCATCGGGTCGGCCGGACCATGGCCCTTCTCACCGTCAGGCCCGACCGACGGTGTGCGAGGCTGCTCGCGATGCCAGACCCTCGCTCCACCGACCCTTTGTCGCGGGGACCTTTCGCCCGGGCCGCCGCCGATGCCGAAGCCCTGCGTGCCCGCACCGGTCGGGACCGCTTCGCCGTCGCGGTCGTGCTCGGCTCGGGCCTCGGTGCGTTCGCCGATGCCCTCGACGATGCCGAACGGTTCCCGATGGCCGAGCTGCCCGGCTTCCCCGTACCAGCGGTGGCCGGGCACGCCGGCGAGATCGTCGTCGGTCGGCTCGGCGGGCACGACGTGCTCGTGCTGGCCGGCCGGGTGCACCTGTACGAGGGCTTCTCGGCCCACGAGGTGGCCCACGGCGTGCGGATGGCGGCGGCCACCGGAGTGCACAGCACCGTGCTCACCAACGCCGCCGGCGGGATCCGCCCCGACCTCGACGTCGGGTCGCTGGTCGCCATCGCCGACCATCTCAACCTGTCGGGAGCCAACCCCCTGGCCGGACCCCACGACGGGCCGCAGCCGTCGTTCGTCGACCTCAGCGCGGCCTACGACCCGACGCTCCGGGATCTGGCCGCGGCCACTCGTCCTGGCCTGGCCGAAGGGGTCTATGCGGCCCTCCCGGGACCGAGCTATGAGACCCCGGCCGAGATCCGAATGCTGGCCGCTCTGGGAGCCGACCTCGTGGGCATGTCGACGGCGTGCGAGGCCATCGCCTGTCGCCATCTCGGGGTGCGGGTCGCGGGCGTGAGCCTGGTGACCAACCGCGCCGCCGGTCTGGGCGGCCCTCTCTCGCATGTCGATGTCACCGCGGTGGGTCGCGCCGCGTCGGCCGACATCGTGACCTTCCTGCACGCCTTCGTGCCGGCCGTCGCCGAGGCCGGTCCCGAACCGGGCGCGCCGACAGAGGGACGACCATCGTGATCACCCGTGTCGAGCTGGCGGCCCGCATCGACCACACCCTCTTGAAGCCCGAGGCCACGATCGCCGCCGTCGAGAAGCTGTGCATCGAGGCGGGCGAGCTGGGCGTCGCCGCCGCGTGTGTGTCGCCGACCATGGTTCCGATCGTGGTCGCCTTCGCCGACGGCCGGTTCGAGGTGTGCACGGTGATCGGGTTCCCGTCTGGTGCTCACGTGAGCGGGCTCAAGGCGGCGGAGGCGGCATGGGCCGAGGCCGAAGGAGCCACCGAGTTCGACATGGTGGCGGACCTGGGCTCGGTCAAGGCCCACAACTGGAGCGCCGTCGCCGCCGACATCACCGAGGTGCGCGCCGCCGTCACCGGCACCCTGAAGGTGATCGTCGAGTCCGCCGCGCTGACCCCCGACGAGCTCGATGCCACCGGCCGCGCGGCCGTCGACGCGGGCGCCGATTTCCTCAAGACGTCGACCGGTTTTCATCCCGCCGGCGGGGCCACTCTCGAGGCCGTGGCCGCGTTGGCTCGGGTCGCCGCCGCCGCCGGGCGCCCGGTCGGTGTGAAGGCGTCGGGCGGCATCCGCGACACGGCCACCGCCCTCGCCATGCTCGATGCCGGCGCGACGCGGCTGGGATGCTCGGCGAGTCGGGTGATCCTCGCCGGCCTGCCGGCCTGAGGCCCAAGCCGGCCTGCCGGCCTGAGGACCAAACCGGGCTGCCGGCCTGCCGGCCTGAGGCGCCAGCGATCAGTCGTCGGCGATCACGATGCGTCCCGAGCGGAGCGCGGCCTGGTCGTCCGCGTTGCGGATCTCGAACCACACATCGTGGCGGGCGTCGTCGTCGAGGCCGGGCCGGCGGTCCAGCACCCGGATCTCGATCGTGGACGGCATGGTCACCATGGCGGCAAAGCGGCCCGAGATGCGCCGCACCCGAGCCGGATCGCCGTCGGCGTAGGCGTCGACGATATGGCTGATCCCCATGGCGAGCACCGCCGTGCCATGCAGGATGATGCCGGGCAGGCCGGCCGCCTGAGCGACGGCCGGATCGGTGTGGATCGGGTTCCAGATGCGGGCGCACTCGGTGTAGACGTGGGCGGCCTGGGCCTCGATGCCCCGGGTCCAGCAAGGTAGGTCGCCGGGAGCGGGGCCCGGGCCGGAGCCGAGGGCGGG
>Ga0315283_10007050_pt1 | contig 10084 bp, 9 predicted proteins | sample YL17G09_0_MG_FD_204541 | JGI IMG/M metagenome (GOLD analysis project Ga0315283, IMG submission 204541) | Sediment microbial communities from Yellowstone Lake, YNP, Wyoming, USA - YL17G09_0 | ecosystem: Environmental > Aquatic > Freshwater > Lake > Sediment | place: USA: Wyoming | collected...
GCGCGAGGTCTCCAGGACGTTGGCCTTGTCCACCGACGTGACCCGGCGGAGTCGCTCGGCGGCGAGCCGGCCGGCGACCCGTGCGACGCGGGCGACCTCGGTCTCGGAATAGACGCACAGGTCGCTGGCCCAGCCGTCACCGCGCTGCTTCTCGCCGAAGTAGATGCCGCCGATCAGCTCGCGCACCACGACGATGTCGACGCCGACCAGAAGCTCCGCCTTGATCGGCGAGGCGGCGATCAGGCTGGGCAGCAACGACACGGGGCGCACATTGGCAAACAGGCCGAGCTCCTTGCGCAGGCGCAGCAGGCCGTGCTCCGGGCGCAGCGGCAGGTTCGGGTCGTCCCAGCGCGGACCGCCGACGGCGCCGAGCAGAATCGCGTCGGCGGCCCGGCAGGCGGCCAGCGTCTCGGCCGGGAGGGGGTGCCCGCAGGCGTCGAGGGCGGCGCCACCGATGCTCCTTTCGCTCCAGGTGAAGACGTGGCCAAAGCGGGTCGCGATGGCTTCGAGGACCCTGCGCGCCTGCGCGACCACTTCGGGGCCGATGCCGTCGCCGGGAAGCACGGCGATGTGGGCTCTCATGCCTGTCTCCTCTCGTACGCCTCGATGGCGGGCAGTTGCGCCAGCAGGAAGCCCAGCTCATCGAGACCGTTGGTCAGACAGTGGCAGGCAAAGGGATCAATCGCGAAGTGAGCGATCTCACCATTCGGCAGGCGGAGGACCTGAGTCGCAAGATCGATTGAAAGGACCACTCCAGGCTGGCCGACCAGGGCACGATGAGTCTCGGGGGCGAGCGCGATGGGGAGCAGCCCGTTCTTCAGCGCGTTGGCGCGGAAGATATCGGCGAATGACGTGCTCACGATCGCGCGGAAACCGTAGTCGACCAACGCCCATGCTGCGTGCTCGCGCGAGGAGCCACAGCCGAAGTTGTCGCCGGCGACCAGGACGCTGGCGCCCTGCGCAGCCGGCTGGTTGAGGGGGAAGCTCGCGCGTGGCGTCCCGCTGCTGTCGTAGCGCCAGTCCGCGAAGAGGTGAGGGCCGAGCCCGTCGCGGCGTGTGCCCTTCAGGAAGCGGGCCGGGATGATGCGGTCCGTGTCGATATTCGCGGCCTCCAGCACGGCGGTTTTCCCGGTGACGACAGTTATGGGCTCCATGCTTCACCTCACCAGCCCGCGGGGGTCGGTGATGCGGCCGGTGACCGCCGCTGCCGCCGCGGTTGCCGGGCTGGCCAGGACGGTGCGGCTGCCCGGCCCCTGTCGGCCTTCGAAGTTGCGGTTGCTGGTCGAGACGACGAGCTCACCGGCGGCGAGCTGGTCGCCGTTCATGGCGATGCACATCGAGCAGCCGGGCTCACGCCACTCGGCCCCAGCGCTCGTGAAGACCTCGCCGAGACCTTCGGCCTCCGCGGCGCGCTTGACCGCCCGGGAGCCCGGCACGACGAGGGTGCGCACGCCCGGCGCGACACGCCGGCCGCGCAGCACGCGCGCGGCGTCGCGCAGGTCGCTCAGGCGGCCGTTGGTGCAGCTGCCAATGAAGACGGCGTTCACTGCCGTGCCCGCCACCGGTCGGCGGGGCTGCAACCCCATGTAGAGGAGGGCGCGAGCCATCCCCGCGCGGTCTTCCATCGCGTCCAGGTTGTCCGGATCAGGGACATTGCCGTCGATCGGAATGGCGGTGGCCGGCGAGGTGCCCCAGGTGATCATCGGTGCCACGTTGCCGGCATCGATCTCGATGGTGCGATCGAAGCGCGCGCCCTCGTCGCTGGGCAGCTGCCGCCAGCGTGCCACCGCATCGTCCCAGGCGCGCCCCCGGGGAGATCGCTCGCGCCCGGCGAGGTACTCGAACGTGGTGTCGTCGGGGGCGATCATGCCGGCCCGCGCCCCGGCCTCGATCGCCATGTTGCACACGGTCATGCGCTCCTCCATTCCGAGCGCCGAGATCGCCGGGCCGGCGAACTCGATGACGTGGCCGGTGCCACCTGCAGCGCCGATCCGCGCGATGATCGCGAGGATGAGGTCCTTGGCGCTCACGCCCACCGGCAGTGCGCCGGCGGCGACGACGCGCAGGGTCTTCGGCTTGTGTTGCAGGAGACAGTTGGTCGCGAGCACGTGGCCGACCTCCGAGGTGCCGATGCCGAAGGCGAGCGCGCCGAAGGCGCCGTGCGTAGCCGTGTGGCTGTCGCCGCACACGACGGTCATCCCCGGCTGGGTGCAACCGAACTCGGGCGCGATCACGTGAACGATGCCCTGGCGCTCGTCCCCCAGCTCGAAGAGCGTGATGCCGTGCGCGCGGCAGTTGGCGACCAGGCGTTCGAGCTGGGCGCGCGCCTGCACATCGGCGATGGCGGCGAGCCCCTCGGCCGCGAGCGGCGTGGTCGGCGTTGAGTGGTCCATGGTGGCGACGACGCGCTCGGGGCGGCGCACGCTCAGGCCGCGTTCGTCGAGCTCGGCAAAGGCCTGCGGGGATGTCACCTCGTGCACTAGGTGAAGATCAACGTAGAGCACCGCGGGGGTTGTCGCGCTCGCCGGCACGACCTCGTGGGCGCTCCAGATCTTGTCGAGCAGCGTGCGCGGGCCTGTGCCCATCGACGTTGGCTGCGCGGACGACATCACAGAGCCTCCGCGGCCGGCGCCGCCACGGCCGACGCGGACGCCGCCGCCTGGTTGAGCGCCTTGACGAAGGCGCGGGCGCTCGCCTCGATGATGTCGGTGGAGACGGCGCGGGTGCGGAGCGAACGGCCCTCGTGCTCGATCTCGATGAGGGCTTCCCCCTGCGCATCCTCGCCGCCGGAGACCGCGCGTACCTGAAAGTCGCGCAGCTTCACGGTGATCCCCATGACCTGCTCGATCGCCTTGAACACGGCGTCGACCGGGCCGTCGCCGACCGAGGCGGCGCGCCGCGTCTCCCCCTCGGGGGTCGTCATCTCGATCGCGGCGGTGGGAATCGCGCCGGTACCGGCCGTGGTGTGCAGGGAGGTCAGCTGGTAGTGCCTGCCGGTGGGCTCTGCGCCCCCGGTCGCGAACGCCACCAGGTCGGCGTCGAAGACCTCTTTCTTCTTGTCGGCCAGCTTCTTGAACTCGACAAAGACTGTCTCGAAACGCTCCTCGCCGAGCTCGAAGCCGAGCTCCTTGAGCCGATCGCGCAAGGCGTGGCGGCCGCTGTGCTTCCCCAGCACCATCTGGCTGGCCGGGAAGCCGACGTCCTCGGGGCGCATGATCTCGTAGGTGGTGCGGTGCATCAGCATGCCGTGCTGGTGGATGCCGGCCTCGTGGGCAAAGGCGTTTTGGCCAACCACTGCCTTGTTGCGCTGGACGTGCAAGCCGGTCACCGCGGAGAGCAGGCGCGAGGTCGGGTAAAGGCGCTCGGTGCGAATCCCGGTCTCGAGCCCGAAGACGTCGGCGCGCGTGCGCAGCGCCATGACGAGCTCCTCGAGAGAGCAGTTGCCGGCACGCTCGCCGATCCCGTTGATCGTGCACTCGACCTGACGGGCGCCGGCGGCGAGCGCCGCCAGGCTGTTCGCGACCGCCATGCCGAGGTCGTTGTGGCAGTGCACGCTGAGTGTCACGCCCTCGATGCCGCGCACGTGCTTGCGCAGGTGCGTGATGGTCGCGGCAAACTGGTCGGGCATGGCGTAGCCGACGGTGTCCGGGATGTTGACTGTGGTCGCGCCCGCGGCGATCACGCGCTCGATCACTTCCGTCAGGAACGCAGTCTCGGTACGCGCCGCGTCCTCAGCGGAGAACTCGACGTCGGCGCAGCGCTCCTTGGCCCGCCTGACGCCGTCGACGGCGCACGCGATCACCTGCCCGGGCGTCATGCGCAGCTTGAGCTCCCGGTGCGTGGGGCTGGTCGCGACGAAGACGTGGAGCCGGGGTCGCTCGGCGTCGCAGAGCGCGTCCCAGGCCTGCCGAATGTCCTCCCGGTGGCAGCGGGCCAGGCTCGCGATGATCGGGCCATGGACGCTACGGGCAATCGCCTGGACCGAGGCGAAATCCCCCGGGGAGGCGATGGCGAAGCCGGCTTCGATCACATCGACCCCGAGCTTGGCCAGGGCGCGCGCGAGCTCCAGCTTGTCGGCAAGCTCCATGCTCGCGCCGGGGGACTGCTCGCCGTCGCGCAACGTCGTGTCGAAGATCATCACCCGGTTGTCTTGCGATCTCGTGGTCTCGTGCATCTCGTTTCCCCTTGCGCCCTGGTAGAGCCGTTGCGGGCCGGTGGTGCGCCCGGCATCGACCCCGAAAAACAAGAAGGGCCGCGCCTTGCGGCGCGGCCCAGTGGTTCGAATGCGTGTGCTGCTAGGCCGCGCCACCCTCTGTAGAGGTAAGTCGCAGGAAGCCAAACAGGAGGCCGAGGAGCAGTGTTGCACTCATGATGGGAGCAAACCCTACGCGCTGTTTCAGCCTCTGTCAAGGTGGTCGCTCCGCTGCGCAAGGTCAATCTCGCCGCGACTCGCCGTCCGGCGTCACCCGCACCGGGTCGAGGAACGGCATGAGGGCGCGCAGCCGGGCGCCGACCTCCTCGATCGGGTGGGTCTGCTCCTCATCCGGCGCATCTCGGTGCGCGTCGTCGGGCCGGAAGCCGCCATCGGTGACGATGCGGGCCGCCAGCCGCGCGAGATCGCCGAGGAGGACACTGCGGTAGAGGCAGTAGGGCCGGAGCACAAGTAGCGGCTCTTGCACGAGAAGGCGAGCAGGTACTCGGGGGCGCAGGCATCGCAGCGGATCCGGGCGAAGCCGTGCTCCAGGAGCCAGCAGGCGAGGAATCGATCGACGACCGTGGGGACGGCGGCGCGCCACGGGCCGTAGGTGGGGGCGAACCGCTCGTCGTAGTCGAGCAGGCCATAGAGCGGGGATGCGCGCGGCCGGCGCGGTCGGCCGTCAGCCGCCAGCAGTCGGCGGTCAGCCGTCAGCCGCCCCCATCACCCATCACCTATCACCCATCACCTATCACCCATGACCCATCACCTATCACCTGTCGCTTCCAGGGAACACCACGACACTCTCGTTCCCGTCCCGGCCCACGCTCGCCACCCCGAAGAAGTAGTTGTCCACGATGTACCCCGTGAACACGTGACGCGTCGCAAGTCCCACATCGCGCGAGAAGTCCCACGTCGGCGAGTCGGTGCGCCGCCAGTACACTCGGTAGCCCGCCACGTTCGCCGAGTCCTCGGGCACCGCCCACGTCAGCACCGCCGCCGGCTGGCCCGCCCCGCCCAGGCGCACCGTGCGCGGCGGCGCCGGCGCCCAGCTCAGCCCCGCCAGCGTCGCGGCGTTGAGGGCGGTGATCTTCGCGGCGTACGCGAAATCCACACCCTCCAGCACGTCGCCGTAGGCCACGCCGTTCTCGACCCGGATGTTCTGGTGCTGGCGGTCGTAGTTCTCGTGCGTCTCCATGATCCGCACCGCCGGGTAGCCAAGGTCGGCGAAGGGGCGGTGGTGCCCGCCGCGCCCGAAGCGGTCGAGGCGGTAGATCATCCAGACGTCGAGCCCCGGCACGTAGCGGTCGGCCATCCGGTCCACGTAGCGGGCCAGCTGGCGCGAGATGCCGTCCACCTCGCCTCCGGTGGAGCGGCGCCGCGTGCGCTCCTGCTCCGTCTCCGTCGGCGGTGTGCCGTCGGAGAAGACGCGCGCCGTGGAGTTGTCGGTCTGGCCGTCGATCCCCTGCACGTTGCCGATCATATCGTTGTTCAGCACGCCCGTGATGCGCCAACCGCGCTGTTGCGCGTACCGCGCCACGATCTGCCCGCCATTCAGCCCCTGCTCCTCCGCCGACAGCGCCGCGTAGACGATGGTGCCGTTGAAGCGGTAGCGGGTGAGGACGCGGGCCGCCTCGAGCGTGCCGGCGAGGCCGCTGGCGTTGTCGTTCGCGCCGGGCGCGGAGTCGGTTGAGTTCAGTGCGTCGCCGTTGCGGCTGTCGATGTCACCGGCCATGAGGATGTAGCGCGCCGAGTCGGACGTGCCGCGCTGGATGGCGATGACGCTGACGACGAGGGTGCGTTGCGGGATGCGGGGCGTCGGCCCGACCGTGTCACTGACGTAGACGACCTCGAGGCACCCGCCGCAGGCGGCGCTGATCCGCTCGAACTCCGCCTTGACCCACCGCCGCGCCGCGCCGATGCCGCGCGTCTCGGAGACGGTGTCGGAGAGGGTGTGCCGGGTCCCGAAGCCGACGAGGCGCGTGACCGTCTCCCGGATGCGGTCCGCCGAGACGCCGGCCACGATGGCGTGGATGCGCGGGTCGGAGGACTGGGGCGCGGCGCCGGCCTGCGCCGGGAGCGCCGGGGCCGCGGCCTGCGGAGCGGCTGCCGGAGCGCGCGGATTGCGCGGCGCGGCGGGGCGTGGGTTCTGGGCCGCCAGGGGAACAGCGGCGAGCAGGGCGAGAGCGGCGAACAGGGCAGCGCGCATCGGGGTCTCCGGACGAAGGCGGCACGTCGGCACAGCGGCAGCGGCGCAGGAAGCGCCCGCCAGCGAAGCTAGCATCGGAGGCCCATGGCGGACAGGGCGCTCGGGAGGAGGCGCGGGGCTGGCCGCCCGGTCGTCGGTAATGTAATGTATTACCAGCGACGGGGGCCGGGATGCGGATCGCGGGGTTCGAGTGGGATGACGGAAACGTGCTGCACCTCGCGCTCGGGCACGGCATCGAGCCGGAGGAGGCCGAGGAGGTGTTCGCCGTCGCGCCGTGTTTCCGGCGCACGCGGCGCGGCCACTACGGGGCGTTCGGGCCGACGTCGTCCGGCCGGCTGCTCGTCATCGTGTTCGCGATCGGTCCCGGAGCCGTGGCGAGGGCCATCACGGGCTGGGACATGGACACGGCCGAGCGGCGGTACTACCGTCATTAGCGCGGGAGCTGAAGATGCCGAGGAAGGCGCGCGTCGTGCGGGAGACCCCCGCGGCGTACTACGACCGGCGGGGAGTCCTGGGGGAGATCGTCGAGCGGCCCGTGGCGTTCGCGCTCGACGAGGAGCTGCGGCGCCAGATCCTCCGGGGCGAGCGCACCCGGCGGCTGAAGAACGTGTCCATCAAGCTGGACGCGGCGCAGATCCAGGCGCTGCGCAAGATCGCGACGACCAAAGCGATCCCTTGGCAGACACTCATCCGCACGTGGCTTGCGGAAGGCATCCGCAAGGAGCTGCACCTCTCGGCCTGAGTGCCGCCGGCCGTCAACGCGGGGGGAGATGATGCGTCACGGTGCTTCGACGATGTCCGGTTGGGCGATGAGGGCCGCGATGCTCGCGGCTGTGTTCGCCGGTCTCGCCGCCCTCGCCGCTCCGGTGGCGCGCGCGCAGGCTCTCGCCCCGCAGGAGGCGCGCATAGCCGCGTGGGTGGATGCGCACACCGAGGAGGCGATCGGCTTCCTCGAGCGCACCGTCAACGTGAACAGCGGCACCCTCAACCCCGCCGGCGTGCGGGAGGTGGCCCGGCTCTACCAGCCGGAGTTCGAGGCGCTGGGCTTCGCCGCGCGCTGGATCCCCATGCCCGACTCGGTGCGCCGCGCCGGGCACCTGTTCGCGGAGCGCACCGGGACCCACGGGAAGCGAGTGCTCTTCATCGGGCACCTCGACACCGTCTACGAGGCCGACAGCCCGTTCCAGCGCTTCGTGCGCGAGGGCGACCGCGCCACCGGGCCCGGCACCAACGACATGAAAGGCGGCAACGCCGTCATCCTCTACGCGCTCAAGGCCCTGGCCGCGGCGGGCGCGCTGGACGGCACGCGGATCATCGTGGCGTTCACGGGCGACGAGGAGAGCGTCGGCCGGCCGCACGCGGTCTCGCGGCGGGACCTGATCGAAGCCGCGCAGCGGAGCGACGTGTCGCTGGAGTACGAGACCGCCGTGCGCGACTCGGCGGTCGAGTACGGCACCGTCGCGCGGCGCGGCGCCACCGGTTGGCGGCTCGAGGCGACGGGCCGCACCGCCCACACCTCCGGCATCTTCTCCCCCGGCGCCGGGAGCGGCGCGATCTTCGAGGCGGCGCGCATCCTCCACCGCTTCCACGAGGAGCTGCGGGAGCAGTACGTCACCTTCAGCGCCGGCGTCATCGTGGGCGGCACGGAGGCACAGCTCGAGAACGGCCGGGGCACGGCCGAGGGGAAGGGCAACGTGGTGCCGCGGACGGTGCTGGTGAACGGCGACCTGCGCACCCTCTACCCCGACCAGGAGCAGCGCCTCCGCGACCGGATGCGCGCCATCGTGGCGGAGCACCTGCCGCAGACCGGTGCGACCATCGTCTTCCAGGACGGCTACCCGCCGATGGCGCCGACGCCGGGCAACCAGCGGCTCTTCGAACAGCTCAACGCCGTGACCCGCGACTTGGGCCTCCCGCCGATGCAGGTCCTGCCGCCCGAGCAGCGCGGCGCGTCGGACGCGTCGTTCGCCGCGCCCTACACCGACGTCCTGTCGGGGCTGGGCGCGTACGGTGACTCGGCCCACGCGCCGGGGGAGTGGATCGACCTGGCGAGCTTCTCCCGCCAGATCAAGCGCACGGCGATCTTGCTGTACCGGCTGACCAGATGAGCGAGGAGCAAGAAGCCGGGAGCGAGGAGCGAGAAGCAGGGAGAGAGGAGCAAGAAGCAGGGAGCGAGGAGCGAGGAGGGAGGAGCGAGAAGCCGGGAGCCAGGCGTCGCTAGCGGCTTCCGGCTCCCGGCTCCCGGCTCCCGGCTACAGGCTCCCGGCTTCCTGCTCCCGGCTTCCTGCTCCCGGCTACTTCCGCCCGCCCTTCGAGATCTGCTCACCGACGAGGATCTTGCCGATCTCCTCGCGCTGGATCTGGTTGGTGCCCTCGTAGATCTGCGTGATCTTGGCGTCCCGCATGTACTTCTCGATCGGGTAGTCCCGCATGTAGCCGTACCCGCCGAAGACCTGCAGCGCATCGATCGTCACCTGCACGGCGACGTCGGAGGCGAACAGCTTGGACATCGCCGAGTAGATCGTGGACCGCTCCTTCGGCTGCGCGTCGATGTGCCGCGAGGTGGCGTAGATCAGCGCGCGCGCCGCCTCGATCTTCGTGGCCATGTCGGCGAGCGAGAACCGCAGCCCCTGGAACGCCGAGATGGGGGAGCCGAACTGCCGCCGCTCGCAGGCGTACGCGACGGCGAGGTCGAGCGCGCCCTGCGCGATTCCGAGCGCCTGGGCGGCGACGCCGGGCCGCGACCCGTCGAAGGTTCGCATCGTCGTGATGAAGCCCGTCCCCTCGCGCCCGATGAGGTTCATAGCCGGCACCCGGCAGTCGGCGAAATGGAGCTCGCGCGTCGCGGACGCGCGGATGCCCATCTTGTCTTCCTTCTTGCCGAAGGTGAATCCGGGGGTGCCCTTCTCGACGATGAACGCGCTCGCGCCGCGCGGTCCCTTGGATGGGTTCGTGAGGGCGATGACGGTGTAGATCTCCGCTTCGCCGCCGTTGGTGATCCACTGCTTCGTGCCGTTGAGGACGTAGTCGTCGCCGTCCTTCAGCGCCGTCGTACGGATGCCGCCCGCGTCGGATCCCGCCTCGGGCTCGGTGAGCGCGAACGCCGCGAGCCGTTTGCCCGCCGCGATGTCGGGGAGGAAGCGCTGCTTCTGCTCGTCGCTCGCCGACAACAGGATCGGCATCGCGCCGAGGGCCGTGCCGGCGAGCGCCAGCGCGATGCCCGCGCAGGCCCGCGAGAGCTCCTCGGTCACCAGCACGAGGTTCAGCGTCGGCGTGCCGCCGGCGATCCCGCCGTACTCCTCCGGGATGAACGTCCGGAAGAGGTCCGCCTCCGCCATCGTCTTCACGACGGGCCAGGGGAACTCGCCGCTGACGTCGTACTGCGCGGCGACGGGGCGCAGTTCCTGCTCGGCGATCTCCCGCGCCAGTTCCCGGATGGAGATCTGTTCCTCGGTGAAGCCGTAGTCGAGCATGATCGAAGCCAGGGGTCAGGGGTCAGGGGTCAGGGGGCTCCGCTACGCCCAGTTGCGGAAGAACAGCGCCTGGCGCGCGATCGGTTCCGTGCGCGTCGCGAGCGCCGCGAGCTGAGCCTCGCTGAGCGGCGTGAACTCCTGCGCGAGCCGGACGTTCTCCTCGACCTGCGCGGGGGAGTCACAGCCGACGATCACGGTGCTGACCGG
>Ga0315283_10007052_pt1 | contig 10084 bp, 7 predicted proteins | sample YL17G09_0_MG_FD_204541 | JGI IMG/M metagenome (GOLD analysis project Ga0315283, IMG submission 204541) | Sediment microbial communities from Yellowstone Lake, YNP, Wyoming, USA - YL17G09_0 | ecosystem: Environmental > Aquatic > Freshwater > Lake > Sediment | place: USA: Wyoming | collected...
ATGATCACCGCGCGCGTCAGCCGAACCTGGAGCTCCACGAGGTGCTCCATCACCGGCATTTTCTTATCTTCCAGCGGCTTAAAGATCGTGTCTTGCAGCCACTGGTTGAGCGAATTCAAACCATCTGACATACGAGCCGTTCATTCGATGGCTGGCCGTAACCGCTCGGATACCGAGCGATCACGGCCAGCGTCAGGTCTGCTACTTGGGATTGACTGCGACAAACAAGCTATTGCCCTGCCGATTCAAGAGCAGGACAGCCAACTCGTCTTTCTTCAACTTGCTCGAGGCTTTCTGGTAGTCGTCAAGGGTCTTCACGACTTCGTGGTTCACTTCCTGAATGACGTCGCCGCGCTGCAGCCCCGCCGCTTCAGCCGGGCCACCATTTTCGACCGACGTTACGACCACACCGGTCATCTTCGCCGGGATGTTCAGTTGACTCATCGTGGCCGCATCCAACCCCTGCACACGGAGAGAAGCCAGGACATTGTCCGGCAGCTTCGCCGTCTCGACCGGCTCCTTGGGAACCGACGGCTCCTTCTTCGCCAACATTTCATCCGTCGGTCGCTCTGCCACCTTCACCGCGATGGTCTGCTCCTTGCCGTCTCGCAACACCTTCACCTGTGCGTCCTTGCCGACCATCGTCCGTGCGACGAGGTTTCGCAACTGACTCACGTTTTGCACTTCTTTTCCGTTGAACGCGATCACCACATCGCCACGCTTCATACCTGCAGCATGGGAAGGGCCGTTCTCATTCACATCGCTAATCAGGACCCCTTTGCGCTGCTCAGGCAACTTGAATGACTTAGCCAAGGCCGGCGTGATTTCTTGAATGGCGACGCCCATCCACCCGCGCACAACCTTCCCGGTCTTCTGCAGGCTATCGACAATATCCAAGGCAATACTGCTTGGAATGGCAAACCCGATCCCTTCAGATCCGCCGGTCCTTGAGAAGATCGCGGTATTAATCCCAATCAGTTCGCCGCTCATGTTGACCAATGCCCCGCCGGAGTTGCCCGGATTGATCGCGGCGTCGGTCTGGATGAAATCTTCGTAATCTGCAATACCGACGTTGCCGCGACCCAAGGCGCTAATGATGCCCAAGGTCACCGTGGAACTGAGTCCGAACGGACTACCGACCGCTAACACAATATCGCCAACCTGCAACTTGTCATAATCAGCCCACTTTAATGATGGGAGATCCTTCGCCTCGATTTTAACCACGGCCAAGTCCGTCTTCGGATCAGTCCCTACCACTTTCGCGCTGAATTCACGTCGATCGCTGAGCGTGACGGTAATCTGCGTGGCACCTTCGACGACGTGATTGTTCGTCACAATAAATCCGTTCGAATCAAAAATGACGCCGGATCCGGCGCTTTGATCGGGGCGCCCATGCCCGCCACCAGGAGGCATCGGCGGAGGAGTCGGGAGTTCACCCTCCGGCGCTTCTTCACCAGGAGGTCCACCGAATGGACCAGGCGGCAACGGCGATTTCCGGCCTCGTCCCTTGCCTTCCCCTCCCCCAGTTACCGCAATGTTCACCACCGCAGGCGTGACCTTCTTGACGATCTCTGAAAATCCTTGTGTCAGCCCGGCTGGAACCCCTGCGGCGAAGGCTGTGGGTCCATTCGGCAGGACAGTAAACGCAAAGGTACTCGTAACCAGACCGATACCTGCGACAAGACCCAGGACATTCCTTCCCTTACTCCGCGTGACCATAACAGCGTTCCTCCACAAGGTTAACCGACGCGACCGCATGAGCTAAACGGTATATTGTACACTATCCGTTCCGAGGGCTTCAAAGACTAATAGTCTCCATCAGACTCTCACTGAACCGAGCCTGAAAGGGTCATAATGTATGACCGCGAAGCGATCGCTCTCTACGAACTGATTCTTCGAGCTGCTGGCTCGGCTTCCAATACCCCGAGCCACGAATTTCTGAGTTTCAGCACCAACCGTTCGGCCGCTTGCTCGAATGACACAACTCTGAGGGTATTCGGCGCTCCCTCATATGTCGGAGGCCAGATTCTGTGGTCCTCCTGAGGGCGCAAATAGATAGCAGGATACCATTGATCAATACCTGGAGCACTCGGACGATCCAGTGTCGCCCAGCCTCGGCCCTCGGCCTGCATCAACGTTTTGTTGCTTTTTAAATCGAGGAGCGCGAACTCCAGGAGTGACCAGTTATCTCGACGAAACCCGGGCTCCGAGTGCGTAGTCCATCCTAGAAAGAGCGTCATGGGGTATTCCTGCTCAGTGCTGGAGACCACCACGACGGCCAGGTAGTCAAGTCCGCGTTGCCGCCCCAACTCTGCGAACTGCGCCCAATCCCCATGCATCCGCGGCTTGATATGGTCGGCTGGGATGACCTCTTTTATAGCGACAGGAATCGCGCGACCGAGATCCTGTTGGAGTCTCGCTCCGAGACGAACAAACGCCTCCTCTGGCAGATTTGGAGCGGCACCTGGATCTGCCGTATCTGACACCATAACAAGCCCTACCTGCAGTGGGCGCTGATCAATCTTCGCGAAAGCCCCGTCCCTAGCCTGGTGCTCTGAGGATACATACTCGCCGATCCGTGACGGCGGAATGGCGGAGGCACAAGACACCACGAATACCGCACTGAGCATGAGACTAACTTGATTGAGCCAATAGCGCATCCCCCACCTCCTGGCTAGGATAAGCATGCCCGCCGTTTCATTCCCCATGCTTCTACGTTCACCCCTGCAGGCTCAATCTGTCAAGGCCCCCCAACACGGCGCCCTTAGAATGTTTCATGCGGCCTGAGCGGGAAACGGTTCCGCCTCCGGCCATAGCTTCCATAGCGCACTATGGAGCAAGGGACGCTGTTTCGCTCCTGCCAATGGCACCGGCATCGTCGACTGAACGAATGATTATTTCCCAGCTGGTCTTGCGGCAGCCTCTCCTTCCCAGTACTCCAGCCAGACACGATTCAGTCTATAGACGAGATCTTTCCCAGCTAGGTCGAACGATACGACCCGCAGAGTGTTCGGGGACCCCTCCCAGGTTGGAGGCCAGACTACACGTTGGCTGCCCGGTCGGACATAGACCACTGGATACCGCGAACTCATGAGGGGACCATAGGTACGAAGCAGGGTAGCCCAGCCCTGTCCTTGAGCCTGCATCATCGTCTGGCCCGTTTTTAGATCTACCAGCGCGAACTCTGCGAGTGCCCAGCTATCTCTCTGTAGTCCTGGCGTCCCCTGAGTAGCACCCCCGAGATCGAGATTGCACGGATACTCCACTTCAGTACTGGAGACAACCACGAGGACCAAGTACTCCACGTCATGCTTCCTCCCGAGTTCCCTGAATTGGGTCAGGTCCCCTCCTGCCCGGTTCGGTGTCATACCTTCGGCTTGAATAACCTGCTTGATCGCGAAGGGCAAGCCGTGGCCGAGTTCTTGTCTCAGCTCATCGTGAAAACGGGCCAGCGCTTCATCGGGAAGACCTGGCCCACTCCCCGGATCGGCCTTGTCGGCAATCACAAGGAGACCGGCCTGGACTGGCCGCTGATCGGGCATCGTGACGATCGAATTCGTAGGCACCTTGCTATCATGAGTGAGGTAGTCGCCTATTCGGCTGGGCGGCACTGTTGACGCACAGGCGGAGAATGCGAAGGCGCCAATAAGTAATAATGCACTCTTGCTGGATCCATGCATAATCCACCTCCCGGCTTGCGGTTAGCAACAGCTCCAAATAACTCTATGGGAATAGGCTCTCCCCCCGACGACCAATCTGTCAAGACACGGTCGGTCGGAGTCCACGCAATCCCCTGCCTTCCCCACAGCGACTCCCTCTTGCAATCGAATTCTCCGTCGGAGTAGGTTGGCAGCCTCTTCTCGGATTCCCTACCAGGCGCTCCTCGCCGATCAAGGGAATTAATGGAAATAGGAGGGGTTCCGTGCCGCAGCACAGCCCTGCACCGACTATCGATTTATCGGTCGTCATTCCCGCACACAACGAAGCGACCCGCATTCTTCCCCATCTGCACTCCATCACCAAGTACTTGTCTTCCCGGAGAAGATCGTACGAAATCATTGTTGTCGACGATGGCAGCCTCGACGAGACCGCAACGATTGTTCGCGAATTTGCCCGGCTTCTGCCTTCCGTCAGGCTGATCCGCCTTCCCACCTGTGTCGGCAAGGGAGGTGCGGTTCGTCACGGCATGCTCGCAGCAACAGGGCGACTACAACTCTTTACGGATGCCGACGGGGCAACGGACATTACTGAACTCGATCGTCTCGAACAGGCCATCCAAGCCGGAGCCGATGTGGCCATCGGCTCACGCAGCCTGGCCTCACGGCACCGCGATTTCACCGTGAACGCCCGCTGGCACCGGACTATCCTGGGCGGATGCTTCAACGCGATTGTCCGGATGGGGGGAATCCGCGGTATCCGCGATACGCAATGCGGGTTCAAGCTATTTGAAAGGGCCGTTGCCTACGATCTCTTCTCTGTTTCCACCATCAACGGGTATGGGTTCGACCTGGAGCTGCTGTATGTCGCCCAACTGCGTGGCTATCGAGTGACAGAAATACCCGTGAACTGGTCTGATCAGCCTGGCTCGAAAGTCCGCGTCCTCAGAGATGGGCTCGCCATGCTGCGCGAATTGGCCATAATCCGACGGAATAGTGCCAAGGGCCATTACGCCTCTCCGTTGCACGTGCGGAGCGTTCATCCAGCCACAGTCAGCCAACTTGGGCACCCTCCGCAATAAGAAGATGCGTATCCCCAGGCCTTACCTGGGCGATTGCACATAGATTGAGACTTTCCCGTCTTCATATTCCCGCGTCCAGGTCTGCTCACGCGCAAGCGCCTCATCCAGCACGCTCTTTTTCCGCACCAGCGCCCAATCAACCGAGTAGGTACTCAAGACGGAAAGTCGCGGCGGATCGGTCAGACTCAAGGCGACGTAATCTTGAAAAATCAGGCGATCCCCGCTTCGCCAGGCCGGCATCCGCCCATCGATGAAGATTTTCTCTTCCGGCAACCACCAGAGCAGAAATCCTCCATAGGCATAATCGTTATAGAGGCGGCGGCCCACTCGATCCCGATGCTCGCGAACCCACTGCACCGCCTCAATCGGGTAGGACGTGCCCTTGAAATACTCGACCGGCTCCAGGCCTGATTGCGCCACCCGCTGGAGATGGTCCGGCCCCAGCCAGATCATGAACAGCCCTCCGGCAAGCGTCCCCGCCAGCACCCATCTCCTGGCACGGACGGCATCCAGACTGAGCCAGCCCGTGAGGTTGCCCAACCCTTCGGCCAACAGCTCAGCACAGAGCGGAAGACTGACCAGGAGAAAAAACGGAATGTTTCGCAGATGACGAAGCGAAAGAAACAGGAACACCACCCACACTACCCATCGCACTGGCTCAATACGCCGATACCAGGCCGCCATCGCCAACCCCAGTCCGGCCAGATACAACGCGTAGCTGCGGCCAGCCAACGTGCTCAAGGATACCGGCTGCCATTCCTGCAAGCTGTCGAGCATGAATTGATTCGACAGGGAATCAATGATCTCTCCGTATAATCTCCAGCCATAGGGATTCACCAACGTGACCAAGGCCGCTACGCCAGCGGCCACCAGCAACCGCCAGATCGTGGGCCAGGAGAGGGGTGCTTCATCGAGACGAATGGCAAAACCGGGCGCCCACAGCAGGACCCCGTTCACCATCGCTGAACAGGCCACCACGAGCCCTAAGAGAAAGAGCCCGGCAGTAAACCCTCCGTGCAGATTGGCCCAGAACAGAAACAACGGAGGAATCAACCACAATAGACGATCTCCGCCATATCGGCTTCGCTGAAGAATCACCAGCACAACAGCGAGGCCCAACAACGTAACCATCTGGGTTCTCGCCCCTAAAAATGGCAAGGCCACCCACAAGGACAAGGCACAGGCAAGCAGCCGGTACGTCCGATGACAAGGGACAGAGAGACTCGCGACCAGCCAGGCTCCTGCCGTGACCACAGCAAAGAAGAGGATCACCCCCAAAGCCCCGAACAGTGAATAGGCAGCTCCAATGATCAGGTCAGTCAACCAGGCATGCTCAACCCAGGCCCAATCCGGCATGGTATGGGAATAGGGGTCCAAGGCCGGCAATTTCCCGCCATGTTGCAGGAGATCGAGTCCAGTCCGCAGATGCCAACCGAAATCCGGCTCTGTCAGAGGCTGGAGCGTCAAGTTCAGGATGATAAGCAGGAGCAAGGCATCGAAGGCTTGGACTACGTTTCCACGCCTCACCTGTCACGTCCCAGGGCTGTTGGTTGTGGCACCAGCAGATTGCCCAGCACCAACCACTCGACCTCCGTGCGAAGGAAACAGTTGATCGCCTCGTCCGGAGTACAAACAATGGGCTCATTCACATTAAACGAGGTGTTCAGGAGCACTGGCACACCGGTCTGGCGACCGAACGTTTCGAGGAGCAGGCGGTACCGCGGATTGGACGTCGCATCCACAGTTTGAACCCGTGCCGAGCCATCCACATGAACGACGGCAGGGATCAGCCCCTTGGCCGAGGGTCGAACAGGAACCGTCAACAACATGAAGGGCGAGGGCGACGGCAGGTCGAAATACTCCGACGCCCGTTCTTCAAGGACCGACGGAGCAAAGGGACGAAAGGGTTCCCGGAGCTTCACCTTGGCATTGATCAACTCCCGCATATCCTCGCGGCGTGGATCGGCCAACAGACTGCGATTGCCTAACCCGCGCGGTCCCCACTCCATGCGACCTTGGAACCAACAGACGAGCCGACCATTCGCCAGCTCACCCGCCACCTTCTCGCAGAGTTGATCATCAGGAAGACGTTCGGCCGGCAACCCGACCCTCTCAAGCGCAGCCAGGCACTCCTGCTCGGTGAACTCCGGTCCCCAGGAGGCGGATCGCATGACCATGCGCTCGGTCAATGATCCGCGCCGGCTGGTCAGCCACAGTGCCGCCCCCATTGCTGCCCCGGAATCTCCCGCTGCCGAAGGGATATAGATCTCGCTGAATCCAGCCTCCCGCCACAAGCGACTGTTGGCGACACAATTATAGGCTACGCCTCCGGCAAGACAGAGCCGATCGAGGCCGGTCAGGCGCTGCAGATGGCGGGCGAGATGGAGCACCGTCTCTTCCAGGACCATCTGTGCACTGGCCGCCACATCTCGATGCCGCTGCGTGACCTCTTCCTCTGGCTGCCGATTGGAGCCTAACAGTCGGAGGATGTCGGGAGAAAATATCCGATGCCGAGCCAAGTGAAAATCGAAGATCTTCGCATTCAGTTCGAAGCCACCATCGGGGAGGAGACGGAGGACCTGTTCGCGGAGTGCCGGTGCGAACCGTGGCTCACCATACGCCGCCAAACCCATCACAATGTATTCATCGTGATCCGGCTTGAATCCCAGATAGGCCGTGATGGCCGCGTAGAATTGTCCAGCCGAGTGGGGAAGGGGCACCCGTTGCAACACCTGAATGTCTGGGCCGTCGGCCCGTGCCAGCATGGTGGTATGGGCTTCCGACGCGCCATCCACGATGAGCACGGCCGCCCGGTCAAACGGCGACACCAGCACCGTACTGGCCGCATGACAGAGATGATGGTCCAAGAACACGGGCTTCGGGCAGGCGGTTCCGTCAATCTGTCGAGTAAGCTCGCTCCGAAGAAAGATGAGTTCCTTCCACTCCTGAGCTACTCGCTCTGCACTTCTCTTGCCCTTCACCCAACAGAGTTGCGGCGACCGCAACATCGCTCCAAGGGCCAAGGCTCCCCGCCGACTGATCTGCCAATACTTCCAAGGCACTGCCACCGCATCGACATCGCACAGCCGCACACCAGCCGTACGGAGACAATACCGAATCGCCTGTACCGGCAGCGCCGTGACATGTTTCACCCGGACGAACCGTTCTTCTTCCGCCGCGGCAACGACTCGGCCATTCTCGACCAACGCCGCCGCCGCATCCCGCATGTTCGAGAGACCAAGTATCAGCATCGATGCATAGTCCATCCCCCTAATCAGGAGCGCAGAATAACTGAGCGGACACAGGCTCGCAAGACGCACGTGCGCCCTGTTGCATTCAGCCTGACATTTCGGTACGGTGCAGATCTTGAATTCTAGTAGCCAAACCCGACACAACAGACAACTTCCCCGACCCATGGTTATCAGACAACACAGCCCCCCATTGATTCAACGACTCACGATGCAGTGGGCGATTGTGCTATCCCTCCTCCTTGCCACTGGTGGACTTGGAGGGTGTCAGGCCTTTAAGCGAACCCCGTTGCCGGATATGGGCCCCCGTCTTCCCAATTCCGTCAAACTGACCTTCGATCCCGCCTTGACCAACCTGAAAATGCAGTACCAAAATGGCTGCGCCAACCTGCGAGACCTGTTCGTCGGGGAAGAGATCGAATCGGTTCTGATCGAAGCAGCCGCCAAGAACTTTCAGGCCGTAACGGTTACCGGCGGAACCGCAGCACCTATCCCACCTGACACGGAAATTCTTGTGACGTTGCAGCGCTCGGGACTTAAACTCTGGGCTGATAGTCTTTATGATCGGGTGCCTGCAGACATGACCCTTGAGACGCTTCTCACCTTTAAGGATGCGGCAGGGAAAGAACTCGGCCAGCAGACCATCTCCATCGTGCACAACGAACGGCTCATGATAGAACCGACCTCAAGACGTTGTGACTATGGCAATGTCGATGAATTCGTATACGACGCGGGCGTCAAGATGTCCGTACAATTCATTCTCGCCGTCCGCGCCCAGTTGGCAGGACCGGGCGGAACTGCTCCCGCCACAGTGGCGGCATCGCCAGTGATACCAGTTCCAGCAGCAACAACGACGACGCTACCTGCCAAAGGCACTCCGTCGGCACTCTCGTTTAAGGCCACCGTGCTGGACGAGAACGGTAATTTGATCTTTGAGGGAGGTGAGCGCGTTCGCGTGCGCATCGACCTCGTGAACGGAGGCGAGCAGGAACTTCAGGGTGTCACGGCGACCCTGACGGGAACCGCCTCGCTGCTCGCCCAATTTCCCACCACCACGCTGGTAATCGGACGACTGCAACCAGGCCAATCCCGCTCGATCGAATTTGTGGCGACGTTGCCGCAGGACGTCCAACAGCAGAAGGCCGAGATCCACATGGCAGTTTCTGATTCAGGAACAAGAACTCAGCCGCCGCCCCAAACCCTGACCCTGTCGATCCAACCCACTGGCATCAAAGCCGACGACGTGGATCAGATCCCTGCTGTGGCCACCAGATTCCGTCAGCCGCACACCTACTTGCTCTCAATTGGGATCGGATCCTATCGAGACCAGCAAGTCCCATCCCGCAAATTTGCCTCTTTGGATGCCGAGATGGTCGCGAATTATTTTCAGTCCCTCGGCGGGTTGCCTGCCTCCAATGTTCGATTACTACAAGATTGGAAGGCGTTACGCCCGGACATTGACGAAGCCTTGCTGGATTGGCTGCCGCCTCACATGAGCAAGGACGCGGTCGTCATTGTCTATTTCGCCGGCCTGGCCTCGGTCTCTGCGACGGGAGAAACGTTCCTGGTGCCGTACGATGGAACCGCCACAACCACCTCACGAGCTTACCCGCTCAAGGATTTGGAAGCAGCGCTCTCTCGCCTCAAAGCGAAGCAGACGGTGTTTTTGTTCGATGGGATTATCTCGCGCATGGGATCGGACAGCCGAACCAAGCCTGTCCTCCCCCAGTGGAATCCCACGGGGAGCTCGACCCTTCATGTCATCGGAACCAGCGGCATCGGGCGTGGCTTAGAGGACGACGAGCATCGGCATGGGCTGTTCACCTACTATCTGCTGCGGGCACTGCGCGGCGAGGCCGATACGAATCGGGATGGTGATGTGACACTCGGCGAAACGGTGGCCTATCTCAGCCAGAAAGTGCAGTGGGCCTCCAAGACCCACATGAACCAGGAGCAACGCCCTGTGGTTGCTCCAACCCTCCGCTCAACCGATCCTTCAGCTGCCTTGATATTAACCAAACCTGCCGCAATCCAGGGAACTGTCGCTCACTAGAAGCAGCCGCTCTCCTCACCTGTCAGACCCCGACATACCTCAACA
>Ga0315283_10007053_pt1 | contig 10083 bp, 7 predicted proteins | sample YL17G09_0_MG_FD_204541 | JGI IMG/M metagenome (GOLD analysis project Ga0315283, IMG submission 204541) | Sediment microbial communities from Yellowstone Lake, YNP, Wyoming, USA - YL17G09_0 | ecosystem: Environmental > Aquatic > Freshwater > Lake > Sediment | place: USA: Wyoming | collected...
TTGCGGACGCGGTCGGGATCGGCGCCGTACTTGTCGATCTTGTTGACGGCCACGACGATCGGCACTTCCGCGGCACGGGCGTGCTGGATCGCCTCGATCGTCTGCGGCATGACGCCGTCGTCGGCCGCCACCACCAGGATGACGATGTCCGTGACGTGCGCGCCGCGGGCCCGCATCGCGGTGAATGCCGCGTGTCCCGGGGTGTCGATGAACGTGATCAGGCCCCTCGGCGTCTGCACCTGGTAGGCGCCGATGTGCTGGGTGATGCCGCCCGCTTCGCCCGCCGCCACCTTGGTGGTGCGGATGTAATCGAGCAGCGAGGTCTTGCCGTGGTCGACGTGACCCATGATGGTGACCACCGGCGGGCGCGGCAGCACTTCGATGTCGGCCGACGTTTCGAGCAACTGCTGCTCGATCTGGTCTTCCTTGAGCGGGACCGGCGTGTGGCCGAATTCCTCGACCACCAGCGTCGCCGTGTCCTGGTCGATAGGCTGGTTGATCGTGGCCATCACGCCCATCTTCATCATCGTCTTGATGACTTCGTTGGCCTTGATCGCCATCCGGTTGGCGAGCTCGCCGACCGTGATCGTCTCGGGAATCTGGACGTCGCGCTTGACCGGCGCCGTGGGCTCCACGAATCCGTGGCGCGCCTCGACCTGCACCTGGCCGGAGCGACGGTAACGTCCCGCGGGCTGCTGCTTCTTCTTGTAGCTCGCCTTGGCGTTGGCGGAGACGTGCAGCTCCTGCCGGCCGTACTTGGTCGGGCCAGTCGGTGCCGCGCGGCCTGGCGCCGGCTCGGCAGCACGGACGGGCTTCGGCGCGCGCGGCGGCTCGGAAGCGCGGCGCTCGGCGTCCTGGCGCTCGCGCTCGGTGCGCTCACGCGCCTGCACTTCCGCGGCCACGCGGGCATCGGCTTCCGCGCGCACCCGCGCAGCTTCCTCCAGCACGCGCCGCTCGTCCGCTTCGATGCGGTCGCGCTCGCGCTGCTCGGCAGCACGGCGGTCGGCTTCGGCGCGTTCCTGTTCCTGGCGTGCGGTCTCTTCTGCCGTGCGCAGCTTGTCGACTTCTTCCTGGCGATGGCGCTGCTCTTCCTCGATGACCGACCGGTTCAGGTAGGTCTTCTTGCGCCGGACCTCGACCGCAACGGTGCGGGCGCGGCCCTGCGTGGACGCGAGCTTGATCTCCTGCTGCGACTTGCGCTGCAGCGTGATCTTGCGCGGCGCCGCGGCGTCCTCGCCCTGGCGACCGTGCGAGCGGCGCAGATGGGTCAGGAGCTCCATCTTGGCCTCTTCGCTGATGACGTCGTCAGCGCCGTCGACCTTGATGCCCGCCTCGCCCAGCTGCATGAGCAGCCGGTCGACCGGGACCTTCAGGACCTCCGCAAACTGCGTGACCGTTACTTCTGCCATGAAATCAGACCTCCGCTCACGCCTGCTGGCCCTGTTCGAACCAGTGCTTGCGCGCAGCGAGAATCAACTCGCCGGCGCGCTTCTCGTCGAGATTCGGGATCTCGGCAAGATCATCGATCGCCTGCTCCGCCAGGTCTTCGCGGGTCACGTGGCGCGCGAGTTCCGCGGCCATCGTGTCGTCCATGCCCTCGACCTCGAGCAGGTCGGCCGCCGGGGCCGACACCGTCTCTTCGCTCGCGATCGCCTGCGTCAGCAGCACGTCGCGCGCGCGATTGCGCAGTTCCTGCACGATGGCTTCGTCGAACTCCTCGATCGACGCGATCTCGGACTGCGGCACGTAGGCGATTTCCTCGATGCTCGAGAAGCCTTCCTGCACCAGGATCGCCGCGACATCTTCATCGACGTCGAGCTGCTGCATGAAGAGATCGCGCAGCACCTTCTGCTCGGACTCGCTTTTCTCCTCGGCCGCCTGCTCGCTCATGATGTTGAGCTTCCAGCCCGTGAGCTCGCTCGCGAGCCGGATATTCTGGCCGCCGCGGCCGATGGCCTGCGACAGCTTCTCTTCCGCCACGGCGATGTCCATCGAATGCGACTCTTCGTCCATGACGATCGAGCTCACCTCGGCGGGCTGCATCGCGTTGATCACGAACTGCGCCGGGTTGTCGTCGAACGGGATGATGTCGACGCGCTCGCCCGCGATCTCGTTGGAGACTGCCTGCACGCGCGAACCGCGCATGCCGACGCAGGCGCCGACCGGATCGATGCGCGGATCGTTGCTGCGCACCGCGATCTTGGCGCGGGCGCCTGAATCGCGCGCGGCGCCGAGGATGTTGATGAGGCCCTGGCCGACTTCCGGCACCTCGAGCTTGAACAGCTCGATCAGGAACTCAGGCGCCGTGCGGCTCAGGAACAGCTGCGGGCCACGCGGCTCGGAACGGACGTCCTTGAGGAAGGCCTTGATGCGGTCCTGGGTGCGGACCGGCTCGCGCGGGATCATCTGGTCGCGCGGGATGAAGCCCTCGGCATTGCCGCCGAGGTCGACGAAGATGCCGTTGCGGTCGACACGCTTGACCAGGCCCGACACCAGCGTGCCGATGCGGAGCTTGTACTGCTCGACGACCTGCGCGCGCTCGGCTTCGCGCACTTTCTGCACGATGACCTGCTTCGCCGTCTGCGCGGCGATGCGGCCGAAGGCGACTGATTCGAGGGGCACTTCGACGAAACCGCCCGGCTCCGCGTCGGTCGAGACGTCGAGCGCGTCCTCGAGCCGCAGTTCCTTGTCCGGGAACTCGAGTTCGGTCGAGTCGTCGGCGAAGACCTTCCAGCGCTGGAACGTGTCGTAGTCGCCCGTCTTGCGGTTGATCGACACGCGGACGTCGATCTCTTCACCGTACTTCTTGCGCGTTGCGGACGCGAGGGCTGCTTCGAGTGCCTCGAAGATGATGTCCTTCTCGACGCCCTTCTCGTTCGAGACGGCATCCACGACCATCAGGATCTCTTTGTTCATCGCTCGTCGTCCTCTGAATCGTCCGCGGTCAGTAGTCGGGCGCGAGATGCGCCTTCCTGATGCCCGCTATCGGCAGCCGGTGCAGCCGGCCGTCCACTTCAACCTCGATGGCGTCCTCCCCCGCCGCGACCAGCCGGCCATTGAACCGGCGGCGCTCGTCGATGGGATGCACCATCTCCACAAAAACCTTCTCGCCCGCGTACGGCGCGAAATGACGCGCCAGCCGCAGCGGCCGCTCGATGCCGGGTGACGACACCTCGAGCGTGTAGTTGCCCGGGATCGGGTCCGCAGCATCGAGCACCTCGCTGGCGGCGCGACTGGCCCGCTCGCAGTCTTCGACCGTGATGCCCGCGTGGGCCTCAGTGTCGATGTAGATGCGCAGCAGCGCGTTGCCACGACCCGGCGAGAACTCCAGTTCCCACAGGTCGTACCCGAGCCCGGCGATGACCGGCTGCAACAGTGCCGTCAGCGTGTCCCTGAGCATCGTCCGGCCTCGCTCGAACCCCACAAACGAAAAATGGGCCCGCGGCCCATTTCTTCTTCTCGCGCCCGGCCCCACCGGCCGCCGCAAAAGAAAAATCCCCGCTTGCGGGGACTTCTCTGGCGAATCTCCCGCCGCTCCACGGGCGCCGCGAAGTGCCCAGGACCGGCCAAGGCCCGCCGCGCCCAGCGGGCGGCACGGAGTCCTCGGACCCGGGATTCTATAGAAAAGCGGCCGGTCCGGCTAGTCGAACCGGGGACGGCTGCCGGCTGTGCCTGGCGCGGGCTGGCCGTTCCTCAGGACAGCAGCTTTGCGACGGCGTCGGCCACGTAGTCCACGTTGGCGTCGCTGATGCCCGCCACGTTCATGCGGCCGTCCGGCGGCACGTAGACATGGTACTCATCGCGCAGCCGCGCAATCCCGGCTGCCGTCAGCCCGAGCAGCGAGAACATTCCGCGCTGGCGGGTCAGCCAGCCGAAGTCCTGTCCCGGCACCCGCGCGGCCAGGCGGGAAGCGAACAGCGCGCGCAGTGCCTTCATGCGCGCCACCATCGACGCCACTTCCTGCTCCCAGGCCTGCCGCAAGGCCACGTCGCCGAGCACGCGGGCAGCCACGGCCGCGCCGTGGTCGGGTGGCATCGAGTACATCCGGCGTGCCAGTCGTGCCTGGTGCGTGGCGACCGCCGCAGTCGCGACGGCATTGGCCGAAACCACGGCGAGCGCCCCAGTCCGTTCACGGTACAGACCGAAGTTCTTCGAGCACGAGACCGCCAGCAGCAGCTCCGGCACGCGCAGCGCCAGCGCCCGCAGGCCGGCCACGTCGGTTTCCAGGTCGTCGCCGAAGCCCTGGTACGCGAGATCGACGAACGGCACCAGGCCACGACGCTCGACGACTGCGGCGAGCGCGTTCCACTGTTCCACCGTCGGGTCGGCCCCCGTCGGGTTGTGGCAGCAGGCATGCAACAGCACCACTGCTCCCGCCGGCAGGCGGCCGCAGTAATCGAGTGTCGCGTCGAACGCGACGTCGCGTCGCGCCGCATCGAAATACGGATAGCGCTCGAGGCGCAGGCCGGAACTGCCGACCAGCGGTTCGTGGTTGGCCCACGTCGGGTCACTGACGTGCACCACCGCGTCCGGTCGCGACACCTTGAGCAACTCCGCTCCGAGCCGCAGCGCGCCACAGCCACCGACCGTCTGGATGGTCGCGGTGCGGTCCGCCAGTCCGTGCGCCAGCGGCCCGAGCGCCAGGCCGATGATCCGCTGGTTGAAGTCGACGTTGCCCGCCGGCCCGACGTAGCTCTTCGACGTCTGCGCGCCGATCAGCAGGCGTTCCGCTTCGCGCACGGCCGCGGGCACCGGCGTGTTGCCGAACTCGTCGCGATAGACGCCGACGCCGAGGTCGACCTTGAGCGGCGACGTGTCGCGACGGAAGGCCGCAGTGACGCCCAGGATCGGATCGGGCGGAAGCTGGTCCAGCGTTTCGAACATGGGGCACCTGTGCGGTCGGACCGCGGCATCATGCCCGAGAACGGCCCCGCGGGGTCAGCCGCCGGCCTGCGCAGGTCGCGCCTGGACCACCCGCTGGTCGATCGCGCCAAACAGGCTCCCGCCGTCGCGCCCGAACATCTCGATCCGGACGCGGTCGCCGAAGCGCAGGAACGGCGTGGTCGACTTGCCGCTGGCGATCTGCTCGAGCGCCCTCGTCTCTGCAAGGCACGACGACCCGCTCGAGCGGTCGTAGTTCGAGACCGTCCCGGAACCGACCACGGTGCCGGCACCCAGCCGGCGGGTCTTGGTGAGGTGCGCGATCAGCTGCGCGAAGTCGAAGGTCATGTCGACGCCGGCATTGGGTTGCCCGAACAGCGTGCCATTGATGTGCGACACGAGCGGCCGGTGGACCTTGCTCCCATGCCAGTCACTCCCGAGTTCGTCCGGCGTGATCGCGCAGGGCGAAAACGACGTCGCGGGTTTTGACTGGTAGAAACCGAAGCCCTTGGCCAGTTCGGCCGGAATCAGGTGGCGGAGCGACCAGTCATTGACCAGCATCAGCAGCTTGACGTGGCGGCCGGCGTCGGCCGCGCTGGTCAGCATCGGCACGTCGTCGGTGATGACGGCCACCTCGCCCTCGAGGTCGATGCCATAGTCCTCGCTCGGCACGGGCACGTCGGCCGTGGGCGCGATGAAGTCGTCGGAACCGCCCTGGTAGACGAGGGGGTCGGTCCAGAAGGCAGGCGGCATGTCGGCCTTGCGCGCCTTGCGCACCAGTTCGACATGGTTGACGTAGGCGGAGCCGTCCACCCAGTGATGCGCGCGCGGCAGGGGTGCCAGTGCCTGCCCCTGCTCGAACGGCACAGCGCCCTGCGCGTCGCCGCGGCCGAGCCGGTCGGACACGTCCTGCAGCTGCGGCGCCAGGCGCGCCCAGTCATCCAGTGCGGCCTGCAGCGTCGGCGCAATCGCGGGCACGGGCACAGCCCGCGCCAGGTCACGACTGACGACGACGAGCTGCCCGTCACGCGTTCCGTTGCGCAGCGTCGCGAGCTTCATTTGCCCTTCCAGCTGTCCACGTACCCTGCCCACTCGACGCCGTGGCCCGCCTCGGTCACTTCGATCGGGTCGCGCGTGTCGATCATGACTGCGTACTCGTCCGTGCCGGGCTTCGTCTGCTCGAACATGCGGGTGAGCGCCTTCGGATGCGGGCCATGCGTGAAGCCCGCGGGATGGCAGGTGAGCATGCCCGGATGGATGTTGTCACGGCTGAAGAAGTCGCCCGCGTGATAGAAGATGACTTCGTCGTAGTCGTCGTTGTTGTGGAAGAACGGCACCTTCAGCGCCCGCGGATCAGTTTCGAACGGCCGCGGCACGAACGTACAGACGACGAAGCGCGACGAGAGGAACGTCGTGTGCGCCGACGGCGGCAGGTGGTAGCGGTGACTCATGAGCGGGCGGATGTCGCGCACGTTCAGGCGCACCGGCGCCAGCTCGCCGTGCCAGCCGATGGCATCCAGCGGATTGAAAGGGTACGTGATCACGGAGACGGCGCCACGCCGCTTGACCTCGACCTGCCACTGCTGCGTCGAGGACTGCTGCGCCTTGAAGGCGTCGTCGATGCGCGGCGTATCGAGGAGCGCCGGATCGAAGACCGCGTGCGGGCCGACGAGCCCCCGGTCGGGCAGCATGTAGCTCGCATTGGTCGACTCGATCATCAGCACGTCGACCGGCGCCGAAACCTCCAGACGCCACATCGTCCCGCGCGGCAGCATGACGTAATCGCCCGCCTGCACCGCGAGGTGTCCGAAGTCACAGTAGAGACGCGCATCGCCCCGGTGCACGAACAGGAGTTCGTCGCCGTCCGCATTGCGCGCGAGCCGCTCCATGCCCTGGGTCAGTCGCCAGTAGCGCACCCGGCAAGAAGCGTTGGCGAGCACCTCGGCCGCAGCCCAAGGGCTCGTCGATGCCGCCGGGAGCAGCGTGAGATCCAGCGCGCGCGGACGCAGCGGGCCTGCGAAGTCGGTCCAGCCCGTCGGCGGATGGCGGTGATGGAAGAATGCGGCCGGGCCGAAGAACCCTTCCTTGCTCATCTCGCGCTCGTAGGTGCCCTCGGGCAGGTCGCAGTGCGCCTGTCGCGACGCGATGCCTTCGACCCTCGACACCGGAATGTAGTTCTTCATTGCAGCACCTTGCGCTTGAGCCCTGCCCCTGAACCCCGTGCTTCAGATCACGCCGCGCCGTTCCTGGTCGAGTTCGATCGACTCGAACAACGCGCGGAAATTGCCCTCGCCGAAGCCCTCGTTGCCCTTGCGCTGGATGATCTCGAAGAAGATCGGACCGATGACGTTGGTGGTGAAGATCTGCAGCAGGATGCCGTCCTGGTCGCTGCCGTCGATCAGGATGCGGCGCTTCGACAGTTCCGCGAGCTGTTCCTTGTGCCCGTGCACGCGACCGGTCACGCCCTCGTAATAGGTGTCCGGCGTGTCCTGGAACTGCACGCCGTTGGCGCGCAGCGCATCCACGGTCGAGTAGATGTCGTTCGTGTGCAGGGCGATGTGCTGGATGCCCTCGCCCTGGTACTCGCGCAGGTACTCCTCGATCTGCGACTTGTCGTCCTGCGACTCGTTGATCGGGATGCGGATCTTGCCGCAGGGGCTGGTCATCGCCTTGCTGAACAGCCCGGTCTTCTTGCCTTCGATGTCGAAATAGCGGATCTCGCGGAAATTGAACAGGCGCTCGTAGAACCCGGCCCACTTGCTCATGTTGCCGCGGTGCACGTTGTGCGTGAGATGGTCGATCACGGTCAATCCGGTCGTGCGCAGCGAACCGCGGTCCGGCACAGGGACGAAGTCGACGTCGTAGATGGTGTTCTCGCCGTAACGGTCGACCAGGTAGACGATGCTGCCGCCGATGCCTTCGATTGCCGGGATATTGAGTTCCATCGGACCGACCGGATTTGCAACCGGCGTGGCGCCGAGTTCGACCGCACGCTTGAACGCCCGCGCGGCGTCCTTGACGCGGAAGGCCATGGCGCACGCAGACGGCCCGTGCTGCTGCGCGAACCGCTGGCCGAAGCCGCCGGGCTCGGCATTGATGATGAAGTTGACGTCGCCCTGCTTGTGCAGCGTGACGTTCTTGCTGCGGTGGCGGGCCGCGACCGGGAATCCCATGCGTTCGAACAGCGAACGCAGCTGCTCGGGGTCCGGCGCGGTGTACTCGACGAACTCGAAGCCGTCGGTGCCCATCGGATTCTCGAAGAGGTCAGCCATGGCTTGTCCGTCCAGTGAAATTAGTTGCAGATGTAACCGTTGGCGCGAATGGTAACCGAAGGCCGCGCCCGGTCAACCCAGGCGGATGGCCTGGCGAGCCGGGGCAAGGCGTGCTACTGGCTGGCGACCGCGACCGGCGTGTAGGTGTAGTGCCAGGGCTCGCGCGGGGAAACCAGCGGTCCGACGAACTTGCTGCTCGCCTGCCGCACTGCAACATCCAGCTTCTGCGCCCAGCCGCCCTGCTCCCACGTCGCATCGATGGTGCGTGAATCCGGCCCGGCGATGATCTGTCCGTCCTGGTGGACCTGGAAGTCGATGGCTCGCATCTGGCCGTGCGGGGACAGGCCCGGCGCCGCCACGGTCGGGACCGGCTCCGGCGCGTATGACTTGAGGAAGGCGACGAGAGCCTGCGCCCCCTCCTGCACCGCCTTGCCCTGGCCGGCAGTCGCGAAATGCGCCTGGGCGTCGACCAGCAACCGCGCGGCGGCAGCAGCTACTGATTCGTTGCGATTCCAGTTCGCGAGCTGGACATCGAGGCTGCGCACCTGTGGGTTCACGAAAAGCTCGAAGCCCGGGCTGGTCCGCGCAAATGCCTCGCGCACCCGTTCGATCTCGGCCTGCAGTTCCCGCTGCTCAGGGGAGCCCTCGTACGCCGCGATCTGCTCCTGCGACCAGCTCCAGCGCTCAGTCAACCGTTCACCGCTGCGCAGGTAGGAGCGCAGGGCGAGCAGCTTGCCGCCCAGCCCGTCGATCCGCGACAGCACCTCGGCGACACGCCCGTCGACCTGCCCGGCGATCTCCATTGCCTGCGACTCGAGCGTGGCCTCGACACCGGTCGAGCCCGCGTGCGCTGCGGAGTTGAACGCGAAGCAAACCATGCAGAGCACAATCCAGGCCGGACTGGAGTGCGCCCGCTGGTTCACGGCGCTGCCGTATCTGGCACGCTGTTGGCCAGCACGGTCATCTCGAGCCCCGTGTTCTGCACCAGGATCGGCGCGTCGACGATCACCAGCGTCGAACCCGGCACCAGCAGCGGATACACGTACTGCCCGAACGCGTAGGGCATGCGCACGCGCCCCCCGACGACCGATGCCAGGTCGGTGCCCGCGGCACCGGCATATCCCGGCATGCTCACTGCAACCCAGTTACGCGCGGGCGCGCCGGCGACGATCACGCTCTCGCCATGGCCATCCCCCTGCGCGACGATGAATGCATGCGCGCCGAGCGGTCGCAGCGGGTCGGTCACCTTGAGTTTCGCACGGCCGATCTCGATGCCGTTGCGCAACACGATCACGCGCTGGTCCGCGGCACTCATGACGAGCGACACGGGCCCCGAGGGCGATTTCTCGGGCTCCCACCGGAAAGTCTCGTCTGCCGTGAGCCGCGGCTCGACGTGCGCCTCGCCCGTCGACGCCAGCACCGGCGCGACTGCCGGCGGATGAACGACGTCCACTGGCGCCGTTTGCTGGTTGACCACGACGACGGTCATGCCCATCGGCGAGACCTTGAAGAGTTCCTCGGCGAACACGGACGGCAGGTGCACACAACCGTGCGAGGACGGATACCCGGGCAGCCCGCCGGCATGCAACGCCACGCCGTCCCACGTCAGGCGCTGGGTGTAGGGCATCGAGGCATTGTTGTACTTGGACGAGTGATGGTCGCGGTCCTTCTGCAGGATCGTGAACACACCGGTCGGCGTGTCGTGGCCTGACTTGCCGCTGCTGACGGTCGTGTAACCGATCTCGAGGCCGTTGCGGTAGACGAAGGCGAGCTGGTCGTCGAGGCTCACCACGACGACGATCGGACCCTCCGGCGCGATGCCGGGATGCCAGACGAACTCACCGGGCTTGAGCGTCTTTGGCGGCGTCAGCGGCGGCGACGATTGCTGCGCGCCCCAGAACGGCAGCGCCAGCGCGAGCGAGGGCAGCAA
>Ga0315283_10007055_pt1 | contig 10083 bp, 11 predicted proteins | sample YL17G09_0_MG_FD_204541 | JGI IMG/M metagenome (GOLD analysis project Ga0315283, IMG submission 204541) | Sediment microbial communities from Yellowstone Lake, YNP, Wyoming, USA - YL17G09_0 | ecosystem: Environmental > Aquatic > Freshwater > Lake > Sediment | place: USA: Wyoming | collected...
CGAAAGGCGTGAAACGGTATTCAACGCGTGGCGGCAGTTCGGGATAGGCCTGCTTTTCGAGGATGCCGAAACGCACCAGCTTGCTCAGGCGCTCGTTGAGCACCTTCTTGGACAGCCCTTCGATGGCGTGCTCCATCGCGCCAGGTCGGCACACCCCGCCGCGCACGGCACCGAGCACGGCCAGCGACCACTTGCAGCCGACGATGTCTTCGACCATGCGCGCCACGTTGGGCGGCGTCGGCTTCGCCTGTCTCTGTGCGTTCATCGATTGACACCTGAAAGTGCCCGGGTCACCGTTTCGTGCCTGCTATTCAGGCGCATCGCCGCATGCTGCAATGCGCGCCTTCGAAGTGCCGATTGTAGGAGTGCCCCATGCGCAAGATGATCGTTCTCGCCACCGCGCTTTCGATGGCCTCGTCGCTGTTTGCCGCGGATCCGGCGCCCGTCCCCTACCCCGACGGCTATCGTCATTGGGTCCACGTCAAGAGCATGACGATCAATCAGGGACATGCCCTGTATGACGCGTTCGGTGGCATCCATCACCTCTACGCCAACAAGAAGGCCGAGCAGGGCTACCAGAGCGGCAAGTTCGCCGATGGCTCCGTGATCGCCTTCGACCTGCTGGAAGCCAAGGCCGCGGACAACGCCGTGCAGGAGGGCGCGCGCAAAGTGCTGGGCGTGATGCACAAGGACAGTCTCAAGTACAAGGACACCGGCGGTTGGGGTTTCGAGGGATTCAAGGGCGACTCGAAGACCGAGCGCGCAGTCGGCAAGAACGCCGCGACGGCGTGTTTCCAATGCCACACCGCGCAGAAGAACAGCGACTACGTCTTCTCCACCTTCAGAAAGTGACCTCATGCATGGCGCCCAGGTTCGAACGCCGGCAACGCGCAGCGTGTTTGGTATGGACCCACCCGGCCAGCCGGCGCCGCCATGGACGACGCGCGAGTGGTTTGGCGTCGGCGACGCCATACAACTGACCGATTTGCGCGGCAAGGTGGTGGTGTTGCACGCATTCCAGATGCTGTGTCCGGCTTGCGTGCACCACGGATTGCCACAGGCGCAACGCATCCATGCGACGTTTGCTGCGTCGGGCGTCGCGGTGATCGGACTGCACACGGTGTTCGAACATCACGCGGCGATGACACCCGTCTCGCTGCAGGCGTTTTTGCACGAGTACCGAATCGCGTTTCCAGTCGGCGTGGATGCGCCGAGCGCCGATGCGAGCAACCCGATTCCGGTCACGATGCAGGCCTACGGCATGCAGGGAACCCCGAGCCTGATGCTGATCGACCGGAATGGACACTTGCGCCAGCACGCGTTCGGTGCCGTGGAGGACTTGGCTCTGGGGGCTGCCATCGCGACGCTCATCGCAGAAGGCGACTGACTCGAACGGCTCTGGAGAGCCGGTCTGTCAACGCGCCGCACTGCTTCGACACGACGGATCGCTACGCCCGCTTTGGAGCTGCCAACTGGGCGGGCTGAATGGCTGGAGTGCGTCGGCCAGCGCCGGTCGGGCGCGCGATCTCACCGCCGGAAAGCTGACCCCAAGTTGAGCGACCGGATAGCCGACGTCCGCGGTCGGCAGTGACCGACCCTTCAGCGACACTCACCAGCCTGAATTGGCCGCCGCGAAGCAGTCGCTCGCGCGGGCGTCTCGCCAACAGCCCAAGGGCAAGCTGGCGCCGGAGCGTAACCAGCGCAGCCAGCCGCTGAATGAACTCCAGCGGCGACAGCACCAGGTGCATGGTGCCGTCGCACAGGTAGCCGCAGGAAGAGGCCAACGCTGCCCTCTTCCCCACCGCGCCTCAACGCCCGTATCGCGCGGTGAACGAGGCCTCGCCCAGCAGCGCGGCGCCTAGGCCCTTGTTGATGACGAACCCGTACAGTGCCGCCGACCCCGTGGGCGGGATGCCGCCGGCGACCTGCACGTTCGGGACCGCCAGCGCAAACAGCGTAAAGGTGTAGCGGTGCGGCTTGTCGCCCACGGGCGGGCAGGGGCCGCCGCAGTTGCCATTCGCGCCCGTCACGCCCGTGTCCATGAAGTCGGTGTTGCCGCCGAAGGCTCCGAGCGGCAGAGTGGCCGGGCTGTTGCCCGCGCCTCGCGCCAGGCCGGTCGCCGTAGGCGGAATGTTGTACACGGCCCAGTGCCAGAAGCCGCTGCCCGTAGGAGCGTCCGGATCGTAGACCTGCAGAGCGAGTGACAGCGTGCCCGGTGGCACGTTGCTCCAGCGCAGCTCGGGCGACACGTTGCTGCCGCTGCAGCCGAATCCGTTGAGCACGAACATGTTGGAGAAGGTGCCGCTGGCCAGGTCCGGGCTGGTCAGCGTGAAGGTGTGATGTCCGTGATGTCCATCGTCAGCGAGGATCGAAGTGGAAAGCATGGACAAGGCCAAGGCGAATGTGAGGGCAAGCGGTCTGAATTTCATGGTGGATGTCGCCGGTGGCAAGTCGTGTGGATGAAGCCAGCCTCTGGATGAGGAACACCCAGGGGCCCGAACATCATAGTTAGTTCAAAGGCTCATTTTGAAACGCGTGCGCATCGGCAAGGTCGTTCTCGGCGAGCTGCCGCCCGGGCAGTGGCGCTACCTGCGGATGGACGAACGCTTCGTCTGAACCGCCGGACGGCAGGCCGTCCCTGCAAGCGGCTGCATCGGCGCGGCCGCGGTCGCCCGGTGCGCAGGCCGTGAAGTGCGCATCGGCAACGCAGCACCGAACGCTACGGGTTCACCCGGATGGGCAGGCATCGGTGCATCCGTTAACGTATACATTAATGGACGCATTGAATTCGGCTCGCGCTCCTGCTGCGCACGCCGTTGCCGCTGCACCTGCGCTGGTTCCGCTGGACTCGCTCAGCTTCGTCGGCAGCGGCTTGGTGCGGCCCGAGTGCGTGCTGGCCACCGCGGGCGGCGACCTCTACAGCGCCGACTGGCGCGGCGGCGTGGCCCATCTGCGGCCCGACGGCAGCCAGGCGCTGTACGCCGGGCCCGGACCCGACGGCCTGGCGCTCAAGCCCAACGGCATCGCGCTGCTGCGCGACGGCAGCTTCCTGCTCACCCACCTCGGGGTCGCCGACGGCGGCGTCTTCCGCCTGCATCGCGACGGCCGCGTCGAGCCCTGGCTGCAGGGCGTCGAGGGCCAGGAACTGCCGCCGACGAACTTCGTCACCGAAGACGCCCGCGGGCGCTTCTGGGTCACGGTGAGCACGCGGCTGCAACCGCGTGCCCTCGGCTACCGACGCGGCTGCGACGACGGCTTCATCGTGCGCGTGGACGAACGCGGCGCGGCCATCGTGGCCGACGGCCTCGGCTACACGAACGAGGTCGCGCTGCACCCCTCGGGCCGCTGGCTCTACGTGAACGAGACCTTCGGCCGCCGCCTGTCGCGTTTCGCACTACGCGGCGACGGATCGCTCGGCGCGAAGGAGGTGGTCACCGAGTTCGGCCCTGGCACCTATCCCGACGGCCTGGCCTTCGACGAGGAAGGGCAGGCCTGGATCGTCAGCATCGTGAGCAACCGGCTGATCCGCGTCGCCCCCGACGGCGCGCAGACACTGTGGCTGGAAGACGCAGATGCCGACCACCTCGCCTGGACCGAGGCGGCGTTCGACGCCGGCGAACTGGACCGCCCGCACCTCGACGGCAACCCGGCGCGCGTGCTGCGCAACGTCTCGAGCATCGCCTTCGCCGGCGCCGACCGCCGAACCGCCGTGCTCGGCTGCCTGCTCGGCGACCGCCTGGCGACGCTGCGACTGCCGGTGGCAGGCGTCGCTCCAACGCACTGGACGTTCGCATGAGCGCGGCCTCGACGGCGCCGGCGCTCTCGCTGGTGGACGGCGCCTACGAGCAGATCCGCCGCCGCATCCTCGACAACGTCTGGCCGCCAGGCCACCGCGCGCTTGAGCAGGAGGTGGCGCTTGCGCTGGGCATGAGCCGCACGCCGGTGCGCGAAGCGCTGGCGCGGCTGCGCAACGAGGGCCTGGTCGAGGTGATCCCGCGCCACGGCATGCGCGTGCTGCCAGTCTCGCCGAACGACATGCGCGAGATCTACCAGATCCTCACCGCGCTCGAGTGCATGGCGGCGGAACTGCTGGCACGGCGCAAGCCCGGCGACGCCGAGCTCAAGCCGCTGGTCGACGCGACGAAGGCGATGGACAAGGCGCTCAAGGCCGAAGACCTCGACGCCTGGGCCGCTGCCGACGAGCGCTTCCACGCGCAGCTGATGGAACTCGCCGGCAACCGGCAACTGCAGGCGACGGTGCTGAACTACTGGGACCGCGCCCATCGCGCCCGCCTGTTCACGCTGCGCCTGCGGCCCAAGCCGGTGAACTCGACGCGCGAACACATGCAGATGGTAGAGCGCCTGCGCGCCGGCGACGTCGATGGCGCGGCCCGGGTCACGCGGGCGCACCGCGAGCGCGCCAACCAGGAACTCATCGTGCTCTTCGAGCGCTTCAAGCTCGCCCACCTGTGACCCCATGACGCGAACCTCCTACTCGATTGCAGTACTTCCGGGCGACGGCATCGGCCCCGAAGTGATGTCCGCCACGCTCGAAGTGCTGCGCGCGATCCAGGCGCGCATCGGGCGCCGCTTCGAAGCCGTCAGGCACGCCGCCGGCGCGCAGCATTACCTCGACAGCGGCGACGCACTGCCGGCGGCCACGCTGGAGGCCTGCCGCGCCGCCGACGCGATCCTGTTCGGCGCGATGGGCCTGCCGCACGTGCGCGGGGCTGACGGCACCGAGATCATCCCGCAGCTCGACATCCGCTTCGCGCTCGACCTCTACGCCGGCGTGCGACCGATTCGTGCCTTCGCCGGGCTGCCCGGCCCGCTGGCCAGCCCGCGCGCGGCCGGGATCGACCTCGTGTTGGTGCGCGAGAGCACCGAGGGCCTGTTCTACGCCCGCGGCCGCGGCCGCATGGAGGGCGAGGGCGATGCCCAGGCCGCGTACGACACGATGAAGATCACGCGCGGCGGCACCGCCCGCGTCTGCGACTTCGCGCTCGCGCTCGCGCGCCGCCGCAAGGCGCGCGGCAAGCCGGGCCACGTGACGAACGTCGACAAGGCCAACGTCTTCACGTCGATGGCCTTCTGGCGCCAGGTGTTCGAGGAGCGCGCACGCGCCTTCCCCGACATCGCCACCGATCACGCCTACGTCGACGCGATGGCGCTCAACCTGGTGCTGAAGCCCTGGGCCTACGACGTGCTCGTGACCGAGAACATGTTCGGCGACATCCTGTCGGATCTGATCGCCGCGCTCGCCGGCGGCATGGGCATGGCGCCGTCGGCCGACATCGGTGACGACTACGCGCTGTTCCAGCCGGCTCACGGCACGGCGCCAGACATCGCCGGCCTGGGCGTCGCCAATCCGACTGCGATGCTGCTGTCGGCAGCGATGATGCTCGACTGGCTGGCCGAGCGCCACGACGATGCCGCGTTGGCCGACGGTGCGCAGGCGATCGAGCGCTCGCTGCGGCAAGCATTCGAGGACGGCGCCGTGCGACCACGCGAGTTCGGCGGCAGCAGCGGCACCGCGGAAATCACCCGCGTCGTCCTGGAAGGGCTGTGAGATGAACGAACGCATCGCCATGGTCGGCGCCGGCTACTGGGCGCAGTTCCAGCTGGAAGGCTGGCGCGATGCCGGGGCGCCGGTCGTCGCGCTGTGCAACCGAAGCGCAGCGAATGCCGTGCCGCTGGCCGCGCGCTTCGGCGTGCCGCAGTGCTACACCGAGCTCGGCGAGATGCTCGACACGGTGCGCCCGACGCTGCTCGACGTGGTGCTGCCGCCCGAGGTGCAGGAGCCCACGGTGCGCGCAGCCCTCGAGCGTGGGATTCCCACGATCTGCCAGAAGCCGTTCGGCACCGACCTGGCGCAGGCCGAGGCGATGACCGCGCTGGCCGAGGCGAAGGCAACGCTTCTCGTCGTGCACGAGAACTTCCGCTTCGCGCCCTGGTTCCGCGAGTGCAAGCGGCTTATCGACAGCGGCCACTTCGGTCGCGTGCACGGCATCACGTTTCGCCTGCGTCCCGGCGATGGGCAGGGCCCGCGCGCCTACCTCGAACGCCAGCCCTACTTCCAGACCATGCCGCTGTTCCTGGTGCGCGAGACCGCGGTGCACTTCATCGACACCTTCCGCTTCCTGCTCGGCGAGGTGGTCGCGGTCACGGCCAGGCTGCGCCGCCTGAACCCGGCCATCGCCGGGGAAGACTCCGGCCTGATCGTGTTCGAATTCGCCGACGAGCGCAGCGGCCTGTTCGATGGCAACCGCCTGAACGACCACGTGGCCGAGAACCCGCGCCGCACGATGGGCGAGATGTGGCTCGAGGGCGAGCGCGGCGTGCTGCGGCTCGACGGCGAGGCCCGGCTGTGGTGGAAGCCGCACCACGGCACCGAAGCCGAGCATAAATACGAGCGCGGCACCGCCGGAGCCTTCGGTGGCGCGTGCACCGCGTTGCAGGCCCTCGTGCTGGCCCACCTTCGCAATGGCGCGCCGCTGCAGAACGGCGCGCGCGACTACCTGGCCAACCTGCGCGTGCAGGCGGCCATCTATCACTCGCACGCCAGCGGCCGCAGGGTGCCGATGGCGGCGTTCGATCCTCAAACCCCGTGATGAAGGAGACAGCGATGAAGAAGATGTTCCCCCTGGCCGCAGTGGCGCTGGCCGCCCTGCTTTCACTGCCTGCCTCGGCGCAGACCGTGCTCAAGTTCAGCCACACCGACCAGCAGGCCGGCGCGCGCCAGGCCGCGGCGGTGCTGTTCGCGAAGAAGGTCGAGGAGCTGACCCAGGGCCGCTACAAGGTCCAGGTGTTCTGCTGCAGCCAGCTCGGCAACGACCCGAAGAACATCGAGCAGCTCGCGCTCGGCGGCATCGACTTCACGGTCTCGGCCACAGGCTCGTATGCGCCGCACGTGCCGACGCTCAATCTGACGATGATGCCGTTCCTGGTCGACAACTACGCGCAGGGCTGGAAGCTCTACGACACCAGCCCGTGGCTCAAGGCGCAGTTCGACAAGGCACCCGCCAAGGGCTTCCGCTTCCTGTCGACCTGGGAGGCCGGCTTTCGCAGCATGACGACGAAGGAAGCGCTGAACACGCCCGCAGATGCCAAGGGCAAGAAGCTGCGCACCTTCCCCAACGAGATGATGCGCTGGACGCTCGAAGCGATGGGCTTCAACATCCAGATCATGCCCTTGCCCGAGGTCTACCTCGCGATCCAGCAGGGCGCGGTGCAGGGGCAGGAGAACCCGATCGACACGATCTACTCCAACAAGTTCTACGAGGTTGCGCCCTACGTCACGTTGACGAACCACGTCTACAGCCCGATCCCTCTCGCGATCTCCGAGAAGACCTGGCAGAAGCTCTCGCCGGCCGACCAGGCGGCCGTCACCGAGGCGGCGAAGATCGCGGCCAAGTTCAGCCGCGAGTTCATTGCCGGCAACGACGACAACCAGCTCAAGGAGATGGCGTCCAAGGGCGCGAAGATCAACGACAAGCCCAACATGCCTGCCTTCCGCGAAGCCGTGCAGCCCGCCTACGTGAAGGCGCGCGAGAAGTACGGCGCCGACGTCGACGCGTTGCTGAAGGACGCCGACGCCGTCCGCAAGACGACCAAGTAGCGCGAAATGCCCGCGCTGCTCGCACCCGTAGCCGCGGCGCCGCCACCGATCCGCCTGCTCGGCCGCCTGGCCGACTGGGCGGTCATCGGCATCGGCGCGACGATGGCCACGCTGGTCTTCTTCAACGTCAGCCTGCATGTGTTCGACAGGGACCTGGCCTGGGTCACGGAGCTCGGCGAGTTACTGATGGTCTGGGTCACCTTCCTCGGTGGCGCCTGCGCGGCCCAGCGCGGCATGCACATGACGATCACGGAATTCATCGACAAGCTCGGCCCGGCGCGGCGCCGCTGGGCAGACGCCGCGGTGCAGGCGCTGTGCGTCGGGATGCTGCTGGTACTGACGCGCTTCGGCTGGTCACTGGTGGGTGGAAACTGGGGCAATCAGCTGACCGTGCTCGAGTGGCCGATGGCGATCCAGTACATGGGCATGGCCGTCGGCTGCACGCTGATGACGGTGTTCGTCGGCTTCGACCTCTGGCAGATCGTGCGCGGCGTGCCGCGCGAGCTGCGCTATCCGGCCGAGGGGTGAACACCTCATGCTGGCCCTGACCCTGTTCGGCGTCTTCTTCGTCATCGCGCTGGCCGGCGTGCCGCTGCTGTTCGCGATCCTCATCACGACGGTCGGCGTCATCTGGTTCCAGGGCATGAGCCATCCGATGGAGACGATCTTCCTGTCGTTCATCGGCGGCGTGGAGCCGTTCATCCTCATCGCCGTGCCGCTGTTCATTTTTGCCGGCGAACTGCTGGCCCAGGGCGGCGTCGGCAAGCGCATCGTCGAGTTCGCGCGGGTGCTCTTCGGCTGGCTGCCGGGCGGCCTGGGTGTGGTGACGGTGATCAGTTGCACGCTCTTCGGCGGAGTCTCGGGGTCGGCCATCGCCGACACGGCGGCGATCGGCTCGCTGGTCATTCCGGCCATGGTCGCTCGCGGCTACTCGCGCGGCTTCGCTGCCGCGCTGCTGGCGGTGGCCGGCACGATCGCGCTGCTGATGCCGCTGTCGATCCCGTTCCTGGTCTACGCGTTCATCTCCGGCGTCTCGATGCGCACCCTGTCGATGGCCGGGCTGCTGCCCGCGCTCGCCTCGGCCATTGCGCTGATCGCGGTGTGCATGTGGCACGGCAAGCGCTCCGGTTGCGACAACGGCGACGTGCGCTCGTCGCCGGCCCAGATCTGGGCCGCGACCCGCGATGCCGGGCCGGCGCTGCTGATGCCCGTCATCATCGTCGGCGGCATCTGGAGCGGCACCTTCACGCCCAGCGAATCGGCCGCCATCGCCGTCTTCTACGGCCTGGCGATCTCGCTCTTCTACTATCGCGACCTGAGCTGGCAGCGCATCCCGCAACTGCTGCTCAACGCCTTCGTCACCAGCGCGACGGTGATGCTCGTCATCGGCGCCACCGGTGCCATGGCGTGGCTGATCACGGTCGAGCAGGTCGCGCAGCAGATGGCCGACTGGATCCAGATCGTGGCCACACAGCCGTGGATGTTCCTGCTGCTGTTCAACGTCTGCCTGCTGCTGCTCGGCATCTTCATCGAGCCGCTGCCGGCGATGCTGCTTTCGGCGCCGCTGTTCCTGCCGCTGGCCAAGCATTTCAACATGGACATGGTGCACATCGGCGTGGTGATGACGGCCAACCTGGCGATCGCGCTGTACACGCCGCCGGTGGGCGGCACGCTGTTTGTCGCGGCCAAGCTGGCCAAGGCCGGCATTGGCGAGATCACGCGCCACCTGTGGCCGCTGATGGCCGCCACCTTCACGGTCGTGCTGCTGGTCACGTACATCCCGTGGCTGTCGCTGTGGTTGCCGCGCTTCCTGGCGTCGCTGTGATGGCACCCCCCAGCTCACGTCGTTCGCAGCCCCCCGAGGGGGCGCACAGCCCGCTTGGGAGCGGCCCGGCGCGGGCTGTGATGCAAACCCTGGTCGTCGAATTCCGTATCCACGCCGCGTTCATCGAAGCGTTCGAGTGCGCGATCGTCGACAACGCCCGGGCCTCGCGCGAGACCGAGCCCGGGTGCCGCCAGTTCGACGTCTGCCGCGACCCGGCCGACCCGGCGCTGTTCTTCCTCTACGAGTTGTACGACGACGAGGCCGCGATCCAGGCCCATCTGCAGACACCGCACTTCCTGCAGATGAACGAGGCGACGGCAAGCTGGGTCGAGAGCAAGAAAGTCTGGCGCTACACGCGTGTCGCGCCATGAAGGCATCGGAGGCACCATGACGCTCTGGCTCGGCTGCATCGCCGACGACTTCACCGGCGGGACCGACCTGGCCAACAACCTGGTGCGCGCCGGCATGCGCACGGTGCAGGTGATCGGCGTACCGAGTGCCAAACACGCGCCCATGCCCGACGCCGATGCGGTGGTGGTGGCGCTGAAGTCGCGCACCGCGCCGGTGGCGCAGGCGGTGGCCGAATCGCTCGCCGCGGCGCGCTGGCTGCGCGAAGGCGGCGCGGCACAGATCTATTTCA
>Ga0315283_10007056_pt1 | contig 10083 bp, 8 predicted proteins | sample YL17G09_0_MG_FD_204541 | JGI IMG/M metagenome (GOLD analysis project Ga0315283, IMG submission 204541) | Sediment microbial communities from Yellowstone Lake, YNP, Wyoming, USA - YL17G09_0 | ecosystem: Environmental > Aquatic > Freshwater > Lake > Sediment | place: USA: Wyoming | collected...
GTGAGTTCTCTCTTCTCTCTTCTCTCTCCTCTTTTCCTCTTTTTCTTTCTTCTTCCACCTCCGTTCTAAATAAAAGTTGCCTTTTGCGGTCAGTATAGCGACGTTGTTGTATTGATCAGTTTTATCAATCAGTGGAACACAAGGTGCCCTTCAGTTGAAAGATGGTGATAAAGTCAAGGTCTCATCAATCCGCGAGCGGCGAAAAAGAGAAAAGAAAAAGAAGGAAAACCCCGGCAAAAAAAGCTCAAAAAAGAGGGGGGGGGAAACTCCGCACCGCAGGCATCAGCTCGAGCACGCGCTTCGCGGTGCACCCGGCCAGCGACTCCCCCCCGAAGGGCGGGATCACCAGTTCCCCGCCCGCAGTGATGACCCCGATGCTGACCGTCGCCCCCTCGGTCACGAACAGGGCCCCGTCGCGGTCCTCGCGCGCGAAGACCGCGTGGTCCGCGCCGGCCTCCTCGGCCCTCGCCTGCGCCACGGCGTGCCTGAGGTAGTTCGTGGACTTGATCCGCGCCATCATGCGGTCCGGGGCCGGCACGTCGAGCGCCGTCAGCAGGGAGACGCCGCCCGGGTCGCGGCCGTTGGCGTCCAGGAGGAGGTCCCCGTCGCGGCCGTCGGCGCGCTTGCCGTAGGCGACCGCGAAGAAGCTCGGGCGCGCGCACTCGAGCGGGCCGAGGCCGAAGCCGCCGCGGCCGGCGCCGAGCCAGTAGCGCACGTGGCCGTCCATCTTCCTCCCGGCCGCGGCCGTCTCGAGCACGACGCGCCTCACCTGCTCCCGGGGGAAGGGCAGGCGCAGCCTCGCGAGGGCCGCCGAGCGGAAGAAGCGCTCGAGGTGGTCGTCGAGCGCGTAGAGGCGGCCCTCGATGATCTCGGCCGTGTCGAAGACGGCGTGGCCGCGGTGCACGAGGTGGTCGTCGAAGTGGACGACGGCCAGGGCGGGCTCGGTGGTGATCCCTCCGAGCTCCGAGGAGTAGAAGGCGGTGAGGGCGGGCGGCCTGCGGGGGTCCGCGGAGCGGGCGGCGGCGAGGGCCTCGACGACCTGAGGGAAGAAGAAGCGGGGGGGTGGAGATGGAAGGAGGAGGAGGTTGGAGAAGAACTGAAGAACAAAAAATAACAGCACCCCCCCTTTCCTAGCCGCCGTCGAATTCAACGTCAATCGTTTTTTTTTCTCTTCTCTTCCGCTCTCTCGCTCTCTCTCGCTCTCTCTCTCTCTCTCTCTCTCTCTCTCCATATCTCATCTCACCTCCTGAGCCGAGAGCACCGCCGACGGGAAGGTCTTCGGCCTGCTTTCGCGGCGCTTCGAGGGCAAGGGGTCGATGTTGAAGGCCTCGCGCTGCATCAGGCCGGTCTGCTCGGACGACGAGGCTGCTCTGGCGGCGGCGGCCGGGGAGCGACGGCGGCGAGAAGCATTGAATTGCTGCGAGCCCGTCGGCGCCGCAGCAGCACAATTCCTCCTCCCGCTCGTCGAGGGCGCGCACCCGACAGCCGGGCTGAGGGCGCAGGCAGAACGCATCGTTTGGTTTTTGAGGTGTCGAATCTCTCTCTACTCTACTCCGCCCGAGAGAGGAGAGAGAAACGAATTCAAAAGGAAAAAAAACGAAGAAGTGCAAGCCGAGGCACTAGTAAAAACTTTCAAAAAAGAAACATCGTTCCCGGCAGCGCTCTCCTGTGCTTTTCCTCTAGACGAACTGCAATGCGCGCGTCCACGAAGATGTCCTCTCGAACGAACACTTGCTTCTCGAGGTGCGCGGCTGCCGTGAGAGCGCCGAGGCAGGCGGCTAGCTTGAGCACAACAACGACGACGACCATCCCGACGCTCCGGCGACAATTGAACCTCGTCGCGGCGTTTGCTTCGTCTCCTTCGACCCCCCCTGCCGCTTCCGTCGGAGATGGAGACGAAATCGGCGACGAGATCCCGGAGGATGAGCTCCTGCTGCCCGAAGAGGACTGGACGGTAAGAGGAAGAGAAGGAAAACTTTTTTTTTCTTTCGACCGCCGCCGCCGTCGTGGTTTGCTGTCTTTCTCTCTCAACCTCTCCGAATTCAGGCCAGAGGAGAGCCCGCGGGGCCGCCCTCCCTCCTTGTCTCCATGCACTTTCATTCCCTTCGTTCTCATCTCTCACACCTCGAATCGAAAGAATCGAAACAAATCATCTTCACCTGCTCTCTCTCCGCCACGCCACAGGTCCCGGGGGGCGCCAACGACTCGCTGACGTCCAACACCGCGCTCGGCCGCGCCGTCGGCGGCGCCTGCGACGAGCTCGAAGCCTTGGCCGAGCTCGAGCGCGACGCGGCTGTCCAGGCGGCCAACCTCCTGAAGAAGCTGGGATACAGGGGTACTCTTCTCGACAACCCGCCGCCGCTGCCGGAGAAGAAGAAGAAGGCATAGCTGAAGAGACGGGGGGGAGAGAGGGGGGGACCGTGTAAAAATTAAGAAGAGGAAAAATTGAGATGGAAAAAAAACAGATTTCAAAGGGTGAAAAAAAAAAAGAGGGAACAAAAAAAACATTGAGAAATCGGAAACGAAAATGGGAGTGCTCGCCAAGATCCTGGGCGCGCACGGCGCCAACGTGGCCGCGACGCTGGCTGCCGTGTACCTCTGCGGAAGGTTAGTCAGTTGGTAGAGCGGATAGAGAGAGGGGGAGAGAGAAAGAGAGCATGAAAGCAATTTTTTGCTCGTTCGGTCTCTCCTAGCCGTTGCACGCCGACGACGACGACCTCCTCTTTTTCTCTCAAACAACACGCAAAAAAAAGGACCGCCCTCCCCGCCCGGTGGCTCTCCGGGATCAGCGTGTACAGAGCCGGAGCAGCGTCGAACGAGGACCACCCGAGGAAAAGGAACGACGACGAGAACGAAAGCGGCGAGATCCTCTTGGGCGGCGCCGAGGCCGTCGCGCAGCTCCGCCTCACGCCGGCCTCCGTCGCCGGGTCGGCATTCTTCGACGAGTGGAGCGCGCTGGCAGCGGCCCTTGTGGTCTTGCTCGCCAACGCCGCGGCGGACTCTGTGAGGGCTGCAACGTTTGCCTTGTCTCCTTCGACCTCGACCTCGGCTTCTGCCGCTGCTGCTGCTGCTCTCTGGGAGGGGACCTTTTACTCCTCTCTCTGGGCGGTGCTCACGGCCCTTTACACTCTGATTAAAGTCGAGGTGGACCAGGCTCGCGTGCTGAGCTCGTGGGCGCACCTCAAGGAGGCCGCGGTAGTCGCCTCGGGGGCCTCCGGGGCCGCGCTGCTCCTGCTGCTCTCTCCGCTGAGCGACTCGTCGTCGCCGAGGGCTTCCTCGTCGTCGTCGTCGCCTTCGCTGCTCCTCCCCCCGCTCGACCTCGCCGCGGGAGGGAGGGCGGCCGCACGCCTCCTCTACGTCGCCACGGAGATCGAGGTCGAGACGTTCCCCAAGTTCCTCGTCGCCCTGCCGCTGGCGGCCGTCGCGGGGATGCTGGTGCCGCTGCTCGCCGGCTCGGCCGCCCGCGCGGCGCGGGCCGTCTCGCTCTCGGCGGCGAGGACGCCGCGGTGGGGCCGCGACCTCTTGGTCGCCGTGAGCCGGAGGGACCGGGCCGCGCTGCGGTGTGCCGCGCTCGTGGCGCCGCTGGCCGCGGCCCTGCTCTGGCTGCGGCCCTGCGCTCGGCTGTGGATCCCCCCGGGAGGGGCGGGAGGCGGCGCGGACGCCGCCGCCGCCGCCGTCGACGCCCTGCGCTCCCTGTCGCTCCTTTTCGCGGCGCTCGCCTCGGTCCTCGCGGCTCGTCCGAGCGTCGCGGCGCACTGCGGTACGGCGCTGGTCGTCTGGTGGACGAGGAAGCACGGGTTCGTGAGTCGGAGGTCGGGGAAGAAGAGCGGAAGCGGGGGGGGAGGGAGCGGCGGCGGCGGAACCGGCGGCGGCGGCGGCGAAGTCGCAACGGCTTCTGCTGCTGCTGTCGCTGCTGCTGCTGCTGCTGCTGCTGCTCGCCGCAGGGCCGGGGAGGTTCTCCGCCTCTCGATGCAGTTCATAAACCTGTTCGCGCTCAAGGCGGGAGTGCAGGCCCTGGCCCCGGCGCTGCTGTGGCTCGGCTGCGGGGCGGCCTCGCTGGCCCAGGCGGCGGCAGGCCCGACGGCCCCGGAGGGAGGGGGAGGGGGAAGCGGGAGCGGCGGGCACGTCGCTCTCTGGCTGGGAGGCTGGTCTTCCGCTGCCTTCTCTCTGTGCTCGCTGTGGCACCTGACGCTCTACTGGTGCGGGTGGCTGACGGACGTGCCGTCGGGGGGGAAGAGGTGAAAGGGTGGAAGTTGAAGGGGAGGAAGAGAAAGAGCTCGTTGTCATTTTTACTTCCTCTGAAAACAAAAGCAATCGAATGGAGTCCGAAGGCTCTCCTCTCTTCTCTCTCCCGCATCCGTAGCTAGCAGCCTCTCGTCGCGTCCAGATGGCAGACCTCCCCCCTCCTCTCGGAGCTCTCCGTTTCGAAGAGGTCCGACGAGAGCGACGACGAAACGGGGAGCAATGTCAAATCGACCGAAGGGCCATCTGCGCCCGCCCCGTCTCGCCGGGCTCGCTGCTCCTCCCGCCCGCTTTGCTCCCCTTCGAGGCCGTGCTCTCCGAGCCCGCGGGGCTCCTCGAGCGGTGCAGCGGCTCGTTATCGCTCCGGGGAGAAGGAGACCCGCCGCTCATGCGCTGCTCGAGGTGCAAGGTGGCTCGGTACGCGAGCGCGGCGGCGCAGCGGCGGGACTGGAAGGGCCGGGGCGCGTCCGGGGGCCCCGCCGCCGCCACCATCGGCCTGCACTCGCGGGAGTGCGCGGCGCTCCGGGCCTTCGCCGAAGCGCACGACGGCGGGGTCCCCCCCGCGAGCATCAGGCTCGCCGCTCGGGTCTTCTGGAAGCAGGCGGCGCTGCTCGAGGAGGACGACGAGAAAGCGGCCGAGGGGAAGGGGAGGCGAGGGGACGCGGAGGAGGGCGGAGGGGACCGGTCGTCTCTGTGGTGGTCCTCCCCGAAAGCCGTCGCGACGCTCCGCCACCACTTCCCGACGCTCCCGGACGACCGGAAGGTCGCCATCGCCGCCACGGCAGCTGCGGCCCGGAGCTTTATGTTTGCGGCCCTCACCGACGACGAGAAGGGGCGAGCGAGAGCGGAGGCGGAAGCGGAGGAGGGAGAGGGAGAGGGAGGCGCGGGAAGCTCGCCGCGGCCGCCGCCGCCTCCGGCGACGAGGCTCTCCCAGCTCCTCCTCCCGCCGCCCCGGAGGCTCGCCGAGCTCCTCTCCGCGCTCGCCTGCAACGCCCACGCCCTCTCGGACGCCTCCCAGGGCACGCTGGAGTCCTACGGCGTCGGGCTCTTCCCCGCCGCGGCGATGCTGAACCACTCCTGCTGGCCGTCCGCCGCCGTCGTCTTCCGGCCCGACGCCGGTGGAGCGGCGGGGGCGGCGGGGGTGGCGGCCGGAGCGGCGGCGGCGGCGGGAGGCGCGGCAGCGGGCGGCGGCGGGAGCGGCCGGCGCGACGGGCGGAGGCTCGAGGCCAGGGCGCTGCGGCGGCTGGCCGAGGGCGCGGAGGCGACGATCTCGTACGTCGACCTCTGCTGCCCCCGCCCTGAGAGGCGGAGGGCCCTGCTGGAGGGGTACCGCTTCGACATCGACGAGGGTCCCCGGAGCGAAGAGGAGGGGCGGCACGACGGGGGAGGGGGAGGGGGAGGAGGGGGAGGAGGAGGGGGAGGGGGAGGAGGGCGAGGGGGAGGGGGAGGAAAGGACGGAGACTCTCCCGTCGTCGCCCGGTGGCAGGGGAGGGTCTCCTTCCCCCCGGGCCCCCCCTCGTCCTCCCCCGCGGCCTCGTACGCCGTCTCCGCGGCGCTGCACGAGGCGCGCCCCAGGGCCGCGACGGAGGACGACGCGGAGGCGAGGAGGCGCAGGGCGCCGCTCGAGGGGGTCTGCCTCGCCGGGGACGTCGCGGAGGGCTCCGGGGGCGTGGCCTGGATCGAAGAGGAGGAGGCAGGGGACGGGGAGGAAGGGCAGGACGAGGAGCGGGGGGGAGCCGACGCGGGCGAGGGCGGCCGGCGGCGGCGGCGGCGGCGGAAAGCGGTCAAGGTCCTCGCCTGGGGCCGGGGCGCCTTTCCCGGCCCCGACCCCACCGCGGCCCTCGCGCGCTACGCCAGCGCCTCCGCCTCTGCGGCGCTCGCCGCGGCCCTCTCCTCGGAGGCCCTCGCGGCCAAAGAAAGCGCGAAAGCCCTCTCGCTGGCCCGGGCGGGGCGCGAGGCGCTGCTGCGGGCCGCCGGCGCCGCCGACGCCGCCGACGCCGCCGACGGGGCCCCGCCGCCGCTCCCCCACCCCTCGCCCTCGGCCTCCTCCTTCGTCGCGGCGCGCCTCGACGACGCCCTGACCCACGCCGCGATCTCCCGCGGCGACCTCCGCTGCGCCCTCGAGGCCGCGAGGAGGGCCGTGCCGTCGCTGCACCTCCCGTGCTCGCCGCGGGGCCACCCGCCGAGGGCGTTCGCCGTGGCGACGCTCGCGAAGCTCGAGGCCGCGGCGCTCGGCAGCGGCGTCGGGGGCGGGGGAGGAGGGGGCGTCTCGGTGGGACAGGTCCGCCGCGCCGCGGAGCTCGCGCGGCAGGCCGCCGAGGAGCTCGCGGTCTGCTTCCCGGGCAGCGAGCGGGAGCTGGAGTTCGGGGCGATGGCCGAGGGCCTGCGGGCCGAGGTGGAGGCGGCGCGGAGGACGCTGTGACGAGAGAGAGATGGCGAGAAAATATGTGAATTCTGAATACTGAGGCGCCTTTTTTTTACACGCCCTTTCCTTCTCCACCCCCCCTCCAAAGCCTCCTCAAGAGACCACGCCGCGCTTCCTCGGCAACGGCGTCGCCCTCTTCAGCGCGGCCTTCTCCTCTGCGCTCAGAGGCCGCCTCGTCCCGTCGGGCGACGCCACGAACGGCTTGTCCCTCGCGGGCCGGCCCCCCCTGCCCTTGCTCGCCGGCGACGAGGACAGCGGGACGACCAGCAGCGGCCAGCCGCCCTCGGGCCTGCGCGGCGCCACCGTGGCGCGCGAGACGGAGCGCGCGGCCGCGACGACCGGCAAGGCGGCCGCCTCGTCGCCTTTCAGCCCAAGGACGGCCCTCGCCGCCGCGGGCGAGCCGGCGTTGAAGGCGAGCCTCACTTTGAACTCTCTCACGGCCGCGCGCTCGGCCTCAGCGGCGCGGGCGCGCTCCGCCGCGGGCACGTCGCTCTCGGCGGGCGTCTCCTCGTTCGCGGGGACGGCGGGCCCCCTGCCCTTCCTCCTGCTGCTCTTCCTCCCCTCCTCTCCTTCCGGCGGCGACAGCAGCAGCTCGAAGGCGGGATAGCGCGGCAGCGGCGCCACCGCGCGCTCGCCGCCGCCGCGGAGCCGGTCGCAGGGCCAGACTCCCTGCACCACCTCGACGAGGGACCCCTCGGCGAGGGAGCCGGAGGAAGAAGAAGAAGACGAGGAGGGAACGTCCCGCAGGGCCGCGCCGGCCGCGGCGTCGGCAGAGAGCTCGGCGGCGACCGCGGCGTCGGCCTCGTCGGCCAGCGATTCCTCCGCTGACTTCTTGTCCTCCTCCTCGTCCTTCTCTCCTTCGCCTTCGCCTTCAGCTTCGGCCTCGGCTTCGGCTTCGGCTTCGGCTTCGGCTTCGGCTTCGGCTTCGGCCGGGGCGGGCGCCTGCCCGATGCCCTCGAGGCGCCGGCGCTCAACCAGCGCGACGCGCGCCGCCGCGGCGTCGAGCGCTGACCGCACAGCGCCGCTCCCGTCGACTCCGCCCTCGAACAGAAGTGCCACCTCCTCGTTGGCTCTGTCGTGCTTTGCGTCCATCTCCTCCTCCGCTGCCCTGAGGGCGAGGATGGCCGCGGCGCGCTGCTCGCGGACGCCGAAGAGTTTGGCGATGGCCGAGGTGGAGAGGCTGTTTTTTATGTATTTGAGGGTCGGGGTCCAAGGAGGGTTGTTGAGTTGGAAAAGAAAACAAAGGCTGGACGAGTCAATCAAACCAATTTCCTCCTCCAATTCACCACGCAAACAACGACCCATCTCTCACCCTCGCCCCTTGTACGCGGCCCACATTGCGTCCTTCGCGTCCGAGGACAGCAGGGCCGCAAACTCGGGCGCGCCGCCGGCGCGGCCTCCCGTGGCGTCGAGCGCCCAGAAGTTTGCTGATATTTCCGGTTCTTCTCCGAGCAGCTGCCAGCCGGGCGCTCCCTCTCCGGCGTGGTTGATCACGGCGGGGGGGATCGCGTCGCCGTACTGGTCGTACGAGACCGCCGCCGAGGAGCTGCTGCTGCTGCTGCTGCCCGAAAAGCCGTCGTTGTGTCCTCGGCCGCGATTGGTTCGGCCGCCGCCGCCGCCGCTGTTCGAAGCCCAGTCGCTGCGCCGCCGGGGCTGCCTCGCTGGCTTTTCTCCGGCTTTATTGCTGCCCCTGGAGCTGCGCCTGGGCTCGGCCTCTGCAGCCAACACAGTGGAGGCCGAGCTCGAGGCCGCCGCGGAAGAGGAGGCGCGGGCGAAGATCGCGGCGGAGGCGGCGTTGATCGATGAAACCGACGACGAATTGACGAGGGCCCCTCTTCCTCCCCGCAACAACGAGCTCGACGACGCTGGAGCAGCTGCTGCTGCAGCGGAGGAGGCAGCTGCAGCAGCGCGGAGGGCCGCCTCGGCCAGAGCGCGCCTCATAGTGAGCCAAGCTGGGAGGGGACGCCGCCGAAGTAGAAGAAGCTTACAAAAAAGAGAAGTGATTGTTGTTTGAGCCGAAAGAGCCTTGGCGTCGACGGGGCTATCACAGTGAGAGTGCCATCCTTTCGCTCGAAAAAGAGCCCAGGACCCGATGGCCGAATCGGGCTACTCCAGGCACGTTCAGAGTATCCTTTGGTCTTGATCACATCCAGCAGACAGATTTCGCTCTCTTCGTTCCGGAGCGCGAGTGACAGAAGCTTGAGAACAGGGGATATGAAACGCGAGACGTGCAAAGATGCAAATAACGAAACCCTCGTTTTCGCTGACGTCGCTCCTCGAACGACCTCGGCCCTCTTTTTCCCTCGCGCGTCTCCCCCTTCTTTCGCTCTCTCCAAAAAAACAAAACAGGCTCCCCGGCCAAGGCGATGAGGACGAACTCCCCGGCACTGGCAGCAGCCACACGCACGGAGGAGGAGGAGGCCTCGGCGCCTTCTTCGCTCAAGCCCGAAGGAGGCGAAACAATCAAGCCAGGGGCGCAGAAGGAGCAGACGAAGCAGCCGCCCCCTTCCTCGCTCCTCCTCACTCTCCTCCTCAACCTCGCTCTCCTCCCGGCGGCAACAGCATCGCCACCGCCGCCAACCGAAGGAGAAACGTCGACGCCTTCCTCTCCCGCCTCTACCGCTTCCACGAGGAGGGGGGCTTTACCGCGGTCACCCTCTCGCGGGGGCTGAACCTGGCCGCGATCGCCTTCACCGCCGCGTTTGCGGCGACGCTGCTGCTCGTCGTCAGGTGGGGCGCGCTGTCGGACTCGCAGTGCCTGAAGGACGACACGTGCGACATAGCCGACGTCGCGCTCGACTTCAGGCCGCTGCGCAGCTGGCTGAGGGGCCAGAGGCCGGACCTGGGCCCCGCGCGCGTCGCCGGGGCGCTGCTGCTGCTGGCCGCGCTGGGCTGCTTCTTCGTGGCGTCGGCCGCGGCCGCCGTCGCCGACGTCGCGGCCGCGCTCGAGTCCAGGGCGGTCTCCGAGGAGGTCCTGGGGCTGTCGGAGCGGTCCCTGCGGCGCGCGTCGTGGGCAGAGGTGTCCCGGAGGCTCGTGGAGGCGCAGAGGGAGGAAAAGAAGAGAATCAGCGGCCGAGGCGGCGGCGGAGGCGGAGGAGGAAGCGTTTCCGACGGCGGCGGCGACGGCTCGGACGACGACGAGCTCGGCCTCGACCCGCAGCGTCGGCGGAGGAGGCGCCCCCTCCTCGGCCCCTTGGGCTCCGGCTGCGCAGTGCTCGACGAGTCTCTGATCGCCGCCCGGATCATGCGCAGGGACAACTACCTCATAGCGCTGCTTGCCGAGGGCCTGCTGCCGCTGGCGCCGGGGGCGTGGCTGCTGACGCCGGATCAGGAGCAGGAGCAGGACGAGGCGCAGGAGCAGGAGGGGGGACGCGTCGGCGGCGTCACGGTCCGCCGCGCCTGGCGCCGCCTCGCCG
>Ga0315283_10007058_pt1 | contig 10082 bp, 9 predicted proteins | sample YL17G09_0_MG_FD_204541 | JGI IMG/M metagenome (GOLD analysis project Ga0315283, IMG submission 204541) | Sediment microbial communities from Yellowstone Lake, YNP, Wyoming, USA - YL17G09_0 | ecosystem: Environmental > Aquatic > Freshwater > Lake > Sediment | place: USA: Wyoming | collected...
ATGGTTAAAGGTTAATGATTTAAAGGTTAAAGGTTAAAGGTTAAAGGTTAATTGATTAAAGGATAAAGATCAATCCGAAGTGAGGTGATGGTCAAATTATTTGGGTGTGTCGCCCACCAAATTTGCATTTTATTCGCTTCCCGCTTTGCAGGAAACTCCTTTAAAAATAAGCAATGAGCGAATAACTTGAGAGATAAGAGACTATGTTCTAATGCCGTTAGCCTGAACCCAATTGTCCGATTCACCTGAAATCAGAATTATTAAAATCAGGAAGAATGAAATTAATTGATGGGAAAATAATAGCTGCTGCAATCAAACAAGAAATGGCAGCGGAAGTAGTTAAAATACTTGATTCTGGTGGTGAAGCACCTCATCTGGCTGCAATCCTCGTTGGGGAAGATGCCGCCAGCCAATCGTATGTAAGGGGCAAGGAAAAAGCCTGTCACGAAATTGGCTTCACTTCGTCCGTATACCGCTATCCTTCCTCCATCAGTGAAAAGAAATTACTGGAAGCTGTCGATTTTTTGAATGCAGATGAGCAGGTCAATGGCTTTATTGTGCAACTTCCTCTTCCTATTCATATTTCCACCGACAAAATTATTGAACGCATTAATCCTCTTAAAGATGTGGATGGATTCCATCCGCTTAATGTTGGTAAGATGGCACTTCACCTGCCCACTTACCTGCCGGCAACACCCTATGGTATTCTGCAATTGCTCGAGCGCAGTGGTATTGAGACAGAGGGTAAACATTGCGTTATCCTTGGCCGGAGTAACATTGTAGGAACACCGCTCAGCCTGTTGCTTTCCCGCAAAGCCAGGCCGGGCAACTGTACCGTTACAATCTGCCACAGCAAATCGAAAAACATAAAAGAAATTGCTGCACAGGCCGATATTCTCATTGCAGCTATCGGGCAGCAAGGCTTTGTTACTGCAGATATGGTGAAGGATGGTGCCGTGGTTATTGATGTGGGAATTCACCGTATTGTTTCTACAGCATCACCCACAGGGTTCCGCCTTGCAGGAGATGTTGATTTTAAAAATGTGGCGCCTAAATGCAGCTACATTACACCTGTTCCGGGTGGGGTTGGTCCGATGACTATTGTGGCACTGTTGGAGAATACCTTCAAAGCTTATCGTGGCAAAATACTGCCGCAGTAGCAACCTTTGTCAGCCCCGGTTGTTTAATCCTAAAAGCCTCAGGGATGATTAGGGAGTATTTATGATCATTTCCGCGGTTTTGGGATCGTCACTTTTGTATCCGATGCTCCCGTTTCTATCCTGGAAATTTATCCTCTGAAAAGCCATACCATTAAGACTGCTATGTTGACAAAACTGATTTTTGAATAACATTAACAACTTGCCCCAACGAATGAAGCGTAAAACCGCAATTGATCTTGATGGAACAATGCTTCCGCTGATGGAAGAATTTTATAGCGTGCAGGGGGAAGGTTTTCACGCAGGGAAACCTGCATATTTTGTCCGCATCGGAGGTTGCGATGTGGGTTGCTACTGGTGCGATGTAAAGGAATCGTGGAGCGCCAAATTGCATCCGCTTGCCTCTGCTGATCAAATTATTCAGAACGCCATTGCTTGCCCGGCTAAAGCTATTGTTGTAACAGGTGGCGAACCACTGATGTATCCACTCGATTATTTCAGCAAAGGGCTGCGAGCGGCAGGACTGCAAACCTATCTCGAAACTTCCGGCTCACATCCGCTCTCGGGCGAATGGGACTGGATTTGCCTGTCGCCTAAAAAGAAAAGCCCACCTAAAGGTCAAATCTATCCCCTTGCCGATGAACTTAAAGTAATTGTCTTTGAAGCGTTGGATTTTGAATGGGCAGAGCAGAATGCCGCGCTCGTAGGCGAAAAGTGTTACATTTCCCTTCAGCCGGAATGGAGCAGAATGGATAAAGTGATACCCCTTATCGTGGAATACGTGCTGGAGCACCCGCGCTGGAACATCTCGCTGCAGAGTCACAAATTCATGCATATTCCTTAGGCCGTTTGATATCGTGTTAAATCGTTTGATTTTTTGTACTTTTATCGATGTTTCAGCGTTATTTAGCTATGGTTTCAGCCTCTCTTCTTCGTAAATTCCTGCTGATTATTTGCCTGGTAACAATGGCGATTGTTACATATGCACAGGAATCTGGCCGGTCCAAAAAAGCCATCAATTCATTCGAAAGAGCAAACAGAGCTTTTTTTTTACGAAATTATAGTTCAGCCCTGGCCGATTTAAAAATTGCTATTACCGAAGATTCAACCTATGCCGAGGCCTACCTTTTGCTGGGCCATCTCAAATCCGAAACCAACCGGCCCACTGAAGCCGTTATCGCCTATAAGAAAGCTATTGTTGCCGATTCATTATTTTATCCGCAGGTCTATTTTATCATCGCCAATATCCAGTTTGGGATGGGCAAATATGATGATGCCTATAAGTATTACGGGAAATACATTAACCAGCAACTTGCAGATTCGGTTAAAATGAGGCATGCATTTAAAAACAAAGCACTTTGCCTGTTCAGGATTGAGTCCATAAAACATCCGATGCCTTTTAAACCTGTAAATATGGGCGACAGCATTAATACAAATGGCTTCGAATATATCAATGCGCAAAGTGTGGATGGAAACCGCCTGTTTTTTACGCGGCGCAGCCCGGGCCAGCGTGGAGACGAGAGTTTCTTTTATTCTGTCCGCAAAAATGGTGCATGGGGAATGGCTCAGGATTTAGGACCACCTGTAAATACTCCAGGGGATGAAGGTGCACTATGTCTTTCGCCCGATGGCTCACAACTATTTTTTGCAGCCTGTAGTCGCATCGATAGCTATGGAAGTTGTGATATTTATGTTTCCACACGGGAAGGAACCCAATGGAGTGAGCCAGAGAACATCGGCCCAATTGCGAATTCGGAGCAATGGGATTCGCAGCCAACCCTGGCATCTGATGGGCGAACACTTTATTTTGCAAGTAAAAGAAATGGTGGGAAAGGGAATTCAGATATCTGGAAGTCGGTTATGCTGACAGAGGGTAAATGGAGCATTCCTGAGAACCTGGGAGATTCCATCAATACCCCTGAAGCCGAAATGACACCGTTCATTCATCCAGATGGGCTGACACTTTATTTCGCATCCAAAGGCCATCCAGGCATGGGAGGCGCTGACCTGTTTGTGAGCCGTACCGATACCAATGGCATATGGAGCAAAGCTGTAAACCTGGGATATCCATTGAACACCGCTGCCGATGATATTAGCCTTGTGGTGAGTGCTACAGGCGATACGGCCTATTTTTCTTCCGATTATCTTGGCGGGAAAGGGAAAACTGATATTTACAGTTTCCTGCTCCCCCCTTCAGCAAAGCCCAATCCGGTATCATACGTCAAAGGAATTGTAACAGATGCCAAAACCAAAACCAGCCTTCAGGCTTCATTCGAGTTATCCGACCTCTCAACCGGTGAAGTTGTTGTGCGTTCACTGTCAGATGCATATACAGGAGAATTTCTCCTGAGTTTGCCTGCCGGGAAGGAATATGCGTTGAGTGTATCCCAAAAGGGATATATGTTCTATTCTTTGCATTTTTCGACAGGACAGGGAAAGGATCGTTTTAAGCCGGAAATCATCGTTGTTGAACTCCAGCCTTTTGCATTAGGGCAAACAATGATTTTGCATAATATATTTTTTGAAACCGACCAACATACATTGCGGCATGAATCGCGTGTGGAGCTGGATAAACTGATAATTTTCCTGCAGACAAATCCAAATCTCAAAACAGAGATTGGAGGACATACTGACAATGAAGGATCAGATGTGTACAACCTCCAGTTATCAGACGCAAGAGCAAAATCGGTGTTCGATTACCTGGCTGCACATGGAGTTGCCGCTTCGCGAATAACGTATCACGGCTATGGTGAAACACAGCCAACGGCTGAAAATGATACGCCCGAAGGAAGAGCAATGAATCGCCGCACCGAGTTCAAAATCGTTGGACAGTAAGTTGGATATTTTGTACTTTATCAGCACACTACTTCCGATTCCAGAACAATTTTAAAATTTGCCAGGTTTCCGATATCTGGGATTATCGGGTCTTTGATAAACATCTGGTAAAGCAGTTGCGTCGAAATTATCCCGGCAATAGCCATTTGATCTACTTCCGACATGTTTTTCTGCGTTTCTGTTTTGGTAATAAGTGCTTTGACTTTATCGGGATTGAATAATCCGAAGGATTTCAACGTACCCTCAGAAAGGATTTCAGCAACATAAGCTGGAGCTGCCGAATTGAAAAAACTGCTTGCAATAGGAGCCCGGTACGCTTGCTTGGATCTTTTCGAGATAGATTCAGGGATTATTCCTGCACTCATTTTTTTTAACAGAAATTTTTCATTCAGGCAATTAAGCTTAAAGTTATCCGGTAAGTTTCCGCAAAATTCAATTACCCGGTAATCGAGAAAAGGATAACGTCCTTCAACAGAATTGCCCATTGCCATGCGGTCCCCTTGCGAAGAAAGCAGGTAGCCAGACATAAAAATAGTTGCTTCAAGATATTGAGATTTTGCCAGATCGCTCCACCTCATAAAATTATTTGGCAGCTTTGGGTAAATAGCTTCCAAGGGGTTATAGCCGTCTGTTTTTGCAGAGATATCTTCAGAAAAATAGGTTTTTATCCTTGAAGTATTATGCCAGCGAAGTAAATGAGAATAAAGTGGATCATTTGTTTCTGTAAGTTTATAGCCGAAAAACATCTTCAATGCCATGTTATTTGGGTTTTTCATCATGGGAAGATATGGGTAGAGCTTTTCCAGCAGTTTGGGTCTGAACGTGGAATTGGGTTCCCTGGCCCAAAACCTCCTGATTTTTGATTCCTTAAAAATATTGTATCCTGCCATGAATTCATCAGCACCCTCGCCTGTAATAACAACTTTGATATTGCTTTCCCGTACTTTTTTCGAGAGTAAAAACATTGGCGTAGGAGCGGTCCTCAGAATTGGAAACTCCGTGTGCCAGATGGTGTTTGCAAACTGATCAGCTATTTCTGCAGATGTGCATTCAAAAGCAGTATGATGTGTGTCGAAATACCTGGCAGCCTCCAACTGGTATGCTGTTTCATCAAACGCCTTATCCTTAAAGCCGATCGAATAAGTGTTCAGAATTCCCGGGTCAATTTCATGAATAAAAGCTGTGGTCACGCTCGAATCAAGTCCTCCGCTTAAATAGGCTCCAACCGGAACATCAGCTCTAAGTCTTATTTTTACGGCATCTCTGAATAGGTCAGTAAATTCGTCAACCGTATTGGATAAGTTTATTGAAAGATTGCTCCCATCGACCGGGAAATCCATGCTCCAGTATTTCTCAATTTTAATTTCAGAATCATTTACCAGCATGTGATGACCTGGTGGCAATTCATAAATACTCCCGAACGGAGTGTCGGGTGAAAGTGTGGTCCAGAAAGTGAAGATTTGTGCCAGGCTTTCGGGACGTATAACCCTGTCAATCCGGTCAAGGGTAAATAGTCCTTTTATTTCGGAACAAAATGCGAATGCCCCATTTCGTGTCCAGTAAAATAAAGGTCTGATGCCTACACGGTCACGGGCAAGGAATAGTTCCTTTTTTTTCTTATCCCAGATGCAAAAAGCAAACTGGCCGTTCAGGTACCTGAGACAACCTGCACCGTGAAGGGCGTACATCTGCACCAAAACTTCTGTGTCGCATTGTGTTTTAAGCCTGATACCTTTCTTTTCAATATCAATCCTTAATTCGGGATAATTAAATATTTCCCCATTGTAAACAATCCAGTAATTGCCCGATTCATCAGATATAGGCTGCTGACCTGATGCCAGATCGATAATGCTTAACCGCACACTTCCCAGGCCAACATTTTCTCCCAGATACATGCCGCTCTCATCGGGACCTCTATGCCTGATGACAGAGAGCATATTCCTGATGATCAATTCAATTGAAGGTTCTTTGGTCGAACGATAATTATAAATCCCGGCTATTCCGCACATATAAATATGACTAGTTGAATTTCCGACCGATAAAGTTGGCGATAGCATCAATCGACTCAAAATTCTCTTCAAGTAATTCAGAGTCTTTTGCTTTTATAGCAAATGTTTCTTCAATAAAATTAATAAGCGAAATAAATCCCATGGAGTCGAAAATCCCCTGTACAAAGATCAGTGTGTCGTTTTGTACCTGGCCTTCAGGGACATATGTTGTCTCAATAATGAATTTTCTGATTTTGTTTTTAATCTCAATAGTATTTTCCATAATCATAGAATTATTTTTTTAACATTGAATGTCAATAATTTAATAGTAATAAAATTATCAGCAAAACCCTGGATTTATGAACCGGTTTCAATACCTGCTCAACCTGTATCATATAGTTTTTTATTAAAACACATAAAAGTGTCAATTGTTGGTATGCATTACTATATCAGATTTAGAAGATGTAAAAACCGGAAGAATATTAATGGCAAATCCGGTCTATCATCTATTATCGCCTGTTAGAAATGTTTTCGTCCCATTGTTTTCAATCACATCAACAATCCGTTGACAGAAAAGAGGGGCTACCCTTTTGGCGAAAGCCTTATTAGGATGAGAGTTACCCAAAGTGATGGCATACTCTTTTTTAAGGTACAACCCGCCATCAGTTTCAAGTTTTTCGAAATCAAACAGGTAGATATTATCATTCTCAGTATCCCACTCTTTTCGGACCCATTCGAAAAATGCTTTCGCGCGGGCTGCACTGGCGGGATTTGTTTCCGATTCAACCCTGACGGCACCTGTCCAGATAAGGAATCTGGTGTTCGGGAATTCCATCATTTTCTGTTTTAATGCCAGATATTGAAGTTTGTAGTTTTCTATACGTTTTTCAGGCGAATCAATATCGGGTTTATAAATGTCCTCTTTGATGTCCCCCACGGGAAAACAATGTTTAAGAATTATCATATTATACTTCTTTGCAAGGATCTCGAGGGTTGGTTCCTCCATATATGGCTGCTCACCAGCATGTTTAACCCAAATCGTATAATAATCAAAAGGGTAATTATTCCAGCCATAAGGTTTGGCATGAGGAAAATTCTGTTGAGTTATCTGATAGGATACTCCTTTAGATTTATTGTAATCATAGAACCATTTAAGAACATCGGATTTCACCCCTATCTTATGGCCCAGTATATTTATAGATTTACGGCCTCCCTCAAAAATAACCGCTCCGGTACTATGGTGAAGAAAAAGAATGTTATAATCTTTGTCAGTGGAAACATTATTGTTCATACATTGTTCAAGCATTAGTGCCATTGATAGAAGAACTGTTAAGCGAAAAGATATTTTCAGAAATTTCATAACAACAAATCAAATTAGCCTTACCAGCATAGTGTCAATTAGCATTAAGTAAACCTGAATATGTAGTTTTTTAGTTTTTGACTACTTTCTTTATTAATCATATGCAATATATTAAAGGGTACCTCTAATCAATTAGTTTATAGAGATACCCTAATGTAATATATTTTATTCTAAGAATGTAATATATTTTATTCTAAGATAGTATCTGCTTCATAGCTACCCTATTCACAAAAGTACAACTTATTTTGTTCGCGAATAAAATACTAAACAGAAATATCTCTATTTGCAGGTGTAGAATGGTAAGAATTGCTTATATTTGTTTGTAAATTTCAATCCGGCAAGATGGTAGAAAAACACCCCTTGTGCGGAAGCAAATATAAAATTGCAGATAGTGGAATAGTCACAGGAAAGAACAAGAAAGTGAGAATGTATTAAATTCGAAGACAAATGAAATTAAGAGCGATACTTAAGCGTTTACATGAAAAGATACTGGCAGAAAGCAGTTTAGAGCGAAGGATCAATTATTTACGCAAGCAGGGGATAAAGATTGGGAAAAATTGTAATATCAAAACCATGTCCTTTTCAACAGAACCCTATTTGATAGAAATCGGTGATCGTGCTGAAATCTCATGTGGTGTGAAATTTATCACACACGAAGGATCTGTTAAGTGTTTAGGGGACGAACTCGATGGATATCTATATGGTAAAATAAAAATAGGTAATAATGTATTTATTGGGATCAATTGTATAATTCTTATAAATACTGTAATAGGTGATAATTGTATAATTGGAGCTGGTTGTATTGTTCGTGGGCAATTTCCAGACAATTCAGTCATCATCGGGAACCCGGCCAAAGTGGTTTCAAACATAAATATTCAAAAGATGCTCTTTCGTCATAATCCTGGCTTCGTTAAGATGAATAATCCAACTGTGCGTGAGAAAGACAGATTGGTCAAAAAGCATTTTGGCATTGAATAAAAATGCATCATGGGAAGCTTATTATAGTAAGCTCTTAAAATGTATTTTTACCTCCAACTAATTCTGAACAAAATATATGGGTTGCAGGATCTTGCTGTCTAAAAATCCTTAATTGGCGACATTCTTAAGTACGCTGTTGATTTCTGTTTCCGCTTAAAATTATTGAAAATAAGCTCTACCTCTTTAGCCGTTTTATTCATTACCTGCCCTACTTCTTCTGGCAGGTAACCATTTTCAAAACCATACCAGAATAAATCCAATTCCTTGTAGGGGAACTGAAAAAAGAACTCTTCCTGGGATTGTTCAGCCGGATAGGTATCCGTCGTTGGAGTTCGCTTAATAATTTCATCAGGAATACCTAAAAATTCCGCCATTTGATATACCTGGGTTTTGTACAGGTTTCCAATTGGCATCAGATCGGCGGCACTATCGCCATACTTAACAAAAAAACCTTGTTCAACTTCGTGTTTATTAGGGGTTCCGATTACTGCATAATTTTTTACTTCAGCATGATAGTATAATATTGCCATACGTGACCGCTGTTTAAAATTTGATGATGCAACTATCTGAAGGTATTCCTTAACCGGGATGATTTGAGATTTCCGGTTACCGTCTTTGTCAATAATGGTTAGCGAAAAAAGAGGGGGAAGATTCTGGTTAATGCCGGTTTTGTTTAACCCAATCTTCATCTTATAAGTCGAAGGATCATATTCAGGAAAAACCCTTGCAACAGCTTCATCGCGTCGTTTATAACAATTAAAGCCTTCAAGTGCATCTGTAATATTTTCTTCAATGGCCATGACTGAAAATTTTGCAGCTAATTTTAAAGCAAATATTTTACTGTCGGAACTCGAATCTTTTTCCGGCATCATTATCCCGAGAACATTCTCGGGTCCGAGTGCCTTTACTACCAGCGCCAATGCCACAGACGAATCAATTCCGCCGCTTATACCCACAACAGCACCTTTGCGCCTAAGCAGAAAAAAGATATCTTCCTTTATCTTTTGTGCTAGTTTATTTACTTCGGTTTCAATGTTATCGATGATAAGAATATCTTTTGAAAAATTATTTTTATTTCCTTGTGTCATGGTTTTAATTCCCTTATTGGATGAAAATTTTATAATATTTCCGTTAATTTGCTCATCACCTTCTGTGAGATAGTAAATCGTGGTTACTGTTATAACAAAGTTAAAAGAATTTGCCTTTGACATATCAAAAAAAATCTTTTTATACTATAATACTGTTAATTGCCTCGTAGCAATGCCGGGAGCGCTGATGGTTTAAACTGTGAAATATTAAGACCTCCTTGTACCTGTCTGTCCCAAAATAGCTATCTTTGCAAACTTATTCTAACTACTACCATAACCATATGATTCACATAACATTACCCGATAATTCAATCAGGGAATACCCTTTAGGAACTACAGCCCTTGATGTTGCCCGGAGCATAAGTGAAGGTTTGGCGCGTAATGTGCTTGCAGCAATGGTGAATGATGAAGTGTGGGATGCTACACGACCTCTTAATACCGATATACGTTTGCGCCTGCTGACCTGGGACGATGAAGAAGGAAAATCTACCATGTGGCATTCTTCGGCACACCTGATGGCAGAAGCCATAGAATTGATTTATCCGGGTGTTAAATTTGGGATTGGTCCTAATATCGAAAATGGGTTTTATTACGATATGGATTTTGGCGATCGGACCATCACGCCGGAAGACCTCCTGAAAATAGAGCAGAAAATGTCAGAGCTGGCCCGCGAAAA
>Ga0315283_10007065_pt1 | contig 10076 bp, 7 predicted proteins | sample YL17G09_0_MG_FD_204541 | JGI IMG/M metagenome (GOLD analysis project Ga0315283, IMG submission 204541) | Sediment microbial communities from Yellowstone Lake, YNP, Wyoming, USA - YL17G09_0 | ecosystem: Environmental > Aquatic > Freshwater > Lake > Sediment | place: USA: Wyoming | collected...
TCGCCGCGCCAGGCCGGCCCCTCATTGACGCCATAGACCCGCACCCGCTCGTCTTCGCGGGCAATGGCGACGGTCAACGGCTGGAACGCCCGCCGCACGTGGTAGAACGCCGGAGTGCGCCGGCCATAGTAATCCACGATCGTCCAACTCCGCACCGCGGGCCAGCAGTCGTTGTACATCCAGAAGATCGCAGACGCGGTGCTGAACATGCGCCGGCGGAAATTGCGGATGTACTCCGTGAGACCCTCGCCCTGGACGACCCCGCCCCAGTACACATAGTCGGCGATAGACATGCTGGTGAGCGGCCGACCGAGCCATTGCTCCAGCATCAGGTCGGGCCATACCTTTTCGCCCCCAGACGCTATGCCGTTGTCGTGCATCTCCCAGGCCAACGAGCGCAGTGCGCCCTCGGCCGTGGTGAAGGGGCTGGCGTCGCCCGGCGGCAGGCAGGCCAATATGGTCGGCAGGGCGGTGGGACCGAGAATGCCGCCTTCGTTGGGGAAGCGGCACGTCATCGCCCGGTAGTCGCGGAAGTCGGTATGCGCGAAGCCGACGCTCCACGGGTGCTGGTCGCCCACGTCGTCGCGGTTGGGCAATTCGAGATTGGGCGAGAAAGGCGAACTGGGCTGGTAGAAACGCGTGCCGTCCTCCTGTTTGAGGATGCCGGGCAACACCATGTGGAACAGGCTGTAGTCGGGGTGCGCCACGCCCTTCTCGAAGCCCCAGTTGTAGTTGCCCCACTCCATCTCGTTGTTGCCGCACCAGACCACCAGGCTGGGATGATGCGCCAGCCGGCGCACCTGGTGGGTGGCCTCGCGCTTCACGTCAGCCAGGAAGTGCTCATCGGTCGCGGGGTACTTGGCGCACGCGAAGATGAACTCCTGCCACACGAGCAGGCCGCGCTCGTCGCAGAGATCGTACAGGTCGTCGCTTTCGTAGAGGCCGCCGCCCCAGATGCGCAGCAGGTTGAAGTTCGCCTCCAGGGCGCGATCTACCAGCATCGCGTAGCGGTCGCGGTCGAGGCGGGCGAAGATCAGCTCGGCCGGCACGAAGTTGCCGCCCTTGGCGAAGATCGGCTTGCCGTTAACTTCGAGCACGAAGTAGCGGCCGCTCTCGGGGTGCGGCGCTTGATTCACGACGACGCGGCGGAAGCCCACGCAGCGGGTCGCGCGGCCCACCACCGCCCCGCCGATGGTCAACGTCGCTGTGACCGTGTAGCGCGGCTGATCGCCGTGACCCACCGGCCACCACAACGCGGGGGCTTCGACCGCGATCTTCACTTCGAGGGGCTGCGGGCCGGGCCGGATGACGACCGCGACCTCCGCCACCTGGCCCGTCTCCGCAATCTCGACCTTGAGCACGCCCTGCTGTTCGCGCTCAGCCAGTCCTTCGACGAAGACGCGGCCGGTGAGCGTGCCGCGGGTCAGATCGGGCGATAGCTCGGCCAGCGCCACGAAGGTGTCGAAGCGGGCGTCGGCGCAGATCTCCAGGGTCACATCCCCGCGGATGCCCACGTTGAGCAGCCGCGGCGACCAATCCCAGCCAAACGAGGATTGGGTCTTGCGCAGCCAGTTGCGTTTGAGCAGGGTGCCGTCCGGCGTCATGTTATACCCCGTCCCCGTGCGGTCGCCCACGCTGAAAAGACCCGCTTCGACCACGACGACCAGGGTGTTCTCGCCCTCCACCAGCGTGGCCGTCACATCCAGCCGGCAGGGATAGAAGGCGTTGGCGTGGCGGCCCACTTCCTGGCCGTTAAGGTGGACGGTCGCGGCCAGGTCGAGCGTCTCGAAGGTCAGGAAGGCGCGTTTGCCCGGCTCCAGCTTCGGCGCCACAAAGATGCGCTGATAGTGCCAGATGGTCTCCTCGACCCAACGCGCAGCCAGCACGTTTAGCCCGACGGTTGGTTCGGTAAGCACGCCGGCGCGGATCAGGTCGAGGTGGACTTCGCCGGGCACCTGGGCCGCCAGCGCCCGGCTGAGGTCGGGCTGCGGGCCGAACAGACGCGACGCGAGGCCGCCACGCTGTCCATCGGACCAGCGCAGCGCCCACGGGCCATTGAGATTGATGGTGTGACGCATGGGATTGTCCTTGTGTTTGATGGGTTCTTGGCCGGATGTCAGTTTTGTGCCCCGAAAAGCGGGGCACAAATTCCAAATGTGGCACCACCCGGCAGATGGAATCATGCCGGCTGAACCTGAAAAGGCCCCGCAAGGCCTGACATTCGCGGTATAATCAGCGGCTGAGGCCGCCTTTTAGTTTCAGACAGGGGTTTCGAACCCTTGGTTGGTCTATCGCAGTTCCAGCACCATCACATCATACCCTTGCAACTCGGCCTGACCGCTGACCGTCGCGCCCGTCAGCAGATCAGTGCCGGACGCGGAGCCCAGATCTACCGTGGTCGGTCCAAGATTGAGGGTTATCAGGAAGACGAAGCGACGTTGGCGGGCGGTGCGCAGTTGTGCCGAGAGGCCTGACGGTAGCCCTGCATCCGACGCGCGCAGCAGCCAGAACTACCGCTTCTGTTGCGGCAGCATGTAGGCCATCCCGATGCTGACCGCACTTCGCGCACAGGCCCGACAGGTGTTGGCACTCCTGTCAGGTCTGTGTGCGGTGGTTTGGATTCCGTCAACTTGTCCGAGGCGACTGGAGCAGGTGCATCACCCCATTGGCCCGGGCAAAGGCTGGCGCGCGCTGACTAGCTCTGCTGGGTCGAGCCGGGATAGCCACCGGGGATGCGATCGCGGTTAGCTGCGCCGGCGCCGGCGATGGTGGCGAAGTCCAGGACGACCGCCAGGCCCAGCCACAGCCAGTCCAGGCCCTGAACGGTGTTGCCGGCGCCCTGAACGAGCAAGACGTACATCAGCGTCGTGAACGGCAGGAACATAAAGCCGAGACACGGGAGGATGAACGTGCTGAAGGTGGCGTTCATCATCGCCGGTCGGGCGATCCAGACAAACAGCAGCATGATACGCGAGAACGACGAGACGAAAGCGGTTAAGCACCCCGAGTTGTTGTTGGACCTCATTTTGATACCCTTTCCTTTTTGAGATAGAGATAGAGTATAGCACGGAACTGCCGGCAGGAATAGCCCCAAACTGGTGAATGATGGGTGACTTTTCCCGGCGGCTGGCGTCTGCCGGAGAGGCTCAGCCGGTGAGCGCAACACAGAAACCGGGTTTCCCAGCGAGTCCGGTTTCTGTATAGGCAGGCGATCCTCAGCCCGCCAGCAGCTTCTGCTTGGCTTGGGAGAACTCCTCGTCGCTCAACACGCCGGCGTTGTGCAACTGCGACAATTGCTGCAACTGGGAGGTCAGATCACTGCCGGCGGCCGCAGGCGCTGGGGCGGGCGCAGGCGCTGGTGTTGGGGGAGGCGGTGGCGCATACTGCTGTTGCTGAGCCTGGGCGTCAGCCACACCCTGTTGATAGGCTTGATCTTGCTGCTGCTGCGCAGCCGCCTCTTGCCCTGCGTACTTCTGCTGTTGACGGTGGGAGACGGCGCCCGCCGTCCCGACGACAACCGCTGTTCCTACGGCCGCGCCTACGAGCGACCGTCTGCGCATTCGCATCATATGATCCTCCTATAGTCTCGATTAGCTCCGGCATCTGCTCGGTTCAAGCGCGGTGCCGGAAGATGGTTCTCACGCCTTGGCCGTGGCGAGTGCGGCGATGTCGGCCAGCGCTTCTTCCACGACATCATGTGGGATGCGCTCGAACATCACCAGCCTGCCGTCGGCATCCAACATGGCCTGCTGCGTCTTCTTCGCCCACAGGTTTTCGATCAGCATGATCCCGGCGGTGCTGTTGTCGGCGAGTTTCTCTGCGATCATGTCGATGTCGGTCCGCGTGATCATCTGGCTCACTTCAGCCTTCAGCGGGTTGAACATCGCGATGTGCGCGGCGTCGAGCTCGCGCAACTCCCGAACGACGACCTGGCCCTGGTTCTTCATGATGACGACCAGATCGATGATGCGGATGATCCCCTTGTCGACCAACTCGAACAGGTCAGGGAGGATCTCGCCCTTGAAGCGATTGCCGGGGAACTCCAGTGCGATGAAGTCGATGGGTCCTAATGTCATTGGATCTCTCCTTTCAGGGCGTCAGTATACGTCATGTGGGCTTAGTACGCAAGACGCGCAGACAGGGCGAAATCATGTTGCGGGGAATCCGGTGATCGGCCACAGGCCAGGCGCGCCGGGCGTGCCATCCACGAATACGGAACGAATACTCGCATACCCGGCCGAAGGCTCAGCCGTCTGGCGCCGCCAATGCGTGCATTCGTGCGACAATTCGTGGACGGTTGCGTCCCTGACTGCAACGCGAACAGCCCCACGATTTCTCAGATCGCAGCTTCGTGCTATCATGCGCCGGTTCCCCAATTCGTTGCGCGGAAACGCAGATCACCAGCATAGCCGGCCACCCAAAACAGCACTTGCAATCAGCATCATGGCTTTGCTGCGAACCCTCAGGCGGGGCAGTGAATACGAAATCGTCTTCTATTATCTGGATGCTGCTCGGCTTAGCCGCGGTTTTCGTGGTTGTTTGGGGTATACGAGGGATGGCCTTCATCCTGGCCCCGCTCGCGATGGCCATGGTGATCACGATCGCGATGATCCCATTGCCGGGATGGTTGAAACAGCGCAAAGTGTCCGGGGGATTGTCAATTGTGCTCACCATCCTGGTCGTTATCGCCGTCATGGTCGGGGTGGTTTTCATTGTCGTCTTTTCTGTGGGTAAGCTGGCGGCCACGCTGCCGACCTACACGGCAAACGCCGCGCAGCAACCGGCCGCCGCCCTGTCCTCGGGCTCGGCGTCGACCGGATCGACGACGACTTCCTCAGTGGATCAAGCAGTGAGTGCGCTGCAGGGCATGGTCAGCCCGCAACTGCTCGACCAGATCGCGGTCGCGATCATGGGTTTCACGGCGAAGGCAGTTGCCCAGGTCGTTATCGTGATGTTCATCTTCGCTTTTATGTTGACCGGAGCGTTGTCGCTGGAGCGATCGAAACAGTCAGTCTTGGGGCTCTCCAGCTCGATGGTGGGCAGGGTGGCAGAGTACACGACCGAGGTGCGCCGTTACACGTACATCTTGACGATCATCAACTTCCTGGTCGCGTTGGGCGACACGCTGCTGCTCTTGATCATGGGCATCGATTACGCGCTGCTCTGGGGGCTGCTTGCGTTCCTGCTCGGCTATATTCCGAGCGTCGGTTTCTGGATTGCGCTCATTCCCCCTGTCTTCATGGCTAATGCCCAGTATGGGCTGCCGCAAGCGAGCGTTGTTTTTGTGGCTTACGTGCTGATCAACGGCGGCGTCCAGAACATCGTCCAGCCGCGCATGATGGGCAAGGGCTTGCAGCTCTCCCCGCTGTTGGTCTTTGTCTCCTTCATTTTCTGGACGACCCTGCTGGGCGGCCTGGGGGCGTTGATCGCGATTCCGCTGACCCTGATCGTGAAGAAGGTGTTCGAGATCTTCGAGAGCACGCGCTGGCTGGCCGCATTGATGAGCATCGGATCGGAGAGCGAATCCGGCGAATCACAGCAGGCTGTCGAGCGGCTTAAGGGCCTGGGCGGTTCGCTGCGCGACCTGATACCTTTCGGGAATCGGGGCGAGAAAGAGGCGGCCGGCGACAAGCAGCCGGCCGGGGACAAGCAACCGGTTGCCGGCGAAGGTTCGGCTCCGGCGCCGTGAGGTAGCCGCCCACGGGGCCGGAGCGTCCACGGCGGCGCCTACAGCGCGTAGGCGAGCCGAAACGTGACGAACGAGTAGCCCTCGGTGGCGGCCAGAAAGGCCTGGGCGTGCGAGGCGTTGTTGCCCTGGCGCACCCACGGCGGATAGAAGACGCTGCCCAAACTGCGGCCCGGCGCGCTGCCACCCAACTGCGGCAGCTCCTCGATCTCCTGCGTCCACTCGCACAGATAGGTCGGCTTCATCCCGCCGCGCAGCTCCGGGTGGAGCTGATGCATGTGCGGCCACACCTCCGGGTTGATGCCCTCCTGGGTGATCTCATCCGCCAGCTCGTGCAGTTCGGCCATGGTCGGCAGCCGATAGCTCCGGCCCTGCTGCGCGCCAAGCCAGCGGCAGTAGTCGGCGGCATCCACCTGCGACACGTACGTCACGGGCGCCGTCGGGCTGTCGCCGTGCGCAAGCGGCGCGGGCACAGACCGATCGCTCGCTGCCAGATAGGCCTTGAACTCCTGGCGCGTGACCGGATGAGCCGCCAACGCAACGTTGACGTCGCGCGTGTGGAGGGTGATGGTTTCCATGGTACGTGGTGCGTCAAACGTGAAACGTCAAACGTGAAACGTGATGCGTGAAACGTCAAACGTGATGGACGAGATCGACGCAATACGCAATACGCAATACGCATCACTCGTCACATCCTGCGCAGCAACTCCTCGCCCTGCGCGCAGCGCGCCAGCGTCCGCTCTCGTCCCAGCGCGATCATGCTGCCGAATAGCGGCGGTGCGACGTTTTTTCCTGTGGTCGCCACGCGCAGGATGCCGAAAAGCTGCCCCACCTTGAGGCCGAGCCGGTCGGCCAGACCGCGCAGCGGCGCGTCCATCCCTTCTTCGGTGAATGGCAGCTCGGCCAGCAGGCTGCCGGCCGCTTGCAGCGCGGCCAACGACTGCGCCGGCGTCAGCCCCTTGGCCACGAGCATCTGCGGGTCGTAGCTGATCTCGTCGACGAAGGCGAAGTCGATGAGCGCGGCGGCCTCATCCAGCGTCTTGAGACGCTCCTGGATCAGCGGCACGAGCACGGGCAGGGCCGGATCGCGCCACAACGATTCGATCGGTTGGCCGAACGACTCGGCCAGGAACGGCAGCAGGCGCTCGGCCAAGTCTTCGGGATCGAGGCCCCGGATGTAGTGGCCGTTCATCCACTCGAGCTTGCTCAGCGGCAGCGCGCCCGCGGCCGGGTTGATGTCGGCGAGGTCGAACTTGTCGATGGCTTGCTGGCGCGTGAACAGATCGGTGTCCGGGCTGTAGGCCCAGCCCATGCCGGCCAGAAAGTTGAACATCGCCTCGGGGAGGTAGCCGGCCTCGCGATACTCTCGGATGAAGGTCAGCAGCTCCTCGCCTCCCTCGCCCCGCTTCTTGCGCTTGCTCAGCTTGCCCACGCCGCTGGGGTCCAGGATCAACGGCAAGTGGGCGAACACCGGGATCTCCCAGCCCAGCGCATCGTACAGGTTGACGTGAAGCGGCACACTGCTCAGCCATTCATCGCCGCGCAGGATGTGCGTGATCTCCATGAAGTGGTCGTCGATCACGTTGGCGAAGTGATACGTCGGGAAGCCGTCCGTTTTGACCAGGATGGGGTCGCGATAGTGGTCGTTGTCGAACGGCTTGATCTTCCGCAGCAGATCCACGAAGCGCGTTTCACCCTCCAGCGGCATGGCAAAGCGGGTCACGCTGGTCGCGCCCGACGCCTCCAACTCGGCGCGCTGGGCCGCGGTCAAGGTGCGGCAATGGCGGTCGTAGCCAATGATTGGCTCTTTGCGCGCCCGTTGCCCCTCGCGCAACGCCTCGATGCGTTCTTCAGAGCAATAACAATGGTACGCCAATCCCTCACTGACCAACCGCTCGCCCCACTCGTGGTAGAGCGGTAGCCGCTCCGACTGGAAATACGGCCCGTATGCGCCGCCGACCGCCGGGCCTTCATCCCATTGCATATCCAGCCAGCGCAAGCTGTCCATGATGTCTTGCAGCGAATCCGGCACGAGGCGCGTGCGGTCGGTGTCCTCGATGCGCAGGATGAAGCGACCGCTGGTGTGGCGGGCGTAAAGCCAGTTGAACAGCGCAGTCCGGGCGCTGCCCAGGTGGAAGTAGCCGGTGGGGCTGGGTGCCATGCGGACGCGCACGGGTCGGTTAGTGTCAGACATGCGCTTTCCTTCGATGAATTCTTGCCGACTTGTGATTTGCTGATTTGATAACTTGCTACTCGAACTCGATCTTGCGATACCGCATCGCCACGCTTTCGGCCAAACCGATGCCGATCAACATGGTCCACAGCGCGCTGCCGCCATAGGAGATGAACGGGAGCGGGAGCCCGGTCACGGGCATCAGGCTCAGGTTCATGCCGATGTTGACGACCATTTGGAACATGATCATGGCCGTCACGCCCACCACGATCAACCGGCCATACGTGTCGCGCGCGATGCTTGCGACGCGCAGCAACCGCAACAGCAGAAGAGCCATCAACACGATCAGCAGCACCGCGCCGATGAACCCCAGCTCTTCGGCGGTCACGGAGAAGATGAAATCGGTGTGGCGGATGCGCAGGAAGTGGAGCTGGCTCTGCGAGCCGCGGAACAGGCCGCGGCCCAGCCATCCGCCGGAGCCGATGCTGATCATCGCCTGCTCCACGTTATAGCGGTCGGCGGCCGTCGCGGCGGTCGGGTTGAGAAACATCAGCACCCGATTGCGCATGTAATCCTGGAGTACATACTGCCAGGCGGCGACAGCTGCAGCGATGCCGAGCCCGACCAGCACCACCAGGTGACGCCACCGTAGCCCGCCCACGAAGAACATCGTCGCGCCGATGACGATGAGCACCAGTGCGGTGCCCAGATTCGGTTGGAGGTAAATGAGCACCACCGCCGGCGCGAAGAGCATCAGTCCGAAGAGCGGCGTCAGGAAGCTCTCCATCTTCCCTTCGCGCGTAGCGAGATAATGGGCCAACATCAGGATCACGCCGAGCTTGATCAGCTCCGAGGGCTGCAGGAACAGCTCGCCGAGGGTCAGCCAGCGCTGCGAGCCGCCCGCCACCGTGCCGATCACCGCGATCACGACCAGCATCCCCAGCAGCAGAAAATAGATCGGGTAGGTCACGGATGGCAATAGCCGGTAATCAATCACCGAGGCGAGGAAGAGCAGCAGGATGCCGACGCCTAAGAACGCGGCCTGCCGCCACGGCCATGAAGCCAGCACCTCGTTGCCGGCCAGCGCGCTGGCCACCATCAGCACGCCGAACGCGCTCAACAGCAGCGCCAACGCCAGCAGCAGCCAGTCGAACCTTCGCCAGAAGATGCGTCTCATGTCGCGTCCACTCAGTGACGCTCACTCTGCCGGCTTTGCGGTTGGGGTGGGCGTCGCCGACGTCGTCGGCGCTATTGGTGTCACGGGCGCAGGCGGCGGCGTCTCGATACCGAAATAGGCGCGCAGGATCTTCGCCGCCACCGGCGCGGCCACCGATGAGCCTTCGCCGCCGTTGGCGACGAAGACAGTCACTACGATTTCCGGATCCTGATACGGGGCAAAAGACGTGAACCACGCATGCGTGGGCAGATTCTCCTTTGGATCTTTATCGGGTTGGCCGTCCTTGTCCCAATCGCGGTAATACTCAGCGGTGCCCGTCTTGCCGGCAACCGCGATGCCCGGCAACCGCACGTTTGGCGCCGTGCCTTCCGGCCAGTTGACGGCCCCGTACATCCCTTCGCGGACGACATCGAGGGTCCCCGGATCAATGGGCAGCTCGCGGATGGTATTCGGCTGGAAGGGCTGCACGACCTTACCTTCGGCGTCGGTGATGTGATCGACCAACTGTGGCCGGTACAGGGTGCCGCGATTGGCGATGGCGGCGGTGGCATTCGCCATCTGCAAGGGAGTCGCCAGCACGAAGCCCTGGCCGATGCTCGCGTTGTACGTGTCACCAGTGAGCCAAGGCTCGGCGTAGTTGAGGCGCTTCCACTTCTCGTCGGGTACCAGTCCGGTACCTTCGCCCTGCAGCTCGATGCCGGTGGTGGCGCCCAGCCCGAACTGGCCGGCAAAGTATTCCAGAGCCGAGATCCCCAGCCCCCGGAAGATATCCAGGTAGCCGCCGCCCAACTGGTAGAAGAAGATGTCATCCGAGACGGCCAGCGCCTTCTTGACGTTGATCTTGCCATAGCCGAAGCCCTGTTTGGCGCTCCAAGAGACGAATTTCTGATCCTTGCTGCGATCGCCGGGCAGATACCGGTTGGGCAGCCAGATGATTCCGTCATTCGCGCCGTCAAAGCCGTCGCCTAACAACGTCTGCGAATTGATCACGCCTTCCTGGAGGGCTGCCGATGCGACGATGGGCTTGAAGATCGAGCCGG
>Ga0315283_10007066_pt1 | contig 10075 bp, 3 predicted proteins | sample YL17G09_0_MG_FD_204541 | JGI IMG/M metagenome (GOLD analysis project Ga0315283, IMG submission 204541) | Sediment microbial communities from Yellowstone Lake, YNP, Wyoming, USA - YL17G09_0 | ecosystem: Environmental > Aquatic > Freshwater > Lake > Sediment | place: USA: Wyoming | collected...
AATGCGAATGACCAGGCTCACGACCGTCGGCCTCACGCTCATCGTCACGCTCGCAGCCTCCGCACCCTCGGCAGGGACGCTGGACGGCACCGTGAAGCTGGGCGGCATCATCATGAACCAGACGGGAGATCGAAGCACGGTCCAGGAGACCTACAATATCCACGACGGGTTCTCCCTCGCCCAGATCAGCCTGAACGGCGCCTTTGATCCCCGCCACTACTTCGCTCTCAACCTGCGGGACATCAACCTGGACGCACGCCAGGGCGACTTCGTCTACCGCGCGCCGGGCACCTTGAAGCTCACGGCGGGCTTCGACCAGCACCGGCAGATCTTCTCCCCGGATGGCCGCGTCAACTCCGGGCGCAAGGACTGGAAGACGGGCGCCCAGCTCACGCCGATGCCGTGGCTGGGACTCTCCAGTGCCTTCAACGTCCTGACCCGCGACGGCGATCGCCTGCCGTTCCCCTCCGGCACGCTGAGCGTGCGGGGAGACCGGTACGACAACGCGCTGAAGAGCAGCGAGGTCACGGTGGACGTCCACAAAGGCCGGCGCGGTGGCGCGATCAGCTATCGCGCATCGACCTTCAGCGACGCGCTCGACCCGGCGGCGGACCGCACCGGGCGGGTGGTGTCGGCCCGGCTCTACACGCCCTGCATCCTTTACGACAAGTGGACCCACTTTGTGCGCGCGGCCTACGGCAATCGGAAGCTCTCGAACACGAACCTCGAGTACACGCTGGCCAACTTCCAGTACACCGGCGTGGTCCAGCCGGTCGAGGCGTTCCGGCTCCGCTACAACTTCGATGCGAACCGCATCGACGATCAGTCCACGCGGCTCATGACCGACCGGTTCCAGAATGACTTCGACGCGACCTGGCTCTACAAGTACGGCCAGGTCAGCGGTGGCTACGGCTACGAGACCAACGACGACGACCGCACACTCACCAGCTACCACAACTGGCGTGTCGGGACGGCGTTCCGCCACGGGAAGGTCGTGAACGCCCGGGTCGACTACGCCAGCCGCGTCAGGAAGGACCAGGAGGAGTTGACCCTCCTCAAGGACGTCGAGGCCTCGCAGGTCCGCGCGAAGCTCCAGGTGCAGCCCCGCGACGGCGTCGTCCTGGGCGGCGGCTATTCGAAGCGCGAGCGTGAGCTTCCCGATCTGGGCGTCACCGTCGACGGAGATGCCGCGAACGCTTTCGGGCGCTACGACTACAAGGACTGGGGAGCGTTGTCGGCGGACTACAGCTTCTCCGCCGACGACTACGTGGACCTTGCCGGCAGCTTTCACACCGAGAGCCAGTTCGCGACGGGCCGGGCCGAGTTCGAGCGGATCCAGGGCCTGCGGCTCGCCGGTGGCGTGACCTACATGGACATCGGCGGGGATCTCGACATCGAGAAGTCGATTGTGTTCCTGGAGGGCACCTACACCCTGGCGAACGACTACTCGATCGAGCTCAAGTACAACGCCTTCAACTACGATGACTACATCCTGCTGGACCGCTACTACACCGCGAACGTGCTGCGGATCAACGTCGGATACAACCTTCACCTGAAGTAGCCGAAGAAGGCGTCTGTTGCCCTACAAGGAGGAGGACTCTGAGATGGTGACGTTCAAGAGACTCGTGGCGTTCGCGGGGATCGTGGTGCTCGGGCTCGCGCTCGCGGCCTGCTCGCGCAAGATCACGCGTGTCGAACAGGTGGCGGCGGGGCCGCAGGCCTGCTTCGAGTGTCACACGGACACCACCACGTTCATGGTGGCCGCGGAGCAGCAGTGGGAGCACTCCAAGCACGCGAGCGGCGGGACCCTCAACGAGAACGACGGCGAGTGCAAGGGTTGCCACACCAGTGAAGGCTTCGTGGCCCGCGCGACCGGGACGACGATCCCCGCCGTGGTCGAGAACCCGACCTCGATCCACTGCTTCACCTGCCACGCGCCGCACACCAATGGCGACTTCAGGGTCCGCTGGACGACCATCGCGACGCTGATGAACGGCGCGTCCTACGACCTGAAGGGCGGCAACCTCTGCGTGGCGTGCCACCGCTCGAGGCGCGACATCCGGACGTACATCGCCGCGGCTCCGGCGCGGACGACGCTGAGCGCGCGCTTCGGCCCGCACCACGGTCCTCAGGGCGACATGCTGATCGGTTCGAACGGCTACGAGTACGCTGGCTACACCTACGAGCGGTCGAACCACCGTTCGGCGACCGTCGACGGCTGTCTCGACTGCCACATGAAGACGACCAGCCAGAACGTCGTCGGCGGACACTCGTTCAACATGGCGTACGGTGAGGAGGGCGCCGAGATCCTCAACACCGCGGCGTGTGCGAAGTGCCATGGCGAAATCGGCGACTTCACCGAGGTTGGAGCCGGGACCGGCCTCGCCCAGGAGGACGTAGACGCCCTGATCTCGGATCTCCGGGCCAGCCTCGTCACCGCGGGACTGATCACGATCACTGCGGCCGGTACGGACAGCATCCTGCCCGTGAAGACCTCGGCCGATTCCGCCGGCGCGGTGTACAATCTGCTTCTGGCCAAGGAGGACCGCAGCGAGGGCGTCCACAACCCGAAGTACATCGTGGGGCTGCTGCAGTCCGCGATCGACTTCATCTCGGGCTCGCCGGGCCTGACGGCCACCCACGTGCAGCGGGCGATGAGCGACGCGAGGAACCGGCGTTAGGGGAACGTCGCGGACGGCGAAGGCAGCCGGCACGGCGGACACGGAAGAAGATCGAGGGGCGCCTTCTGCGAGGCGCCCCTCTTCTCATTCCGGTCTCGTGCGCCGCGCCTAGAACGACGACGACAGCGTCGCCACGAACGAGCGCCCCGGCTCGTCGAGGGAGCCGAACGCCTGCCGGTAGAGCATGTTGGCGACGTTGCGCACGCCGATGAGCGCGCGCTGCCCCTTGCCGAACCGGCAGCCGCTCATGATGTCGAACGCCATCCACTCGGCCTTGAACGCCCCGATCTGCGAGACGCCCGCCACGGGCAACCCAAGGCGGTTCGTGCGCCACGCATAGCGCGACGTGCTCTCCACCCAGCCGCGGCCACCACTCTCCGTCCAGCGCACGCCAAACGTGCCGTGGAACGGCGGAACGTTGGGAAGCGGAGCGGTGTCTGTGTTCACACCGTAAAGCGCGAGGATCGCGTCCTGGCCGAGGATGTCGCCCACCGCTCCGGTCGCGGTCGCGCGGGCGCGCCAGCCATCGCGGAAGGCCCATTCGCCTTCGGCCTCACCGCCCCACATGCGGGCCTTTGCGATATTCTTGTACTGGTAGGTCAGCTGGCCGGGGGGGGTCTCGGGCACGGCCGGCACGTTGAGCGCATCGATCATGTCCGTGAACGTCGAATAGAACAGGTTGCCGGACAGCGCGAGACCGCCCACACTCCAGCGCAGGCCCGTATCCATGGAGACGCTCTGCTCGGGCTTCAGGTCCGGGTTTCCGATCACGAACCCGACCGAGGCGGCGCCCTTGAAGAAGAGATCCTGCGCGGTCGGCTGCCGATAGCCGTTCGCAACGTTGAAGCTCAGGCGCAGGTCCCGCTGTGGCGCGTAAACGATGCCCAGCGATCCGCACGCCTTGCTCTGGTTGACCTTGTACTCGGGAAAGTAGACCGGCGGCGACGGCCCGCTCGCGGGAATCGAGAGCCCGGCCTCGGTGTGATAGCGATACTCGGTCCAGCGCAGCCCGCCGCTCACCGTCCACTGCGGGCCGAAGAACATCTGGTTCTGCCACCACGTCGCGTAGTTGTCGAATCTGCCCTTTGGCAGCGAAGCCGTCACGCGGCTCGTGATCGTACCGGCGGAGTCCCCGCTGACGGTCTCGAAGTGATAGCCGCGACGCCGGACGTTGTCGCCACCGGTGTTGTCGCGGCCCGCATCAACGCCCATGGTGAAGAAGTAGCGCTCGGTCTTCACCGACGAGAACTGGATCTGCGTACCGCGCGTGGTGAGGTCGAGGAAGCGATCCTGGTCCGTCTGGCGATAGGTCGAGGCGCCCGGAGCGCCGAAGACGCCGAACTCGGCGTAGTGCGCGGCCGCGATCTGCTCGGTCGAGAAGAAGTTCCGCCGCTCGGCCTGCCAGTAGACCTTGATGCGCGACGAAGCGATCCACGACCCGTCGTAGCGATGGTCGAGCGTGAGGTGCGCGAGATCGCGGTCGTAGTTCTTGAAGTGGAAGACCGAGGTCATGCCGGCCGGATAGATGGCGGTCGGCGAGGACAGGCCTGGGATGCCGATGTCGCTGCCGCGGTACATCTGGTAACCGCCCTTGAGCGACATGCGCCCGGTGAAGTCGTAACGCACGTTGATGAGCGAGTTGAAGTCGTCGAACGCCGAGTTCGGCACCGTGCCAACCGGCGATTCGAAGTCCTTCGCACGACGAAACCCGGTTGAGAGGAACGCGCCGAACTTGCCGATGCGCGGCGCCAGCTCGATCGAGCCGCCCCACTGCTTCTCAGCCGTGCTGCCCGTGAGCGAGGCGGCGCCCGTGATGCTGCGGCCCGGCGTGGCGGCCGGGGCCTCGCGCGTGATGATGTTGATTACGCCGCCGATCGCGTCGGAGCCGTACGACACTGACGACGGCCCGCGCACCACCTCGACGCGCTCGATCTGCGAAGGGTCCACCAGCGACGGGTGCGGTCCGTTGCCACGCGCGCTGTTCATGGGCACGCCATCCATGAGCACGAGGACGCGCTGGCCGGAAAGCCCGCGCACGATCGGCCTCTGTTCCCACGGGCTGTCCTTGCTGTTGTCCACGCCCGGCAGCGTCCCGAGGATGTCGCCGATCACGATCGGCGCCGACTCGCGCAACTGCGTGCGGCCGACGAACGACAACGCTTGCGGTGACTCGAAATAGAGGCGCGGATAGCGCGTGCCCGTGACCAGAGTCTCCTTGATGAACAATACCGGCTTGCTCGTGTCGGCGAATGCCGAGCGCGGCTTCGCCTCGGCCGCCAGCGCCGGGACCACCGCCGCGAGCGCCAGGCCCGCCGTCAGGAACGCGGCCAGTGCCGCACGGTGGTGCCGCGGAGTCCCGGGACGATCGTACGTGTTCATGGGGTGCAGCCTCCTGGTGTGAGACGACCCGCGACTGCAGCGCATCCAGCGCGAGAACGCGCTGCGGTCGAAGCAGGTCGTTGGGGTCATCGGGGAGAGTGGCTCCATTCGCGGATGGCGCACACTAGGCAGTGGTCTGAGTCGCGTCAAGGAAAGATGCGGTCGCAAGGCGATTCGGAGCGTGAAATCGTGCATCAGAAGAGCCGAGTCCGTACCGATGAGGAGTGATCTTTCCGCAGTTCTACGGAGGAGGTGTGCGTGGAAACCCGCAGACTTGCACGAGCGAGTCCTTCGCCGCCCAGGGACCGGCTCGTTGCGAGCCCGTTCCGCGCGGGCTCCAGAGGCCCCTTGACCCTGCCCTCCGCGGGTGGAACCATCCGCTCTGCACCGACTCCCACTCGAAGGTCGCGACCCGCGCGAGGCTCGTCATGAGGTTCACCGGTCTGCGGAGCACACTGCAAGTCCTCGCCGGGCATCCCCTGATCATCGGGCTCTCGACCGCGTGCCATCCATCTCCTGGCGAGAGCGGCGGCGGAGCGCCCCCGACGGACCCCGGGCTCATGCCATTCTTCGAGGCCACTGCGGACCCGATGATCATCTTCGGGCCCGACTTCACCGTCCGGATGGCCAACGCCGCCGCGGACCGCCTGCTGCGCGTGCCCGGCGGGCACCTGCTCGGCCGCTCGGTGCTCGAGTCCGCGCTGCTGGCCCGCGTGCTCGGCGACGCGAACGTGCCCCAGCGGCTGCGTGACAGCGCGAGCGTGGTGCACGACGAGGTCACGGTGACGGACCTCGAGGGCCAGCCGCTGCAGTGCCAGGTCGAGGCACTGCGCCTGGCCGACGGGCGCGTGCTCCTTCACCTGCAAGACACCACCGCCACGTTGCGCGCGCGCGCCGCCGTTCGCGCGGTCGAGGGCCTGCATCGCGCGGCCGCCGAGGCGCTGCCGGGAGTGGCCTGGAACATGGCACTGCCCGAGGAGCGCCTGCTCGACGTGAGTCCGGCGGTCGAGCAACTCTTCGGACACCAGCCTGCGGCGTTGCTGCAGCGGCACGGAGCGTGGGACGAACTGGCGCACCCGGGGGACCGGGAGCGCGTGCGCGCCGAGTTCCGCGCCGGGGTCGCCACCTGCGCCCCATTCGACATCCACTTCACCGGCGTGCACCGCGACCGCCGTGATCTGCCCCACCTGGTGAACCACGTGGTCCCGGTGCGCGGCGAGCAGGCCTGGGCCGAGCGCGCGCACGGATTCATCGAGGACCTGAGCGCACGCGACGCGCTGCAGCAGGAACTGGCCGAAGCGCGCGCCCATCTGCGCCACATCCTCGATGCGATCCCCGCGGGCGTGCTGGTGGCGCGCCTGCGGCGCGGACGGGGGGAAGTCGCGCTGTGCAACCGGCGCCTGGCCGAGATGCTCCGGCTCGACGAGCCCATCCGGCCCGGCACGCCGCTGAGCAGGACCACGCCCGACCTGCTGCGGCTCCTGCAGGGCGGCGGGGCGGGCGAGTCCGTCCCCCGCCTCACCAGCGAACAGGCCGAGGAGTACGTCGCCGAGCTGCGCGAACCCCTGCGCGTGCTGCGCACCTACACCGGACCGCTGCGCGACGCCAACGGCGCCGTGGTGGGCCGCATCCTCACCGCGGAGGATGTCACCGCGAGCTGGCTGATGCAGCGCCGCCTCACGCAGGCGCAGAAGATGGAGAGCATGGGACGACTCGCCGGCGGCGTCGCGCACGATTTCAACAACCTGCTCGGCACCATCCTTGGCTTCGGCACGATGTTGCTCGAGCAGACCACCGAGCCCGATCCGCGACACGAGGCTGCGGTACAGATCGTGGGGGCCACCGAGCGGGCCTCGCGCCTGACCAGGGCGTTGCTGGACTTCAGCCGCAGCGCCCGCTTCGAGCGGCTGCCGCTGCACCTGAACCAGGTGATCGAGGATGCCTACCAGGTGTTGCGCAGCGCCCTCGATCCGTCCGCCTCGCTGACGTTGCGCCTGGAGCCCGACCTGCCATTGCTGCTCGGCGATTCGCTGCTCCTGCAGCAGGTGCTGGTCAATCTCGTGCAGGAGGTGCGCGAGCGGATCGGCGCGGGCGGCACGCTCACGCTGGTGACGCGCCTGGTCGAGCAGCCGCGCCCCCCGGAAGAAGCGCTCGGCGCCGGCGAGCCGCGCCACGCCATCACCCTCGAGCTGCACACGACGCCGGGTGGCAGGGCACGACGCACGGTGGAGCCGGCGACCGACCGGGCCGGACTCACGCTCACCATCGTCGAGGACATCATGCGGGCGCACGGGGGCTGGCTCGTGACCGCAGCCGGGTCCGACGAGACCACCTTCCGCGCGGTCTTCCCGGTGGACACGGCCGAGCAGGCGCCGCTGCTGGTGCCCGCCGCGGCGACCGCCCGCGGCCACGAGACCGTGCTGGTGGTGGACGATGAGCCGGGCCTGCGGGCCCTGGCGCGCACCGGCCTGCAGCAGCGCGGCTTCGACGTGGTGGCGGTGGAGAGCGGGGAGCAGGCGCTCGAGCTCCTGCGCGTGGGCGAGCCGCACGTGGACGTGATGCTCCTCGACCTGACGCTGCCGGGCATCTCGGGCGAGCGGGTCCTGCGCGAGGTACGGAAGCTGATGCCGGCACTGCCGGTCGTCATCGCGAGCGGCTACGCCACGGTGGAGAGCCAGTCCTCGTGGATGGCAGCGGGCGCGATGAGTTTCGTGGCCAAGCCCTACCGCATCCAGCAAATCGCGCAGAAGTTGCGCGAAGCCCTCGACCGGCACCAGCCGCAGACGTCGTAGAGCCCGGCCTATTCATGAAGCGCCAGCCGAGAGTGCGAGATGGGGCGCGGCTACAAGGCGCGCGAGCGGGCTGCACCGCAAGCGTGTCATTTGACACGCTGAGGAGCACCCCGGTCGTGCAACGCAGTAGCCGTGCTCCAGATCGTGCTCGCAGGCGGCGCTTCATGAATGGGCCGGGCTGAACCCCGAAGAGGGCAGGCTCCATGGGCATCACCGACGACGAGGCGCTGACCGGGCACGACGAACTCGAGCCCGGCGAGGGCTACCGGATCGGCCAGTTGGACGGCTTCAAGCGGCAACTGCCCGATTCCGATCCGGTCGAGACGCGCGAGTGGACCGCGGCGCTGGACGGCGTCGTCCTCGCGCACGGACACGAGCGGGCCGACTTCCTGATGCGCAAACTGCTCAAGCGGGCGCGCATGCTGCACATCGGACTGCCGGGGTTGGTGCAGTCGCGCTACATCAACACCATCTCCCCGGAGCAGGAGCCCGCCTTCCGGGGCGACGAGGAGATGGAGCACCGCATCCGCCGCATCATCCGCTGGAACGCCGTGGTCATGGTGCTGCGCGCCAACCACCTGTTCCCCGGCCTGGGCGGACACCTCGCCACCTACGCCTCGAGCGCCTCGCTCTACGAGATGGGCTTCAACCACTTCTTCCGCGGCAAGGACGACGCGCCTGGCGACCAGGTCTTCTTCCAGGGACACGCCGCGCCCGGCATCTACGCCCGCGGCTTCCTGCAGGGCCGCATCAGCGAGCAGCAACTCGATCACTTCCGCCAGGAGGTCGGAGGGCTCGGGCTCTCCTCCTACCCGCACCCGCGGCTCATGCCCGACTGCTGGGAGTTCCCCACGGTCTCGATGGGACTCGGTCCGCTGAACGCGGTCTACCAGGCGCACTTCAATCGCTACCTGCACGCCCGCGGCTTTGCCGACACCTCGCAGCAGCGCGTCTGGGCCTTCCTTGGCGACGGCGAGACGGACGAGCCCGAGGCCTCCGGCGGGCTCGCCCTGGCGGGCCGCGAGGGACTCGACAACCTGACCTTCGTCGTGAACTGCAACCTGCAGCGGCTCGACGGCCCGGTGCGTGGCAACGGCAAGATCATCCAGGAGCTCGAGGCGCTCTACACCGGGGCCGGCTGGAACGTCATCAAGGTCATCTGGGGCCGCGAGTGGGATCCATTGTTCGCGCAGGACTACGACGGCGTGCTGGTCGAGGCCATGAACGACACCGTGGACGGCGAGTGGCAGCGCTACTCGATCGAGCCCGGCGCGCACATCCGCCAGCACTTCTTCGGGCGCGACCCGCGGCTGCTGAAACTGGTGGAGCACCTGAGCGACGACGAACTGAAGAAACTGCGCCGCGGCGGGCACGACTACCGCAAGCTCTACGCGGCCTACACCGCGGCGGTGGACTTCAAGGGCAAGCCCACGGTCATCCTCGCCAAGACCGTCAAGGGCTGGACGCTGGGCGGGACCACCGAGGCGCGCAACGTCGCGCACCAGCAGAAGAAGATGAACGAGGAGGAACTGCGCAAGTTCCGCGACCGGCTCCAGTTGCCGATCCCCGACGACCGGCTCAAGGACGCGCCTTACTACCACCCCGGACCGGAGAGCCCCGAGGTGAAGTACCTGATCGAGCGCCGGCGCCTGCTCGGCGGCTGCCTGCCGCGGCGCATCGTGCGGAGCCAGCCGCTGGCGAAGCCGCAGGACGCGGTGTTCGCCGAGTTCTTCGAGGGCTCGCGCGAGGACCAAGCCTTCTCGACCACCATGGCTTTCGCCAAGCTGCTGCGCAACCTGATCCGCGATCCCGCTTTGGGCCGGCGCGTCGTGCCCATCATCCCCGACGAGGCGCGCACCTTCGGCCTCGAGGTGCTCTTCAAGGAGGTCGGCATCTACGCCGCGGGCGGACAGCGCTACGAGCCCGTGGACTCGAAGGTCTACCTCTCCTACGTCGAGAAGGCCGACGGGCAGGTGCTCGAGGAAGGCATCACCGAGGCCGGCTCCATGGCCTCGTTCACCGCGGCGGGCACGTCGTACGCAACGCACGGCGAGCCCATGATCCCCTTCTACATCTTCTACTCGATGTTCGGCTTCCAGCGGACTGGCGATTTCGCCTGGGCCTTCGCCGACGCGCGCGGGCGCGGCTTCCTGCTCGGCGCCACCGCGGGCCGCACCACGCTCAACGGCGAGGGCCTGCAGCACGAGGACGGCCACAGCCACG
>Ga0315283_10007070_pt1 | contig 10072 bp, 13 predicted proteins | sample YL17G09_0_MG_FD_204541 | JGI IMG/M metagenome (GOLD analysis project Ga0315283, IMG submission 204541) | Sediment microbial communities from Yellowstone Lake, YNP, Wyoming, USA - YL17G09_0 | ecosystem: Environmental > Aquatic > Freshwater > Lake > Sediment | place: USA: Wyoming | collected...
CTTTCTATGTGAAAGGAAGCTGTCTAAAAAGAGCAGGTTGGGGACTACGGGAAAGAGGAAGGGACATTCTTTTTTTAAAGAGGGGAAAAGGGAAAAACAAAGGGGACTACTTAACACGCCCCCCTACCTAAATGAGATGGGGGAGTTGCGAGACATAAGAAGCAAGAGGGCGATGGCTCCCCCGGTCTTGAGCGACGAGATGTCTGAAAAGGGGGGAAATATTTTCAAAGGAGGAAAAAAAACAAAAAAAACTACAAGCGGCCAGAGAGGAAGGCAGCAGCGATGGCGGAGCCTCCCGAAAGCTGGTTTCGGTCGTCCTTGGATCCAATGGCGCTCACGAGAGGAGGGGGAGGCGCGAGTGTCGCGGCGGCGGCGGCGGCAGCAGCGGCGGCGCTCCCGTCGAGGCTGCGGCGCAGGGGGTCCGTCCCGCCGAGGAGGACGCCGCTCCTGCTGGTGGCGCCGCTGCCGTCCACCTCGGCGGGGGCGCCGCCGGCCGCGCCCGAGGAGGTGCGGGTCGCGCTGCTCTCCCCGTTGGCCGTCGTCGCAGGCGCGGCTGTCCCTCCTCCGGCGCCCCCTCCCCCTCCTCGGCTCCCGGCCCCCGCTACTGCGGGCGCGGCGGCGGGCGGCTTCGGAGCAGGGTCCCGAGGGGGCTCCCGCCGCCGCTGCTGCTCCCGCCCATGCTGCTGCCGCTGCTGCTGCTGCTGCCCTCGGAGCGCCGCGATCAGGTCCGGGGCGACCCTGAAGCCCGTGTACCCGCCCGAGGGGAGCGGCACGGTGGCCAGGGCTCGCGCGGCGTCGGCGGCTCCCGCGGCGGCCTCGTCCTCGGGCGTCCCTTCGACCTGGTTGAGCGCCCGGCGCTCGGCGACGGCGAGCGGGCGCGGGGAGGGGTCGAGGGCCGCTGCCGTCGCGGGAAAGGCGGCGCTCCCGCTGCTGGCGTCGACGAGAAGCCTTGCCGCGGCGGCGGAGTCGAGGAGGGAGGCGGCCTGACGGAAAGAGAGGGAGAGAGGAGAGAGAAAAAGGTCAGAGATTAAAAAAGAACGGAAAAAGTTGACTATCGGAACGCGAAAAAAAACTTTCTCTCTTCTCTTCTCTCCTCACCTCCTCGAGCGCGTTCGCCTGCTGACTCCCGATCTGCCTCAGGGCCAGGGAGAGCTGCCTGAGCACCGAGGCCGGGACGCCGCCTGCTGAGAGTGGTTTCGTTTTTTGTTGTTGGACAAGAGAAGAGGAAAGGGGGGAAAAAGGTGAAAGGTCAACGAAAACCGGGAGGGAAAAAAGGCGGGCTTTCTCTCTCTTTCTCTCTCTCCCTCAGCTCCTCCTCCCCCTCACCGTCGTTCTGCAGCATGCGCGCTGCGGAAACGAGTTCCGAGGCGTCTCCCACGGAGGCCGCGAGGCGCGCGGCAATGGCCTCGAGCTTCTGATGCGGCTCGAGGTCGGCGGCGGGAGCAGCCGAGGCGCCGGCGGCCGCCGTTTCGGGGAGAAGACAAGGGGTCATCGTCACCGGCGGCAGCTGAGGCTGACCTCGACCCTGAGTCTCGTCGAAAGGAGAGCGCTTGTGGTAGGGCCTCTTCTTCCTGGGGGAGGAGGGATCGCTGTTGTCGGAGCTGTTGTTGTGGTCCGAGGAGTACTGGGCGGCGGCGACCTACCGGGGGGAGAGAGAGAAGGAAGCAGAGGGAGAGAGAGAGAGAGAGAGAGAGAGAGAGAGAGAGAGAGAGAGGACAGGCAGGGATGAGAGAAGGAGTGTAAGAGGAAGTTCGTTGGAGGGCCGCGGGGAGAGAAGGAAAGGTCGGTGACTTCAAATGCCATGAGTCAGCACGCGCCAAACAGGTGCGCCCAACGGGGCAGCCCTTCCCACCCCCCTTCGGAGCGATTCAAGTGAGAGTCCCGCGTATTCTGGGCTGCAAAAAACGCGACGAGCGAGGCGGAGGATAGCGGCGGCGGCGAGCGTGTAACTGGAAGCAGCTGCACGTCGATTGATGGGCTCGCATTGGCATGCACGAACTTTCACCCACACACAACTCGTCTCCGCGCGCCTCGCCGATCTCCTCTTCCCTGTGCATCCCACTCCCTGCCGCGCTTTCAATTGAATCACCTGCATGCGCTTCATTGCCTGCCTGGGAGCCACGGGGCCCTTGGAGCACCCGACGTGGTGCCTGCCCGCCTGCAGCGACGCCTGGCACCGGGGGCAATGTTTCAACTCCTCGCCGTGGCCTCGCTCCCTGCCGCTCCCGCGGACGTCGGGCGGGGCGCGGCAGTGCACCTTCAGCCGCCACAGCTCGGCGAAAGACCGGCGGCACCCTGCGTGCGGACAGAAGAATCGCTCGCTCATTGAGAGCGCGGAGAAGGGCGCCGATAATGGTTTCGCCGTCGCAACTATAGTTTTGTGACGGTGGTCGGAGTCGAGATAGCTCAAAAAACCCGAACCCTCCTCAATGCCTCTTCTCGTCTCTCCTCCCTCTCTCGTGCCCCCCCCCCCCCTCTCTCTTTCCTTTCCCCCTCGACTTCGTGATACGGGCAAAGGAAAAAATAAAAATGACACTCCTGATGGTAAAATGGTTCCGATTTCGCGTCACTCGTCTTTCCCCTCCTCCTTCTTCTCTTCTCCTCCTGCTCCCTCAATTTTCTCCGCCACCGCCTCCTCGGCGTCGGCCAAAAAGTCCTTGTAGTAGTCCCGGTGCTCCTCCATACACCGCTGCAGCGCCATCGTCGCGTCACGGCACCGCGTGGCAAAGTCCGGAGCTGCTGCAGAAGCGGATTCTCCTCCTTCGGAAGGCACGGAAGCAGCTGCAGCAGCAGCAGCAGCAGCAGCTGCGCCGTCGCCGTCGTCGCCGCCCTTCGTCGCCCCCTCTTCCTCTTTCTTCTCGGCCTCCCTCGCCGAATCCACGCACCGAGACCACGCCTCGAAGGCCTCCGAGCAGCCCCCGGCCTTCATAAAAACGCAGAAGCCGCACTCGGGCTTTTCTGCCTCGGCTTCGGCTGGTGTTTCTTCGGCTGGTGTTCCCTCAGCCGTCGCCGCCGCCGGTGGCGTCGTCGCGGCCGCTGCTGCTTCTTCCTTGCTCATCTCTAGTTTTTTTCCCTGATTGCTCAAGCGCTTCTTTTTCTATCTTTCCTCGCGCTCAAAGTTTATTTTCCTCCTTTTTTTCAGCAGGGGGGCCTAGAGCAATGCGCAAGCTACGCTGACGTGATTCAGCTTGATTGATTCCAAGACAACGGCGCGATGTGCGAAAGCAGAAGGAAGAGAAGACAGCGATCGCTCTCTCGCTTCGACTTGGAGAAGAAGAAAAATGATGAACAGACACTGAAAATTTACAACCCTCTTCACCGCTTCCCGCCCCTCTTCCTCCCGCCCCCCCCGCCCTTCTTCTCGTCCCCCCCTCCGCCGCTCGCAGCAGCAGCCGCGAGACCGACCAGAGCCCTCACCACCACCCTCTCCCCTCCCAGCCGCATCCTCAGCGGCACGAAGTGCTCCCCCTGCTCGTCGATCGGCCTGTCCAGGATCACCAGACGCGGGTCGAGCGCGATCCTCTTCTGCGAGGCCACCGCCAGCGCGAACGCGCCGGCGTCGATGGGCTCTGCGATCTTGCTTCCCGAAGAAGAGGGAGCAAAAGAAGAAGAAGAAGACGAGGACGAGGGGGAATCGGCCTCGTCCTTGCCGCTGCCGCCGCTGCCCTCGGGCCCGAGCGGCCTCACAAACTCCAGGGCCCCCCTGGAGAGGGACCGCGCGACGGCGACGAGCCGGGCGGGAGAGGTCCCGCCCTGGTCGCTCCCGCGCCCGGCGCCTCCCCCTTCCGCGGGTGCTGCTGCCGCCGCCGCAGCCGCCGCCGCCGCTTCCATGCTGGACCCTTTTCTCGCCTCCTCCTCGCTGCTCAGCCGCTCCTGCAGCACGCTCCTCGGCGGCCGGTCCCCGCGCCGCGCCCTCTGGTGCGGCACCAGCTCCGCGGCGCCGCGCGGGAGCAGTGCGTTGCGGGCGTACCCGGGGCGGACCGAGGCCTCGGTGCCGGCCTCACCGAGGCCCTCGACGTCCTGGATTTTTTGGGGGGGTTGGTTGTTTTGGAGCGAGGGGGGAGAGAGAGGAGAGAGAGAGTGAGCACGGGGGCGGAAGAGCAAAAAGGAAACGGAGCAGGGTGTCGAGGTCGAGGGGGGGGGTCGGCAAAAAAGAAAAAGAGACAGATCGGGCGGCGGCGACAACAAAATCGTGGCGCGCACTGAGAGATTCCTGCTCTCCATCGAGACAATTCAAACACCGCCAGCATATTATATCTCGTATCTCTTACCTCTTTGAGAAGCACGGAGACTTTGGGCCTGCGGCTTGCAAAGCCCCGCGCGAACAAAGACGGATTGCTCAACTCGGAGCGATCGAAGGAGAAGAAGAGGCCGCCGCCGCTGCCATTGCTTCTGCTTCCGCTGGTGCTGCTCGTCGACGTCCCGGTCCCACTCGCTCGACGCAGCGTCGCCGAGGCCAGGGCGAGAGCCTGGCGCCGCGCTGGCTGCATTTGTGATAGAAGCAGAGGGGAGAGAAAGAGAACAATTTTCACGAAAGATAGAGAGGGAGGGAACGGAGAAAAAATGAGAAATGAAGTTTGGTTCTCTCGCTCTGCTCGTTTACAAAATCACCACCACCGCGGCCTCGAACTCCACCTCGGCGTCGTTCCGCAGCTCCAGATCCTCGCTGCTTTCCCCTTCGAACACCGCAAATGCCCCTCCGTGGGAAGCCAGGGATCTCCAAGCGGAGGCATTAGAATCAGAAAAAGAAGAAGAGACGACGCTCAGCGGCCTCTCCTCGCCCCGAGGCCTCGCGGCGACGGCGACCGCGGCCGTCGCCCCCCCGGGAGGGAACCGGTGCTCCCCTGTCGTCCCTCCGCGGGCAGGAAGTTTCAGCTTGTAGAAATCGAACAGCTTCGATTTCTGAACGAGGCCATAGCACGGAGGAAGAGGAGAGTATGAGGAAAAGGAAGAGGGAGAAGTCGAAGTCGTTGCTCCTTCGACGACCCCTTCCGCGCCGTCGCGGCCTGCTCCCTCTCTCCCTCGGTCTCCTTCCTCTTCTTCCTCCTCCCCCCCCTCCTCCTCCTCAACTTCCTCCCCCTCCGAGACCTCCACTCCCACGATGTGAGCCCGGGCCCTCTTCGAGTCGCCCGGGAACGTCAACCTGTGCACGAAGGGCCTCCCTCCGGCCAGGAAGCAAAAGGCCTGGCCCGTCGCCAGCGGAAGGTCCCGGAGCGAGGCCGCGCCGTCGGCGACCGTCTCGTTCCCCAGCACGGCTTCCGGCTCCTCTCCTTCTTCTCCCCCGTCGCCGCTCTTAGGAGCGTCGTCTCCGCAGACGATATAGGCCGTGTCGCGATCGTGCGAGTGCCACAGTGTCGTCGTTCCGCGTTCCAGCCGCGCCTCGTACACCCGACAGCGGAGGAGAGTCGCCCTCCCTTCCTTCTCCTCCTCGTCGCTCTTCTTCTTCTTCGCCGCCTTCGTGTTCTTCTTGTCGAAAGCCGCCTCCGCGAGCTTCCTGTGGCTTGGCTCGAGCTCCCACGGCACAAAGTCGATGGTGAGGCCGTTGGAGATCTCGATCGAGGTGGCGGGGCTGTGTTTGTGTGCGCGCGCGGTGCGGAGGGAGGGGGCGTGGGAGCGAGGTCGACAGAGAGGGTCGAAAGGAGATCGGATGCATCTCTCCCCTCTCCATCGATTTTGATGGAACCAATCGCGCTGAATCGTCTTCTCACCGTGTCCGAGGCATTCTGTAGGTGATGAATTCTTAAACGATCGGTCTCTGAAAAAGTGCGACCTCCGGGTCAAGAGAGAAGGAGGTGAAAGAAGAAAACTCTTTCCTCTTCCTTTCGAGTTTTTTTTTTCATAAACGAGTGAGACGGCGACGACGCGTTGTCGAGACTTTTCCTCCCGCTCGCTCGCTCTCACTCTCCCTTCCCCCAAACTTCCTCGACTTTTCCGCCCTCTCGAGGGCGAGAAGCGACGTCGGAAGCTCCTCCAGAGATCTCTCAGGAAGCCGAAAAACAAAAAAAACCTCCGGGAAGGAGGAGGATGGAGCCGGCCCTCGGAGGAGGAGGCGCAGCAGCGAGCGCCCCGCCTCGCTCGCCGCCCGCGCCGGCCGCGACCCCTCCCGCGCTCGCCCCCGGCCCGCAGCTCCCCCTCTGGCCCGCACTGACCACAGTCGTCGTCGCCACGCTCTCCGCCTCGGTCCTGCTGATGTTCTTGGTCGCTGCGGCGAGCTTGGTCGTTTCCTCCAGCACGCGCGGAGCGGCCGGCGCGGGGGAGCGCGCGGAGGGCGAGGCCGAGTTTTCCGCTTCGGCCTCGGCCGGGTCGGTGGCGGCGGCGGCAGGGGCGTCTTCGGCGAGGCTGCCGCCCCCGCCGCTGGTCGAGACGCCGGCGGGATGCCGCATTGTGGTCCACCCGGACAGGAAGGCGGCGCTGGCCATTCCGGAGGAGGAGATTGTATGAGCTCCGAGAGGAAGAAAGAGACAAGGAGAGAAGACGAGTTTTTCGTTTCAAAAGTGCTCTGTAGTTTTTCCCGATCTTTTTCATTTTTCAATTTCGTTTTTTTTTTTCACGCCAGCGCGAGCTCCCTCTCCCTCTCCCTCTCCTTGTGGACCTTCGCCGCCACGGCGTCCCAAGCCTGTTTCCCCGGATCCGCCCCGGAGGCGCGAACGGCCGCGGCACCGGCAGCGCACCCCAGCCGCAGAGCGGCCTCGAGCACTTCCCCTCTCTCGAGAAGAGACAGTTGTTCCCCTTCCTCTGCTCCGCTGCCTCTGCTGCCGCCGCTTTTGCTGCTGCTGCTGTTGCCGCTCAGCAGGAGGGAGGTCAGGAACCCCGCGGCGAACGCGTCCCCTGCTCCGACGGTGTCCTCGACAGACTCCACGACCTCCGCGGGGCACCAATAGCTGCAGAAGGAAAAATGATCGTCTCCTTTTTCTTCCGCCCCTCCTTTTTCTTCGCCGCCACTGTCGCGTCTCCTCCTCCTCTTCGCCATCGCCCTCGCCCCGGCCGGTCCCAGGCTGGCCACCGCGACGCGCGCGCCGAGCCCCAGGGCCCGCCGCAGGGCGCGGGACACGACCGGGCTTCCCTCGTCGCCGTCGCCCTCCTCGTCGCCGCCTGCGCTCCCCCCCTCTGCCCCTCCTTCGGCGAGCGCCGCGGCCTCCTCCTCGTTGCAGAAGAGGACGTCGACGCGTCCCGTCGCCAGCAGCGCCTCGAGCTCCCCGCGCCGCGCTCGGACCACCTCGAACGACGCGCAGTCGATCGAGGTGATGACGGCGGGCGCCGGGGAGGCGGGGGAGGAGGAGGAGGCAGAGGAGGGGGCGGGGGCGGCCGCCGCCGCCGCCGCCTCCATCGCGCCCGCGGCGAGGCCCTCCCTCCACAGCGCGTACCCCTCGACGTGGACCGCCGCGGCGCCCTCGCTCCAGCCGGCGGGGAGCTGCCGCTCTGTTTTGAGCAGCGACGCGGCGCCCAGGCACGTGCGCATCGTCCGCTGCCCTCCGGGCGTGACCAGACAGAGGCAGGTCGCCGTCGTCAGGGGCGGCGAGGGCGAGGGCGCGGAGGCGCCGCCGCCGCCCGCGCCCCCCTCGCCGCCGCCGCCGCCCTCCTCGCAGTCTCCGCGGTCCTCGCCGCCTCCTTTCGCCGCCGCCCCCGCTCCTCCGCCGGCTCGGAGCAGCCTCGGCGCCACGCCCCTCCGGACCAGCGCGGCCTCGGACTCCGCCGCCGTCTCATCGTCTCCCACCATCCCGATAAACTGTACACGAATGTCTTCGGAGGGAGGAGAGCCCGCGGAGGGACCGTGGCCGCTCGCGAGCCGAGAGAGCAGCTCCGCGACGCCGCGGGCGACGTTGCTCGCGGAGCCCCCCGGCGACCTCCGCGTCGACTGCGCCGGCAGCGACGAGAGAAGCTCTTCCATCCCCGGGCCGTCGATAGGGAGGCATCCTCCCGGCTCATGTATCGAGGCGGGCAGGGAGTCGACGTGCGCGATGACGTCCATGACCTGTTATGGGAGTTAAAAACGTTTTTTTGTTTTTTGTTTTGAAGGGTGAGCGAGCGAGAAGAAAATGGCTGCGTCTCTCTCGATTGATTCGAAACGTCGGTTGTTTCGTCTTTCTCTCTCCCCTCAGCTCCTTCCTTTTCACTCCGGATCAACATCAGGCGCCTACTTACGGGGTCTCCCAGGCTCACGAAGGTCCGAGGAGGCGACATGATCCCCCGAAGATCCCAGGATACCCGCCCTGCGATTTGCCAGAGCTTTTATTTTTCTTTCTCCGTCGTTCAATCAGCCCGACAAATGGAAAAAAATGGTCCCTTGTTCCGCTCCCGCTGCCCCCCTCGAGACTTCCTCTTCTTCCCATTCACGTTCCTTGATAGCGATACACGTTTTCTTTTTTCTGAATACAATTCTCCCTCTAACATCTGTCTCAACCAGCTCCGACGCTCGCAGATGCCGCCGCCGCCGTGTTTGTCGTGGCCGCCGCGTTTGTGCTTGCCGCCACTGCAGCCGCCGCCGCGGCCGCGGCCGCAGCAGCAGCAACGGGAGACCTCTTGTTCGCCGCGGCCGCGGCCGCCAGCAGCGCCTGGTCGAATAGCTCGCACCGGATCGGCATCTCGACCTCATAGAAGGGGTTTTTCAGTACGAAGTCACAATAGAGGTTGTAGACCCTGTTTCGCAAGTTTTAGTTTGTTTTTTTCCTTCCTTTAGAGTGAGCTTTTTTCTCCCTTTTTTCTTTTTCCAAATTCTCAACACCGAATCTCTAGAAACCCGCGCTCTCACGTATTGCTCAGCAGCTCCCTGACATCGGGCGCCCCGGGGGATACGGTCGCCAGGAACTTGGTCCCCGTCAGGGTCTGGAAGCAGTGCAGGTCAAAGGTCGAGGCGCGGAGGAGGACCGCGCCGCCGCCGGCGGGAGCGACGGAGGGGGCCGAGGCCGCCGCGCCCGCGGAGCCCTTTTCGCTGCCGCCTCCGCCCGCCGCGCTGCTGCTGCCACTCCCCACCGGGGACACCTGCGCCGAGATGGCGTGCAGTGAGTGCCAGATAGAGGCGGCGCGGAGGGTATCGTTGAGGTCGAGCGAGGCCTCGGTCGGGACGAACTCCTGTTTTTTTTTTTCCCCCGAAGGTCGAGGTCGAGGTCGAGAGGTTTGAGCGAGATGGCGTCGATGCGATCAAAGCCATCGGGGAGGGAGGGAAAAAAACGATTCTTCACCTTGTTGTAAATGAGCCCGCCGGACTTGTTGACGATCATCAGCGAGTACAGGGTGGGCCCGGGGGCCTGCGACGCGTCGCCTCCGGCGCCTCCGCGTGGCCGCATCATTGGGGCGCAGAGAGAAAAGAGAAGAGCGAGAGAGAGAGAGGGGGAGATTCGATCTTCGTTTCGCTCTCTCGAGCGAAGAAGAAAAAAGTGAAGGTTTCTTGCCTACTTTCTCCTCCTCTTCCTTCTTCCTCCGTTCTTCCCGGCCTTTGCACTAAAACCACGCAAGCGCCCCCCCACTTGAGAGGAACACTCATCGCGCCTTTCCTATACATCATAATTTTACATTCTCACCGGCCAAGCTCAAACAGCGAGCCCGCGCAGCCTCGCCCGGAGCGCGACGACCAGGCCCCTCGCCGCCGAGACCGAGCACGCGAGCGACAGGAGACCAAACGTCAGGGCCATGGTCCCGTGCCACACCCTCCTCCTCCCGTCCCTGCGGATCGACGGCGACCTCGAGAAGAAGGCGAAGGCCGGCGGAAGCACGAACGTGGCCGGGGCGAAGGCGAGCGCCCCGACAAGGGTCATGCAGACGCTGAAAAAGGGAAGCGCGGCGGCGACGGCCGCGACGAGGAGGACGTAGCAGAGGCGCGCTGCGGCGGAGGAGGCCCTCGTCGTCGCCGTCGCCGCGTTTGAAAGGCTCGAAGGAGGCGAGACGGCTGCTGCTGCTGCTGGAGCTGCTGCTGTTGCTGCTGCTGCTGCTTCTGCGGTCGTCGTCGGGAGCGAAGTCGCCGCCTTCGGGTCCCCAGAAGAAGAGGAAGAAAAAGCAGCTCCTCCCGCTCCTCCCGGGGGGCGCGCGCCCCCCCCCCCCCCCCCCCCCCCCCCCCCCCCCCCCCCCCCCCCCCACC
>Ga0315283_10007072_pt1 | contig 10071 bp, 11 predicted proteins | sample YL17G09_0_MG_FD_204541 | JGI IMG/M metagenome (GOLD analysis project Ga0315283, IMG submission 204541) | Sediment microbial communities from Yellowstone Lake, YNP, Wyoming, USA - YL17G09_0 | ecosystem: Environmental > Aquatic > Freshwater > Lake > Sediment | place: USA: Wyoming | collected...
CTGCCGGCGTGGTCACCAATATTCACCCCATCCTGGCCTTGACGTGCGGGCTGCTGGTGGCTGGCGGCGTGCATACCGTCAAATCGGCGATCATCCGCCCGGCGGTGACAGCCACCACCGGTGGAGTGGCGAATACGCCAGTCAGCATCCTGGAGGATATTACAGCCACCGTGGTCTCATTCCTCTCTATCCTGATCCCGATCCTGATTGTCTTTGTCATCATCCTGTTCTTCTCGGCGATCGTGATGTGGCGAAGGCAAAGAGTGAAATCGCAAAAACCCGCCTGACGAAAGGAATCAAACATGTCATCTTTTACCCCTTCCAATGACGATATTATTTCCCCTGCTCCCGAAGCTCCTGAGAAAAAGCGGAGCCCCTTATGGGCGATTATCACAGCCCTGGTCGCTGTTTCTTGCTGCTGCTGCCTTTGTCTCGGGGTCCTGTCGACTTGGTTCTTTCGCTTTGGCGTTTCATTTTTATCCGGTCTGTTCGGCGGGTTTTAATCCATTGGAATAAACTAACGCCTGCCAAGCAAGGAAATGTTTGATATCATATAGGAGCATCCAAGTAGGATGAATTTGCAACCCGGCTTTGCTAATTCAGACCACTCAGATGAGGAAAGGAATCCGGGCGAATATCAAGGTGTTCTTCAATAATTAACACCCTTCGTACCTTTGCTGGCTGCAAGGCTTTCGAATATCCAACATCATCCAAAACTCATTAAAGAAAAGGCGAGGTGAACATGAACGAGACAATGATCAGTGAAGCTCCCCCCGATGTCCCTTTGACTCCTCCGGAGGAGAAGAAAAGTTCCAATATTTTGCTCATCGTCCTGGTAGTTCTGCTTGTATTATGCTGCTGCTGCGTCTGCCTGTCCGCATTTGCTGGTTCTGCCTGGTTCTACGGCGACCAATGGTTTAATCTCGGCACGCTCCTGCCGGCTTTGTCGGGCGCACTATAAGAGCGATTTCCCGATCAATCAATTTTCCTCTCCCCAAGGTTTTAAGAAAATCGTGGGGTTTGGATTGTTGAATTAGAGTCTCTAGTTTGCTATACCGATTCCCGCCTTGCAAAGTTGCTCCTCCTGAAATCAAGGGGCATGCCCTTTACAATTGAATATCGTTCCACAAGTCCCGCAAAGAAACGGGCAAGACAGGGCGCACTCTGGCGCTCAAAGCACAAACCTCCCAGATGGCCGGGAGGTTTGTGCCAAATCTGCGATAATCCAAACTAGTACTTCATCAAATAAGTTTTGATAGTTAAAATTCGCCAAAAGCCAGAAAGGAGTTGGCAATGGCGAAGAAATACATCGTAGACTTGAGCAAAGACGAAAAGGCAGAATTAGTTTCACTAACCCAAAAGGGTCGCCCAGGTGCCAGAAAAATCAAGCGAGCAAACATTCTGCTTTTGGTTGACTCTGGGAAACCCGATTTTGAAGTTGCTGAACTTTTACATACAAGTTGGTTGACGGTTCTGCGCACGCGGCAAAGATATGTTGAAGGCGGTCTGGATTTTGCGCTGAATGAGTTGCCACGGGCAGGGCGACTGCCTAAAATCGACGAAAAGATCGAGACGATCCTAACCACTTTAGCCCAAAGCCACCCCCAAATGGGCGCGTGCGTTGGACGCTGCAATTACTCGCCGATCGTTTGGTTGCGCTCACCCGGCTGGAGAGCCTTTCGTATGAGGCGGTGCGATTGGTGCTAAAAAAAACGATCTCAAACCCTGGCAGCGCCATAAATGGTGTATCCCTACTGTCATTGTCGCTCGATTCGTGTGGCGCATGGAAGATATCCTGGATTTGTACGCTGAGCCTTATCAACTTGCCTTTCCAGTGATTTGTTTTGACGAGGTGCCCTATCAGATGGTGAGCGAAACCCAGTTGCCTTTGCCAATGCGAAATGGAAAACCAGGGCGTTATGACTACGAGTATCGCCGGGAAGGTACTTGCAACCTGTTCATGTTTCTGCAGCCCCTGGCAGGTTGGCGGCACATCAAAGTCACTGACCAACGCACCAAACAGGATTTCGCTTGGTGCATGAAGGATCTGGTTGAAATTCATTTTCCGGAGGCTGAAAGGATCCGAGTGGTGTTGGATAACCTCAACACCCATTCGCCCGCCGCTTTTTACGAGGCCTTTTCGCCTCAGCAAGCTCGTTACCTCACCAGGAAACTGGAGTTTCACTATACGCCGGAACATAGTAGTTGGTTGAATATGGCTGAAGTTGAAATCTCTGTTCTGACTGAACAATGTTTGGATCGCAGGTTGGCCAGCCAGGCAATCGTCGCCAGTGAAGTTGGTGCGTGGGAATCTGAACGGAATGCTGTCCGGGCAACGATTGATTGGCGTTTCACCATCCCGAATGCCAGGGATAAACTCAAGAAATTGTATCCGGTGGGAGAAGTGTAATGATGACCAAAGTTTCCCCAACGAGGCGCATGAGCCGCCGGGGGACTTAACTGGAACCAACTTCGGGACTTGAGATCATTTTCGGAGCCAGAATCCCTTTCGGGGGTCAGAATGACCCCCGGTCGGCCTCCATGCGGTTGTTGGGTGGCTGGTGATTACTTGAATCCCTGTGGCATTTCGGTGATAGGAAGCACTCAGAACGACTTACCTCATGCAAGGGATACACCCTAAAAGCTATTCTCAAAGAACTTTGCGAGTTCGAGGTACAGCTTTCTTTGGTTTTTGGGTTTAACAATGCCGTGGCCTTCGTCTTCAAAGGCCAGGATTTCGTATTGGATGCCGGCTTTTTGCAGGGCAGCCGTCGCCAGGCTGACATTTTCGGGGCTGACGGTGACATCTTGCATCCCCTGAATGATGAGCAGGCGCCCGACGATATTTTGGATAAAATTAATCGGCGAGGCATTGTAATACTTTTCCGGGACCTGGTCGGGGCTGCCGCCAAAGATCTCATCGGTGAGAGGCCGGAATTCCGGGCGGGCTTCGTAATCGATCACCAGGTCAGTGATGCCGCAGATGGGGGCAGCCGCAGCTAACAGTTTGCGCGGCAGGTGCGTGATGGCACACCAGGCCGCGTAGCCGCCGAAGGAGGTGCCGGTCATGGCGATTTTCCCAGGTTCGGCGATTCCTGCCGCAATCAGGGCTTCGATCCCGGTGCGGATATCAATCTGTTCGTCGGTGCCCCAGCCGTTTTTCATGATGGCTTCGCGGAAGATGACGCTGAAACCGGTCGAACCACGATAATTCGGGTCGAACACATTGAAGCCGCAGTGGACGTAGAACTGAATCTCGTTGTTGACGGCATCGGTGCTGTGGCCAGTTGGGCCGCCATGCACGTAGACCACAGTCCCGCGCGCTTTGCCTTGCCCTTGCGGGCGGTAGAGCCAGCCCTGAATCTCCAGCCCGTCATGCGATTTCCAGCGGAAATCTTCGGCGGGCGTCAGGTCGGCGGGGGTCAGGCTGGTGCGACTCCAGATGCCAGTCAGGCTCTTAAAGCTGGCGGGGTCAAGGTTGGATGTGGAGAAGCGTACCGCGTCAGTCGGCTGCCTGGAACTGGAAAACTGCCCGACCCATTCACCGTTCCCGAGCGGGGCAATTGGCTGGAGATTGCCGGATTCTGCATAGAGGGGCTGTTCCGCGCCCGTATCCGGGTTCAACAGACTGGCGCGCGTGCGCGCTTCCCTGACTTCGAGCAAAACAATCTCTTCACTGCCGGGCGGCACATAGGCGTTTTCAATATTACGGGTCGGGTCATCCACCAGCCAGCGCACGCGCGAAGCGGGGTCGTCCAGCGACCGGACTCCGATGCGGCGGTGGGTCTCGGTGTCAGACATCACCAGCACACGGCGGCTGTCGGGGAACCACCGGCCAAATACCTTGACGGTATCGCCCAGGTTCAGGTTTTCGCGGTCGTCCTGGCCATTGATGTCGGTCAGCCAGACTTGCCGCCCGGCGGTATGCCGCTCGCAGCGCGTGTAAAGGATGTGCTGGCCGTCTTCACTGACGAATGGCCGGGTGAAGCCTTTTTCGAGACGGGCCAGCACGAGGCGTTCGCCGGTTTCGAGATCGTGGCGGTAGATCCAGGCGGGTTCAATTTCCTTTCCGGTGGCGATATCGTAATTTGCGGCATAAACAAGCCACTTTCCGTTGGGGTGGACTTTGCCGCCGATCAGGTAGAAGGGAGGCTGGTGCTCAGTTAGCGGAACAAGAACTCCGGGGCGGTCGAGGTCAATACGGAAAAGCTGGTCGCGCTCATTCCCGTTCTCATCCTGCGAAACGATCACCGCACGGGAATCTGGCATCCATTCAATGATGAATGTGTTTTCAGGCGTTTCGCTCAGCCGGATGGGCGCGGAGGAGCCGTCAACGGGTGTGACGTAAACATCGGCAGCGGGGCCGGTGCGATACCAGCTCCAGGCAACCCATTTTTTGTCGGGGGAAACCTTGGGGCCAACCATGCGGGATTGGCTGATGACCATGCCGGGCAGGCTGAGCAGGGAGTCGAGATATTGTTCGGGGATCTTTATTTCTCCTGTTTTTCGTCCTGAGCAGAGTCATATACTTTTTGTATAGCACAGTCGAAGGGTGTTTTGTGGGGAAGATGTCCTTCGCCCACTCACCGGGCCGTTACAAATTATTCAGGTTCATACACCGAGATATTACGGAATGTAATCTCCTCTTTCAGCCACCCAACCGTTTGCGTTACCTGCGTGTGGGCGGGATGGGATTCTGCTTGAGATGTAGAAAAAGCCCGAAGCCAGCCTGTCCCGGCGGGCTAGGCCGGGGAAAAATGCTTGAAAATGCCGCAGACTCCCACACGTCAGGTGCACCCGAGAAGATGGCGGGGCCATCATTTTAGGCGAGAGAAACCGCCGCGCCTGTCTTGCTAAAAGTATACTCAGAACCGGCAAGCATGCAAGCCGTACAAAGCAGTGGAGACGCGCGCAGTCGCAGTCCCGCGGTGCACCGTGGTTTCCGGTCAAATTGATTTAAAAACTGGCGGCGCGTTGGTCGAGTTTGACGAGACCGGGCGACCCCGATGAGAAAGCTAAACACCTGAAGTGACCGGGCTTGCCGAACATATCTTACGAGGAGGCAGGAGGAATGAGCAGAAAAGGCAAGCGGACAGAAGGGCTGGAAGAATCTCATCCTTTCACGGGGATGAGCCAGGTGAATCCAAATGCGGCCGGGGTGGATATTGGGGCGGTGGAGATCGTGGTCTGTGTGGCAGGGGGTGAGAGAACGCAGGTGGTAAAAGCGTTTGGGAACTACACCGTGGATCTGCAAGCCATTGGAAGATGGCTGAAGGAATACGATGTGAAGACAGTGGCAATGGAGAGCACGGGCGTGTACTGGATCCCACTTTTCGAGGAACTGGAACGGCAGGGTTTCGAGTGCTTGCTGACACTTGCACCTGGCGCAAGTGCAGGTGTCAGTTCGCGCTCACTGCGGCGAGTGGCGGGGAGGAAAAGTGACATCACCGATGCGCAATGGATCCAGACTCTGCACAGTTATGGATTATTGGAAAGCTCATTCAGGCCACAGGCAGAACTGGTGGCACTGCGAACGCTCTTGCGACATCGCGGTCAATTGGTGGAGCATCGCTCGCCGCACATCCTGCACACCCCGGCACTTGCACCCGGGGCAAGTGTGCAGAAGGCATTGTTGCAGATGAATGTGCAGTTATCGCAGGCGGTGAGTGACATAACGGGTGTGACAGGGCAGACGATTATTCGTGCGATCCTGTCCGGGGAACGCGACCCGCAGAAATTGGCTTCGATGCGCGAGCCGGGGTGCAAGAAAAGTGCGGAAGAGATCGGGAAAGCCTTGACCGGGACTTGGCGGGAGGAACACCTGTTCATTCTCAAGCAATCGGTGGAGATGTTTGACTTCTATACTCGGCAGGTTCAGGCGTGTGATGAAGAGATCGAGCGGGTGTATGGCCTGACCCGGCCGGATTGGGAAACTGGGGATATCCTACCCCTAGGTGAACGGAAAAGGAACTCGCACAGCAAGAACAGGCCGCAAAATCCTGAGGGTATTCGAAAACACTTGAAACGGACACCTGCACCCACCGCAGGTGCGGTGTCAGCGGGGTGGACTTGAGCGTGGTGGATGGATTCGGGGTTTCGTTGGCACAGACCGTGATCATGGAAGTTGGGACGGAGACACCTGCACTTGCGTGCGGTGCAAGTGTGAGCAAATTCCCGAGCGAGAAGCACTTCTGCTCCTGGCTGGGATTGGCGCCAAAGCATGAGATCTCGGGCGGGAAGGTTTTAAAGAACAAGACTTTGAAGACAAAGAACCGTGCGGGTCAGGGTTTCAGAATGGCGGCACAGTCCGTGAAGCAGGCGGACTGTGCCTTTGGGGTGATGTATCGGCGTTTGAGAGCCAGGCTGGGACCGGCGCAGGCGACTGTGGCCACGGCGCATGCGATTGCTAGAGTGGTGTACCGGATGTTGAAGTACAAAATAGAGTACGAGACGATCAGTGTGGAAGAATATGAGCAAAAGTACCGGGAGCAGCAATTCAAGTACATGAGGAAGAAGGCGGCTAAAATGGGCTACCAACTGGTCCCGGCCTGAGCGCCGGGATCGGGATAATAAAAGGCGTCCCGCGAGGAGAACGCCTGCTTTGCATTTGATCAATTGTGTGAATTTCTTTTTTTTGAGCAGGACAGTTCCAAATTCATGGTATCGGTCTGCCAGATTGAGTATTTTTTCGCCTTAATAAATTGGCGGTTTCTGAGAACGCTTTGTTCGGCGGCTCTATGAAAGGTAGAAGTTGTTTGTCATAAAAAACTATGGCACACACTTAGGTATTCTATCGTTGCTTCATTTGAGTAGAAGATTTCGCCCCAGCCAGATCGCCCAGATGGGATACAGGATATAGGTTCCGAGCCACCCAAAAAACGCAATATAGAGATACCATGGCATGGACTCCATGCTGTCAATTCCAGCGAATATTCCTGGAATACTGAGCAGACCAATTGCCATGAATGCTCCTACGACAATCCCGAAAATGACCAGGTTGTGAGGCAAAGCGTCACTGCGTAGAAACGAATAACAAAATGCCGCCAGCCACAAGCCGATCAGAGCATACCCGATGCCTGAATACCACCCAGCCAGCACAAAGTCTGTGAAGCCGAAAATGATCAGGATTGATCCGATGATGGTAAAGATCGCGCCGACCACCGCAAGAGCGAGCGCAATTTGGCTCATCATCGGTGATTTGGCATAATGTTCGGCAAATAACATCCACGCCAGAATCACGCTCAAGATACCAATAACGCTGTTGAATACATCATTGACCCTGCCAAAGGACTGATTTACTGTATACATTAAGGTGAGGAATATTATCGCAAGGATGGCTGAGACGCCTGTGGCGATTGCGATCCAGCCAGTTGTTGCGGTTGAGAAGTTGCTTGTTGTCATGGGTTTCTCCTGATGTATTTATCCATCGATTTGCAAAATCTCCGGCTGTGCGAAATGTTGGATCTACAGCGATTTGCCTTTGGATTATCTTGAGTTTCGTTAGACAATTACAGTTACTCCAATACATGTATATTGATTTGCGTACTAACTATAATCCTATTTATAATTATTTACTTTGTTCCTTATTTTCAGATGTCTGAAATAGCGTAATTTGCATACCGTCGGGGTCTTGGAGACGCACATTATAATCACCCCATGGGGTCATGATGGGTGGATGAATCAATGTTGCTCCATGTGCGAGTAATCGCTCCATCGCCGCTTTCAAATTAGGCACTTGAAGTGCAAACCGAATCTGCCCGCTAATACGTCGTCCCACTTCGAGTTGGTCAATCGTCTCTGCCTGTACTTCGTCGAAAATCTCCAAGGTGGCGTTCCCCATGTTGAGGACAAGTGCCTGACCTTGCCCGTTGTTCCAAATTGCAGAAGGCTCAATCCCGAGTCCATCACAATAGAATTTAACCAATCGGTCATAATCCTTTGTTGTGATTGCGACTCGCAATTCATGGACAGGATAGTTTGGATTTGGCGTAGTCATGTTATTAAGCGATCCTTTTTCTGATTAGTTTACCAAAACCTTATGAGTGTTTGAATTAATATTGCGCCAGCCGCCGAACGGCCCGCTTCACCCGCGCGGCGCGGCGGTCGCATTGGAACCGAACTCGAGACGGAAACCATCATTGGCTCTCAACCCGTACCACAAGGCGCGGAGCGCCGCGTCGGCGTGCAAGCGGTTGTTGGACGGCTTTTGTGAGTATGAGCACTCATTTCAAGCGGCACAGACGTGTTATCGCATTTTTATCCAGCTGCCTTTCCAAGTCGATAATGAAAAATGCCCATGACTTTGGCAAGCAGGGGAATATAACGCATCCAGCGAAGTCGGGCTAGGCGCGGCTCAGGACGGTCAAAGGGGAACCACTCATCCAGCAGGCAGATATCATTTCCCCAACTCTCAAGGTCCTTGCCGCGTTTCAGACCCCAGTGATAGCGGGCACTGATCTTAGTGCGGCTAATGCGCAAATTGTTCATCCGGACGAGGAAAGGTGAAAATGCATCGACGACCAACTCTGCGCCTGGGAAATGGTTACGCAACATCAGCACCAACGATTTGATCTGTGCTTCTTCAAAGTACATGAACACACCCTCGGCTAGAAAGAGAAAAGGACGCTGACGATGGATGCTCACCGCGTCTGGCCACGCACCGTCGAAGGCCGAGCAAGCGAGGAAGTGATAGCGCTCACCTTCATCGCTGATGAACTTCCGGCGCAGTTCAATGACCTCCGGCAAATCAAGGTCATACCACTCGACCTTGCCATTGTCCACGCGCTCAAAGCGCGAATCGAGGCCACACCCAATATGGACTACACCTGCCTCCGGGTAACGAGCCAGAAAATCCCGCGCATAACGATCGAATTCCCGGTTACGCAGCACAAGCCCTACCCTGTCATCCTCATCCACCCTCATCTTCGTGATCCACGAGGAATCAGGGTTTAACTTTTTGATCAATGCGACGGCTTTATCGTCTTTGATCAGGGCATCAGGACGCTGTGACTCCATGGCTCGAATATAGAGTGGCAGGAGCAACGTTTCAGCCACGCCGCTCAGGTTTTGATTAGTAATCTCGGACATATTTATCCTCCTTGAGCTTATATTGAACATATCGTCATGTATGGTACAATCGTCACAATAAGTATAAACTGCTCAAAGGATGAGTCAATAGATCAGCCAGATGATTTTCCATCTCCCTTCATGATTGGACAAGTGTACACCGATGGACGCCATCCCGCTCTCCCGTCACGAGCGCCGCCGCCTGCAGACGCACAAACTATTGATGCAAACCACGTTGCAACTCGTTATCAAAAAAGGCTATGACGCCATTTCGATTCAGGATATCACCGAACAAGCGGACCTTGGTCGAGGAACGTTTTATCTCCATTTCAAAGACAAAGAAGAGGTTGTCTGGACGGCGTTTAGGGATTTGTTTCAGGAGTTGGAGCAAGAAGCGCACAAACAACTTGACCGTCACATGCCTCAGGTGGAATATTATGGTCTGCTGAATATTTTTCGCCACGCCGAAAAGAATCGCGATCTTTACCGGGTGATGTTTGGCGGGCATGGATCTGCACTACTGACTGCACGCGCACAGGATTTTCTGGCCCAAGTCTTCTTGTATGACATTCGCAACGCGCCTGAGACTCCCGACGTCAATCTCAACCTGCCGGAAGAGATCGAAGCCCAGATGCTAACGGGCGTGATCACCCGCCTGCTCTTCTGGTGGCTGGAAACTCCCAAGAACTATACACCCGAGCAAATGGCTGCTATGACATACAAAATACTATATCGAAAACAGCCACCCGCGCTGGATACGTAAGGCCCCACCACAGAGAACCAGACTTTGTAATTGCACGCAAGTTCCCGTTTTGCAGAGAAAAATTATAGTCTTGGCTCGAAGCCGTGCAATGCTCCAGTTCAGCGGCGGCGCGCTAGCGCCGTCCGCTGCAACCGGTTGTTAGCTGGACAAGCGCGCCGTCCGGGAGCGGTCTCAATCCCCCTTGGGAGTGAGCCCCTTCAGGGCTTCGTCAATATTGAAGTCCAGGCTCGCCATGCGCGGCG
>Ga0315283_10007076_pt1 | contig 10068 bp, 9 predicted proteins | sample YL17G09_0_MG_FD_204541 | JGI IMG/M metagenome (GOLD analysis project Ga0315283, IMG submission 204541) | Sediment microbial communities from Yellowstone Lake, YNP, Wyoming, USA - YL17G09_0 | ecosystem: Environmental > Aquatic > Freshwater > Lake > Sediment | place: USA: Wyoming | collected...
TGAGGTATAATGAATAAAAAGATGGTAAGAATAAACAACAGAATTGAAATAATAGACGGCAGAAGTATTTTTAAATAAGATTTATTCATAAAATCAAATCTTAGACAATAAACTTGATCAACATCAATTGTTTTTAATTATATTTTAATTACAGTTTTATGTAATCTTCATCTTTGAGCACGAATATACACCCATTTCACTTAGCTTTGAAAAATTAATTAAATTCAGTTGAAAAAGAGGATTGCCTGATAAGGCAGTTCGGTAAACATCTCTCCGTTTTTGATTAAACCAGCACCTTCAAGCAATTAGATTTCTGAGGTTACTTGAAGTATTTCTATCTCTTGAATGAAAGTAACCAATCCAACCTTCCTAACCTCAATAAATGGATTAATACTGCACCTTGGTGAAAATGCGAAGTACTTTTCGCTTAGTCGCAATAATACCGTGAAGAGCAGATATAAATTTTCAATTGTAATAGCAATCTCTCTTCACAATTCTTTTATACAACACCTTGTTCCTGTATACCCAAAGGGAAAATCCGGCAATTAAATTAGTATAAAATAGTTGCAACTAATTATAGTTTTGGAAATTAATTATTATTTAAGTATTTTTGTACCTGGATTCTTATTTATTTCATAAACTCAAACAACATGAAAAATAGATTTAGATTAATTATCAGCGCTTTAACAGTAGCAACACTGCTTATCACCTCATGTAACTCAGGCGTTAAGGAAGGAAATACCACAGGTACAGACCAACAAAATATAGATACTCCACAGGCAGGCCAGTCCGCTGTTCAGGATGATGCTTCGCAGAAAGACATTGTGAAGGTCGCTGTTGGATCGGCTGATCATACAACACTGGTAGCCGCACTTCAGGCTGCCGGATATGTGGATGTTCTATCAAATGCGGGCCCATTCACGGTTTTCGCTCCAACGAATGCGGCTTTCGCCAAATTGCCAAAAGGAACTGTCGAAGGCCTGTTGCAACCTGAGAGCAAAGCTGATCTGCGTAATATTCTGGAATATCATGTGTATGTTGGAAAGCTAGAACAGTCGTTTTTCAAAGATGGGCAATTACTGGGCCAGGTTAATGGTGGAAAGGTAACAATGGGCGTGAAGGATGGAAAAGTTACAGTAAACGGAGCTAACATTGTGGCTTCGGTGCCATGCAGCAATGGAATTATTCATGTAATTGATGCTGTTTTGCTTCCTCCTGCTAAGAAATAAGTTGTGGAAAAACTTTAACCCAAATTGCGCTAAACCTATAGGTTTTTATTCTTGAATATTTGTAAGGCCAGGAGTAAGGGTATAGCAATCCAGGCAATCATAACGGTCAAGGCGATTCCTATGCCTATAGCCGAACCAAAAAATTGCTCAAAAACCGCTCCGGTATATCCCATCAATGCTGAGATATCCATTTTCAGCAATACCAGTATGCGTGCAAGATCCACAGGATTAAGACAACTCAGCAGGATTGTGGTTTTTTCGAGAGGATAATCAGAGAAGGCGAACATCACCATTAATAATATTCCATCAAAAATCAGTGTGAAATAAAACCAGGTTAAAAGAGATATACCTATACCGCGGGTTTTATCACGCGTTAAAACAGAAGCAAGAAAGGCGAGAGAAACAAATATAATAGTCAATAAACTGCCGGATAATAAGAAATACCATCCTACTTCTGTTCCTTCAAAGAGGATTACAGGCAGCCCGACCCCCAACCAGAAGACCACCAGCATGGAGAGTCCCACTCCGCAATAAACACCCAAAAGGATGCTGCTTCGCCGCAGGGGCTGAGCTACCAGCAATTCAATGAATTCGTAGGAGTTGAAAAAGTACACTGTAGTGAAAAGAATGCTCACCAATGGAACCACAATAAGAAGCACATTTAGCAGACTACTGAGGCTTTTGGAAACATCTTCGTTCATCATGAATAACCCGAAGGAACTCAGGGAAAGAAGAACAACATAGGCAAGCAGTATACGGTTCCTGAAAATGTCGTGCAGAATGTATTTAATAATCTTCGTCATATTCGATTGTGCAGAAGGTGAAATAATGCCTGTCCGAGCCTGTTTTCCCCGGTTTCCGACTTGATCTCTGTAATGGTCTTATAAAATATTGCCTCTCCTTCAACAATGTAAGCAATCTGGTCAGCCATCTCTTCAACCTCGCTCATTATATGAGAAGTTACGAGGATGAGTTTCCCTGCTGCTTTTTCCCGCGCGATTTTTTGCTTGAGTAACTCAGAAGCCAACGGGTCAAGGCCTGCCGTTGGTTCATCCAAAATTATAACCTCGGGGTCAAACAGAAATGCCAGTGCTGCACTTACTTTTTGCCTTGTACCTCCCGAGAGCGCACGCATTGGTTTGTTGAACATTGTTGGCAATCCGAAAGCTTCAATCAGTTCTTCATCAAATTTATCAAATACACGATTGCTGCCGAGGTCCTTCATCATCCTGAAAAGATAACCCATTCGCATATTATCCGGATATCGGCCGATTTGGGGCATATACCCTATCCGCTTCTTATAGCTTACGTCACCTGCAATGTCTTTACCGTCAAAAAGAATAGTACCGGCATCCGCGATCACCATTCCCAGGAGGCATTTTATCAGTGTTGTTTTACCGGATGCATTAGGGCCGACAAGGGCAACGACTTTGCTAACATCAAAGTCAAGATTGATGCTTCTCAAAGCCTCAATTTTTCCATACCGTTTTTGCAATTCTGAAATGTGGATCATGGCTGGTTAATCTGCATTGAGGGTTGCTCATCGGATATATTAACATACGACATGGATGGCAATGCGCGTTCTGCCTTGTCGAGCAATTCAGCAATAAAACTTCGAAGAAGGAATACCGCGGAAGGGAGACGTTCAATGATTTGTGAATAGAGACTCACTGGACGATAGGGGATGTCGCCCTTATGATCGTGGTTAAGATCATATCCTGCATATTTATCCCAATAATTTCCTTTCAGAAAATTCAGATTCTCGGTGCCATTGGTCGTAAAATCAAAGGTGTTGCCCATAAAGTTATTCAGCAAAAAAGTATCCTGCTGGCAATTGGCCAGCATTCGCACTGCAAGGCCATTATTAAGAAAATCATTACACGCTACCTTAACTTCAGTCGTACCTTCCATATAAATCCCGGAAGTGTTTTTAGAAAAAGTATTATTTGCAATAATGCTTTTGCTGATGTCCTTCAGCAAGAGCCCAAAGGAGGAACTTCCCCAATTCTGCTCAAAAGTATTATCCACCATGCGGATATGCTTTGTATACATAACAGCCACACCGCTGCCATTGTTTCGGAAAGTATTGTTTGAGTAATTGTCGTAGTCAGAGAACATAAAATGTAATCCATATCTGAAATTTTGTTCGCAGACATTGCCCTTTATTTGGCAATGTGTAGCGAATTCGAAATAAATACCATCGCGCTGCTTTCTGATTTTATTGTTAAGGATGTTGATGTTGTGAGAATACCAAAGATGAATACCATTGCCCGAATGTATCACTGTATTATTTCCTTGTATGCTGTTACCGCTGATTATTCCCCCGTTCACTTTGGCAAGGTAAATCCCGAAACAAGTATTTTCGAGATGGTTGTCCACTATGCTCACATTATCAACCTGCTCCACCCTTATCCCCGCTTTGTCTTTGATGTTGGAGACACCGCTGTTACGGATCACAAAACCATGAATACCAACACTTGCAGCCCTTATGATCAGTACATTGCTTTTGCCTTTTCCATCAAGGATAGGGTAATTTTCACCAACCAAACGAATGGACTTATCGATAATCAAATCTTCAACAAAATAAGTTGATTTTGTAACCCTGATGACATCTCCATTCCGGGCGAGTGAAAGGGCTTTTTGAATGCTATTGATTGAGGTGCCGGGCTTAACAAGAATTTCACGGGCTTCCAGGCTCCCAAAATTCATCAACATGAAAAGAATGCCCAGAAAGCAAGCAGGTTTCTTCCTGCAGAAATACTGTTCTGCTTTCTCAACGGATTTGTGCGTTTCCTGGTTTCTCAAATGGCAATTTGGCGGTATCATTCCTTTTTTAGGAGCTCATTCCATTCTAATAGTTCTCCTCCCAACTCTTTCTGCATTGCTTTGGCAGAAGTTGCATTGCTGAATGCCGCCAGGTTACCACCCATAGGACTCCGGATATTATCTCCGTGCAGGTAAGCGGCATTTGTTGCATCTATCAGGGTTCCGGGTTTGCAATAATCACTCACAAAAAACTGATCCTTTTCGTTGATGCCCGTTGCCATGAGATATTTCACCAGGCATTCACCTGAATCAAAAGTAAATACTTTTCCTTTGGAAGTGAGCATGGCAGCACCGAACTGTGGATCTATAATTGTCATTCTGCATTGTTCGCAATTGTCCTTTCCATATGAAATTGGGCGCATTTCATTTTTGCACGAAAAAATCACTAACAAACTAACAAAAAGTAGCTTCAATATTGACTTCATAATAATTCTTCCCGGCTAAAAGTGTACAATTATTTTCTGAAGAATTGTTCATAAACAACCACGCCTACGATCCCCATAGATGCCAGTATCACCAGATAGCCTCCCGTGTCGGGGAATGAGCCTGCAAGAAAATTAAGAAGTTGTTTATAACCAAACATTGGTGGTTGGTAACTCATACCCGGTACTTTAATAGCCGCATGAGGGTCGAGATTATGCCCATAGTCATACAACCAATTGTAGAAATCATAAAAAGCTACAGCTCCTGCTATAAATAGTGTTCCCAACCAAGCCCATAGCAACGCCCGCTTACGCAGGAAGGCTACCAGCATCCCAAATAAGATCAACAAGCCTAATACCCATGGCATGATCCTGAACTCGGGGAATTCATCTTCATGGATTAGTTTCATGCCTATGTAGTGGTTGAGGCCATTTATTTTTTCAACATCCCCGGTAATCTTGTAAAGCCAGATTTTCATCTCCATCCCCTCTGGATACTGCGGCGCCTCAAGTAAAATCTTCCAGAAAGGCAGAAAATATGCTCCTATCATCAGGATTGCACAAAGGAAGACAAGGTTACGGGAGGAAGTCTTTATCATTTTGCCATTCAATTAGTATCACAAAGGAAGGTTAGGTTTGAAACCAGGAGGAATCATTATCTAACCTACCTCTGTGACAATGAAATTATTAAACCAAAATTATATCCATAAAAGGATGGTTTACTTTATTTATTCTGCTGCAGTAGCTCCACCCGAAAAAGTAAGCGGAACACTGGAGCCGGCAGGCGAAACCCTGGCATAGCCCTGCATTTCCTGATGAAGTGCCGAACAAAAATCGGTACAATAGAATGGGAACATGCCTACCCTATCCGGAACCCATTTAAGTGTCTGGGTCTCGCCAGGCATGATGAGTAATTCCGAATTGTTAGCACCTTTAACAGCAAAACCATGTGGGACATCCCAGTCCTGTTCGAGGTTGGTCAGATGAAAATAGACTTCATCTCCCAACTTCAGGCCTTCTATATTATCAGGATTGAGGTGAGAACGGATAGCTGTCATATAAACATCGACTTTATTTCCATTGCGCACAACTCTGGCTTCTGCCTCAGATTTCGTGGCAAAAGGATTGCTGTTATCCTCGATCTTAAAGAACTTTTTGGAATTCTTTATGATTTTGTCCGCAGCTATGGCCTGAGCATAATGAGGCTCTCCAATTGTAGGGAAATCAAGCAGTAGCGTCATCTTATCTCCACTGATATCGAAAAGCTGAGCAGACTGGGTGAGTTCCGGGCCAGTGGGCAGGTAACGGTCCTTGGTGATTTTATTGAGGGCGATCACATATTTTCCGCTTGGTTTCCTGGAATCTCCGCCTGGAACGCAAAGGTGGCCAATTGAATAATAGGTTGGGGCACGGTCAACCACTTGGCGTGTTTCAACATCCCATTTCACGATTTCTGAGGATACAAAGAATGAAGTATAGGCAAAACCTTTATCATCAAACTCTGTATGTAAAGGCCCGAGACCAGTTTGTTGAACCTCACCGGCCAGGACTTCATCATATTTCAATACAGGTATTCCTGATACACTTCCTTCAAACGCTTTGTTTTCAATGGCTTTCTGGAGTTTCTCAAAGGAAAAAACAGGGATGGTAGCAGCCAGTTTACCGCTGGCAACAATATATTTACCATCAGGACTCACATCGCAGCCGTGAGGTGATTTAGGACAGGGAATATAATAAACAAGACCGGGCATTTCTTCGGCCATCATCACTGTTACCTCCTTTTCCAAAGTAGAAGTAGCAGAATGTGTTTTTTCGCTATAGGTATTATGCATATACCGGGCAGGCATCTTTTTGCCTTTACCCTGGGCAATCAGTTCTTCAGCCTTTTTCCAGTTAATAGCCATTACAAAGTCTTTGTCATTTTGACTTGCGTTCACTTCTAACAGATTATGCGCTTGCTCTGAGTTGTAAGAAGAGAAGAATACCCAGTCGTGCGATATGGCTTTACCGGCATGAGCCAGATCATAGTTAAAGCCGGGGACAATAATCTGAAAAGCGACACTCATATTACCACTTTGAGGATCTACCTTCACAAAGGTAGCGGCACCTTTGAAATTCTCCTTAAAAGTATTGATAGCGACATCACCTTTTTCATCCAGCGGCACTGAAAAACGGGAGTTTCCGACCACGTATTCGGTGTTCTCTGTGCAAAATGGAGAAGCATGGTTGCCACCTGCATTGGGAAGTTCGATAATGTCGACAGTACGGAAGGTCGTAAGGTCAATCCGCGCAATACGCGGGGTGTTGTTGCCATTGATGAAAATCCAACGGCCATCATCTTCCCCGTTCGTCTTGCTGAGTTCCGGGTGATGGCTGTCGTCCCAGGGTACAAAACCATGCGATGTATTGAGCATAGGTTTGGTTTCCTCACTATATCCCCATCCCGATTGGGCATCTTGTGAGAATACGGAGATATTTTTAAAAAGACGGCCCGAGGGTAGACCATAGACACCAAGCTGGCCGCTAAAGCCGCCGGAAGTAAAGAGATAAAACTCATCAAACTTGCCTGGAGCAACATACACCTTTTGAGCAGCATCTCCCGCCATCAGGCTACCAACTTTTTTGGGTTTGCAGGCCGTGAAAATCCCGACAGTAAGGGCTAACAGTACTATGCTGACAAAAATTAATCTGGCTTTTTTCATATGAAAAATGGTTTATTGGTTTATAGTGTGGTTTATTGGTGCTTATTTTCCGTCGTTTTGACGGAGGTAATTGAGTATATTCGTGGCATCATCCTCACTGATGTTTTGGAAGGCCATAGGGGAAAGAATTTCAGTGAAGAGTTGTTTAGCGACCGGGTCTTTTGCAATCATCTCTGCCGGGTTGGTCATCATGTTTAATATCCATTCCGGAGTCCGGCGGTCGGTAACACCTTTAAGTCCAGGTCCGACAAATTTAATATCAGTAAGTTTGTGGCATGTCGCACATTTTGTTGCAAAAATTGTCTTGCCAATATCCGCTTTGGCAGCGTTAACTGCTTCAAGTTTAACATCGCTAAACTTTCCTATTCCTTTGCTATTACTAAAAGCTTTAGTATCAACTACTTTATTTTCTTCTGATGTAACAGTTTCGTTACCACTGCTCCCTGAATTTCCCCCTCCACAAGAAGTGAATACGATAAATGACGCTAGATACACCGCAACTACGAGCATGGAAGAAGTTGTCAGTTTTAACCTGTAATTTTTCATGTTTTCTGATTTTTATTTTTTGTTTCTGATTTTTAAATGAGCAGTAAAAATAATACATATTCTGGTATTTCAGTAATTGTTTTCCGATATATTTTTTGCAAATTTCAAATATTCTTACTAATAGGCACATATTCATGTTGTTACAGGATCAAGAAGTACTTTTTTATCTTTAGTCATATTCATTTTTGTGAAAGTCTGTATCCATCGCCATGGATATTCACGATCTCAAGGCTTTCGTCTTCTTTCAGGTATTTTCTGAGCCGTGCAATGAACACATCCATGCTGCGGCCGGTGAAGTAAGAATCCTCACCCCAAATTTTTAAGAGTGCTTCTTTGCGGATAAGGAATTGATCTTTTGCCATGCACAGCATTTTCAGCAACTCTGCTTCGCGGGCTGTAAGTGTGCGGCTTGCCGTTGATGATCGCAACCAACGCATCCGGGCATTGAAAAGGAAAATACCAATACTGAATTCGTCCCTGTCAGCTGATCCATTATTCTCAGCTCCCCGCCTGAGTATGGCTTTGATCTTATAAAGCAGCAGGTCCGTATCGAAAGGTTTGGTAATGTAATCGTCGGCACCCAGGCGGAAACCTCTCACCTGGTCCTCTTTCAGCGTTCTGGCGGTAAGAAAAATGAATGGAATTCTCAGCCCGCCAGCTTTCATGGCTTCTGCGAGCGAAAAACCATCCAGTTCGGGCATCATAACATCCAGTATGCAAAGATGGAACTCCTGGCTACCAAAAGTTTCCATGGCCCGTTTGCCATCTGGTTTCAGCACAACTTCCAGATCGTTCAGTTCGAGATACGATTTGAGTATCGAACCGAAATTCACATCATCCTCTACCAGTAATATTTTGCTTTTCCGGCTCTCCATTTATCGTTGCTTATGTTTCTGACTGCCCGTTTTCTTTCATCAACGGAAGCTTTATGGTAAAACGGCTGCCATTACCCCTGCTGCTAACTTTCATTTCGCCACCATGTGCCTCTGTTATAGCCTTTGAGTAGCTCAATCCTAGACCAAACCCTTTCACGGTATGGATATTGCCTGTGGGCACCCGGTAGAATTTTTCAAAGATCTTCTTCTGTGCTTCGCGGCTCATCCCTATTCCCTGATCGGCAATAACGATCTCAAGTATTTCTTCATGGTTAGTAGTAAAAATATCAATCTCAGGTTTATCAGGCGAGTATTTATTGGCATTATCCAGGATGTTCATAAATACATTGTACAGATGCATTTCGTCTCCCAATACCGTGCAACGGACTGCAAGAAAATGTGTGCTGATATTTCCTTCTCGGCTCTCCACCTGCAGGCTGATACAATCCACCGCCCGTATAAGCAATTCATGTACATCGACAGGCTCCATATTCAGGCGGATCTCCCGGTTGTCGAGCAGCGCCATCTGTAGCACTTGCTCTACATGACTGTTCATGCGCTTGCTCTCTTCGCGCATAACTTTGGTGATGGATTTGATTTTATCCGGATCGTTGATCACCTGTGGGTTCTCTATACTATCCAATGCCACGGTGAGTGTAGCAATTGGTGTTTTAAATTCATGTGTCAGGTTATTGATAAAATCTGTTTTTACATCACTGATTTTCTTTTGCTTCAGCAACATGATCACCGTTCCGGCAAACGCCAGCGCTATAAGCAACGAAAACACCGCTGAAGAAACCATCAGGTAGGTGAATGAATTAAGCAGGTAAGTCCTGCGTGATGGAAAGTATATGGCTAGTTTATACGGCTTTAGTAGCAAATCATCGGGGAAAAGGCTGACTTTATACTGCGTGTTTACATAATCCTTGCTGAACCCCTTGGATCGTATACCGGTAATAGAATCGTGTTTATCCGAAACCACCGCATACTCGAACGGGATGTTGATCCCTTTGTTATCAAGAAATTTACGTGTTTCCTTTTCGATCACCTCCTTCGGTACACGTGTTTGAAGAGGCACCGCAGTAGTTGATATTTCATTTGCCAGCTGTTCGAACACCTTGCTCAGGTTCTCCTTTCGCTGTTTTATCTTTTTCCGGAGCCCATTCTCTGAAATATTGGTTACCAGACTGTCGCCTTCAATTTCCGATACCACGGTATAAGCGTATGACCGCTCAGGTGCAGTAAGGGAATCGCTGACCCAGATGATGATCTTACTGTTCGTATCCGGGCCTTCATTTTGTATTATGCGTACCCTTTTATCGATATGACCGGAATGCGAAATAGATGTTGAATGTACCTGAGGCATGAACTTTCCCCCGTGATCTAAGCTTCCCTTTTTCTGGTCCTCATGGATGTATTTGAGTTCCATCCGCTTCGAAAGCACACTCATGTTTTCCTCTTTCTCCAG
>Ga0315283_10007078_pt1 | contig 10066 bp, 4 predicted proteins | sample YL17G09_0_MG_FD_204541 | JGI IMG/M metagenome (GOLD analysis project Ga0315283, IMG submission 204541) | Sediment microbial communities from Yellowstone Lake, YNP, Wyoming, USA - YL17G09_0 | ecosystem: Environmental > Aquatic > Freshwater > Lake > Sediment | place: USA: Wyoming | collected...
CGGTCCGGGGGTTCACCTTCACGACCGCTTCGATCAACTCGTCCTGTCCTCCCGGGAGGTTGAGGGAACTCCGGTCGAATCCTTCGCTTTCGATCGTGCTCGTGTTGCCGACGACGACGAGAGCGAGATCAGACTGAGCGGCCGCATCGACCGCCTCCTGCAGCTCCCGGTTCACCCCCTTCTGCCAGCCGAACTGCACGATCGCTCCGCCGCGGTTCTCGTAGTACTCGAGACGGACCGCATAGGCTTTGTCCTTCTCCAGGCGCAGAGTCCGGCTCTTTGCCACACCGGCATGGTCCCCCCAGTTGTCGATCAGGAGCTCGTCATTGACGTACAGGCGTGAGCCGTCGTCGCTCCTTATGCTCAGCGTATATTCCGCAGATTCCGTAGGGTTGACATAACCCGTCCATCGGACGGAGAAGTGATTGGTCGGCAGTCCCGCGGCAGGTCCTCCGTCTCCCCAGTCAAAATCTATCTGCGCATCGACCCGCACCAGGGAAGGGGTACCGTCAAAGTCCTGATTGCTGAAATACTCTCCCCGGAGGCCTGTCTCCCCCGGCTTCCCGCCAGGGGGTCGCAGCGCCGACGATTCCACCGGTGTGATGTCACCCGGCATGGGACATCCTTGCGCGTACCGCACCGTGATGCCCTTCCCGGCTTTCGTGGTGATCCCTTCGAGCGGACTGACACTGTAGAACGGCTGCACCAGCGAGCTCCCCCCTCCTCCGGTACGGGCCACTGCGGCGTTGGGGCCGATGACGGCGATCGAATGAATGCGGTGCGGGTCAATGGGCAGGATGGCTTCTTCGTTCTTCAGGAGCACCGTCCCCGCAGCCGCCACCTCGCGCGCAAGCTTCCTGTGCTCCGGTCCGTTGACCACGGACGCCTCGGAAGGAACCTGCGTGCCGAACAGCCCGGCCCACATCATGACCCGGAGAAGCCTCGTGATCTTGTCGTCAATGACCGATTCCTTCACCTCCCCCCGCCGGAGGGCCTCCATGAGGTCGTCCGGGCGCAGGTATTTCCCCTCCGGCATTTCGATGTCGAGCCCCGCGTTCACCGTCGGTACCATGCTGTGCACCGCCCCCCAGTCGGAGACGACCAGCCCTTTGAAGCCCCATTCCTTTTTGAGGACATCACTCAGGAGAAAGGAGTTTTCGCTGCACCAGGTCCCGTTGACCTTGTTGTAAGCGGACATGATCGACCAGCTTCCCCCCTCCTGCACCGCCGCTTTGAAAGCCGGAAAGTAAATCTCGCGGAGAGTCCGCTCATCGGCTTCAACGCTTATGGATTCGCGTTCCCACTCCTGGTTGTTGGCTGCGTAGTGCTTGGTGCAGGCGGCCACGTGTTCGGACTGAACCCCCTTCACGTACTCGACGGCCATCCGCGAGGTCAGGTAGGGGTCCTCACCGAAGCTCTCGAAATCCCTGCCGCCGTTCGGAACCCGGTTGATGTTGACGCAGGGGCCGAGGAGCATTCTGCGTCCCTTCGCCTTCGCTTCGCGCCCGAGAGCACGGCCGTACCGCCCGGCGAGCGCCGTATCCCAGCTCGCCGCCAGCGCGATACTGACCGGAAACGCCGTCGACGAGCTCCACCGGACGCCGACGGGGCCGTCGGTCATGTTCAGTGCGGGGATGCCGAGCCGGTCGACGCCCCTGGATTCGAACCCCGTGCCGCCGAGCATCGAGAGCTTTTCCTCAAGCGTCAGCTGTCGGACGAGTTCCCGTATCTTCTTTTCCGTCTCCGGATTATCCTGTGCGAAGACCCGCAGCATTCCGACCATGGTAACGACGGTCGTGGTCAGGATCATCGCGACGATCTTCTCCATGAGAGTATCCTTTCTCAACAGTGTGAAGGGCCTACCGGACGAGGAGCATCTTGATGGTCTGTTCAAAGGCCGGGGCGGAGGTCCGACCGCTCTCCGCAGTGGCCAGAAGCCGGCAAAAGAAAACGCCGCTGGCACTCCCCCCCCCGTCCCAGGAGACGGTGTGCTCCCCCGGCATCTGTCGTCCGTCGACGAGCCTGGCGACCTCGCGACCAAGGACGTCGTACACGACCAGTCTCACTCTGCTCACCACCGGGAGCCGGTAGCTGATCGCCGTCACCGGATTGAACGGGTTCGGATAATTCTGGAAAAGTCCGTACCGTTCCGGGACACCTTCCCCGGGGCGGGATCCCGTCGATGTCACGCCGCCGCCAAAGGCCTCGATCCCGTACCAGGGGGTGGGCTGGTTGAAGACCACCGTGAAGGTGTTCGTATCTGACGGCGCGTACACCGTCCCTGGGGAAGCGACCTCGCCGCTCGTCCCCAGCGGGTGAACCCGGATTGAATCTGCGGCGACATGGAACCGCCCGATCAGCAGGATAGGACAAATCAGCGTCGGGGGAGACCCCCATTTGTCATGCACTGTCGACGTCCCGTCCCACGCCATCCCCGTGTTCTGGAGCATGGTCGAGACGGTGACGTGTGAGAGCCTGCTCTGCGCCAGGGGTCTGTCGGTCAGCGACACCCAGGCCAGCGCGGCGAACGCACCCGGAGGAGAGGCCGCGTGGATGACGACATCACCGATCCGCGTGTTGATCGATGAGGAAAGGAACCCCGCCGCCCCCACGAACCGGGGGGTGGCCACTGAGAAGAGACCATCGGTGTTCCACGTGATCTCCCCCGTGTCCGTGACGTAGGGAGCGGCCGGCGGCGTCTGCAGCGCGGTCAGGTCGGCCGGGACCACGGCCTCATAAGTCTCCGCCCGGACCGCGTGGAGCAACGCCAGCGTCGGCGGATACAACTGCGCCCCCCCTCCGTCCTTCCTGGGAGACAGGAGAACGTCGTCACGGTCGAACCGGAGCGTCACCGGCTGCGACGATGGGGCGACCAAGCCTCCCCGAAACGCCGACGCAGAGGCCGGGATCAGGGACATCATCGCCGTGTTCCGGTGGATGTCGAAGTATCCGTTGACCCTGTCGGTTTCCCAGTCGTCGGCGGCACCGCTGTAATCGAACAGCATGAACCCGTCCGCGCCCTGGAACGCGGCATACGCCGACAGGAAAAGAATGCCCTCCGATTGGTAGCGGTTTGGAAAGGCGTGGTTGTACTCGCTGACCGTGAAAGGCTTCCCTTTCACCCCCACGCCCGCCATCAGTCCTGCGATCGCACCACCATTGGTCGAGCGGACCATCGGCTGATTGGCTATCGTCCAGTCGGTGGCCGACCAGGGAACGCCCGGGAACGAGGGGTGATCCCAGTAAGCGTGGTTGTCGATGTAGTCCATCCGCGCCTGCGACGCCCGGTCGGGTAAGCCGAAATTCCAGTTCGTGCCGACGATCGGAACGCGGACATGGAGGACGTTTTTCAGGTACTCACGCATCCGGTCGAAATAGTCGTTCTGCAGCCTGAGGTAGAACCCCGTGATGTCGCGGATACGTCCATCGGTATACGCAAGGCACTCGGCGTAGCCGATCCGCCGGACGGTCCCCTCCTCGAGATTCTCTGCCGGGCCCAGACCTCCGGTCCCCTCACGCACCATGACGACGTCGTCGAACCACGTCGTGCCGGCCTGGGCGCCGATACTGAACGTCAGGCGTGTATCGAGGGGATCGGAGGTCCCCGCTTTGAACGTATAGGTGTACTGTTTCCAGGAGGTGGAGAGGGCGAAGCTCATCCAGCCGTACCCCGTCCAGGGACTCGATTCCTTCTGCAGGGTGAGCGAGAACGTCCGCACGACGTCCCCCCGGGCGGCGAAACGGACTGTGTAGACCGAGTCCTTGATGATCCGGAGCCCCGTCTGTTTCCATTGCACGTGCCAGTCCACGCCGTCTGATTGTGTCACCTCGACCCGTGCGCTGTAGCTGCCGGAGGACGCGGTGGTCGAGTCGAGGAAAGCCGCCGCAGCGGCAGGACTGTGCTGTTCGAGTGTCCATCCGGCAACGATCCCCCCGTTTTCGTAGGAACCGTTGCGCACCTGGCTCACCGTGTCCGCCGGCTGCAGGCCTGGGTTCCAGGCGGCGGCCAGCGCCGTCGTCGACCCGTATGCCGCCGCCAGGTACGCATGCCACAGGCTGTCGAGCATCGCGTCGTGGTAGAAGGAAAGCACCCCCCCCAGGGGGATCGGCGTCAGGAGGCCGTCCCTCCAGAACCGGAAGAGGGAGTTCTCGTTCGTTACCTCGATCATCGCTATGGCCGGGTCGTTCACCATGCTCAACCCGGTGTAGGGGTTGACATGGGTCAGGAGCTGGCTGGCATATTCCTGCTGCAGCCAGATCAGCCGCGGGTCAAAGATGGTCACCCCCTTGCCGAATTCCGGCAGGGAGTCGGCGGCGGTGACCCCGTCGGCCGTCCTGAAGGTTCGCGCCACGTGCAGGTTCATGTTGACATACACGCCGTTCTTCTTCAGCTCGGCGATGAAGAACTCCAGACGATCGAGGGCGTAGAGGTTGAGATGACGCGTATCGCCGGTGCCGTAGAGCAGGCTGAGTGTGCTCCAGGGATTGTCCAGGTGATGGAAGCGGATGAGGTTGAACCCCATTTTCCTGAGCCGCCCCGCAATAAACGAGGCTTTGGTCTTGGCCGGGACCGCGCCGTCGGCGACGCAATTGGTGCCGAAGAACCGGACAGGGGCGTCATTGAGCGAGAAGTGTCCGTCCAGCCCGACGCCGATGAAGTCCTGAGGGGCGATGGGCCGGGCGGGAAAAGCGGGAAGAAACGTCTGAGTCGTCGTATCCTGCGGCGGGAGCGCAAAGGAATAGCCCCCCGTAAAATTTTGAGCCGGGGAGAACGACGCACATCCGAGAAGCAGCGGCACACTCCACAGCGCGACACGTCGCGCACGCGAGTTCATGTCACCTCGACGACTGAGTGAAAAAAGGGCGAAACCCGCTCCGGGCGCGGGGCAGGCTTCGCCTTGAGAACACGAACGTAGGGACCCTGACCCCCCCCCTCGGGCGGAGCTCGCGAATCCCGCTTATGCGACCTTGAGCAGCTCGTGCCAGATCAGTGCGCTCGCCCCCAGCACCGCGGTGTTTCCCTCTTTAAGGCCCGAGGGAAGAAGCTTCACTTTGTTCTTGAATATGTTCAGCAGGTTCTCCTCGAGATGCCGTTTGGTCGGCTCAAAGATCAGCGCCCCGGCGTTGGCCAGGCCCCCGAACAGGATGATCGCCTCCGGACTCAGATGGGCCACGGAATCGGCGAGCTTCAGGCCGAGGATTCTCCCGGTGACCTCAAACGCTTCCCGGGCGATCACATCCCCGCGTCCAGCCGCATCGGCGATCATCTTCGAGGTCAGGTCCTGGGGAGAGACGTTGCGCAGTTCGCTTTCTTCACGGCGTTCGGCCAGCAACTCGAGGATGGTCCTGCAGATCCCGCTCGCCGACGCGTACGTCTCCAGACACCCCCGCCTTCCGCAGCCGCAGACGCGACCCCGGGGATCGACAATTGTATGGCCGATCTCCCCGGCGAATCCGTCGGCTCCGTACACCATGGCGCCCCCGGCGACTATCCCGCTGCCGAGTCCGGTACCGAGCGTGATCACGATGAAGTCCTTCATTCCCTTCGCCGCCCCGTAGAGCATCTCCCCCAGTGCGGCGGCGTTGGCATCGTTGGTGACCGCAACCGGCAGGTCGTAGTATGTCCTGATCAGCGCGGCGAGATTGACAACCCCCTTCCACTTCAGGTTGGGCGGATTCTCGACCGTGCCCCGGTAGAAGTTCGCGTTGGGAGCCCCCACCCCGATTCCCTTGAGCGTGATCCGTCCGGCGAGGGGCTTCGCGATCTCCTCCACCTTCTCATGCAGGCGCCTGACGAGGCTTTCCGCGGGTTCATGGGCGTTCGTGGGGATGGACGATTCCGCGAGGCACTTCCCCTCCCGGTCCACGAAGCCGACGACGGTGTTCGTCCCGCCGATATCGACGCCGAGCGTTACATCAATCGCTGCCACGGGTCACCCCTTACGCTGATAGGAGGGAATATGGCCCTTGAATCCATAGTACGCGATATAAAGGTAGCACAGCACCGGGAGGAAGAACGCGTGATGGATGCCAATCGCCGGCATGTCGGCGAAGACCCCCTGGACGACCGGGATAATGGCGCCCCCCACGATGGCCATGCAGAGGATGCCTGATCCCTGGCCCGTATGCTTGCCCAGCCCGTCCACACCCAGCGTGAATATCGTCGGAAACATGATCGAATTGAAGAGTCCGACCGCCAGGATCGCCCACATCGACACATGTCCCGTAGCAACCATTGCCGTGATAACGAGCAGCCCGGCGACGACCGCGTTGAAGCCGAGGACCTTTCCCGGGTTGATCTTGCGGAGGACTCCCGCCCCGATGAAGCGGCCGATCATTGCCCCTCCCCAATAAAAGGAGAGATACTTGCCCGCCTCGGCCGCCGGAAGTCCGGCGATCTCGGGCTGTCCCATGAAATTGACGAGGAAGCTCCCGATGGCGACCTCCCCGCCGACGTACACAAAGATCGCGACCGCCCCCAGGATCAGATGCCGGTACCCCCAGGCGCTGGCATGTTCTCCTTCGTGACTCATCCCGGTCGACGCCGAGGAGGCGCCCTCGCTCGCCTGGACGGCCGGCAGCTTCACCATCGCTATGATCGCAGCGATGACGAAGAGAGCGGCCGCAAGCCAGAGATACGGCACCTGGACCGAAGTCGCTTCGGCAAGCTGATAGGCGGTGAGATCCGCGGTATTCATCAGTGAAAGTTCGTCCGCCGACTTCGCGGCGACGGAGAGGATCAGGAGGGCGCCGAAGTAGGGGGCGATCGTCGTGCCGAGCGAATTGAATGCCTGGGTCAGGTTCAGCCGGCTTGAAGCGGTTTCGGGCTTTCCCAGTATCGCCACGTACGGGTTCGCCGATACCTGGAGAAGCGTGATGCCGGAGGCCAGCACAAAAAGGGCCGAGAGGAAAATCGGATACGAACGGGTCCCCGCCGCCGGATAGAACATAAGGCAGCCGATGCCCGCGGTAAGCAGGCCGATCACGATCCCCCGCTTGTATCCGATCTTGTCGACGATGAGGCCGGAGGGGAGCGAGACGATGAAGTAGGCGGTGAAGAAGGTGAACTGAATCAGCATCACCTGCGTGTAGTTCAGAGAGAAAACCGTCTTCAGGTGGGGGATCAGGATGTCGTTGAGGCAGGTAATGAATCCCCACATGAAAAAGAGCGAGGTCAGGACAATCAGCGCGGGGGTGTAATTCGCGTCCCCCCGCGCTGTTGTCTGTCCGTTCATGGGTGCTGCAGTGCCAGTGCTCATCGGTTTCCTCCGGGATTCGTCGTGTGTGGTGATGTGTCTGTCTTTAGCGTGAATTGTTTCGCGGACTTTCCGATCATGACCGTGAACGTCCCCGGCTCCACGGTCCGCGTATTGTCGCGGCCGATGAACGAGAGGTCCCGGGCCGTCAGCGCAAAGCGGACGCGCCGCTCTTCTCCCGGAGCGAGCTGGATCTTTGTGAAAGCCTTCAGCTGACGCAACGGGCGCGAAACGGATCCGACATCGTCGCGTACGTACATCTGCACGACCTCCTTCCCCGGCAGGGTCCCTGTGTTCCGCACGGTGACCGACGCGGTGACCGTGTCCGGCAGGCCGGCGACCTCACGATCCAGCGTCAGATCGCCGTAGGAGAACGTCGTGTAGCTGAGCCCCTCACCGAAGGTGAACTGGGGGTCGAACCGGTTCACGTCACCGAGGTCGGCCGGCTTGACGTCGTAGGCTACAAGCGCATTCGGATATTTGGGGTAGGTCACCGGCAGCTTGCCGCTCGGATTTACATCGCCCGAGAGGATGTCGGCAATGGCGTCTCCCCCCTCCATGCCCGGAAGATAGGCCATGAGGATCGCCGCCGCACCGTCCGCGATCGTCCTCATGATGCGCGGCCGCCCTTCGATCATGACGAGAACAACGGGTTTGCCGGTCTTGATCAAAGCGTCGGCCAGCGCGAGCTGCGCCGCATCCAGCGTCAGGTCATCGATGTTTCCCGGCGTCTCACAGTATGGTTTTTCTCCGAGGCAGGCGATCACCACATCCGCTTTCTTCGCTGCCTCGACCGCGGCCTCGATATCCAGGGCCGCATTGAACGTCGCGCCGGGGAGATGGGTCACGCGGTCTTTCCCGAGCTTTGCCTCGAGCGCGCGGAGCACGGTGTTCTTGTTCGCAGGATAAAGGCTCTCCGCATCACCCTGCCAGGTGATGGTCCATCCGCCGTTCATCGCGGCAAGGGAGGTCGCCGTCGGACCCGTCACCAGGATCTTCGATTTTCTGGTGAGGGGAAGCGTGTTCTTCTCGTTCTTCAGAAGCGTGATACATTCCCGCGCCGCGTCCAGGTTGGCCTGTGTGAAGGCGGGGGTCGCGAAGTTTTTCTTCATGGCCGGATCCGGGTACGGTCGGTCGAACAATCCCATGTCGAATTTCACCGTGAGGATGCGTCCCACCGCTTCATCGATGCGCGCCACGGGAACGGAGCCCTCTTTCACACACTCGAGAAGGAGAGCATAGAAACTGTAGTCCATAGGGACCATGCTCATGTCCACGCCCGCCATCACCGCCATGCGGACCGCCTCTTTCGGAGAGTCCGCCACGCGGTCCCGCGTCTGCAGACGCTTGATGTCCTCCCAGTCGGACACCACGAAGCCCTTGAACTTCATCTCGCCACGGAGGATTTCCGTCAGCAGATGGTAGTTCGAATGTCCCGGGATCCCGTCCACCTCCCCGGAGTTGACCATGACGGTGGGCGCACCGGCGGCGACCCCTGCTTCGAAGGTGGGAAGAAAGTACTCCCGCATCATTCTTTCGCCGATCCATGCGGCGGTCCGGTCCTTGCCGGAGAGCGGGAAGCTGTAGCCCGCGTAGTGTTTGAGGCATGCCGCGACCTTGTCCGGAGCACCGTAATCGGAGCCCTGGAGGCCCGCGATATACTGACGCCCCATCTCCGACGCCAGGCAGACATCCTCGCCGAACGTCTCCCAGAGCCGCGGCCAGAGGGGCTGGCGGCCGATGTCAAGGACCGGATAGAAGTTCCACGGGATCCCGGAAGCGCGGACTTCCATCGCCGTGATCTCGCCTTCGCGCCTGGCGAACTCGGCATTCCAGGTCGCCGCCATCGCGATGGGTTGAGGGAACAGTGTCGCTCCGCGCGTGTAGCTCGCTCCGTGAATGGCATCGATGCCGTACAGGACGGGAATCTTCATGCGCGTCTTCCCGATCGCAACGTCCTGGATCTTCGTGATGACGTCCCGCCAGTGGTCCAGCGTGTAGGCGGAAGGTCCGACATTGATGATGGACCCGATATGATACTTGAGGAGGGCCTCCTGAAGCTTCGCCTCATCAAGTTCATGGGGTTCGGTACGGCCGTCGGGACCCTTCGAGACGACGTCGATGGTCACCTCCGTCATCTGTCCGACTTTCTCCTCGATCGTCATCTTCTGGAGAAGCTCCAGCACGCGACGGTCGGTCCCCGGGGATTTCGATCCCTCGTCGGGGGGGGAGGCCGTCGCAAACGCGAAACCTACCACCACGATCGATATCAGCAAGCTCTTTTTCATGGAATTTTCCGTTGATTGAATGGATAGTGACTCTTCCCTGCTCTCCTCCCCGATGCACACACCGCGTCACTTCACGACGAGGAGGCGTCGCACCTGCGAGCGCTCCGTCCCGGTCATGAAGTAGAAATATGTCCCCGAACTGACCGGGCGGCCGAGCGTATCCCGGGCATCCCACCGGATTTCATGCCGTCCCGGAAGAAGCGCTCCCATCCGCCCGACGTACACCAGGCGCCCGAGAAGATCGACAACGTGAAGGTCCACGTCTCTTCGCTCCGCCAGCTCGAACCCGATCCGGGTCCCCCCGTTGAACGGGTTCGGATAATTCTGTTCGATCCTGAACTGTGAGGGGATCATCCCGCCATGACCCCCGGCGGAGGAGACCCCCGACGTCCCTCCGAAATAGCCGGCAACAAAAACCAGGGGGGCGTTCCAGTTGATGGCGATTTCATTCGACGCATAGCTCGGCGTCGAATCCGCGTAGCAGAGCGCCGGCGACGTTCCCGCCGCGATCAGAGCATTCAG
>Ga0315283_10007079_pt1 | contig 10064 bp, 11 predicted proteins | sample YL17G09_0_MG_FD_204541 | JGI IMG/M metagenome (GOLD analysis project Ga0315283, IMG submission 204541) | Sediment microbial communities from Yellowstone Lake, YNP, Wyoming, USA - YL17G09_0 | ecosystem: Environmental > Aquatic > Freshwater > Lake > Sediment | place: USA: Wyoming | collected...
ACCAGACAGACCAGATCGTTTACGACGGGCTGATCACTGCCTCACCCTCCGGCTTTCCAGCCTCGATGAGCACGCGACGCCCCTCAATTCGCAGGCGTCCCTCGGCAAAGAGCTGGACCGCTCGCGGATAGACCTTGTGTTCCTGCTCAAGAATGCGAGCGGCCAGCGTCTCGGGCCTGTCCGCATCGAGAATCGGAACCGCGGCTTGAAGAATGATCGGCCCTTCATCGACCCCTTCCGTTACAAAGTGGACCGTACATCCGGCAAGTTTGCAGCCCCACTCGATCGCCTTCTTCTGCACGTCCAACCCTGGAAACGAGGGCAACAGGGACGGATGGATGTTCATCATGCGATTCGCAAAGGCCTCCACGAGGACCGTGGTCACGATCTTCATGTACCCGGCCAGTAGCACCAACTCCACATCGTGCCGCCGAAGCACATCGAGTAGCTCGCGATCGTAGGCCTCACGACTATCGGGTCTGCCTGCATAGGGTTTTGGGTCAACAAAGAGGGCGGACAGTCCGTGTTGGCGGGCTCGTTCTAATGCCGGGGCCTCTTGCTTGTTGCTGATGACGGCGACAATCTTCGCCTGGACCGTTCCCGCTTCGATCGCGTCGATGACCGCCTGAAGATTCGATCCGCGTCCGGATGCCAATACGGCGACTCGAAGCGCATCCGTCCGCTTAGTCGACATACTCCACCAATGGGACGTCGCCGGTCGATGATACGATGGTCCCTATCTGGTAAGCCTGATCGCCCAACGCCGTTGCGCGTGCGACGACAGACTGGACGGCCGCCGCCGGCACCACGAGAATCAACCCAATCCCCATGTTGAAGACGCGGTACATTTCCTCACGCTCAACCTGTCCAAGCCGAGCGATCGCCTGGAAAATAGGCGGCACAGACCAGGCACTCCGCCGCACCTGTGCCCGCACGCCAGAAGGAAACACCCGCGGAAGATTCTCGGTGATGCCACCGCCGGTGATATGGGCAATGCCCTTGATCGGGCATTCCTGAATCAATGTGAGGACCTGTTTGGCATAGATTCTGGTCGGAGTCAGCAGGACATCCCCGAGAGGCTGATCGAATTCAGGCAGGCGACTGGTCACGCTAAGTTTGGCCTGATCTAACAATACCCGACGTGCCAGCGAATAGCCGTTGCTATGAAGACCGGTCGAGGCCAATCCAATCAGGACATCGCCGGGCACGATGTTGCGGCCATCGATGATCTTGGGTCGATCGACCACTCCGACGGCGAACCCTGCCAGGTCATACTCGCCCTCTGCATAGAAGGACGGCATCTCGGCGGTTTCCCCACCGATCAAGGCGCAGCCAGCCTGGCGACAGCCCTCGGCGATCCCCTTAAGCACGGACTCAGCCTTGGGGACAGCCAGCTTTCCTGTCGCGAAATAATCCAAGAAGAACAGCGGCTCCGCCCCGCTGACCACGATGTCGTTCACGCACATAGCCACCAGATCGATCCCGACGGTATCGTGACGATCCGTGAGAAAGGCGATTTTCAGTTTCGTCCCGACTCCATCAGTGCCGGACACAAGGACTGGTTCGGTATAGCGATGGGCCTGCAGCCGAAACAATCCGCCGAATCCGCCAATGTCCGTCAGGACTTCCGGACGAAACGTGGACCGCACCAATGGTGAAATACGGTCGACGAACTCGTCGCCCGCATCGATATCGACTCCGGCATCTCGATAGGTTGTCATAGGAGGGCGCATCTTAGCGGAGGGCTGTTGCAGAGGTCAACGCACAAGCACCAGGACTATTCGGGAGATGACATTCGCCGATGCGAAACAGATCTTGAATGGAAGCCCGACCGTAGCCACCGACTACTTCAAAGGCACAATCACCGACACATTGGTCGGCCATTTCAACGCGATTCTATTTGCCAAGAGTGACCTGATCGACATCGATCGTTACGTGGTGGGGGAACGCCTCGATGGCCTCTTCGTCATGCCGGCCAAGGAGGAACGGAAAATCCAGACGAACCCTGCAGCCAGAGTCACCGATCTCTTGAAGGAAGTCTTCGCAAAAACCGGTTCCTCGTAACTCCCCTTCACGGCTCCCTCACTGTTCCTGGCAGGCTGCGGAAAAAATATTACGACACGTCGGGAATTCAAAGGTTGGCACGCCTGGGACCAGTCCGGTCTGTCTCGTCTGTTTGGTCTGTCTCGTTCATTTAGTTGTTTGGTTTCTCTGGGTCAAGCAGCAAAACAAACCAGATAGACCAGACCAACCAGATAGACCAGCAGCACTCTTGAGCATCCTGCTAGATTTCGGGACGCATTTCCACCTCAAGCAGCTTGATTTTCCGGTGGAGATGACTCCGTTCGATTTTTAAATCTTCAGCCGTGCGAGAAATGTTCCAATGATGCTCACGCAACTTTCGCGCGATATATTCTCTTTCAAACGCATTGCGGGCGTCCCTGAGCGAGTCATACGACTGCGTGAAGAGTGGATTGACCGCGGGAATTGCAGACTGTGACGCCGGCCCAACCGGACGCGCTTGCAACGAGAGGCCCGCTTGCACCGCCTCGATGACGGGTCCTGGCGCCATGATCATCAGTCGTTCGATCAGGTTTCGCAGTTCACGAATATTCCCCGGCCAGTCATATTGTTGAAACACCGCCATCGCATCCGGTGCGATCTCTTTGCTCCGCAGCCCCTGCTCTTCCGCATGGACCTTCATGAAGTGGCGAATGAGCAGCGGGATGTCTTCCCGACGCTCCCTGAGCGGCGGCACGATGATCGGCACTACGTTGAGCCGGTAGAAGAGGTCGTCGCGGAACGTGCCTTTCTCGATCTCCTTGAGCAAATCCTTATTGGACGCGGCTAAGACCCGAACATCGACTTTCAGTAACTTGGTCCCACCCACACGAGTGAATTGCTGTTCTTGGAGTGCCCGGAGCACTTTCGCCTGGGTGCTCAGGCTCATGTCGGCGATTTCGTCCAGAAACAGCGTGCCCCCGTCCGCCTGCTCGAACTGCCCGCGTTTCATCGAGGTCGCACCGGTGAAGGAGCCCTTTTCGTGTCCGAACAGTTCACTCTCGATCAAGGTCTCCGGGATGGCCGCACAGTTCACCGCGACAAATGGCCGACCGGCCCGTGCGCTCTGCAGATGGATGGCCCTGGCCACAAGTTCCTTCCCCGTCCCGTTCTCCCCCCCGATCAGCACGCGGCTATTGGTCGGTCCGGCCGTCTCGATCAACTGCCGCAACTGTTGCATCGCAGGCGACTGTCCCACCAACTCGAACTTCCGCTGGACTGTGGTCCGGAGCGTCCGATTCTCTTGTTCTAAACGGTATTGGTCCAAGGCATGTTTGACTCGCAGCGTGACGTTCTCGAGCGACAAGGGCTTTTCAATATAGTCATACGCCCCCAGCTTGATCGCCTTGACCGCCGTTTCTATCGACCCGTGCCCGGACATCATCATCACTTGTGCCGTCGGCACCAGCTCCCGAACCCGGCGCAAGGTTTCCATGCCATCCATTTCAGGCATCCAGATATCGAGGAGCATGAGATCGGGCGGATCCATGGTGTAGACGCGCAACGCCTCCACACCGTTTTTCGCCACCGCCACCTCATAACCTTCATCCCGCAAAATGCTGCTCAAGGATGTGAGAATCGGCTCTTCGTCATCCACAATCAAAATCGATGCAGACATGAATCCCCCGTGATGAGTGATCGGTGATGAGTGATCGGTGAGGCGGTGAGAATCTTGCCGCTCATCACCCGTCACTCGTCACTTCTTCAGCTAGACCGGCAATTCGAACGTGAACACGGCCCCTTTGGGCTGATTCTGGCTCGCATGAATCTGTCCGTCGTGATCGGTAATGATGCGCCGCACGATCGCCAATCCCAGTCCCGTTCCCGTCTTCTTCCGCGTAAAGTATGGCACAAACAGCTTTTCCTGGTCTTCCGGCGCAATGCCCACGCCTTCATCTGCCACGCTCACGACGGCCCGCCGACGCTTCGTATCATACTTGGTCGACAGCCACACCCTTCCTTTTTGTTGCATCGCCTGAATCGCGTTGTCCAGCAGATTGACCATCACCCGCTTCAGTTGCTCTCGGTCGAAATTGAGCGACGGGAGGTCTTCGTCCAACGCCACGATCAACTCCACATCCTTATGTGCCCCTCGATAGAGTGTCGTGACTTCATTGATCACATCGTGGAGCGACTGATGAGCCATCTGCGGAGTCGGCAGCCGGGCAAACTTCGAAAATTCGTCGACCATATGCTTGAGACTTGTCACTTCGTTGACGATCACGTTCGTGGACTCGTCGAAGATCGCATCGAAATCCGGCGACTTCTCAAAATACTTCTTCCGCAAACGCTGCGCGGACAATTGGATAGGCGTCAACGGGTTCTTAATCTCATGAGCCACCCGTCGCGCCACCTCCTGCCAGGCCGCTACCTTTTGCGCCTTGATCAACTCCGTGAGATCTTCGAACACCAGCACGATACCGAGGTCCTTATTCGCTTCGTCCTTCATACGCGAACCGTGAAGCCCGATGGTCAAGAATCTGCCTCCAATCTCCATCGGCCCCTCGAGAGCCAGCGTATCGCGCTGATCGGCCAGCATCCGGTCATAGACCGTCTGGAACAGATCGAGTCTAAATTCTTTGAACACCTCATTGGCCGGTCTGCCACGGAATCGATCCGCCGCAAGCCCGAGGATCCGTTCACCGGACGGATTGAAGTTCGTGATCAGCCCATTCTTGTCGACCGAGAGCAAACCGGCGGCGATCGTCTCGACCACCGTCTCGATGTATGCACGGCGGCGATCGAGTTCAAGATTGCTGTGGCGCAACGAGATATTGGCCTCTTCAATCTTGGACTTACTCCCCTGTAGATCTGCCGTCATTCGGTTGAACGAATCGATCAAGGTGCCGATTTCATCGGTCGCCTTGGCCTCGATCCGGACGGAGAGATCCCCTTGGGCAATGGCCTCCGTCGCTTCAGCCAACCGTTGAATCGGCACTGTGATGCTCCGCGCGACATAAAACCCAAACCAGGTCGCCCCGAACAGAATGAGCACCGTGATGACGGCGACGAAAAGATAAGCCCCGGCCTTGATCGGATTTTTCATGGCCTTGGTCTGCCTATATTCGTCGTACTGATGGCCGATTCCTTCCATTTTTGCCAGCAACGATTCGGGGACGAAGGCCTCCACCACCACCACGCCACCGATCTCGCCGCCACGCCCGCTGGCTGCGATGGGGGCCGCAGCCCGCACCAAGCGCCCGGTTTGGGCCTCCTGCACCGCATTCACTTCCTGCTTTCCGTTGATCACTTGGAGCACCAGCTGGCCGATCGGCAGATCGAGAGCCGATGAGGGCACGTCGAGATCCAGCGCCTTGGTGAGCGTTTCCATTTTGGCCGAGAAGACTTCAATCCCTGCCACGCCGAATTCCGCCCGCTTGCGAGCCATCGCAGCCACCAGCAGATCGCGTTGCTCGGCCAGCAGCATATCCTCCCGATAGATTTCATGGCTAATGGCTCGGGCACTGTTCACGGCCAGGGTAATGTGGCCGGCATGCTGCATCCGCGCCACGTCATACGAGTCCCGCATGACCTGCTCAATTTGGTCGCTGAACCAGACATCCACGGCCTTATTCACCAGCCCACTCGCGACTAAGGCAAGGAGCACCGTCGGAACGAGCGAAAAACCGATGAAGGCCGCCACCAATTTCGTTCGAAATCCCGACCCAAATAGCCGATGCCGCCGCTCGAAGTAGGCCTTGATGAGGTTGCGGGAGAGCAGCAGCAGCAGGACCACAAACCCGATCAGATCGAGGTTGAGCAGGAGGAGCACGAACGCGTAGCTGGTCGTCGGCAGAAAGGAATCCGTTTCCTCGCCACCGGGAATCACGACCTGGGAATAGTAGAAGGTCAGCGCCAGACAGGGGAGCAGCAGAATGAGGACGATCCAGACCGGACGCAAATGCATCTTCTGGCGTTCCGGCTCCGGACTAGGCCTGGATGGCCGTGAAGACCGGCCGGTCCCAGCAAAAGGCAGCGCAACTTCGGTCGCGGAACCGCTGTTCGACCTCGCCGAGGAAAGAGGACCTGTTTCTTTCTTGATGTCACTCACATCCGGTATCCTCGATTGTCGGCGCCTCGACGCATAGAAGACTGCATACTCACGATCATTGAATCAGGGGAGTGTGTCACCACGTCGCGTGAGCCAGGGCGGCTGACTGACACGTCTGGGGTCGACAGGCGCAGGGGGTACTATTATTTGGCAGCCAAACTCACGTACTTCATCCGAAGGGCGTAGAGCATATCCCGCAGCACCGCTTGTTCTTCCGTTGTGAGATTGCCTGTGGTCTTGTCTTCCAAGACCGAGAGCAAGTCGATAATGTCTTTTGCTTGCGGTAGGTTCGCCGGCATCGGAGGCTGCTGGGGATCCAGTTGTTCCCCCATCAACATCAGCGAGGAACTGCCCAAAGAAATGACGAAGGATGAAAAGGTGACGGGAATTCCCGAATCCTGGTGCGGATCAGAGGGTGCAACGTGCTGGTGGGGCTGTGTCCCCGACGCGGCGTCCACAATGGCGGATGGACGGTCGGGCCCACTCCCGCCCCGTCGATCTCGAACGACAAATCCTTCTTCTTGTTCTGCGGCCACAGGCCTTTCCCCCGGCTCCAGATGCAGCGACGGTACCCTACCATAGGCCCTAAAGCGGCGCAAGCCGCACTAACAGGATGCTGAAAAAGTCCGCCAGCAGAAGAAGACCGTTATTTGGTTTATTTGGTTTGTCTCGTTTGTTTGGTTAAACCAGACAGACCAGATGAACCCGATAAACAAAACAAACCAGTTTGAGCATCCTGTGTGCGGTTCTCCTGTTGTGCTATACGTGCGGGCAATTGAAATTCCACCGTGCCACAATAGTTTTCCCACAGCCCGCTAGCCGATTGAAGCCTGTCGAGAACCGGGTATAATAGGCGCCCAACGCTGAGTTACAAGAAGGACAACGATGTCGGAACGATTTCATACACTCGTCGATTTGATGGCCGCGTTGCGCGCACCGAACGGATGCCCCTGGGACCGCAAGCAAACGCATGAGTCGCTGAAACCCTATCTTCTCGAAGAAACCTACGAAGTATTAGAAATTCTCGACCGGCAGGATCGCACCAAACTCCCGGAGGAACTGGGCGATGTGCTGCTGCAAGTGCTCTTTCACAGTCAGATTGCTGCAGAGGCCGGCAGCTTTACCATTGAAAACGTGCTTGAGCAACTGGCCGACAAACTGATTAGACGGCACCCCCACGTGTTTGGGAATGGGCCTGCAGACATGACCCCGACGAATGCCGACCAGGTGGTTGCTCGATGGGAAGATATCAAACGCACGGAACGGCAAGCGTCCGGCCGGCCGGACTCGGTGCTCGACGGCGTGCCGCAGACACTACCGGCCCTTCTGAGGGCCTATCAAATTCAAGCGCGCGCCTCACGCGTCGGCTTCGATTGGACCCACGACGCGAAAGGCTTTGATCAGGTCCTCGGCAAGATTGAGGAAGAAATCCAGGAGCTCCGCGTCGCGATCCGAGCCCCCGCGTCAGACCAGACAGAGCCCGACGTCGCGGCCTCGACCGCCCGACAAGCGCAGATCGTCGCGGAGTTCGGCGACGTGGTATTTTCACTCGTGAATCTCGCCCGCTTCATCAAAGTGAACCCTGAAGACGCCCTGCGCCAAGCCGCCAACCGATTCGTCGAACGATTTCAATTCATCGAAGCCCAGGCGGCCGCGTCGGGCCGTACGGTTGGAGAGCTCTCGTTTGCAGAAATGGATCGACTGTGGGACGAAGCCAAGAAACAGAATCCTGCCACCGCCACTGTGGAACGACGTCATGAGCGATGAGTCACAACCCTACAAAGAAGGCAAGCGTGCCGGAGTCCATCCCCTGATCGTCATCGCAGCCATTTTGTTAGGACTCTGGCTTTTTGTGTTCCTCATCGTGCCCGGCTCGAAGAACAAACAAGCTATCGGAACGGAAGGGCCGACCGGACCGGTCATTGAAGATCCCGAAGCGGCGCCTGTACTCTTCAAAGTCCAAGCAACCATCTTGGACATGAACGCGATCAGTCTCACCGTCCCTCCGGAGGCGACCGAGAGCCAAGTCGCCGGACTCTTGAAGCGGTTTAAAAAGGACCGGCTCGCCGGCACCTTGACCGAACTCCTGCCTGCCACAACGCCCGGCCACAAACTGGGGGACCACGCCGTCGCCGACATCTACATTGTGTCCGATGCCCAGTATGCGCAGCCCGACGTGATCCGCACCCTGACCCGCGGCGCGCATGCCCCGGGCAACCTGTATCCTCAGGCCGTTCCCTTTGAAATTGCGATGGAAGCAATCCGCGGGCACTATCGAATCGATCTCAACGACACCGGCAATCCCGACAGTGCCTCCCTCGGCTTTGCCGACGAGTCGGGAGTGCACTCACGTCAGTATCGAAAAATCTTCTAGCAGGCTGCTGAAAAAGATGGCGGGGTGGCCTGGTTGGTCCCCCGTGCTCACGGAACCCCCACGATGAAACAGTGGTCGTTCGACGTGCGCAGTTGGGGACCAAGCCAGGCCACCCCTTGAAAGAAGGTACCGAGCGAGCGTGGAGGAATCATTGACAGCAAGAAAGGTGCTCGCGCAACGGGCGGCCTCAGAAGACCCTCGTTGGACGCGCGCAGTTGGGAACATCCCAGCCACCCCTTATGAAGTGATAGTTCGCTGCGGCCTTGCTGACGGCCTTTTTGAGCATTCTGCCGCCGCAACAGCCCAGCTACAGTCCAACCAACGTTTTGATTTCTGCCCGCAACGTTTCTTGTTGCTCATCCGCCCAGGCATCGAGTCGTGCGAACAAATGAGCTAGTGGCCCCGTGAAGGGAGCCACGACGGTATCGCGACGCTCTGACAACATGCCGTCGGCCTCGGCGAGACACGTTTGGGGCGACTGGTGTGAAGGGAGCCAAGGGCGAGGAGGGGAGGGATGCGGCGAGAGACGGAGCTTAGAGAAACCGTAGTGTGTTGCCCATCTCCTCAACAGTGGTTGTCTCGTGGAGCGTTATCAGGCGAGTGAGCAGTGTGCCGATGGTGCGCACCGGCGTCACCACAATCCCTGCATGGGAGCGCCCCTGGGCCAGGTAGGTGTGATGCAGCGCCACGAAGTCACGAATGTTGTGCGTGACGACGACGCGTCCGTTGGCCGCACTGGATTGGAGCAGCGCGGCATCAGACCAACCTTGTTGCTGGAAATCGTAGACGTTGTGGGCATCAATGCCCCCTGTCCGCAATTGCGGCGCCAAGGCGGCATCGATGTTTTCATCGAGGAAGAAGATTAGTGGGATGGCTGCGTCTTTCCCTGTTCGTAGGCTTGGTCTTCCCGCCGGATCTCCTGTTCGATCTCTGAGAGATGATCATAGGCATAGCTGAGGGCATCGTGGATCTGGGCAGGGGTCAGATGCGGATAGGCCTGCAGGATCGTTTCCACCGTATCACCGGCTTGGGTGCGTTGGTAGACGAGACGCACTGGGATGCGGGTGCCCACAATGACGGGGTCGCCTCCGCAGATCGCGAGATCTTTGTGGACATAATAATGTTCCGTCTTGACCGCGTGGGCCATAAGCCAATCCATTCTATTCGTCAACTGTGCTCACAGTACCAGCCGTCCTCAAAGTCGTCAAGCCAGACGACTGCTCTGTTGTCCCGTCCACCTGTCCAATAGGGAGGTTTGGTTTCGACTCGCCATCTGCATTCACACCCAACCTTGATTTCGCCTTCGGCCTTCAGCCTTCCTGGAAGTCACCGCCCGACTACAGTCCAACCAACGTTTTGATTTCTGCCCGCAACGTGTCTCGTTGTTCACCCGCCCAGGCATCGAGTCGTGCAAACAAATGAGCCAGGGGGCCCGTGAAGGGAGCTACGACGGTATCGCGACGTTCCGCCAACATGCCGTCAGCATCGGCGATGCGGATTTTCTCGTCCGCGATATGTCGCGACAAGAGTTTCGAAATCATGAGCTGCTGACCCGGTGTCCCAACCACATCCCCCAAT
>Ga0315283_10007081_pt1 | contig 10064 bp, 9 predicted proteins | sample YL17G09_0_MG_FD_204541 | JGI IMG/M metagenome (GOLD analysis project Ga0315283, IMG submission 204541) | Sediment microbial communities from Yellowstone Lake, YNP, Wyoming, USA - YL17G09_0 | ecosystem: Environmental > Aquatic > Freshwater > Lake > Sediment | place: USA: Wyoming | collected...
TTTTAACCAGAGCCGTTGGAGAAGCGCGAACCTACGAACTTCTCATGACCGGCGATATCCTCGGCGCCGATGAAGCCTGCCGCATCGGCCTCGTCAACCACGTCGTCCCCGCCGGGGAGCTCATGGAGAGGGTGATGGAAGTCGCGGAAAAAATCGCTTCCATGCCCGCCCTGCCCATCAAGATGCTGAAAAAGTCCGTCCCTGCGGCGACGAGAAGCGCCCTCAAAGATGTCCTGCACATGGAGGCCACCTATCAGGCCCTGTGTTACGAAGGCAACGACATCAAGGAGGGCATATCATCCATGATAGAGAAACGATCGCCCCGTTTTCAAGATGAATATTGAAGCAGAAAAAAGGAGGTCCTGCGATCCATTTCCTCTTTTGAATCATTGCTTACACCTGAACTGTCAACTTCATTCTTTCAACACCGGCACGCTAATAGTGACCATTGTACCCTCACCTAATTTGCTGGTGAGATCGATCTTTCCTCCATGACGTTTTATTATTCTTTCCGTTATGGTAAGTCCGATCCCTGTTCCCGAACCGACCGGCTTTGTAGTAAAGAAGGGGGAAAATGCCTGCCTTAATGTTTCTTCGGACATCCCCTTTCCATTGTCAATAATCTTGATGATGATTTGTTTTTCATTTTCATCATACGAGGTAATCAACTTTATTATGCCGTTATTATGAACTGCGTCCAATGCATTATTAATTGTATGCAAAAGGCATTGATTCATCTCGCTTGTATAGCACTCCAAGGGGGAGACTTTGCTGAATTCTTTGATAAATTGGATGTTTTTATCTCCTTCATCATTCTGGGTGCTTAAAATTTCCAATGCTTGCTCTATGCTTTGATTGATATCCAACAGTCCCATAGCTTCCATATCTACCCTTGAAAAGCTTTTCAGGCTGCTGACAATCTTAATTATCCTTTCGATACCCCTATTTATTGTATCAAATTTATTTTCAAGAGAATTCGTTAAGTGGTCATAGTTTATCCCGTCAAGATAACCTTTAAAATCTTGAAAAAGGGGTTCTGGAATCGGCTTATCATTCCAATACGTTACTGCTCCACTCATTTTATCGACACCTTTTTTTAAAAAGTTGATGGAGCTCTTTACAAAGCTCATCGGATTATTTATTTCATGTGCTATGCCTGCAGCTAAAGTACCAATCCCCGCAATCCTGTCGAGCTCCAAGAGTTGTATATCCTTTTGTCTAAGCTCTTCAGTTTTTTCCTTTACCTTTCTCTCCAACTCTTGATTAAATCTGGATAGCTCTGCTTTTTCCCTTATCAACTTTTCTACAAAACTTTTGTCTGTTTCTCGCAGTTTTGCATTTAAACCCTTTAATATATTTTTCGCCGTTCCGAGATTCTTGTGAAAATAGTCCCAGAAATCAGATCCATGTATCGTCCCAATCACACAAGCCGAAAGCGCCCGGATCGTTGCCATGCGAACGGTATTATCTATCAAGGCCATTTCACCCAAAAAACTGTTTTCTTCCACTGTCGTTATATTTACTTCCTCATTATTTTCATTTTTTACATATATACCGACTTTACCCTTTAATAAAAGGATAATGTAATCTCCTACATCCCCTTGATTGAATATGGTTTCGTCGGTTTTGATTTGTGAGATATGTATTCTTTGTAAGGCGTTATCCAGTTCGTCTTCATCAAGTTTATTGAATACATCACCATACTTAAACAAGTCATTATTTTTAATCTGTTCAATGACTTCAGGTGATGACAATATTGACATGATCTCTTATTCCTTGTTAAAGACCATATTGAGGATAATCTCCTGACTGTTAACATATTTGGCAGGCATCATCGAGACTCGCAATCTATGATCGATACTCAGTGGTCGGCATATCCATTTTCTTTCATATTCGACAAATCTTTTTCATCCTCCGCTTTCAAATCGATCGGCACTTTGATCGTAAAGGTAGTGCCTTGCCCTAGAGTGCTTCTGACAGACAGGGCGCCCTTGTGCTGCTCGATGATCCCCCGGATGATTGATAGGCCCAGGCCGGTGCCTACACCGACGGGCTTGGTCGTATAAAACTGATCAAATACTTTATCGATCATGCTATCCGGAATACCGCAACCCGTATCACTGATTTCAATCACAACCATTCCGCCTTCCCTGCCGGTCCTGATCCCGATAACGCCCGGACCCTCTATGGCCTGGATCGCATTGACCAAAAGGTTCATAAAAACCTGGCTCAGCTTTGCAATATTGCATTTGACCGGAGGGATCACGCCATACTGTTTATCGATCTCAATCCGGCCCTTGTACTCGTGATACAGCATCGTCAGGGTGGAATCAATGGCTTCATGGATGTCTGCCTCCACAAACCCTGCAGTGTTCAACCGTGAAAATGATTTCACATCCTGAATGATCTTTTTCGTCCGGTCCGCACCGGCCATGGACTGCTCGATCATTTCTGTTATACGGTTGCGGATGTACTCAAAGTTCACCTCTTCTTTTCGGGCTTCAAACGCTTTCCTGACCTCATCCGAAACCGCCACCTGCTCATAGCCATCGATCAGTCCGGTGAGCCTCTTGCAGAATTTGAGGAGATTACCAAGATTGGCGCTAATAAAGGCGAGGGGATTGTTGATTTCGTGCATAATGCCCGCAACCAACTCACCCAGGGAGGCCATTTTCGCAAGCTGGACCAGCTGCTTTTCAAGTTCCTGCTGCTGTGCTGCGCACTGCTGCAGTCGGACAGACAACGCAGCAAGCACAATCATTTCAATCCCTTCTGTGCCATGCGGGATCGGGGCCGACCCTTTGCAGAGCGCTTCAGCGGCAGCTATCAGTTGAGCGCGGCCGGTAAGAAGCAGTCTGGAAGAATCAGAAGGCGGGCTTTCAGCACCGCCAACCAGGTCGACAACGGCAATGCCCGGCAAACGACTTTCAGACAAAACAAGGTCAACACGGCGATTTTTGAGGATCTCGAGTGCCTCCTCAACGCCTGCTGCACGGCAAACCTCTCCCGCCCGGCACAGCCTTTCGCACAATGCATCGGCAACATCCTTCTCGGTCTCGACAACCAGGATGGTCTTTTGCTGTTGATTCATTGGAACCTGCTCAGTAAGTGATCGGTGCTCGGTTGTCAGGTGTTATTTTTTTATCTATGAGCTCTTTCAGTCCGCCTTGATAAAAACAATGGCATTGATCCCGATACTATCTCCCATCATTTCAAATGTCAGACTTAACTTCATTTCGACAAGGGAGCCGTCGTTGGTCTTTACATACACGGTATCGAAAAGCTGTTCCCGGGCAACATACTTTTCCTTGAAAAATGTTTTGATCGGATTGGTCAACAAGAAGACTTCTTCGGCGTTCTTTCCCTGCAACTGGGCAATATCCCCGTATTTTAAAAATTCAAGCCCGGCCTTGTTTATATACTCAATCTTGTTATCATTCGAGACCAGGCACACGCCGCACAAGTAGGTATTAAAGAAATTTTCAAAGATCATAAAGTTATGCTTGGCTCTTTTCACCGAATCCTTCAGGGAGCGTGTATCATCAATCAGCTTCGCAAAGGACATATCATTCTCATAACTCCGAATGAGGTTTTCAACCGTTTTGACGAGCTCCTCATCGTTCCACGGCTTGGCGAAATATTTATCCACTGCCCCTTTGTTGATTGCGTCAATGGCGGCATTGATGTCGGCGTACCCGGTCAAAAGAATCTTTTTGCATTTCGGCTTAATCTCATTTATCTTTCCGAGAAGTTCGGTCCCCTCCATCTTCGGCATTCGCTGGTCGGAAATAACAAGCGCTATGTCCTCTTCGTTAAAAATCTTTAGCGCATCTTCACCGCTGGTGGCGGTTTTCACGTTATACGTGTCCATAAAGGTATCATATAGAGCGTTGACAATATCCGTTTCATCATCGACACACAAAATAGTTCGTTTTGCTGTATTCATAACTGGCGCCTCCTTGTTATTTTTCTGTACTTGTGTTTTCGATGTGCAAGCATTTGTTTATTTTTTTTGATAAGAAATTCCTTTTTCGGATAGGGAGTATAGGAGAAGCGCCCTTGTATGTCAATGATGAATTTAGCCACCAGATGTAGGGTGTGGCACCGATGGAGGGACTGAGGATCCTGGTTCAGCGGGGCTTCCGGGACGCGAAAATCCTCGATGGCGGTCTCGCTGCCCGGCCTTACTGATCATATGCCGAGAAAGGCCTCCTTGACCTTTTCGTTTTCGAGCAGCTCGGCCCCCGTCCCCTCCAGGACGATCCGGCCATTCTCGAGGACATAGGCCCGGTTGCAGAGTCCCAGAGTCTGCCTTACGTTCTGTTCCACCAGCAGGACCGTGACCCCCTCGGCGTTGATCCGCTTCACGAGGTTGAAGACATCCTGGACCAATAGCGGGGCAAGTCCCAGGGAGGGTTCATCGAACATCATGAGCCGGGGCAGGGACATGAGCCCCCGGCCCACGGCCAGCATCTGCTGCTCGCCGCCGGAAAGAGTTCCCGCCATTTGTTTCCTTCTCTCCTTGAGCCTCGGGAACAAGTTATAGACGTACTCCATGGTTTCGGCGCGCTTCCGTTTGGCCTTGACGTTAAGCGACCCCATGATCAGGTTTTCTTCTACGGTCATCTCGGGGAAAAGGCGCCTGCCTTCCGGGACGTGGACGATGCCGTGCTCGATGATCCGGTTGGGGGGCAGGCGGTCGATGCGGATTCCTTCGAACTCGATGGAGCCTTTCCGGGGCGTGATCAGCGACGATATGGTCTTGATGGTGGTGGATTTCCCGGCGCCGTTGGATCCCACCAGAACGACGATTTCCTTTTCCTTCACCTCGAAAGACACGTCCCAGAGGACCTGAAGGTCCCCATAGAATACATCGATCCCGTTAACTGTGAGCATAACTTTCCCCCAAATAGGCCTTGACAACCGCCGGATTGTTGGCCACCTCGGCCGGCGTTCCCTCGCCGATGGTCTGGCCGAAATTGATTGCATGGATGCGATCAGAAATGGTCATGATGACTTTCATGATATGTTCCACGATAAGGATGGTGATCCCGCTGTCCCGCATCTTCTTGATCAGATCGATGGCTTCGTCCAGTTCCCCCGGTGTCAGACCGGCGGCCGTCTCATCGAGCAGCATAAGGTCCGGTTTTGTCGCCAGTGCCCGGGCGATCTCCAGGCGCTTTCGCCCGCCGATGGGGAGACTCTTGGCCAGTTTATCCTTCTGATCGATGAGGTTACAGAATTCCAGGACCTTGATGGCCGCTTTCCTTGCCTCGCCGATGGTATGGGTTCGACTGAAGGCCGAGGCCGTCACGTTGTCGAGCACCGACAGCCGGGCAAGCGGTTTCACGACCTGAAAGGTCCGGCCGATGCCCAGATGGCAGATCCGGTGCGTTTTCATTCCCTTGATGCTCTTTCCCTTGAAGACGATGTCACCCGAGCTGATCGTATAATAATGGTTGATGCAATTGAAAATGGTTGTCTTGCCCGAACCGTTCGGTCCGATGAGTCCCATGATTTCACCGTCCTGGACCTGAAAGGACACGTCATTGACGGCCTTCAGTCCTCCGAAGTGCTTGCTGATATTTTTGACTTCCAGAATGGCCATGTACCCGTTCCCCCTTTCCCTTAACCCGCGGCCTTGACCCGAAAGACTTTACGCTTGATCTTCGACCAGTCGCCCACGATGCCGTTGGGCAGAAAGAGGATCACGAAGATCACCAGCAGGCCGAAGACCAGGGCATGGGCCTGGCTGGTCCACTGAGGCGCCAGCCCGAAAAAGGCGCTGCGGAAGGTCTCCTGGAGACCCACCATGATGAAGGCCCCCACGGCCGGTCCCATGATCGTGGCCACACCGCCCACGATGCCCACCAGGATCGCCATGATGGAGATGTAGTGGAGCGAAAAGACGACATGAGGGTCGATGAAGGCCATGTAATTCATGTAGAAGGCTCCCGCCATGCCCGTGAAGAAGGCGCTGATCAAAAGCGACAGGTTCTTGTAAAGGGTCGTGTTGATTCCCAGGGATTCCGCGGCGTCCTGGTCCTCCCGGATAGAGAGGAAGTAGTATCCCCATTTGGATTTCATGACCAGATGGATGACGAGGATACAGAAAAAGGCCAGACAAAGGACGATGTAATAGTAGGGAAGCTTGCTGGTAAAGCTCTGGATGATGAGAATGCCCACCATCCCCTGGGTGAAGCTTTCCCAGTTGGTGGCGATAAGCCGGAAGATCTCTCCGCCCGCCAGGGTGGCCAGGGCGAAATAGGGACCCCGGAGGCGGAAACAGACCCACCCGACGAAGAGCCCGATCAGCATGGAAATAAAACCTCCGAAGAGCATTCCCCACCAGGCCGATATCTCGAAATGAATGACCAGAATACCCGCGGTGTAGGCGCCGATTCCGAAGAACATGGCGTGACCGAAAGATACCTGGCCTGTATATCCCGCCAGGATGTTCCAGGAGGAGCCGATGATGACCCACATCAGGGCCAGGATGACGAGGTGCTGGTAGTAGCCGGAGCTGACGAGCAGCGGAAAGGCAATCAGGACGATGCCGAATAATGTCCACGATAGTATTTTTTTCATGGTTCCCTCTATACCTTTGTTAAGCTTTTCAAGCCCTTGGGTAAAAACACGAGGACGAGGACGAAGATGACGAAGCCGACCATCTCTTTGTAACCCATGCCGATATAGGTGGCGCCTAAAGATTCGGCGATCCCGAGGACGAGACCGCCCAGAATGGCTCCCACGGTGCTTCCCAGGCCTCCCAGGATCGTGATGACGAAGGCCTTGAGGGTGAAAGGCCCTCCGATGTCCGGGAAGAGATAGAATATCGGTATCAAAAGGCTTCCTGCTGATGCAACCAGGGCCGATCCCAGGCCGAAGGTGATGACGGTGATGCGCCCGCTGTTGACCCCCATCAGGGTGGCGGCATCCTTATCCTGGGCTGTGGCCCTGATGGAGCGGCCCACATCCGTCTTCAGAAGGAAAAAGAAGAGCGCCACGGTGAAGGCGACGGCAATGCCGAAGGCGATGCACATGGGCATATTGAAGGATATGTTCCCGAGGAAAAAAACGTCGGAACTGTAAGACGTCTGAACGGTCTTATAGTCCGAGGAAAAGATGAAGCGGGCGATTTCCGCCAGGACCATGCCGATACCGACGGTCATCAGCACCTGGTTTTCCGGCAGGATCGATTCGATCTTCATCAGGGGATTCAGGAAAAATTTCTGCAGGAATATGCCCAGAAGAAACAGGGCGGGCATGGTGATGAGCAGGGACACGTAGGGGTCCATCTGCAGGGTCTCGAACAGGACAAAGGTGATGTACATGGCGACCATCATCAACTGGCCGTGGGCCAGGTTGATGATGCCCATGACGCCCATGATCAGCGTCATACCGATGCCGATGAGGCTGTAAATCCCGCCGATGAGAATTCCCGCGACGATAGTCTGAAGAAAAACATCCATGGGATGATCCTTTCAAAGAAGGTTACGCTACCCTCACCCGGGACCGCGATACCCCTCGGAGCATGTAAAGGGCAGGGGCACATTCCTTTGCCTGGAGAGTGAGCGCCCTCAGGCATTATCCGCTGCCGCTCGGGCAGGGACCGAGTTAATTCATCCCTCTCCCCGGCGGGAGAGGGATGGGATTTTTCATCTATCTCAAGCGGAGAAAAAATTGAGGGGAAACTATTATTTTTTATATTTCCAGGTCTTCAACCAGTCGACCGGGTAGATCAGCTTCTTGGTGGCCAGCTCGGCAGGCCACACCAGCTCCAGCTTCCCGTTGATCCACTGGACGACATAGGTGGGCAGCTTGTTCTGGTTTTTCATCTTGCCGTAGGAGATGAATTTTACCGGTCCGAAGACGGTCATCATGTTAGTTGCGGCCAGGGCGTCCTTGATGTCGTCGCTGCTGTAGGACTTGGCCCGCTTGAGGGCATCGACGATGACGTAGGCCGCGGCATAGGCCTCGGCGCCGTGATATTCGGTATCGGATTTATACTTGGCAACGTATTTCTTGAAGTACTGCATGGCGCCCGGGTATTTCAGGACCTGGTGCCAGAGCGTGGCGGAGATCACTTTGTCGGAGGCGTCGCCGGCGTTCTTGGCAAATTCCGGCAGGGTGAATCCGGCAGCGCCGCCGATGAACATCTTGGGCGTCAGTTTCAGTTCCTTGGCCTGCTTCATGAGCAGCGAGGCGTCCATAATGTAGGAAATCATGTAGACGACATCCGGATTGAGCTGTTTGACCTTGATCAGGATCGGTTTGAAGTCGATGCCGCCGGACTCGTAACCTTCTTTGATGACGACCTCATAGCCGAGGTTCTTGCAGGTGGCCTCGAAGGATTTGGCGCCGGAGGTACCGAAAAGCGTGTTTTCGTAAAGAATGGCAATGGTTTTGGGTTTGACGACATCGGTGAGCAGCGATTCGATGGCGCCTGAATATTCACTGACGGGTGGATTCAGCCGGAAAATATAATCCCACCCCGAGGAGGTGATATTGTCCGCCGAGCCCGTGTTTACCAGGAAGGGGATCTTGTTCTGCTGGGCCACGCCGGCCACGGCATAGGTCACAGAACTGCTGTAGCCGCCGCCCAGCATCACGACCTTGTCCTTGGTGATGAGCTTTTCCACGACGGAACGCCCCACATCCGGCCGTCCCGTATCGTCCTCAATGATCAGTTCCAGCTTTTCACCCTTCTTGATGCCTCCTTTAGCGTTGATCTCATCCACGGCCATCTCGAAGGACCGCTTTTCGATCTCTCCGAATTTGGCCTCCGCCCCGGTCAGCGGCAGGACGATACCCACCTTCACTGCCCCCGCAGGAGACGCACCGGCCAATAAAAACCCCCCTAAAACGCACAAGACACAAAAAAACACGACAACGGATCTCTTCATGACTTTAAACCCTCCTTATGTAAGTGTGTTATGTCTGCCGCCCCGACGTTCCCTCGCCTGCCGTCCAATTTCGGTTAGATGGGACTCAGACAGGATTCTGAACCCTTTTTAGTTTTTATAGCGAATATGAGCGTTTTTTTAAAAGAGCGGTAACGGCTATGCATTGCGATAGAGATCGTTTTTATTGATGTAATGCCTGACCGTATTCGGGACCAGATAATTGATGGATTTTGTATCTCTCACCCGCTGCCGGATGTTGCTCGACGATATATCCAGGAACGTGACCTCGCGAAAATAGATGACAAAACCGGTCGGTCCCCGAAAGCCGTTTATATCATTCTCATAAGTAAATTGGGAAGCGAGTTCGGGAGTGAGGATCGCGGCCAGCCCCTTGTTTTCGTACCCGGGTCGCGTCATGACGACGAAGTTGCACAGGACAAGAAGTTTCTCCCAGTCTCTCCAGGTGCGGATGGCGTGGAAGGCATCCTGGCCGAGAATGAAGTAGAGTTCCAGGTTCTTCATGTATTTTTCCAGGATGTGCTCGACGGTTTCCACGGAGTAGGATTTGCCTGACCTCTGGTCTTCCACGTCCGAGAAGGAGAAGGCGGGGTTTCCCTCGATGGCCAGTCTGATCATTTGCTCGCGATGGTGGAAGAGGGTGATTTCCCCGTCAAGTTTGTGCGGCGGCCTTGAGGCGGGCATAAAGAAAATACGGTTTAGGTTGAAAATTTCCAGGATCTCTTCCGCACATCTCAGGTGGCCGAGATGTATGGGATCAAAGGTGCCTCCAAACAATCCCCATTTCATGTTCTCACCTGTCCATTTCCATAGATGATGAATTTAGTCGTGGTCAGCTCCTCCAGACCCATGGGGCCGAAGGCGTGCAACTTCGTGGTGCTGATGCCGATCTCCGCCCCGAGGCCCAGCTCGAATCCATCGCTGAAACGGGTTGAGGCGTTGACGAGCACGGTCGATGAATTGACTTCGTTGAGGAACCGCTGAGCGTTCGTATAGTTTTCCGTGACGATGGATTCCGTATGGAGCGATCCGTATTTTTCGATGTGGGCGATGGCCTCCCCGAGGTCCTCGACTACCCGGACGGTGAGGATGAGGTCAAGGTATTCCCGATACCAGTCCTGCTCGCTGGCTTCTTCGATG
>Ga0315283_10007084_pt1 | contig 10063 bp, 7 predicted proteins | sample YL17G09_0_MG_FD_204541 | JGI IMG/M metagenome (GOLD analysis project Ga0315283, IMG submission 204541) | Sediment microbial communities from Yellowstone Lake, YNP, Wyoming, USA - YL17G09_0 | ecosystem: Environmental > Aquatic > Freshwater > Lake > Sediment | place: USA: Wyoming | collected...
GTCTTTGAATTCCGGTAACTTTGGTGATTCCCTTGGGTAGTACTTCCAAAAGTTTTGTACTGGTGAAGATAATGCCCGACTGGTCACCAAGTTCCCGTGTAAATTTCTTTTCAAGCTTAATAAGGTTTTGAGGGTGATGCTGTTCGATAACCAGGCACTTGTTCACTTCCGCAAACCGGCCTTTTATGGTTTCCCATCGACCAATCTCCACGATGCCATAAGTAACCTGGTTGTAAACCGGAAAGATATCGTCATTCATTTCTTTCATGATGATGTCATTGTCAATATAGATGACCAGGTTGCTGTTTTCCACATCACAAATATCAGCTACTCGTTTTGTAACTTCGAAGGGTAAAACCGATTTGGCAATAATTTTGCCGTGTCTGGTTTCGATTATGCTGCCATTAGAGAGCACCAGAGGCAGTTCAATTTCCAGATCATCCGCAATCTGTTGGGTTGCCGGCAGGTTTTTTCCAGTTGCAAGTGTTATTTGAATACCATAATCACGCAGCTTTAGCAAAATTTCCCGGGTAAAAGGATCCAAAATATGGCTAGGGCCCACCAGCGTCCCATCAATATCAAATACTAGTAGTTTGAAGTCGCGGAGATTTATTTGCATGGGTGTTTGGGTCGATTGAAGTGCCAAATTTTTATCCTTGCCAATGATTATTCTTGTGTTCGCTGGTCTAATAACCGATCCAGGAATTTTGCGGGTCCATTTTCATCACAGGATGCGATGGTCAGGTTCGCGCTGGCTTTTGCCAGATCAGAACCGTTCTCCATGGTAATGCCCAATCCAGCACCCTCAAGCATCTGAGCATCATTATTGCCGTCTCCAAATGTCATAACTTCTTCCATGCGGATTCCCAGCATTTCAGCTAATCTTTGAATAGCTCTGAGCTTTGATACCCCTTTAGGCATCACTTCCAGCATCCCGACCAGAGTGTGGCAATACTCCACTTTGTCGCCCAGTTCTCTTTCATATACTTTCTCAAGTTCATATACTTTTTTAGGAGAAGATCGCTCGACAACCAGGCATTTATGAGCCTCTTTTAGTCTGTCCGCGATGTTAGCCCATTCCCCGATTTCGATCAATCCAGGCGAACCGTAATCGATCAAAAGGGCCAGGTTGTAATTCATCTTCTTAATATAAATTCCGTCGTCCAGATAGATCGCAAGATCCCAGAATCCTTTTTCACAGATTCTGATCACTTCATGGGTTAGCTCAATTGATAAAACGTGTTTTTCAAGCTCGCGGCCTTCAACTGTTTGCAGCATACAACCATTGGAAAGGATGAGAGGAAGTTTGATCCCCAATATTTCCGCAAGCGGCTTCACTGCAGGCAGGTTTTTTCCTGTCGCCAGGGTGAAGGGAATGTTCGCCTCATGCAGTTTCAGTAAAACATCTTTGGTGTATGGATGAAGATTGTGGTTTGAATCCTGGAGAGTGCCATCGATATCAAAAACAATTAATTTGTAATCAGAGAGTTTAATTTGCCTGTTCATTTACCAGTTCCATAAGTTAATAACCAGGCAATTTTACCTGCTATTAAATAGGTATAAAAATTATGGTGTGTTGAGTTCTGTCAATTGCACCTGAACAGTATTACGAACTTCACCCCTTAATAATTCAACCTCAACCACATCACCAGGTTTGTAAGAAAACAAAGCATTTAAAAATTGAGTGTTTTCATCTAAAACAATACTACCTATGCGCAATATAATATCTCCGGTGCTTATCCCAACAATTGATGCTGGTGAATTATTGCCAATTCTTACCACATAAGCACCCCACTCCACTGGCAGGTTATAGCGCTGTGCAATCGACGGATTGATTTGCTGGATCTGGACTCCCATATAAGGCCTGGCAAAATACCCTTTTTGGATTATTTGCTCTGTAATTAATCTGGCAGTATTTGAAGGAATGGCAAATCCCAAACCCTCGGCGATGGCTGAACCCATCCCATCGCCGCGAACCACCAGGGTATTTATTCCAATGACTTCCCCAGCTATATTGACCAGAGGGCCGCCGGAATTGCCGCTATTAATAGCCGCGTCAGTTTGAATGAGATTTTCCATTTCATAGCCATTGCCTGTGTCAAGAGTACGGCCGGTAGCACTGATCACACCCACAGTAACGCTGTTTCTAAAATCCCCCAGTGGTGAACCGATGGCAATTACTGACTCACCAGGCTTTAGGATATCAGAATCACCAAGTATTGCGACACCGGGCATTTTTCCTTCTACTTTGAGCACTGCCAGATCAGCAAAAATATCCGTGCTTATTAATCTGGCAGGTATGGTTGTACCATCACTCAGGATTACTATGACCTGATTAGTGCCATCGACCACATGGTTATTAGTTATGATATAGCCGTCAGCAGTAATAATAAATCCGCTGCCGCTTACCTGTTGGTCATCTGACATCCCAAAAAAAGTTTGCTGTCCGGGGATCACACCCACCACTTTCACTACGGAAGGCTCCGCTTTTTCAACAACATCTGTGATTAACGTGTTGATGTCTGATGATGAAACCAAAATCTGCCCGACAGGTTGCGTTGCTTCTACCGACCGAATTTCCTGCGGAGTAGCTTCCTGGTCATTCAGGCGTGCATAGATATACGATCCGCCAATAAATGCGCCCAGAACTGCGCTTCCGAAAACCAGGAAAATAATTGCTGCAATTACTGCTGCTTTTTTCATTTCCTTTTTCCTCCCTTTATTTTAAGCATAGAATTTATATTTCCGGGTAAGAAAAATGTAAAAAAAGGACAATTAAAAACACAGAGACGTTGTAAACAGCGCCTCTGAGATTATTAAATCTATTTATCTTTATTTTATTTGAGAGCCGAGGAGTCTTGCCAAATCATCGGTTTGCGAAGAATGCACCAAAGAGATCACTTCATCTGCAGGGCGAAACACTAAATCGCCGTGGGGGATGACCATGCCTTCTTTACGAAGCAAAGCCACGATTACACACTTATCTGGCAAAACTACTTCATCCAGACGCTTGCCGACAACAGAAGCCTGTGGTGTAATTTTTTCTTCCACGATGGAGTATTGTCCCTTGCGCAGTTTTAGCAACGTCACCATGTCACCCATGGACATTTCTTCAAGAATCAGCTGTCCGATAAGTTCTGCCTGGTTCAGAGCAACATCAACACCCATATCTTGAGTGAAGATCCAGGCATTTTTAGGATTATTGACTCTGGCAATCACTCGCGGAACATTAAATTCAAAACGCGCAATACTGGTTACAACAAGGTTTATTTCATCACTGCCCGTGACCGCGGCAACGACGTTTGCATTATGAATTCCGGCTGATTCCAATACCGTCGGATCACTGCCGCTGCCGCAGACAACATTTTTCTCACCCAGTTCGCGATTTAATCGCTCCAGTTCTTCGCGCCTGATTTCTACCACAGTAACATCATGCTTTTCCTTCAATAAGAAATCGGCCAGGAAGGTGCCTACTTTGCCGCCGCCAATTATCATGACTTTCATGGTTTTTTCTCCAGTCCTCACGCCAGCAGTTCTGCCAGGCGGTCCATATGATCTTCAGTCACTGCCAGATGAACCATATCGCCGAATTCAAGCACGGTGGATGGGGTTGGCATAAAAGTGGTTCCGTTTCGGGTAACTGAAATTGCAGACACCTTTCCAGGAATATCCAGCGCGGATATGGGTTTTTTCGCCAGCAGATTGGCTACATCAATTTCAACAATACTGACACCGCCACCGCCGAGCCGCGTGAGAGTATTAAGACCAGAAAAAGTGAGCAGCTCAGACATTCTGGCAGAGGAAATTGCAACTGGAGAAATGGTTGGAATTCCAAGCCTCCGGTAAATATCCGCCTTACGCGGATCATAAATCCTTGCTGCGACCTTTGGAACCCGAAATACCTGTTTAGCGATCCGGGCTGCAACCACATTTGCCTCATCACTTTCCATCACAGCCGCCAGGGCATCAGTTTTTTCAATGCCAGCTTTAATAAGGACATCCCTATCAAATCCGATTCCGACAATTGTTCTAAACTCCAACCCTTTCCCAAGACGTTCAAAAGAGAGAGGGTCGCTGTCTATCACAACCACATCGTTTCCCCGCATCTTTAGGTCCCGGGCTAATCCTGACCCCAACCTTCCGCAGCCGATGATGATTACCTTCATATCATCCTCCTTAAGCAGGATTTATATAATGAACTGATCTGTCTATTGTGATTATGCACTTTTTTTCCTGATTCGCAACACCCATTTTCTAATTTCATCAGCAATGATTAATGATGGGATCATACTAATCAAAACCAACCAATATTTCGGATTAAAAGGTCCTGTGCCAATGAAGTTATTGAAGAATGGTAAATAAATAAATAGCAAGATGACCACAATTTCAGTCAAAATCCCGATCCATAACATTCGGTTATTGAAAAGGGATAATTTAAACACCGATGTTCTTTCAGATCGTTGGGCGAATAGGTTACCAATCTGAGTCATAACAACTGCCGCAAGCGCCATGCCAGTTGCTGAGGCATATAGGTTCCCATTACCTGGCAAGTCCAGCCACTGGCCCCAATACCCATTTGTCCAATAGAAGTAATAAAACGCAATCATTGTCATCAAGCTCTGAACACTGCCAAGTACAAAATATGCTCTTCGCAGCATGGCTGAATCAATCACATGCTGACTTAAGCTGCGTGGTGGGCGTGTCATCATACCCGGCTCTGGCGGCTCAGCCCCGAGGGCAAGCGCTGGAACAATGTCAGTGCCCAAGTCAACAGACAGAACATGCATTACATTTAATGCAATAGGAATTCGGCCTGCAGAAAAAGCAAATAATATAAATGGAATAGCTTCCGGAGCATTAGATGTAAATATATAAGTGGTAAATTTCTTAATATTCGCGTAAACTGCCCGACCTTCTTCGATGGCATTAACGATAGAGGCAAAGTTGTCATCTGTCAGGATCATGGAAGCAGCTTCTTTGGCAACATCACTGCCGGTCAATCCCATGGCAACGCCAATATTGGCTTTCTTCAAAGCTGGCGCGTCATTCACACCATCCCCTGTAACCGCAACGATATTACCCAAATCCTGCAAAGCTGACACTACGCGCAATTTATTTTCAGGGGCAACACGTGCGAAAATGACCTCATCTTTGAGTGCTTCCTTTAACTGGTCGTCGTTCATGTTGTTTAATTCAAAGCCTGTAATAATGCGGGGATTGCTCCCGCGTACAATGCCGATACGCCGGGCAATGCTTTCAGCTGTAAGCCCGTAATCGCCTGTAATCATTATTATGCGGATGCCTGCCGTATGGCATTTTTCCACCGCATCCGCTACCTCAGGTCGCGGAGGATCCATCATGGCAATTAATCCAAGAAATATTAATTTTTCCTCAACTGTGTCCGGAGTATATTCAACAATTGATTCTGGCAATCTGCGCTGCGCGACTGCCAAAACACGTAAACCTTCACGCGCAAACTTGTCATTGACTTTCATGATCTCTTCTCGCTCTTCAAGAGAAAGAATGATTTCATTTCCTCCGCTTAGAATTGATTCACAAAGATCCAGCACTTCTTTTGGGGCGCCTTTAATATAGGCGACCCTGTTTTTCAAAAGGGCTTCTTTGTTATGGCTTATCGTTTGGTGCTTTGCTGGCAGATGAATCGTAGCCATGCGTTTACGCTGCGAATCAAACGGGATCTCGTGAATGCGGGGAAAGCTGCTTTCAATCTGTTCAAGATCAAGATTGGATTTATTTACCAGCGCGCGCAAGCATCCCTCGGTTGGATCGCCCAAAATCTGCCAGCGTCCTTTTTGTTCATTTTCTGGAGAGACCAAACGTGAGTTATTACAAAGGTTCGCGGCAGTTACCAAAATATTTAATTCCGCATTCTCACTGGCAACTATTTTTTTATCCTCAGAAAGAATTTTTCCAACAGGTTCATATCCTGTTCCTGTCACATTCAATATTCGCCCAATTTCAGTTGGCAGATTTGATTTTCGAAAATTTGTTGGAGTCCATAGATTGCGTACAGTCATTTCATTTTGTGTCAGAGTGCCAGTTTTATCTGTGCAGATGACTGTAGTGCAGCCTAATGTTTCAACAGCTGATAGCTTTTTAATCAAAGCATGCCGTTTAGCCATTCGCTGCGTACCCATTGCCAGCGCCAATGTGACTGTGGGCAAAAGTCCCTCTGGTACAAACGCGACAATCATTCCCATGCCAAAAATAAAGCTTTCAGCCACTGTGATTCCGGCTAATAAAACAGACATCATAAAGAAAACCACGCCCACCAGTACCGCAATAACAGTTACGATACGTGTAACGTTTTTCATTTCGATCTGTAGCGGGCTGAGCTCTTCTTTCATTTCCTGGGTAAGGTGGGCGATTTTGCCAAACTCGGTACGCATACCGGTAGTGATCACCACCGCTTTACCGGTACCTGTTGCCACACTGGTGCCGGCAAATACAATATTGGGGACTTCGGTATAAGTAATCCCCTCCTGCAAGACTGCATCTGCGATTTTTGCGACCGGGCGTGATTCGCCTGTCAGCGTGGATTGGTTGGTGCGCATGACAGCCTGCTCAACAAGGCGGCAGTCGGCTGAAATGTTTTCACCTTCAGCCAGCAGCATCACATCGCCCGGGACAAGTTCTTCAGCAAGGATTTTTTGTTCGCTTCCATCCCGCAGCACCCGTGTAAACGTTGGTAGGAGTTTCTTAAGTGCGTCTGTAGCTTTTTCTGCTCTGAATTCCTGCCAGAAACTGAAAAGCCCATTGATCACATTCACCATCCAAATAGCAATAGTCAGTTGGGGCATTTTTGCTATAATACCCACGATTCCCCCTACCCACAGCAAAATTGCCATTAAGTGGGTAAAGTTCTTCAGCAATTTTATGAGCGCAGATTTTTTCTTCGCTTCAGCCAGTTTGTTAGGTCCATACTCTATTAACCTCGATTGTGCCTCTTCGGCAGTCAACCCATTTTCACAGGTTTTAAGGATGGAATAAATTTCTTTTGGTGGCAGGGAATAGATAGCTTTTGGGGAAGTATCAGAATCCAAGCCGCTTAAGCCAAACGGCTTTTCGTTTTTCATATAATTTTATTTATACCTCTTTACAAGGTCAGGAATTCTATCACCAATTATTAATTGCATCTGCATTATAGTGATTTTTCACCTAAGTCCAAACATGATTTTCGCACCCAATCGATAAATTCAATCATACGTTCATAGTGGGAACCCTTCCAATAAACTTTTTCACATTCAGCACACCGCTTGAATTCCTCAAAATACTTTAAAGTTCTGGGTTCAAGGTAGTTAATTACAGCCTCTTTGCTTGTGCTTTCCAGTTTTCCGTTGCAAACAATACATCGTGAAAATTGTTTAAAGGAAGAAGTCAAATCAAATCTTCGGACTACTGCCAGTAATTGCTGCCGTGGGTCGCGAGTTATTATTAAGTATCCATGGGTTACCAGGCTGCGTATAAGTAATCCCCGGTCGCGGGAAAGTAGAATGCGGTTTTCGTTTAATGAAATTAAGGCAAGTTCTTCGTCTGAAAAGTCATTGCGGTATAGAGAGTCAAACCCCAGCATTCGTAAATAAACTGCCAAACGTCCCAAGTGTCCATCCAAAACAAATTTGGATTCTCTTAGTGGGCAGGGCCGCAGCCGGATCAATGGAGAGATATCAAATGATTCAAACACTGGATAAACAGAAATGACATCTCCTTCAGCAGGATTATATTTAAAATCCACAGAACTGCCATTTGCCAATATGAGGTCGACTTCGGTATGGGGAATGCCCAATGATTCAATCAGATGCTTTACCGTCTGGTTTCCTTTAAACTCCTGCCGGATATCCATAAACCGGCCTTTAGCTGGCAAAAGAGCATTTAATTCCGCATAAAATCGAAAAAAGATGGTTGTCATTTTCAACCATAAAAGTCACAATCATTAATTGTGATATACGAATTAATTTATTATTGCATAGATTATTCAGACTTAATATAAAGACAGTTGGGATAATTCAAACATGGGAGAGCGAATTCTATCGATTATTCTCGATATCTTTCACAGACTGCTGCATATTTACAAGCCCGCAGGATTAAAATAAATAAAATCAAAAAACTAATCAAAAATTTTGATTAGTTAAGGGAGTTATTTAGACCTGTTGAGCGTTCTCCCTGATCAAATCCAGTAGTGCCTTTGCTGACCGCTCAGGTCCGGTTAGTTCCATACCTGGTATTCCCAGCATGGTTCGCAATTGCCCCACATACACTCCCTGATCAAACATATTCTTGAAATAGCTTTGAGCCAGAGGTTCGTGCATATCTTTATATTGTGTCGGGCCAAAGATGTTCGCGTAATAAGTTTCCACCAGACCCTTTGAAGTGGTTGTACCTTTGCTCATCACAGCACCTCGGCGGAATACATCTAAAGCGCTGTGCAGGTCTTCGAAGCGCTGGATTACCGGGTGGTCTATGTCAATTTCTTCATAATTATTGGCGTAAAGCACACAATCTAAAGGCGTACCTGCCATAATATACTCATAACGCGTTACAGGCATCACTACCCGAGCGTTAACCTGGTCGGGGTTCATGATAATGGTTCGGTCAATCTGACCAAGTGCGTATCCCGAATGAAGATCATCCAGCCGCACAAATGCACCCACTTCAGTGCCGTATCCCACCAGGCGGCCATTTTTGTCTCGGCCCAAGGAGCCCATATCATCCGCGATTATTGTCAGGTCTTCGATCTCGTCACTGGCAATTGAACGCAGCGCTTCAAGCGACTCGGATTTTCCAGCCCCGGTATCTCCGATGATCAGCGTTGAGAAGGGTTTGCAGTCTCGCAGGGTGATCTGCACCATGGCGCCGTGAAAGGGAAGAAAACCGTTTTTCATGCGGATGATGTTGTGCAAGGTCAGGATCATTTTCTTCAGGTAGCCAAAATAAGCGAACTCGTTTTTCATCGGTATTGAAGCGATCAGGATGTCATTTTCTTTGTCTTCAAAGAAGACAGTTTCGTTACCTTCGACAGAAAGTGCGGATTCCGGCGGAGTTCCATAAATATAAACAGCATCAGGTTTCCGGTTCAGGTCCTTTGGGCCAGCCAGCTCAAACAGGTTGGACATAGCGAAACCAAGTTCGAAAAAGCTCAGTGGGAAATAGACCATTACCAGTAATGGCCCCACCAAAGCAGGGTAGCAAAGCCATTCTTTGGGATTTAATTTTAAGCCAGCCAACGGATTTTGATTCGTCTGAGCAAACACGCCGGAACGTTTATTCATTGGTGTATTAAAGATCATAGGTGGATAGATGAGCACCTGGCTAATTACAAAAATATCATTCAGTACGTCATATGACTCATCGGGAAAAGCTATTTTTTTGGGCAAGGTAATTGCGCCAATTTCTGCGCCCGCGCTTACCTGGCGGTAGATCTTGGGGTGGTTGCCGGTAATATTTTCCTGGATATTCCGGTAGGTGCTGCGAACCAGGTGCATCAAACTCTCAACCATGTCATTGAATGTCCGGTAAGGTCTTTTATCCAAACGGTCAAATACTGAATCGCATATGACGAGGCGGTGCAGGCGGCGCCAGTAGTTATAAAACTGTTCAACAAATTCATTCAGCAGCAAAAGATCACGAAAAAAAACATCAGAGCCATCCACCAGTTTTTTGACTTTTTCTGCCGGAAGAGAATTTAGGTAATAAAACGTTTCCTGCAGCAGCTTTATCTGACTTTCAGAAAAATCCTTATCAGGAAATATGTCTAAAAGTTTGGATTGGTGCCGTTTAAGGCTGCCCAGATAAGCATGGTAAAAGGCTTCAAACGGGTCGCTGGTTAGCAGTTCTTCAGAGGAGTTGCATAGGCGGTTATGAACACGCAGGATAAATTTATCCGGAAAGAAATGAAATGAGCCATTTTCCATAATTGTCTCTTTTTTCTGGTATTTAATTTTCTAACTATATCATGTCTGTAAGATTTAATTCCAATTTATTGAAAAAAGATTTAATAATTTATTAATCCCATTTCGCATATTTTAAGTAATAATTTTAATAA
>Ga0315283_10007085_pt1 | contig 10061 bp, 7 predicted proteins | sample YL17G09_0_MG_FD_204541 | JGI IMG/M metagenome (GOLD analysis project Ga0315283, IMG submission 204541) | Sediment microbial communities from Yellowstone Lake, YNP, Wyoming, USA - YL17G09_0 | ecosystem: Environmental > Aquatic > Freshwater > Lake > Sediment | place: USA: Wyoming | collected...
GGTCTTCCTGATCATCGACCGTGTCGCGAAGGCGCTCGGTTGGCGACGCCAGCGTCCGGACGCCGGCATTCCCGAACCCGGCACGGCCGAAGCAGGGGCCGCTGCACCGACGCCGGCACCTCCGCCGGCCTCACCAACCCCGCGCACTCCTGGAGCTCGCCGGCGCGGATCCCGCCGCTGAGGATCCCCTCAGAGCAATCGCCGCGGGATCGACTCCGTCCAGCGCCGCGTCGCGTGCACCGCGTCGTTGACGCGGAGCTCCAGGTCGATCGTCACGTGGAAGTGCGTCGCGGTGGACTGGATCACCGTGTCGCAGCGGCCCTGGATCGTCTGGTTTGCGCGGATCATCCGGTTCACGTGCCAACCGTGGGCGCTCGCGTGGGCCGGGTCGCGCGGATCCACCTGGCAGACGGCCGCGAACTCGCGCTCGATGGTCGTGTCCGGGCTGGCGCGAAACGCCGCCTCCACGCGGATGTCACTCGTGACGCGACCGGTGAGCACGTCCGTCGTGACATTCCATCGCGGCGGCCGCACCGCCGACGCGTGGCGCGCGACGCTGAGCGCCGACGGAGCGAACCCGGGCGGCGTCGCGCTCCCCTGCCGGGGAACGACGGGTAGCACCAGCCGCGAACCCGCCGCACCGCGGAACACCCGGCTCGTCGCGAGGTGCGGCGTGGGCCAGACATTCGGGAAGTCGGCGTTCGCGACCGCGAGCCGGACGCGATGCCCGGCCGCGAAGATCCACCCGGTGCAGTCGAGATCGATCGCCAGGGTCACCCGCTCCCCTGGCTCGAGAGGCGCCGGGTCGGCGAGCGACGTGCGTCGCGTGACGTTGAGCATCCCCTTCGCGACGAGGTGCGAGGAGCCATCCGGCGCCACGTCCGACAGGCTGACCGCGAACCCGACGACGGCCGCAGATGACTCCACGACCAGGTCCGCGTGGGCCCAGCCGAGGATGGCAAGCTCGGCCGCCAGCGGCTCGCCCGTGTACACCAGCGACAGCGCCTCGTCCGGCCGCTGATCACCCGGCAGCCCGAACTGGATCCCGCCCGACCACAGCCCGCCCGTGACCCCCACGGCTGGGTGGTGGACGAGCCCGTCCGCACCGTCGCGACCCGCGTCATCGGAGAGACGGCCGAGTTCGTCCAAATGGAGGGTGCGCGACGACGCGCCGGGCGCCGGCCACGACGCGTCCGCCCGCCACTCCCCCGCCGATTCCAGCCGGTCCACGACGGGCGCCTCGGACGCCTGCATCCAGACGACGACCGGCGGCTCGTCCATCACGCCGTTCTGCGCACCCTTGCACCAGTGGTCCAGCCAGCGGACCACCTCGCGCAGGTAGTCGATCCGCGGACCGGGGATCGCCGCGTCCGGCAGCGCGTGGTTCCAGGGGCCCACCAGCACCTTGACGGGCAGGCCGCGGGCGGCCATCGACCCGTACAGCCGCAGCGGCGGGTTCGGGTAGCCGTCGCGCCACCCGCCGATCAGGAACGCGGGACAGGCGATCTCTGCCCCGTCGCCCACCGATCCGTTGCGCCAGTACGGTCCATCGACCTGGTGCGCCAGCCACTTGAGCAGGTACGGCTCGTTGTCCGTGACGTGGCGCTCCCACACGGCCGCCCAGTCGTCCGGCGAGGACTCCGGGTCGGGGGGCATGGCGTTCCACGCGATCATCCGCGTCCCGTACCAGCCGATGTCGTAGTACATGCGAAGCAGCCCGCCGCGGTAGTGGCAGTCGTCCGTGTACCGGTCGTCGGTGAAGTCGATCGGGATGATCGAGGTCAGGTGCGGCGGCCGGTGCGCCGCGACCTGGAGCGCGGTGAAGCCGCCGTACGAGATGCCGATCATGTTCACGTGGCCGTCGCACCACGCCTGCGCCGCGAACCACTCGATCGCCTCGGCGCCGTCCGTCTGCTCCTGGACCGTGTACTCGTCGGTGTTGATGCCCTCGGACGCCCCGGTGCCACGGATATCCACGCGCGCGACGATGTAGCCATGCCGGGCGAGGTAGAGGTAGTGGTGCGCGACCGCCGGGTTGACCTCGTCCTTGCGGTACGGGATGTAGTCCATCACCACCGGCAGCGGCACCGACGGCGCGAAGTCCTCCCGGTCGTCGTCGGGGACGTAGAGGTCGGCGGCCAGCCGGACCCCGTCGCGCATCGGGATGCGGACGTTCTTGACCAGCTTGACGCCGGCAGCCGGCCGGATCATGCGGCCTCCCCCGCTCGTGCCACGATCGCGCCCGCCCGAACCGTCGCCCATGCCCGCAGCTCCTGTTCCGCTTTGATCTGCACGCCCCGAGTGTCCTCGAGGAGGACGGGGCCGTCCACCAGCTCAAGGACGGCAAGGTCCGCGGGATCGCCCACCGCAAGGGTGCCGGTCACCTCCGGCCGTCCGATCGACCGCGCCGCCTCGACGGTCGTCGCAGCGACCACGTCGTCGAGGGACATGCCCAGGGCGAGGAACTTGGTCATTGTCCGGGGCAGGTCACGCATCGTGCCGCGAAGCGAGAAGGCGTGCAGGTCCGTGGAGATCGTGTCCGGCGCGAAGCCGTCCGCGAGGGCCGCCCGCGCCGTGGCGAACGCAAAGCTGCCGCCGCCGTGCCCGATGTCCGTTCGGACCCCCCGTTCGCGCGCACGCCGGAGCGACGCGAGGACGCGGCCGTCGCCGCCGATCACCGTCTCGGCACGGCCGTGGAACAGGTGCGTGACGATGTCCCCCGGCCGCAGCCGGTCGAAGACGCGGTCGAGCGGGATCCCGGGCTCCGTGATGTGCACCATCAGGCGGCCGCCGGACCGGTCGGCCGCCTCGAGCGCCAGGGACAGCAGCGCGTCACCGCCGACGCGGGCCTGGTTGGTCGCGATGCGCACCTTGATGCCGAGGCAGACATCGGCGTGCGCCCGGATCGTCTCCACGATCCGGTCCACGTCCACGTAGCGAAGCGCCGTCTCGCCGTACTCCAGGCCGTCGTCCACGGGCAGGCCGATCGAGGAGAGGTTCACGAAGGCGAAGGTCTGCGTCGTCGCCGGCCGGAGCCAGCGCTCCCGGAATGCGTCGAACGCGATCTCGCCGGCCGTGCCCGCGTCCACGGCCGTCGTGACACCCGCCGGCAGGCAGGTGGCGTCGACCGGGACGCCCAGCTGGGACACCCCGTCGAACAGGTGCGTATGCAGGTCGATCAGGCCGGGGGTCACCAGGCGCCCGCCGGCGTCCAGCACGCCGGTCCGCGGGCCGCGGGACAGGTTGGGACCCACCGAGGCGATCCGGCCGTCGCGAATGCCGACGTCCAGGCGCTCGTGGACGCGCCGGCCGGGATCGACCAGGATGCCGCCCGCCACCACGAGGTCGAACGGGCGGCCGGACTCGGGAGCTGCTGAGGTGGCCATCGTCGCACGTATGCTAGGCACGATGAGCATGGTCAGCGAGCTCGATCTGCGCCCCATCGTGAACGCGGCGGGTCCCTCCACCCGCGTGGGCGGCCACCGGATGCACCCGGAGGTGGTCGCGGCGATGGCCGAGGCCGCCGGACTGCATTTCGCGATCGACGAGCTGCAGGAGCGTGCGGGCGCGCTGATCGCCGAGGTGACCGGCGCCGAGGCAGGCTTCGTCACGGCAGGCGCCTCGTCCGGCCTCACGCTCGCCGCGGCGGCGGTCATCGCGGGCACCGACCCGGTCCTGATGGACCGGCTGCCGGACACGGACGGGATCCCCAACGAGATCCTCGTCCAGCGCGGGCATCGGAACGCGTACGACCACGCGTTGCGCGCCGCGGGGGCGCGGATGGTCGAGGTCGGGACCCAGGGCTATCCGGGCGGCGGCCGGACGCACGCCTGGCAGATCGAGGCAGGGATCGGCCCCGGCACGGTCGCCATTGCCCATCCGGTGCAGAACGCGCCGGGAACCGTGGGGCTGGCCGCGGTGGTGGAGATCGCCCACCGCCACAACCTGCCGGTGATCATGGATGCGGCCGCCGCGCTGCCGCCCGCCTCGAACCTGCGCCGGATGATCGCGGAGGGCGTGGATCTCGTGGCGTTCTCGGGCGGCAAGGCCATCGGCGGGCCGCAGGCCAGCGGGATCCTGTGCGGTCGCGCGGACCTCATCCGGGCGGCCGCGCTCCAGCAGCTGGACATGGACGTCGACGCCCGAACCTGGCGCTACCGGTCGATGATCGAGAGCGACCAGATCCCCGGGCCGCCGCACCACGGCGTGGGCAGGTCGATGAAAGTCGGCAAGGAGCAGATCGTGGGGCTGCTGGCGGCGCTGCTGCGGTTCGTCGCCGCCGACGAGCCGGCGGAGCTGGCCCGCCAGACGGCGCTGCTGGAGCGGATCGCCGACCGGCTCGCGTCGCGACTCGGCGGATCCGGCTCACCCGCCGTGGTGCTGCGGCGGCCGCCGGTGGACGGCCGGGTCCCCTACCCCGTGCTCGCCGTGGACTTCGGCGGCCCGGCCGGAGCCGACCGCGCCGCCGCCGCGGCCCGAGTGCTGCAGGACGGTGATCCGCCCGTGTACGTCAGCGAGCTGTGGCTGGACCAGGGCCACCTGGCGATCCTCGCCACCACGCTGGTCGACGCGGAAGCCGACATCGTGGCCGACGCAGTCATCCGCGCCGCAGCGGCCGTCCGCTCCGCGTCAACGGCGTCGCCCGCCGGCGGCTGACCTTCGGCACCTGGTCCGCGGGACGCGCCCGATCGCGGATGGCGCCGTGGCGCGCGGGGCAGTGCCGCCCCGGCCGTGAGTGGCGGGCGACGCGCCGTCCTACTCCTCGACGCGGCGGATCTCGATCTGCTTGGCGCCTTCGATGAGCATGCTCTCGCAGACCTTGTAGAAGGGTGTCGGGTCGCCGATGAAGCGGCCGAAGATGTTCGCGGTGGACGGCAGGCCGACGCCCGGGATCGTGGGCCGCGCGTAGCGGTCGTACGCCCAGTAGACCTCGCTGAGGGGATCCGGGTGGCCGTGCCGGACCCCGGCCGCGTAGTGCGTGTAGATCACGTCACCGGTCTGGATGTACGTGGTGGCGTTCTCTTCCTCGACCACGACCGTGGGATCGAAGTGGTGCGCGACCATCGTCCCGGAGTAGCGGGCGTGCGTGACCCGGCCGCGCAGCGGCAGCACGGACCAGATCGTGGCGCACGTCTTCGGCGCCTGGTCGTCGAGCAGCAGCGCGCGTGCGACGACCTTCTCGTTGGTGAACTCGATGTCGATGTAGCGCGGCACGTCAGCCTCCGACGATCAGGGATGTTGCGAGGTAGATCCGGGGTGCGTCGAGGAGCTCGTCCAGCTCGATGAACTCGTCGGCGTGGTACCGCCACGGCCCGGGACCGTAGCCCACGGCCGGCAACCCGAAGCGTGCGAGATCCGGCGCATCGGTCACGAACGCGTGCTGCTCGAGGCCGGACGCGAACTCCGGGGCCGACCCGCGCACAAGCGTGTGGGCTGCCGACACCGCCCGGATCGCCGCGTTGTCACGGTCGGCGACGAACGGCCAGACCTCGCTGATGATCCGCACGCGCGCCCGGACATCCCCGGTCCCGACCCGCGCAACGAGTGCCTCCAGGTCCGTCCGCACGGTCTGGCGCGTCATGCCCGGCACGGTGCGCACGTCGCCCCGGATCGCCGCCACGTCCGGCACGCCGGACCCGGGAAGAAGCGCCGGCACGGCGGCCCGGCCGCCCGCGATCAGCTCGCCCACGACGAACTTCGGCAGGCCGGGGAGGCGTGCGAAGGGCTGGTGGGTGAACTGGAACTCGTCGAGGGCATCCGCCACCCGTCTGGCGACGGCCAGGGCGTCCGCGCCTGTCTCCTTGATCGACACGTGTGCAGCGCGACCCTCGAAGGCGATCTCCCACTTGATCGCGCCACATGACTCCGCCCGAAGCCTGAGGCTGGAGCCCTGCCCGGCGATCGCGACGCCGCGGAACGGCTGCTCCGACGCAAGGGCGAACTTCGTGCCGATGCCCGTGGGGTTGTGGGCCATGACGGCGTGGAGGACGAGGTCGCCGGGCGGCGGTGCAGGCAGGGCGGCGGCGGCGCGCAGCGCCATGATCATCGCCGCCAGCGGCCCCTTCATGTCGGTGATGCCGCCCGCGTAGAGCCGGCTGCCTTCCACGGACGCCTCGTAGGGGTCCCGCGTGGAGCCGGGCGCCACGGCCGCGTCGAGGTGGGCGTTCAGCAGCAGGCCGTCCCCACCACGCCCGCGAACGGTCGCGATGACGTTGGGCCGGCCGGGCACGACATCCTGCACGTGCACGTCGATCCCGGGCTGGTCCAGCAGCTCCGCCACTTCGGCCGCCAGCGGGCCTTCCCCGCCCAGGGGGGCCGGGATTCGGGCCAGCCGGCCCACGACGTCGATCGTCGTCGCGTCGTCGATCGTTGCGATCGCGGCGCGCACGAACGCGGTATCCACCCTGTCGGCCCTCCTCAGTAGCGCCCGCTGAGTGTGCCAGAATGCCCGGGCTGTGAAGGTCGCCGGCGCACGCCGGGCCGGGGCCTGCCGCAGCGCACCGGAGGAGAACCGTGGTCAGCGACGACGTCAAGAAGTACTTCCTGGAGCATGGCCGGGTCGCGACGATCGCCACCAACCGGCGCAACGCCGGGCCCAACATGAGCCCGCTCTGGTTCCTGTGGGATGAGGCCCAGCAGGTCTTCATCATCAGCACGTTCGAAGGTGCGGCCAAGGTGAAGACCCTTCGCCGCGACCCGAAGATGAGCCTCCTGATTGACGACCCGTTGAACAACCTCGGCGTCTATGTGCTGGTCTACGGGCGGGGCGAGATCATCGGGCCCGGCGAGGACGCAGTGGCGCCATCGCTGCAGCTGATCAAGAAGTACCGCTACACGGACGAGGCGAGCTCGCAGCACTGGAAGGAGATCAACGCGGACGGCCAGCGGGTCGTGATCAGGATGACCCCGGACGAGTGGCACTGGCGCGACGTCTAGACCTCGGGCGGATGGCGTCGCGGTGCTCCGCCTCCGACCTCGGTGAGCGAGTACGGGTTGCATGGGGAGGTTGCACATGACCGAGATGGTGCTCACCGGGGGTCGTGTCGTCGACCCGTCGCAGGGCCTGGACGGCCCGATGGACGTGGTGGTCCGTGACGGCCGCGTCGCCGCGATCGTCGCGCCGGGCACGCCCGTTGCCCCGGGTGCGTGGCGCGAGGACGTCTCGGGCTCCATCGTGTCGCCCGGGTTCGTCGATCTGCACGGCCACTGGTACGAGGGCAGTGCCTGGGGCATCGACCCCCTGGTCAACCTGCGCGGCGGCGTCACCACGCCCTGCGATGCGGGATCGTCCGGCTACGTCACGTTCCCGCTCTTCCGGAAGATCATCGACGCCGGTCCCGTCCGCGTGCTCGTGTTCCTCCACATCGGCTCGCTGGGCGCCATCTCCATGAACGCGGGCGAGCTGGAGGACTTCCGCTACGTCCGCGTGTCCGACACGGTCGAGACCATCAACCGCAACCGCGACCTGATTGTCGGGATCAAGGCACGGCTGGGTACGGACCCGTGCGGCGAGAACGTGCTGCCGGCGATGGAGGCGGCCCTCGAGGCGGCGGAGGCGACCGGCCTGCCGGTCATCTTCCACATCTCCGGCGGCGCCGACCTGCGCGTGATCCTGCCCCGGCTCCGGCCAGGCGACATCGTGACCCACACCTTCATCGCCGACGACGGCGGGCTGATCTTCGGCGGCGGACAAACCCTGCTGCCCGAGGTCCGGGACGCCCAGGCACGCGGCGTCGTGTTCGACGTTGGCCACGGGTGTGGCAGCTTCTCCTGGTCGATGTACCACCGCGCCACCGAGCAGGGCTTCCGGATCGACACGATCTCCACGGACCTCCACCGCCTGTGCGTCGAGGGACCCGTCTTCGACATGCTGACCACGATGTCCAAGTTCCTCCACGGCGGGATGTCGATCCCGGCCATCGTGGCGGCTTCCACGAGCGTGCCGGCGCGCGCCATCGGGCGGGCGGAGACCATCGGCTCGCTGGCACCGGGGCGCCGGGCGGACATCGCGGTGTTCCGGATCGAAGACGGCTCGTACGACTACATCGATGCTTTCGGCGAGCGCGAGCAGGCGTCACGACGGTTCGCGCCCGTCCTCACCGTCAACGGCGGCGACATCATCCGGCCGGAGGACATCTCCATCTCGCTGCGCCCGTACACCGGCGCGGACCGCGAGGTGGAATGCGGTGCGCCCCTGATGAGCACCGCGGGATGACCCGCCGGCCGCAGTGATGGAGCGCGGCGCGAGGAGCGTCAACCGCCACTGGGCCCAGCTGCTCCTCCGCCTGGGACCGCATGTCCCCAGCTCGCCGCTGATCGATGACGCGCCGGCCACGTCCGGCTCGCTCTCGATCGAGCCGGCCGCAGGCGTGGCCGGCGAATGGGGCACGTGGACGCTCCGGTACGCGGTCGGCGACGAGCCGATCGATGAGCTGGGCGGTATCCGCGTCCAGCTGCCAGAGGAGTGGCACGCGGGCATCCGCAACTCGGCGTTCCGCATGCAGGCGTCCCAGGGCCGGGAGCCGAACCTTGTCACCGCCCGCTCCTCGCGGCCGGACGTGGTCCTCCAGACCGTCGTCGAGCTCGAATCGGACGCCTCGCTGGACAAGACCGGCCGCCTCAGCAACCTGAGCGGCCGTGCTGGCTACTACGACTACGTGACGCGGGTCATCGTGCGCCGCGGACGGCTGGAGCGCGGCGACCGGCTGGACCTCGTCTTCGGCGACACGACGCGCGGCGGCGCCGGGTTCCAGGCCGGCGTGCTGGCCTGCCCGCCGACACCGGTGCTGGTCGCGGTGGACCACGAGGGCACGGGACGGTTCCGGCCGCACGTGCAGCGGCCGCTGCTGGAGATCCTGCCCGGCGAGCCGGCCGAGCTGATCGTCACGGCCCGCTCGGACGCGGTGGCCGGCGAACCGTTCGTGCTGCGCGTCGCGCTGGTGGACCGATGGGCGAATCCCGCAACCCGCGCAACCGCACACCTGGGCCTCGAGGTGGTCGAGGGCGCCGCCGATGTGCCCGCCGCGTGGACGCTCTCCGCCGGCGCCGGCTGGACAGAGGTCCCGGCCATGCCGCGCGGGACGGGCGTGCTGCGCGTCGCCGCCCGTGACGGGACGCGCGGGCTCTCCGTCGTCTCCAACCCGATCGTGGTGCACGCCGCGCGGCCGCAACGACAGCTGTACTGGGGTGACATCCACTCCCACACGCACCTCAGCGCCGACGGCCTGGGCTCAGGGAGCGACGCGTATGGCTACGCCCGCCACGTCTCGGGCCTCGACTTCTACTCCCGGACGGACCACGCCTCGTACTTCGAGACCGGGAATGTCATCGCGGACTTCGAGGACTGCGCGGATCTCGCCGACGCCCACGATGCGCCTGGCGAGTTCGCGACCATCCAGGGCTACGAGGTGTCCTTCGGATCCCCGTACGGCCACCACAACGTCTACTTCCGCGGACGCCCCGTCCTCCCCGGCGACGAGTACACGCTGACCCTGCCGGAGCTGTGGAAGGCGCTCCGTGGCGAGGCAGCCCTGACCGTCCCGCACCACACGCTCAAGATGCCCGAGGTGGTGGACTGGACGGACACGGACGATCCTGATCTGCGGCGTAACTTCGAGATCTTCTCCGCGCACGGGCTCAGCGAGGCGTTCGACCCTGCCCACGCGCTTGCCGTAGAGCAGAGCCTGTTCACGAACGCCAGCACCACGCAGCGGCGCGGCACGTCCGCGCAGCGCGCCTGGGAGGACGGCCTGCGGCTCAGCACCCTGGCGTCCAGCGACGACCACCGCGCGCATCCCGGGATGCCGCATCAGGGCCTGATCGCCGCTCGTGCCGCCGGCCTCACGCGCGAGGACGTGTTCGACGCGATGCGCGAGCGGCGGACCTACGCGACGACCGGCGCGCGGATCGTGCTGGACTTCACGGCCGGCGGAATCGGGATGGGCGGCGAAGGCGCGGCTGCCCGCCCGGTCGCGATCCGGACGTCGGCGATCGGCACCGACGTCATCGAGGTCGCAGAGGTCCTGCGCCACGTCGATGGCCAGCCGGGGTTCCGAGTCGTG
>Ga0315283_10007086_pt1 | contig 10060 bp, 5 predicted proteins | sample YL17G09_0_MG_FD_204541 | JGI IMG/M metagenome (GOLD analysis project Ga0315283, IMG submission 204541) | Sediment microbial communities from Yellowstone Lake, YNP, Wyoming, USA - YL17G09_0 | ecosystem: Environmental > Aquatic > Freshwater > Lake > Sediment | place: USA: Wyoming | collected...
TGGGTGGGTGTTGCCTGGGGGTATTTTTTATTGGGGGTGGGGTATTTCGGTTGCTGACTAGCGTATGTTTCTATAACTGGGGGGGGGGGGGGGGGGCCTCGGGGGGGGCTGGGGGGGTGGCGCCGCCCCCTCCCCCCCCCCCCCCCGACCTGCCTGACCCCCGCCCTCCTGTCGTCCCTGTCCCCGCGCTTCTCGCCGGACGGGGCCTCCCTGGTCTTCCTGTCGCACGAGGCGGCCGCCGTGTCGGGCGTCCACAATGCGACGGCAGCCCTGCTGCGCCTGCCGTGGGACGCGGCGGCCGCGGCGCCGGGCGGCCCGCTGGAGGTGGTCGTCCCGGTCGTGGGGGCGCCGCCCGCCCCGCCCGCCCCCGCCCCGCCGCTCCCGCCACCAGCAGCAGGCCCGCCCACGGCCTTGGCCGGCCCCTTCCCCGGCCTGTACTGCACCGCCCTGCCCGACCGCCCCTTCCTGGACGGCGGCGCCCGCCTGGCCCTGACGAGCCAGTGGGGCGCGAGCACAGAGGTGCTGGTGGTCGACCTGGCCTCGGGGGCCGTCGCGCCCGCGGGCGACCGGGCCGCCTTTCCCGGGGCGTGGGCCTTCCTGGCGGCGGGCGGGGGGTGGGCGGTGGCGACGGTGAGCCACCCGGCGCGGCCGCCAGAGGTGGTCGTCATTGACATGAGCGGCGGCCTTGGTGGTGGGCCGGCCTCCTCCCCCCCCACCCCCCGCCCGGCCTGGCGCCGCCTGGTGACTGGCGGCGGCGGCGGTGTGTGTGATGGTGGAGGGAGGGGCGACCCGGCCGCCCCGCCCGCGGCCCCGCCCCCACGCCTGCTGCGCCCGCCCGCGGCGAGCGCGCTGGCGGGCGCGACCTGGCGGGCGTTGCGGTGCCCGGCCCCGCGGCTGCCGCCCCCGCCGCCCGGCTGCCCCCGCCCGCCCGTCCCGCCCCGGGCCGGGCCGGCGCCGCCCATCGAGGCCATCGTCATTTCGCCCGCGGCCACCGCCGCCGCCACCCCCCCGCCCGGCCTCCTCATCCCGCACGGCGGCCCGCACGCCGCGCACGCAGACGCCTGGGCCGCGCCCCTCGCCTTTTTGGTCGGGCTCGGCTACGCGTGCGTGCTCGTCAATTTCCGGGGGTCCACAGGGTATGGCGAGGCGGGCGTGCAGTCCCTGCCAGGCGCCATCGGGGAGGCTGACGTGGCGGACTGCATGGCCCTCCTCCAGGCGGCGTGCGCGGGCGGCTGGGTCGATGCAAGCCGCGTCGCGGTGGTCGGGGGCTCGCACGGCGGCTTCCTCGCCGCGTGCCTGGCGGGCGCCCACCCGGCCGCCTTCCGCGCCGCCGTCCTGCGCAACCCGGTGACCGACCTGGCCCTGATGGCGGGCGTGACGGACATCGCGGACTGGACATTCATCGTGAGTGTGTGGTTGAAAAAGAGAGCGAATAATTGATGGGAGGGGGGGGGGAGGGGGGGCATCTTTGCGGGCACACCGGCCGAGCCGAGACACCAGCCGAGACACCAGCTGAGACACCGGCCGAGACACCAGCCGCACCGGCCGCGAAACTGGACCCGTCAGTTGTCTTTTGGTCTTGCCTTCCCTCCCTCTCCATGTCCCCCCCCCCCACCCCCCCCACCCCACCCCACCCCTCTCTTTTCATTGTTCACAGGAAGCGCTCGGCAGCGTGGCGGGGAGGGCCCGCGCCCGCCCGGACCCGACGCCCGCCGACCTGGCGGCGTTCCGGGCCGTCTCTCCCATCGCCCTCGTCGGCCGCGTCACCGCGCCCATGCTCTTCCTCCTGGGCGCCGGGGACAGGCGGGTACCGCCCGCGGACGCCCAGCGCTACGTGGCTGCCCTGCGCGCCCGCCCCGACGCGCCGCCCTGCCGGGTCCTGCTCTTCCCGGAGGATGGGCACCCGCTGGACAAGCCGCAGACGGAATTCGAGAGCTATATGAACATCGCGGCCTGGTTGAGGGCGCACCTGTGATGTGAAAAGAAGGGGGGACGAGAGAGCGAGAGAGAGTCGACATTGTACGACAAAGCGGTGAGAAAAATGGGAACAATCGGAGCCAAGCCCTTCTGAGCCATGCCCTTCCGCACATCGCCAGCCGACGAGAAGGGCGCTCGTGGCGCCAATGCACCTGTCGACCCCCCCAACAATGCAACAGCAGCGGCTGGCGCGGCGAGCACAAGGGCGGGGGCACAGGTGATGACCCCGGCGGTGGAGCTCGCAACGCCGGCGCCCGCGCCCTCGCCTCCCTCGTCATCGGCATACGCCCAGATCTCCTTCGTCGACAAGTACCTGTTCGTCTGGGTCGCCCTCTGCATGGTCGTCGGCTCCCTGATTGGTTACTTCGCTCCAGCAGTCGCGAAAGCGCTCGACAAGGCCCAGGTCTTTGGCATCTCCGTGCCGCTGGCGGTGCTGCTGTGGGTCATGATCTTTCCGATGCTGCTCTCCGTCGACTGGGCCGCGCTCAAGGAGGTCGCCAAGGTCCCCGGGCCCGTCGTGCTGACCTCGGCCACGAACTTCCTGGTGCAGCCCTTCCTCGCGTACGGGATCTCCGTCCTCTTCTTCCGGGTGCTCTACTCGAGGGTCCTCGGGAGGGCCACCGCCGACCAGTACATCGCGGGGAGCGTCCTCCTCGCGGCCGCGCCCTGCACGGCGATGGTGCTCGTGTGGTCCCTGCTGGTCGGCGGCAGCGCGGCGTACACGATCATCCAGGTCGCGGTCAATGACGTCCTCACCCTGGCCCTCTTCGTCCCGATCGTCTCCCTCCTGCTCGGGGCGGGGGTGACTTCGGGGGGCGTGCCGCCCCCGTACAAGATCGTGGCGGTGTCCGTCCTCGCGTTCGTGGGGCTGCCGCTGCTGATCGCCGTCGCCGTGCGGCTCGCGCTCATCCGGCGCCTGGGGGGCAGGGCGCAGGCGGAGCGGGCGATCAACAGGGTGGCCGGGGCGTTCAAGCCCGTCACGATCGCCGGGCTGCTCGCGACCCTGGTGATCGTCTTTGTGTTTCAGGGCGCGCTCATTGGGAGCAAGGCCCTCCACATCCTGCTCATCGCGGTCCCGATGACGCTCTCGACAGTGCTCGTATGGTGCACCGTTTACCTCGTGGGCTCAGGGCTGCTCTCGATGCCGCACGTGCTCCTCGCCCCCGCCGCCCTCATCGCGACCTCGAACTTTTTCGAGCTCGCCATCGCCGTCGCCGTCGGCGCGTTCGGGGCCGGGTCCGGCGCGGCGCTGGCGACCTCGGTCGGCGTGCTCGTCGAGGTCCCCGTGATGCTAGCCCTGGTCGCGGCGAGCAACGCGCTCCGTGCGAGGGCGGACGCGCGGGCCGCGGCCGCGGACTGGGGCAGGTTCTCGTGGGCGAGGAAGCTGTTTGTGCCTCCAGGGATGGTCGTGGTCGGATTGGCGGCAGCGGGGGCAGAGGGAGGAGGGCAGGGCGCAGGAGCAAAAGAAGAAAGTGTATGAAATTAGACATGGCCCAGGCGCTGGGCGCCTGAGTGAGCAGGGCGGTGCTGCGAGGTCGCGTGGACCCCTAGTCCCCGGCACGAACAAGGTTGCGTCATCACTCTGTCTTTTTTTCCATTCTGTCGCCGTACCGGGGAAAGGAGGACAAGCTCCTTTCTTCCCGCTCCTCTCGCTCAACTCCAAGCACCACACACGCCATTGAAATGGCCGACGCGCGCGCGGTGAGTGTGCTGGTCGCGGGGCACAGAGGAAAGACGCCCTTCAATGCGCGGTCGATGAGCGCGCACTATCTCTCTCTCTTCTCAACCCTCTCTTTCCCTCCCAAACCCTCTCACAGGTCACGCCCCTACCCTCCAACGGGGAGGGCCTGCGCCGCGCGGCCGCCGCCCTGGGAGGCAAGCTCGTGGCGGACGAGGCCTCCACTGCCGCCCCCGCGTCGTCCGACACGGGCGCCGTCCTCGCGCGCGCGGCCGCCCTGGTCGGGCGGGCACACAACACGCCGCACGGCCGGCCAGCCGCGCCCACCACCCCGCCCGCCGCCGTCGCGGCCGCCTGCGCGGCCGCCCTGGCCCTCCAAGAACGGGCGGCCCGGGTGCCACCCGGGCCGGAGCGGGCGCGCCTCCTGGAAGCGGCGTGCGCGCAGTACGCAGAGGCCGAGGCGGCCGCTGGTGGCAGCGAAGGCGGGGCGGGCCTGGCGGGTGGCAGCAGCGGCGCTGCCACCACCACCACCCCTCCCCAATCAACCCGCCCCCCGCCGGGTGCCCTGTACAACGCGGCCGTCGCCCAGTCGGAAGTCGCCCGGGCCGCCCCGCCCGGCCCCGCCCGCGCCGCCCGCCTGGCGACCGCGGCGCGCGCGTATGCAGCGGCCGTCGCCGCCGACCCCACCCCGCAAGCCCTGAACAACTTCGGCCTGGTCTGCCACGAGCTCGCTACGACGGCGGGCGCGAGCGCTGCCGGCGACAACAAGGGCGGCGGCGGCGCAGCCGCCCCACCTCTTGCCGCCGCTGCAGCCGCTTCTCGCCCCGCCCTGGCGGCCGGTGCGGTCGCCCGCTTCCGCGCCGCCCTGCGGTCCCACCCGACCTTCGAACGGGCGGTCTACAACCTGGGCACGGTGCTCTATGCCTACGGGTCCAGCGCCAGCAGGGAAGGCGGGCCCGTCGGCGCGTCCGCGGCCGCCTCCCTGGCGACCGCGGCGCAGTGCGTCGCCCTGGCGGCGTCCCTGGCGCCCGGTGCGGACGTGTACAGGCGGTCCCTGGCCGCCGTGCGCCACCTGCTGCCACTCCCCTTCCTACGGGCGGGCTGGTTGCTGGTGGCGGATGGAGGAGGGGTGGCAAGCGCGGCGGGCATGGGCGGCCTCCCGCCCGCGGCCGAGCGGTGGCGGGCGCGCTGGTGCGCCCTCGACTGGGAGGGCCTCCACGTGGGGGGTGGGGGGCGGGGGCCGCCCCCGCCCCCGCCCCCGCCTGCCCTGGTGGCGGCGGCGGGCGAGGGTGAGGCAGGCGGGGCCGGCGGCGCCGCGGGCCCCCACCCGCCCCCGCCGGCCGCCCTGCCCCTGGCCTCGCTCGCGGGCGCGGTCCGTGTCGCGGACCTCGCCCTCCCCGAGGGTGCCGCCTTCTGGGTGCCGCCGCTGTCCTCGTCGCCCTCCCCCTGCTGCTGCCTGGGCACCTTTTTCGTGGCGGTCGACGAGGCGGACGCGGATGGGTGGGTCGATGCATGTGTGGTTGGGGGCAGGGTGGAGGGCGGGGCGTTGGGTGCCGTGTTGAAGTGATAGAAGGAAAAGAAGCGCGAGACGGGCGCGCTCCTCTCATCATTCCTGCCTCTCCGCACTTCCCCTCCCCCTCCTGCCCCACACATGTCCGGCGGCAGCAAGCGCAAGGCCGGCTCCTCCAAGCCGCCACCTTCTGCACCGAAGCCGCCCTCCAAGAAGGGCAAAGCGCCGGCCCAGCAGCCGCAACAGCAGGCGTCGCCGTCGGCGTCGAAGAAGAAGCAGAAGCGGGCTGCAGCCAAATCGGCTGCACCGACTGCTCCCCGCCCCGCTCCCCCTCGCCGTCCCTCGTCCCGCGCGGCGCACCCCGCCCCAGACCCCGTGCCCAGCATGGACGGCGACCGCCGGCGTGGGAATGGGCAGGACGATGGGCACGAGGAGGTGAGAGAGAGAGAGAGAGGGCGGGGAGGGGAAGTGACGAGGAGAAGCGGGTGGGTGTTGCGTTGTGTGTCCCTCGTCCCGGGCCCGCCACACGCCCGGACCCGCCGCTCCGCGTGCCCGCCGCCCAATCTCCGGGGGTGGGTGCGGCTCTTTCAGACTCACCCTTGGGCGTGGAGAGCAGGCGGGGAGAGGGCGTGTCATGGGCGTCCGGAGACGCGCCCTCCTTCTCTTGGGCGCGCACCACTGCCAATGCCCCTCTCAACACCCTCCTCTTACCTCTGTCTCCCTCCACACGCAGGGTGGCCCGTACGGCCGGTCCGGCAGGTACGCGAGATCGCGCGGAGATGTGTGCGTGCGCGTGTGAGGACGTGCGCCGCGTGCCGAGGGGACAGATACCCCCCCTCACCTAGCTCTCTCTCCCCCCTCCCTCCTCTCTTCTCCAGCGCCCTCCACGGCCTCCTCCGCAAGCTGGGCGCCGGCATGGGCGGCGGCCCCGGCTCCTCCTCCTCTCACGTCCGCGACCTCATCGCCGGCCTAACCTGCGGCGACGAGGGCGCGGCCCTGGCGGCCTTGGCCTCCCTGAACGAGGTGCTGGCGGTCGCGGCCGAGGACGCGGCTGCGGGCTTGCCCCTCGAGGCGCTCTCGGCCGCCCTCGTCCCCCTGCTGGCCGCCCCCCACAACCCGGACCTCGCGCTGCTGGCCGCCCGGGCCATCACATTCCTGGCGGATGCCGCCCCCCAGGCCGCGGGCGCCCTGCTGCGTGCGGGCGCGGCGGGTGGGCTGGTCGGGCGGCTGGAGGCGATTGAATACATCGACCTGGCCGAACAGTGCCTCGCCGCCCTGGACCGCCTGGCCACCGACCACCCGCGCTCCGTCCTGGCGGCGGGCGGCATGGGCGCGGCACTGGGGTTCATCGACTTCTTCCCGACGGGCGGCCAGCGGGCGGCGGCGGGGCTGGCGGCGAAAATGGCGCGTGGGCTGGGGCTGAGCGAGCGCGGCGGCGGCGCGCCGGGTGGTGGTTGGGGCCCGCCCTCGCCCGCCGACACGGCCCTCGCCATCGCCGCCCTGCCCCTCCTGGCCCCGCTCCTCCACTCGGGCGACGCCCGGGTCGTGGAGGCGGGGGTCGCGGCGTTGGGCCGGGTGGGCGCGGCCCTGGGGTCCGCCGCGGCGGGCGGGAGCGCGGACGCGGCCGCTGCGTTTGGCCAGGCAGGCCTGCTCGCGTCGGCCCTCCAACTCACCGCGGCGACGACGGGCGGCGGCGGCGGCGGCGGCGGTGGCGGCGGCGGCGGCGGCGGTGGACCATCCTCGTCCACCTACTTTGGCCTCATCCGCCTGCTCGCCACCGCGGCCGCGGCGTCGGGCGACGCGGCAGCCGCCATCCTGGACGGCGGCGGCCTGTCGTGCGCGACGGCCTTGCTGGCCACCTCCCCCCTGCTCTGCGGGCGCGGGGCCGACCCGGCCGGCGCCCTCCGCTCGCCCGACCACCTGGCCGCCACCATCGCCCTGGCGGCCTGCATGCTGCCGCCCGTGGCGGATCCGGTGGCGGTAGTGAGCGCGGGCTTGGCGGCCGGCGCGGCGCCACAGGGCGAGGCGGCCGGCTCGGCCGCCGCGGCCCGGGGCGTCGCGTTTGGGGCCACCCCCGGCGCGGGCGCGGCCGCTGCCGCCCTCCTCCCCCTCCTTATCTCCGCCCACGACGCTGCCGCCGCGCCCGACCTGCGGGCCGCGTGCGTGGGCCTGGCCCTGGCGGCCGTCGCCGCGGCGCCGGCCGACGCCCTGGAGGCTGCCCTGGCCGACGCGCCCGCCTCCTCCTGGGTCGCCTCCCTGCTGCGGGCCCGGGACCCGGCCGCGCTGGCGGGCGGGGTGGTCTTGGCCGAAGCCCTGCACGCCAAGCTGCCGGCCGCCTTTGACGCGACCTTCCCGAAAGAAGGCGTGGTCGCGGCCCTGCAACGCCTGGCGGGCGGGGCGGGCGGGGCAGGTGGGGGCGGTGACGCGGGCGGCCCGCCCCCTCTGCCCACCACCACCCGGGCCTCCACCCGCCTGCGCACCCGGCGGGGCACGGACGATTCGGGTGGCGGCGGGGGCCAGGCAGCAGCAGGCGCGCCCCCTCCCCCCCCAAGCCCGGGCGGCCTGCGCAGCGCGGCGGCCGCGCGCGCGTCCCTCCTGCTCGCCTCCCACTTCCCGGCCGCCGCGGCCGGCGACGAGGCCGCCCTGGACACGGCGGGCACGGCCGCCCTGCGCCCCGCCGTCGCCGCCCTCGCGGCCGCCGGGCCCGACCCGGCTGCCGCCCGGGCCGCCTTTGGCCGCCTCCTCGCCCTGGTCTCGGGCAGGGGGCCGGGCGGCCGGGTCTCGACGCACGAGCTCTTGGCGGCGGGCGTCGCCCCGTCCCTGCGGGCCTTCCTGCAGGGGGCGGACCTGAAGGCGGCCGGTCGCCCTGGCGCCCCCGCCGCCCTGGCCGCCCGCCTGGCGGCGGCCCTGGAGGCGGGCCGGGACGCACTGCCCGGCACGGACGAGCCCGCGCTCGCCCCGCTGGTCCGCGCCCTTTTGGACGCCCTGTGCGCGACCGAACGCTTCCCCGTCAGCCTTGGCGGTGGCGGGGTGACGGCGGCCGCCGCTGGTCCTGGCGCTGCGCCGGGCGGTGGCGGTGGTGGGCGGGGTGGTGGCGCCCCGTACGGCCCCTCCGCCCCGCCCGGCTCCCTCCAGGCCGGCCTGGCTGCGCTGTCCCAGCCGCTCAAGCTGCGCCTGGTGCGGGCGGGCGGGGCGGCGGGGGTGGGCCTGCGCGACATCGGGGCGGCGGTCGTCCTGGTGGAGCCCTTGGCCACCCTGGCAGCGGTGGAGGACTTTTTGTGGCCGCGCGTGGCCCTTCCGGCGGGCGGGAGTGGGGGTGGTAGCGCGCGGGGCGGCGGCGGCGGCGGCGGCAGCGGCGTGCCTGCTGCCGCCACTGCTGCTGCTGCCGCTCCCACCCGCCGCGGTGATGGTGACGCCTCTGGTGCCGGTCCCTCAGCCCGCCGTCTGACCCGGGCGGCCGCCAGCGCCCAGGTGGCTGGCGGCGGCGCGGGCGGGAGCGGCAGCGCGCGCGCGCGGGGCGGCCGCAGCGGGCGGGGCGGCACCGCCGACGCCGACGGCGACGCCGCCATGGCGGACGCGGCGGCGGAGGAAGACGGTGCGTTCGACGACGAATTTGATGACGACGACGCCATGGACGCCGAGGCCGCGGCGGCGGTGGGCGCCGTGTTTGGCGGCCACGACGACGACGATGACGATGACGATGGGGATGGGGAAGATGCCGGGTCGGACGAGGAGGGCTTTGCCTTTGACGAGGACGACGAGTTTGAAGGGGCGGCCGCGGCCGCGGAAGCCGCGGCGGCGGCGGCGATGGCCGCCGAAGCGAGTGGTGCCGGTCGGTCCTACGCGGGCGTGGCGGCGGGGGCCCGCCCCCGCCTGAGCTTCACTGTTGTGGGGGCGGGCGGGCCCGGCGGCGGCGGCGCGCGCCCGGCCGACCCGGCCGCCACCGTGTTCCACGCCCTCCTCGCGTCCGCGTCCGCGTCCCGGGCCGCCGCGCCGCCTGTCGATGGGGAGGCCCCTCCCCCCCCTTCCCTGGCCGGCCGACGCCTGTGGGAGGTCGTCCACACGGTGGCCTACGGGGTGGCCGCGCCCGGGGCAGGCGAGGGCGGGGGGAGTGATGGGGCCGGGCGCGGGGGGGCGGGGTCGCCGCCCGCGCGGCCCGCCCCTTCCCCGGCCGATGCCGCCTGGCTGGCCGCCCTGCCCGGCCCCGTCGCCGCCGTCGCGGGCGCCGTCCCCCCGCCCGGCCTGGCCTGCGCCTCGCCCGACGCGCCGGACGTGCTGGCGGCGCTGGCGGCGCTGCACGCCCTCAACGCGGGCGCGGCCGCGGTGGCCGCGGCCGCAGGCGTGGCGGGTGGCGCCCCCCTGCCCGCGGGCGCCCACCTCCCGGGCCCGCCCCTCCCGCCCTCGTCCTTCTGCTCCCCACGCCTGGCCGCCCGCCTGGCCCTCGCCCTCCAAGACGCGCTGGCCGTGTGCGGGGGCGCCCTGCCCGCCTGGGCGGCCGCGACCGCGGGAGGCGGCGCGCCCTGGCTCTTCCCGCCCGCCCTGTGCGCCCACTGGGCCCGCTGCACGTCCTTCGGCTTGGGGCGCACCCTCCACGCCCTCCAGGCCGGCCCGGCCGGGTCGGGCGGGGGGGTGGGCGGTGACGGGCCCGGCGGCGGCGGCTCCGGTGACGGCACCGGCGCGTCGGGCGACGGCGGCGGCGGGGGTGGCGGTGGCGGCCGGGGTGGCGTCAGCGTCGGCCGCCTCCAGCGCGTCCGCCTGCGCGTGCCCCGGGCCACCCCCCTCGGCTCGGCGTCCCGCGCCCTGGCCGCGCACGCGGCCTCCCGGGGCGTCCTGGAATTTGAGTTTGCGGGGGAGCCCGGCACCGGCCTGGGGCCGACCCTGGAATGGTACGCGTC
>Ga0315283_10007087_pt1 | contig 10060 bp, 8 predicted proteins | sample YL17G09_0_MG_FD_204541 | JGI IMG/M metagenome (GOLD analysis project Ga0315283, IMG submission 204541) | Sediment microbial communities from Yellowstone Lake, YNP, Wyoming, USA - YL17G09_0 | ecosystem: Environmental > Aquatic > Freshwater > Lake > Sediment | place: USA: Wyoming | collected...
TCGGCCCTCATCGGTGCCTCGAACTTCTTCGAGCTGGCGGTGGCTGCAGCGATCAGCCTGTTCGGATTCGAGTCAGGCGCGGCGCTCGCCACGGTGGTCGGAGTGCTGATCGAGGTGCCGGTGATGCTGCTGGTGGTGCGCGTCGTGAACGCGAGCAAGGGTTGGTACGAGAGCGGCCATGGCACCGCGCCCGCTGGTCGCGCCTAGCCTTCCTCGAAGGGACGACTCGACTCCATCCAGTCGCGGACGCGATTGGCATCGCCGATGCGCGTGAGCCTGCCCCAGGAATTGAGCAGGATGATGACGACGTTGCGGCCGTCAATGACGACCTGCATCACCAGGCAGCGGCCCGCCTCGGCGATGTAGCCCGTCTTCTGCACCGTGACCTGCCAATCGGACTTCTTGACCAGCGAGTTGGTGCTGCGGAACGCGAGCGGCCGCCCCTTCACGTACACCGTATGGTCCGGGTCGGTCGAATATGCCCGGATCGTCGGGTTCGTCGCCGCCGCCCGCACGAGTCTTGCGAGGTCTGCCGGGCTCGACACGTTGCTGCTCGACAGGCCGGTCGGCTCGACGAAGCGCGCCGACCGCATGCCGAGTGACTTCGCCTTGCCGTTCATGGCGCTCACGCAGGCCTGCATGCCGCCCGGGTAGGTCCGGCAGAGCGCGTGTGCTGCACGATTCTCGGAGGACATCAGCGCAAGGTGCAGGAGATCGGACCGGCTCAGCCTGGCACCCGGCGCGAGGCGCGAGTGGCCGGGCGCGGTTTCCCGCACGTCGTCACGCGTGATGGAAATCATCTCATCCATCGGCTGGCCGGCCTCGAGTACGACCAGAGTCGTCATCAACTTGGTGATGGAAGCGATCGGCACGGCGATCCCCTCGTTGCGTGCAGCCAGCACCTTCGAGTCAGATTCGTCGAGGATATAAAAGGCATTCGAGCGCAGGTCCGGATTGGACCGCGGTTGGGACGCGCCCTTGGCGACGGCCGCGGGAGACACGGCCGACAGCGCGGCCAGCAGGCACAGCGCCGACGATTCGAGTTTCAGCAACCTCTTCAAGGACTTTCCCGCCTGCTCCTGGGTTCGAATTGCGCTGACCGGCGACCCCCGCGCCAGACCTGGTCGGCGCCAAGGGTACCTTCTCGCAACGCTATCGTCACGGGCGACGGCGTGGGGTGACCGGGTTCTCAGAAATGCCTGTCAACAGGCGTCCAACTTTGACCAGCAACCGGCGCCCAAGTCGGCGCCTGTTCAAAGTCAGGGCTCCGACACCGGCTTCCACGTCGGGTCCGGATTGTAGCGCTCCATGGCGCGGAACTGCTCGAGCGTGTCTGGCCCAAGGTCCTTCTCGTAGACGATGCCGGAATAACCCACGATGAAGGTCTTCACGCCGGTCACGGCGTAATCCGCTGGCGCGGCAACGAGAGCGAATCCGCCGATCATCACACCGTTCACGACAAAATCCATCTGGCCCATCGGCGCGGCCGGGCCCTGGCCCTCCAGGATCTTGAAGTAGTAGCCGTGGAAAGGCTCGTATCGCTTGGTGTATCCCTCGGCGATCACGCGAGCGACTCCTTCGCCCACCGGTCCCTGCCAGCTTCCATCCGGCGCTCGCCACGACAATCCATCTTGCCGGCCAGGCGTGCTGACGACGCGCCGGGCATACTGGTTCACCAGCGCGCCGTCGTGCTTCTGCGAGGCGTATTCGTCCTGTGCCTCGACGTACCCTCGGCAGACATCAATCGCGTTGAGTTCGTTCGCCCCGATGCGGCGGTAAAGAACCTCCTCGCGTCCCGCCTTCGAGTCAAACCGCCACCGGCCGCCTTTCTCGACGATGGGGATCGGCGAAGGCCAGTCTTGGTTTCCGACGATGACTGTTGCAACACCCGGACGTTTTGGATCCCGCACGACTTCGGTCTTCATGTGCGCCTGCTCGGCGAATTCGATGCTCTGGTTCCTGTCCAGGACCGGATCATTGCTCTCCACGAGGTCGATACCGTCCGGTCCAAGAATCTCCTTTAACTCCGTCAAGTCGAACCGCCCTGCGGCGGAGACCAGGGCTGCGACGGCTGCCTCGGGCGTGTCGAATGTCCTCTGCTTGAGGGCCGGTTGCGTGGCCGCGGGTGCAGCGGTCTGCGCAGCGTGTGCAGCTGGCAACAAAAGAATGCCACTTGCGGCTGCCAGGCAAAGCCCGAGGCGTGCAGCGAGATCCACGAGCCTGAAGTCCGTCCGACCCAATACCCTGAACGTCATCGCACCTACCTCCGGCGTCCGCCGCCGCCGCCGCGCCCGCCCATGCTGGAAGCACCGCGCGAGCTGCTGGCCCGGGCGCTGTTTCCGTTGTATCCGCCGGAGCCGCCGCTCATGCCGCTTGATCTCGACGCCGCACCGCTCTTCGGGGCGTCGTAGTTGCCGACCCTGTCGGCGCCGCCGCCACCACCGCGGTCCATGGAGCTTGGCCCCGCGCTGTCTCCTCGGGAACCGCCCGCGGACCGGTCACTCACGCCGGGGCCTGCCGAGGGATTACTGCCACCGCTGGGCTGCTGGCGGGCGCTTGCCTGGCGGCTGCCGGGCGACTCGCCGCGCCCTGCCCCGCCATATTTGCTGGCTGTTGCCTTGTCAGCATAAGGCGCCGCCCCGCGATGCTGGGCGTCATGCTGCCATTTGCCGCCCTCGTTGCGGTTGCCGGCATTGATATTGTTCCTGTTGAAATTATTGTTCACGTCGATGTCGATGTCGTTGTGCCCCCAGCCCATGCCGCAGCAATAGCCACCCCAGGCCGCGCCCACCATGACGCCGAAACTGAATGCGACGAACGCGGCGCCCGGAACGTAGGGTGGGTAGTAGATCGGCGGGTACGGATAGTACGGCGCGCCATAGACGACCGTCGGGCTGTACGACGGCACGTAGACGACCTCCGGGTTCGCGGACTCCACGATGATGACGGTCTTGCCCTCGACGACCTGCGTCTCGACTTTCTGCTGTTCGTTGGGCACCAGGGCACCCTTGTCCGCAGCCTTCTTCCGCATCCGTTGGACGGCATCCATGACATCGCCCTGTTGCGCGAGGAAAGCGTTCCCGAGGTCCGTCGTCCACTGGACGTCGTCCGCGAGCCGCTTCACCACGTCGGGGATCGCAGCCATCGACTGGATGGCCGGGTCCCAGGGCTGCTTGGCGACCGCATCCGCGAGGGCCTTGTCCTTCAGTCCCGGGTTCTTCAGCAGCCACTGCTGGAGTTGGATGATCTCGAGCGGATAGGTCGCCGCCACGAGCGTCTGCGCCAGGAGCGAATCGGGGTAAAGGGCGATCGGTGCGACCAGCGAGTCGAGTTGTTCCGGCGGGAGCTTCGCCGCCGCCGGCTCGGTCGCGCCGGCCGGCGCTGGAGTGGTGCCTTGTGCAAGAACGACGAACTGTCGGGGCATGAGGAGGGCTGCGCAGGCAATGGCGACGATGCCTTGCAAGAGCAGGTTCGATGATCGGACACGTAAGGTCCCGGAATGCATGGCGAAGGACTCCCCTTCAAGCAGCGCGTCGTACTCGGCGCGCTTGATGTTAATACGAGCTGAGGCCTTCCGCGCGAATATTGCACCGGCGCATAGCCCCCTCGATTGCGCGGAACAACACTCGTCCAGACGGCCTTGAAGCCGGGCCGGGACATCACGCTGTGCTGCGCGGGCGGCCAGACACTCACCGACTCGGTTCATGGGCAAGGGCAAGCTGACACGGCGACCGTTTGGCCAGTTATGTACAATCCGGCGCAGGATCGATCCCACTGGCACTGACGGAAAAGAATGCGCCTGTTCCCAGCGATGAGTCCTTCGGACTAGCGAACGCTCTGCGGTTCCGCGAAATCACCGGCTGCCCGGTGATCGTCAACACGCGCTTCAATGTGCGCGGTGAACCGATCGCCTGTACGCCCGAGGACAGCTTCCGGTGCTTCATGGGCACCGACTATAGAGATACTCGCCGTCGGAAACGCCCTCCTCGAGAAGTCCCGTCAGCCGGAGCATCTCAAAGCCCGCTATGAAGACCGCTTCGAATTCGACTGACGGTGCCCGACGCGCCGGCACGCGATCGAGGTCGCTGGCGATACCCGTGATAGCGGTCCTGTTGGGCATTCTGCTGGCCGAGTTTTCGCTCAAGCTCGCTGCCTTTGCGGTCCCGGCGGTCGCGTCGCTGCTGTCCGAGGCATCGGGCCAGACGATTCCTGACCCGCTGCTCGGATATCGAGGCAACCCGAAGTGGTACGACCATGACGAGCGCGGCTATCGCAACGAGCACGCGCTCACCAAGGCTGACATAGTAGTGCTCGGAGATTCGCATGCGTACGGCGCGGGTGTCAGCGCAAACCAGGCCTGGCCATACTCTTTGGGAAGAGACACGGGCTTTGCCACCTACAACATGGCCTTTGGAGGGTATGGAACCGCCCACAGCCTCCTGCAACTCGAGGAGGCGATCGAACTCGCGCCACGGCTCGTCATCCTGGCCGTGTATTTTGGCAACGATTTCGCCGACAACTTCTGGGTCGCCATGAGAAACGAGCGGATCAAGTCTTTTTTGAGCAGGGAAGCGCCATCGGAACTGGCGCGACTCGATCGATTGGAATCGCTCGAGGCACGCGTTGCGCGCGTGTCCGTCATGCGCAAGTCCAGGGGAAAGAAGTCCCCCAGTGCTCTCAAGAGCTTTCTCTCCGATTATTCGGCGCTTTATTCCCTGGGAAGGGTACTGCAGAACCATCTCTCGTCGGCCTGGAGAGGGAGAGATCCAATGCTTGCCGACGATTTCGACAAGGCTGTCAGGAACCTGACGGACCGCGATCTTCAGTACTGCTCGGTTTTCGAGGACCGGGGTTGGCGGACGATTCTGACGGGTCCGTACCGCGGCCTCGTCAACGACAGAGACGACATGCGTATTCAAGCGGGTTACGACCTGACCTCCAGAATATTGCTGGAGATCAGAGAACGACTCGACACGAACAAGATCCGACTATTGGTCGTGCTGCTGCCGACCAAGGAATCGGTGTTCGCGAGCCGGGTATCGAACATCGAGGCCCATGTCGGCCTCGCCAAGCTCGTCACGGACGAGCGGGAAAACCGCGAGGGTTTGATTCGGTTTATGGAGCTGCAGGACATTCATTACCTGGATACACTGCCGTTCCTGCAGAGGTCGGCAAGTCAGCCGTATTTTCACAGCGCCAACGGCCATCCGAATGCATTGGGGCACGAGATTATTGCGCGAGAAGTCGGATACGCCGCACGAGGGGTCTTGGCGAGCCCGTCATCGCAGCGCTGAGGAAATTCTCGGGACCTCGTGGCGAGTGTTTGACGCCGACCTCGCCTGCGACAGCGGTCCGCGCCCCGTACCCTTCCTCCGGAAACAGACTCCCGTCCTCAAGGGCGCGGGTCCTCCGATACGGTGCTGGAGCAGGCGCAGCCGACACGAGCGTCAATCGAGGTCGAACTTGGTCTCGTAGCGCGTCTTCAGGCTTTCATCCTGTTGGTGCTTCTCGAGGATGCAGTTCTCCACCGCCAGCACTTCGATTTCCGTGCCCATGAAGCAGTGGAAGCTGTCCTCGGGCGTGCAGACGATAGGCTCGCCACGAACGTTGAAGCTGGTGTTGACGATCACTGGACAACCCGTCAGATCCTTGAAACGGGTGATGACTGCATGGTACGGAGGGTTGGTGTCGCGGTGAACCGTCTGAATACGGGCGGAGTAATCGACGTGCGTCACCGCGGGGATCGTCGAGCGCGGCACATTGAGCTTGTCGATGCCAAACAGCCGGGTCTGCTCTTCGGTCATCGCGATTCGATGTTCCTTCTTTACATCCGCGACCAGCAACATGTACGGGCTGTCTTCGTCGATGTCGAACCATTCGGCCACGTCCTCGCGCAGGACGGCCGGGGCAAAGGGGCGAAATGATTCGCGGTACTTGACCTTGAGGTTCAGAAGTTTCTGCATCGTGGGCGAACGGGCATCGCCCAGGATCGATCGGCCGCCTAGCGCGCGCGGGCCGAACTCCATCCGGCCCTGGTGCCAGCCCACGGCCTTGCCGTCGGCGAGTGCCTGAGCACAAAACTCGATCTTCTTGGCTTCGGTGAGGACTCGGTAGCGGGCACCCAGGGCCTTCAGCCGTCTCTCGACGTCGGACTGCTCGTAGACGGGCCCGAGGTAACTGCCCCGCATGCCATCGCTGTCGCCTGAAGCGCGGCGCGGCTGGCCCTTGAACAGATGATAGCTGCCTAGTGCGGCGCCAACCGCGCCACCGGCGTCACCGGCCGCCGGCTGGATCCAGATGCGGTCGAACGACTTGTCGCGCAGCAATTTGCCGTTCGCAACGCAGTTCAGGGCAACGCCGCCTGCGAGACACAGATTGCGCTCGCCGGTTTCGCGTGCAATCGAGCGGCCGAGTCTGATTACGATTTCTTCGGTAATCGCCTGCACGCTAGCCGTGAGATCCATCTCGCGCTGGGTCAGGGCCGACTCGGGCGAGCGAGCAGGGCCGCCAAATACCCGGTCGAATCGCTCGTTGGTCATCCTCAGGCCGGTGCAGTAGTCGAAATACTCCATGTTCAGCCGGAAAGTGCCATCGTCCTTGATGTCGATCAGGTGCTTGCGGATCAGATCGACGTAGCGCGGCTCGCCGTACGGCGCGAGCCCCATGATCTTGTACTCACCGGAATTCACCTTGAACCCGGTGTAATACGTAAAGGCCGAGTAAAGCAGCCCCAGTGAATGGGGAAAGTGGATCTCGCGTATCACCTTCAGGTCGTTGCCATTGCCAATCGCCAAGGACGTAGTCGTCCATTCGCCGACGCCGTCCATGGTCAGGACGGCCGCACGCTGGAAAGGCGACGGGAAGAAGGCGCTCGCCGCGTGGCTCAGGTGGTGCTCCGAGAACAGCAGCCGGGATGCCCAATCGACCTCCCTGCCGAGATGCTCGCCGATCGCCCGCGCAATCAGGTCCTTCTGAAACAGCTTCTCCTTGATCCACACCGGCAGAGCGTGCCGGAACGACTTGAAGCCGCGCGGAGCGTAGGCGAGGTATGTCTCCAGGAGGCGCTCGAACTTCAGGAATGGCTTGTCGTAGAAAGCGATCTGGTCGACGTCCTTGGGTGCCATGCCCGCCGACTCCAGGCAATAGCGCATGGCGTTTATCGGAAAGCCGGAATCGTGCTTCTTGCGCGTGAAGCGTTCCTCCTGCGCTGCGGCAACGATCTCGCCATCCACGACGAGCGCTGCCGCTGAATCGTGATAGAAGGCCGACAGCCCGAGTACCTTCATGTGGCCTTAGTGCCTCAGAAGATCGTGTAGATGAACGGGGCTAAGGCCGAACCTTGTGCAAGCACCAGCAGGCCGCCGATCAGCAGCATCACGATGATGATGGGCAGGAGCCAGAACTTCTTGCGCTCGCCGAGAAAAGCCCAAAGCTCTTTCAGGAAATCCATGGTTTTCGCTCCCCTCAGAACTGCCGCGGGAAACTGCGCTTGGCATCGGGCCCCGGGGGCTTACGGTGCAGCCAATAGCTGGGAAGTGACGACTCAAACGTCCTGTTGAGGAGGTCGCGGCCGCGAATCTTGAAAAGCAGCGCGACAGGTGTGAATACGAGGAAGAAAATGATTCCCAGGACGACGGGGCTAACAATCCGGTTAAGTAGTCCGCCGAACCACATCCACGCAACATTCAGCAGGTGTAGCGCCTTGGGGAACACCATGGCAGTTACTGCGAACCCGCCTGATGCGAATAGGCTCACTATCCAATGGCCGCTGCCCTTGTAGGCCATCCAAGCCGCAAGCAATACGAAGACTGTGGCGAACGTCAGGCCAAAGGACCGATCCGTAGGCAGTGGGGGCATGGCGGTCAAACGTAACTCCTTTACGCCAGGTTCGGTCGTGGCTGGCCCAACAAACCTATATTGATGCGTAATGCCGTGTCCACCATTTTAAATCGGGCTTGGGCGCTAACCATTTGCGAACAGTTGCGCAATTGTCATATGAACCGCCCCTGGATTTCCGGAGGCCCCGGTGATTGGGTCAGGCCGCCACGGCCTGATGCTCGTTGGGTATTGACAGGCTAACTCGCCGGCGTGGGCCGACGCGACTCACTCTGGCGCGTACTGCCCCATGACTCCACGCGCTCATTTTGGCAGCGTGACGTCGAACTTGATCGCGGCGAGTTGCTCGGGTGCCATGCCGAGATTGCGCAGGAACGGCAGCCAGCGCGGGTCGTTGTGGAGGTTGGCGATCATCGGGTAGACGGCAATCGAGCCAAGATTCGTGTCATGGTACCGGACCGCCTTGTCCAGCCATTTGAAGGCAAGGTCCGCCTCGCCGCGGTACGCGAGGGCAATCGCGATGAAATCGGCGGAGGTCTTCTCGTACTTTCGAATCAACTCGGCAAGCACGGCATCAGACTCGGCCTGCCGTCCGAGCGCGTGATACACCATCGACAACGAGCCGAGGCGGCGGGCCTCGAGGGGTTCTTTCTGGATTTCGACCAGAGCGGCGTCGGCGTCACCCTTCTGCAGCAGTATCTCGCCAAGTACCAAGTGCGTGCCGGTAGCGTCCGGGCTCAGAGCAAGCGTGGTGCGAAACTCAGCGATGGCCTCGTCCAGACGCCCCGCGTAGCGGTATGCAAGGCCCAGCCTGTGGTGACCGTCGGAGTTCACCGGGTCGCGGGCGATCTGGTATTGCCCGATGGCGATCGCCTTGTCCAGCAGCCCGAGACGTCGGGCTAGAACCGCGGCGGTGCCAATGATGTCTGGATTGGCCGGCTCCAGTGCCAGCGCGTGCCCGAGATGCCGCGCCGCCGCCTGCAGGTCACGGTCGTAGTAGAGCGCAATCCATCCAAGTTGAGCGTACGCGGGGCCGAACCGCCGATCGAGTGCCAGTGCCTTGTCGGTCGCCTCGCGCGCCAGCCGGATGCCCTCATCGTTGAGCCGCAGGCCTTCGTTTACCTCGTCGCAGTAGGCGCCGGCCAGGCCCACCCACGCCGCGGTATACGCGGGATCGAGCGTGAGGGCCTGCTGATACAGCGCGATCGACCGCTCATAGGCCGCGGCCGTATTCTGACGACCGATCGCACGCGCCTGCAGGTAGAACGCGTAGGCCTTCGGGTCCGTCGCCCGCGCCCTCGGTGCGTCTCCGAGCAGCTGGATCTTGAGCTGATCGACCACCGCGGCGGCAATCTCGTCCTGCACCTTGAATACGTCCGTGATCCGACGGTCGTAGGTCTGCGACCACAGGTGGGAGCTGTCGGAGGTGCGGACCAACTGCGCCGTGATGCGCAGAGTGTCGCCGGACTTGCGCACGCTGCCTTCGAGGACGTTCGCGACGTTGAGGGTCCTCGCGATCGTTGCGACATCCACTTCCCTGCCCTTGAACGAAAAACTGGAGGTGCGCGCAATCACGCGCAGCTCTGGCACCTGGGCCAGCAGGTTGAGCAACTCCTCCGACAGGCCGTCCGAAAAGTATTCCTGCTCCTTGTCCGAGCTCATGTTGACGAACGGCAGCACCGCGATGGACGCGGCATCAGGTGGCAAGGCGTGCCTCGTGCTCAGCACGCCGGTGTCGATGACCCAGGCGCTCTCGTCGATGCGCGACACGTACCACCACAGCGTGCCGCCGACGAACGCGACGAGTGTCGCGAGGATCGCGAGCTCGGGTCGCGATACTCTCTGATCGCCCTTGTCGCCGTGGTACCAGGCGAGGACGAGCACGAAGAGCAAGCTCAGCGGGAGTGCCAGTCCTGAAATCTGCCGAACGGCACGTGGCCAGGCATAGGTCTCGCCGAAGTACTCGAGTACCTGCAGCAACGTCCAGGCCGCGGCAGCGTAGGCAATCCCCCATTGCACCACCTTGCGGCGGCGCAGCGTGGCCCAGGCTCCCTCGTTGTCACGCTCAGTGGGCGTGTCGGTCACTTATTTTTGCTTCCTCACGGGTGCTGTCAGTGTAACTCCAGGCTTTCTCCCTTTCGGGGCAGAATTGCGCCCGAACTGAGCAATGCCCATGCAGCCAGTCTCCTTCACGCGCCACAGGTTTCCGCCGGATGTCATCCGG
>Ga0315283_10007091_pt1 | contig 10055 bp, 14 predicted proteins | sample YL17G09_0_MG_FD_204541 | JGI IMG/M metagenome (GOLD analysis project Ga0315283, IMG submission 204541) | Sediment microbial communities from Yellowstone Lake, YNP, Wyoming, USA - YL17G09_0 | ecosystem: Environmental > Aquatic > Freshwater > Lake > Sediment | place: USA: Wyoming | collected...
ACATGGGGTAGATAGGTATGTTACTAGGCAGCTCACCTTTAGGCGCTGTTGCGTTAGGAGAACTGCCTGCGGTCGCTGGCAGTGGCCTTACTTTAAGTGTAGCGCTTGGCCACGTAGTTGTCACAGGTTATGCAGTTGCCATTAATAGTAAGCGTACCCTCCAGGCCGCTACAGGGCATGTGCTTGTAACACCTTACCAGGCCAGTGTCAGGATAAGGAAATCTGTCAGTGTAGCTGCTGGGCATGTCACTGTTACGGGCTACCCCGCCAGTATTAACAGTAAACGTAATGTCATTGCTGCCACTGGGCATGTGGCAGTTACAGGGTATGCTGCTACCGTGACGACAGGGGCGAGCCGCACAGTCAATGTTGTTAAGGGTGCTGTCCTTGTAACCAGCTATGCAGCTAGTGTTAAACGTAGTAGGGGCGTAATTGGTGCAGCGGGACATGTAGTAGTAACGCCATATGCAGCTACGTTAGGTAAGGTTCGTAGAGTAACTGCGACTAAAGGTTCTGTTTTAGTCACAGGCAGGCAGGCAGTAATAAAAACTAACAGACAGGTGCAAGTTGCAGCTGGGCATGTTATAATCACAGGCAAGGCGGCTACGGTAACCTTGGGTGGCACTGCCTATACAGGCGTAAAAATTGATGGCCAACAATACAAGTACACTAATACCGCCTACCAATCTTTAACCCTGTACTGTAACGGTACAGACTATTTTACACTAGAAGGTTTTACATGGAATCCTTAATCGACGTCATGGCAATTGTTAGCCATATTATTGCAGTAGCATCTATTGTTGTTAAGATCACCCCAGACCCTAAAGATGACAAAGCGCTTGAGAAAGTTGTTAAGATCCTTAAGTTCTTAAGTTTAAATAAAGCTACCTAAGACAATATTACCCACCCCGCTAGCTTAATGACGCCACTTAATTGTGGCGTTTCTTTTAAGGTCACCTGACCTTTTACCTGACCTTTTAAATTGTGCTGTATACTACTAATGCAGTAGCTACACGCTCGTCCATCTTCAGACCTGCCTTATTAATCTTATAGCACAGTGCTCTAATATTGTCAGTGCTCTTTACGTCTGTTATGGCAGGCAATTGCCACTTAGGGCTACGCACATATGCAAGCCAGTATGCTATAGCAGTCACTTCGGCATGGTTAGCAGCAGAGTACAGCCTCGGGCTTGGTGGGTATGCAGCAGTAGTAAGGCCTGCTTTGTACATCAGCACGTGCATTTGGTATATATTCTTGTACGTAATAGCCCCTGTAATCTGCATTGGGCCTAAGCCTCTATAAGTCCAGCCATCATTAGTCGCTTTGTCACCATTACCTAGTTTATTGGCGTATACAGTATTAGCAATTGCAATGGGCCTGTGCGCTAACTCTTCAGCTAGTTCAGGCCGCTTTTTGAATATGCTTGGCCATGTCCTAGCAAGGCCCATCTGCGAGTAATTAAGGTTTTCCCTGTAGAAGCTGAATTGTGTTTCTACCCATGCGTTACCTAGTAATACAGCTGTCTCTTCTTTGTTAAGGTTAGCTATATTACATGCAGCAAGGAGTTTGGAATAATTAGTCTTCTGTATTTTTGTTGTAAGTTTCATTATAAAACCCTCTTGCAGTGAGTTGATACGAAAGCCTCAAGCCCTGCCATACCGTTAACTAAGCCGTCATAAGCAAATATAAGGTAGTCTGCTATTATGTTCTCATAGCTTCTCTTCCTTATGGCTGCATCTAGCCTTACATGTGCATGCTCTGTAAGCATAAAGCGCGTAACCCGTGGTTTCCAGCCTTCGACGTGCCTGAAACGCTCTACAAGCTGTGCATGGTTGCAAAGCCATTCATGACTACAAGTGTCACCTGTGTCTAAGCCTTGGGCATCTAAGAACGCTTCTGTCGTTGTGCGTAGTAGGTAGAATTCGTCTTCATCCGGGTGGTGTGGCGATGCAGCCCTGTAGTAGTGCTGCATAGCTGTAAGAACTAGACAAACCTTAAGTGTTAACACCTTTACCCCCTAAATAAGCTTCAAGCACACCAAGTGCGTCAGCTATGTGTTCATTCTTTGAGATGGTGACTTTACCATTGTGCATAAACCATTGCAAGTTCTTGCCGTACTTTTTATGCATGACTGCAACCATTTCTGCTTTACTTGCTTTAAGTGGCAAACCTGCTGCTGCTTTTACTTGCTTAGCACTTACATAGTGCACGGGCACTTTGTGTACAGCAAAGAAAGCGGCCAGCATGTATACACTGAACTTACTAGCTGCTGCACCTTCAGACCTACACACATTTGGACTTTCAATAACTACCTGCCTGGGGTCGTACTTGTGCAACAAGGAGTGCCCTGTGGCAAGGATGTCAGCAAACACAGCGTGCTTGCAGGCCTTGTCTTGCTTGCGTTGGTAAAGCCCGACGCTGACAACTTCAGACACTGCACTGCCTATGCATTTTCCGTGTACAACAAAGCCTGTATTACACAGGCTGTGGTCAAGGGCTAGTAGGGTCATATTAAAACTCCTCAGCCGTCATTAAGTCGCGCCAGCTTGTCATAATTTCTTGATTATGGTACATAATTTTCTCCTACTTATTAAAAATTATACGACCTGCCTATGCACTAAAGAGAACACCAAAGATAACCGAAAGAGCAAATATACACACTATTAATAAAACTTTCATACTTACCTCATTTACTCATATTCTTCGTATATAGATATAGGTACACAGCGTATATGACTCTGCGTACAATTTTTAATCACACCTCTGAATGCTTTAGGGTCGATAAAAAGAGAGTGTTGTATAGACTGTTCGAACCTGTTTAATAATCTTTTATCATGCTCATCACTTATCTCCCCTAGTATATGATGATAACTTCCTGTGTAATCATACTCACTTATGTGACATTTCTCACTTTGCAGTTCATAGTGGTCAAAACCTAATTGCAGTGAGCAGGTGTACCATAATATAATTTCATTAATACGTCCTGGTTCTTTATGGAACTTTAAATTTGTAATGTCTAGATTCATACTCACCTCCAATTAAATTAACCGTCACAAGCATCACATACAGGTGTAGGCATAGGCTTCTCTGCTGGCCTTAGATAGTACAGGCCAAGTACATTGTCATTATTTATAGCATAGCTGTGAACTTTAGACAAGTAACCTTGGTCACCACAATTGTACAGGTTTAGTGACTGCCCTTGGTCTAAATACTGCTGCCTGACACCTGCATGCCTGACAATCTGCATCTGATCAATCTCGTAGCCAGTTTTGAAGACTTGCTTTTCGTGGTCAGTAAACTGCTCTAAGTGCTGTACACTGCCGTTATTTGCATTAATATCTTCAAGCAGACCTTTGCTATTTATACCCTTGTCTTTCATTAAGTCTAGCAGTACAGGGTTTACGCGTGACACAATACCGCCTGCCATCTCTTGACTGTAAACGTTACTGAATACAGGTTCAATACCACCTGACACGCCGCCCATGATCAAACTGGTACTTAGTGTCGGTGCTACAGCGCACAATGCCCAGTTGTACTGGTCACCAAATGCAACCTTACTGGTATGTTGTGCAAGTGCACGGCTGACACCAATACCTGCCTGCTGTATGCTGTGAAAGATGTTCCTATTCACACTGTCTTGTGCATGGAATGGTATACTTTTGCTTTGCAAGTAAGTGTGGTGCCCCATAACACCCATACCTAATGCACGGTATTCCTTGGCAAACTTGAGGGTTCTAGACAGTTCAATGTCATTGCCCCAGCCTTTCTGTGTGGCAAGGTCAACGAACAGTTCGTTTATTGCGTTTAGCACAATAAAGGCGTCTGTTAGTGCTGTTGGGTGATTACACCACTCGTCGTAATTGGCTAGATTCAGGCTAGACAGTACACATGTAAATGACAAGTCAGGTGCTGATGGTAGATGTATCTCATTACACTGCCCTGTGAGTACACCATTAAATACGCCCATACCTCGCTTGTGCTCTGTGAAGCAGTAAGTGTCAGATACACGGCCACTGTCAACCACTGAGGCTACCTTGACGAACCGAGACGCGTCCCTGTTAGGTGTTGCAAAGGTTGCAAGGGTATCCCCGACAGACAAGTCCTTTGCAGGCACTTTTACAGTATTACCATCTACGCTAATGTAGAAGTTATGCTCTTGGGTACAGTCAATTTTATGCCCTGAGTCAGTGGTTACAGACAGCAGTTTAGCGTTATCTGCTGTTTTGTAAACCTGTACTGGTGAGAACTCTTGACCGTTCCAAACTCGGACTTCCTGACCTACCAGGGTAGCTATAGGCAAGTGGCCCTTTTCTGTAAGCACTAAAGTTTCAGGTGCAACGCAAAGATTACTTGCCCTGAAATTTGCTGGCCGCCCCTGTGCTGCCCAACGACGCCCAATTAAGTCACGCTTTATCAGATAACCTGTGCCTGTTTCTGCCCTTAGCTTCATCCACGTCTGCAAGCGACGCATAGCATCTGCATCGTTGTTGCGAACGGTTCGCATGAATTTGTCTGTTAAGATAAAGCCTGCATTCTCTTTAGGGTTGTGTGTAATGTGCTGGCAGTATTCATAGAAGTCACCATGCTCAAATGTTAAATAGCCTGCCCATGCGCCTGATCGGTTTTTCCCTTGACTTACCATGCTAGTGGTCTTGTTTATAAGTTCTACAACAGGCAGTACGCCTGCGGCTTTAAGGCCGTTAGAAACTATTGTCCCTCGTGGTCTGATGTCAGACAGGTCTGAACTGGTGCCGAACCCTTCTTTAGTTAGCTGAGCTATTTCTTTTGCTGCACTGAAAAAGCCGCTAACACTGTCTTGTACATAGTTGCCTGTGCAACTAACAGGCATGCCTTTGTTGGCCTTGCCTATGCTGGTAAGTGCGGGTGTTGGTAAAGACAGCCAACCATTCCAAAGCAGGTCAAATACCCGATCTTGTGTGATAGATAAAATGCTGTACTTAGGCTGTGACAATACAGCCGCGACAGCCTGGAACCTGTCTTTAGGCGTCTCGTCTGTCTCTAGGTAATTCTTGTTGTATAGCAACTGATACCCTGCTGTTGTCATCCACATGGGCACTGTTTTACGTGCTTGTGCCGCCTTGCGACGCTCTGAATATATGTCGTACTTACTCACTGCTATACCCTCACTAAGTCATAAAAGTTAAAACCTTCTAAAGAATACCCTTTTTGGTATTTAGGTATTGTGTCAAAAAAGTCGACTAATGTTAAGCCTTGTGTAGACTGCTCGAACCAGCCGCTAATCTGGCTGCGATTTATATCATACATGCGTGGCAGGTGCAATTGTTTTAAGCAGTGGTTAACACGTTCCCTCACCCAGGTTTGCATGTCGATCTTGTTAACACCACAAAATTCACCGTGCTCAAATACTAAGTTAATAATGTGATCTTCGTGGGCTACAAGCTTACGCACAGCAGGGTAAAGCTTGTCTTCAAGCCAGTTGCTACCTTGTGCTTGCTTACCATACTTGCGTGTTACATGGTATAGCCATGCACCACCTGCACTATGTAATGCTTCATCCCGCTCACTGAAATTAACACCATTAGCAATGGCTGGCATCTTATTATACCCATTCGACCTGAAAGCTTTAAGTACAGCAAAAGCACTGTATAAAGCAGCGCCTTCAATCATACTGAAAGTCGCTAAGCTAAGTAGTAAGTCATTGCCTGTTGCTGCTTCATCAACAAAAGCCATATGCTCTGCTAGTACAGGGTCTTTCAGGTACTCATTATAAAATGCAGCATCATTAACAAACATTACTTTATTAACAGTGTCATAGAACGGTGCATGCACGCATGTTTCCATAAAGCCAAACATAGTTGCCATGCGTTTTATTTCAAGTGGTGCAAATGTATTTAGCACCCTACCTAGCCAGTAATCCCCGCCTGCACGTACTTCATAGTGTGTGAATGTCTTAAGTATCGTAAGCAGTGCATGCTTTTCTGCTGGTGTGGTGTCAGTCAGTACAGCGTGCTTGTCTTGTTCAACAAGCATTTCATCTGCACGCCAATTGAAGTCAAGCTGTTGCTTTTCAAATACCAAGGCTTGCTCAAGCTCTGGGGTGTGCACGTAGGCACGGTTGTTAGTGTCAGTAAATAAGTCAATCACGTTAAACGGCCTCGATTTCAAAGTTGTGTTTAGAGCAAATTATAGCCAGCATAGCCATGCAAAGTTCTTTATCCCATATTGCTGACTTCTCGCACTTCATTAGTAATATCTGCTTAAGCTTAAGCAGCTCAGTGTCATCTTGAGAAGGTACAAAAATATCCCACAGCATCTGGGCAAGGTCATAGCAGTCTAAGCTATACAAGTCTTTGCCTGTTAGCCAACCTGCTAGCTCGCATGCCATTGCTTTCCCGTGCATCCTGCACTTTAGCGCTTTTAAATAGTGTTTTGTCATAATGAGACCTCTAAGTCTGTGATCATTTTAAGTAACTGTTTGTTCTTAGCAAAGTCTGCTAACCTACCTGAAGAAATATAGTACTCTTTGACTGTGCTGTCCAGGTACTTTTGTAGCTTTTTGTTACAGTGTGTATCAGCGAGATCCAAAGGCAATACCTTTGCTGTCTTTGCAGGGCCTACCCCTTTAATACCAATTACATTATCAGTGGCGTCACCCATTAATACCTGCCTGTAGTAGTTAAGCAAAGCTTGGGCTGGCGTAATTGTATAGGCAAGTTTCTTATCAGGGTTGTAGTGCGTGCCAACTACTGTATCAAGGTCTTTATCAATATGCACAAGTACAGAGTCAACGCCTGCACGCTGACAGGTGACATGCGCACTACTGCACACGTCATCCGCTTCATACCCTTCCATTATGATAGGTGCGTAACGGTGTAAAAACCACTGCTTTAGATCTTTAAGTAGTAAAGGCTTAGGCTGCGTTCTGTTTGCTTTGTATTTCGGACATATGCCTAACCTGAAGTTTGTGCTGCTAGATATGTAAGTTTTAGTTACGTAGTCATCACAGGGCCATAACTCTGCTACATTTTTGTGTATAGAACTTATCAGCTGCTTTATAATAGACATAGCAGATTCGAGAGCCTGCTCTTCAGGCTCTTTGAGCACAACCTGCCTGGTGTGCTCAGTGTGCCCAGCTGCTAGTAGGTCAGGTAGGCTGTCATAAGTGCTACCATCAGGCGCAGCGTGAATTGTTTGTTGTAGTGACCCTGCTGCTTTGTAAAGCATGCTGTCGGAGTCGATGTGTATGTACATATTAACCTCAAGTTGGGTCGGTTGTTAATACCATATGGCCTGTGTTAGGGCATACAGTTATATGGTCAGCTGTGCCTTCTAACCCTACCTCTCTGTTCTTAATTACACTTATACGTGTCACCCTATTACTGGTTTGCTGCCCTGGTGTAATCAGTGGGCTTAGGGCAATAATAATGTGCGACACCATAGCATAAGCAGCACTGCCCCGCAAATCTGACTGAGCTATTGGCTCAAAGAAAGGCGGTGGTGGTTCATCATCTTCCTTCTTCTTCTGCCACCTTGGTGGTACCATGTCACGTTTTTTCATGTGCACTACAACGAATATAGTGCAACTGCCGCTTTTAAACTCTCTAAGACTTGACATAAAGTCATCGATGAACTGTCTTTCACCTTCATCTTTGCCGTTATCATTTACTAAGTAACTTATAGGGTCAAGTACAATTGCATCGCACTTCTCAACGTCAACAAGGTAGCGTAACGTATCTTTAATGCCTTCTAATGTGAACTTGGTATCTTCAGGTATAAACAGGCTGCCACCTTCCTTAAGCTTGCGCTCCATTTCATCAACAGCAGGTATAGTGCCACGTGCTGGTGGGTTTTGACGCCATGCCCATAAAGGCATTTTACCTGCAAGTGCAAGCATACCTTGCTTAGTCTTGGTAACTGTTTCTTCCAAGTGTATAAAGCCAATCTTCTTATCTTGCATAAGAAAGTCATACTCAATCTGGCGCATGAAGGTTGTCTTACCACCACCGGGTAGTGCAGTTATTATCACAATCTCACCGCCTCTAAAGCCTTTGGTAATACTATTAAGGCAAGGGAAGCTAGGGACTTTTACGCCTTCTTTAATTGGCTCATAGCAGCCTGCAATGTCATCACTATATAGTGCGCTGTCTAGCTGGTACTTCTTCGCTTTGTTAACAGCGTCAAAAAATACTTGGTGCTTGCCTTGCTTCAATAAGTCATTAGCATCCTTGTTGTTACCTTTAATGTTGTCCCATGACATTATGCGTAATTCAGCAATAGGGCTGTAACGTTTTGCAACTGCATTAGCATAAGACCGCCCAACCAGATCCATGTCAAAGCAAAGGCAGATAACTGCATACTGCTTTGCCAGTAGTTGCATTAGTGCTGACGTGTTCTTGCTAACACCGCCTGTGCTTGCACCGTCTGCTATAGACACAACATTATAATCTTTACCACACTGTTCCAGCATGTACTTCGCTGCAAGACAATCTTCCTCACCTTCGGTGACAATAACAAACTTTCCGCGCTTCAACTGGTCGTTACCAAAACCTGTGTCAAGTTTACCGACGACATATGTACGGTCTTTGTCATTAATATGCTTAACCTTGTAACCTCGCAGTGCCCCATTCTCACTAAAGAATGGGTATGCAACCAGGTCTACAACCCCTGTGCGTGGGTTGCATAGCTGCTTTACACTAAACTGCTTTGCTATATGTGCAGGTATCGCCCTGTGTTTTAGGTCAGCGAATGGTGCTGCCTGTATGATATCAACTGTCAAACCATCATAATTGTTAGTCACTTTCTTTGCCTCTCCAATAATATTTAATTTAACACTTTGCTTACAACTAAAACAGTAAGCCCCTTTATCCTCTCCATACACTGTCACTGCATCACTACTACCGCACTTAGGGCACGGCAGTCTGCTTTGTCTATTCATAATCGCCTGCCTTGGTTATCAAACCACAGCAGAAAGGCTGCATTGCACAACACATGTGCCATGTGTGGTAAGCCTGACTCTGCGTCATGCGACTCACCCTCACGCCATGCAGCTAGGTGCCGCATAAGCGCGTCGTAGTAACGAGCGTCAGCGTCAGGCAATAATTGCCAGTTATTAGGCGCGTACTTAGACGCCCCATATTCAAGCACCTGTACAATAGCACTTACCACACCTTTAGGCAGTAAGCTGTAGCGCATCTTGCCTCCGTCAAACTTTGTACCTAACACAAAACCTCCTAGCGCATGCAGTTATTAATGTCAGAGCCTGTCAACTTAACAAAACCAAGTGGCTTTTGAATTTTTGCGTTAGGATTAACCACGACAAACATACTTCCATCACCAAAAGGCTCTATACCACAATTAAGTTCGTGGTGGTTATACATGTCGTCACTTGCAGCTTCTAGTGATAGATAAACCTTGCTTGCATTATTAGTAGCAAGCAGTTGCATGACCCTCTCAGAATCATACCCCAACTTCTCCATCATTGCAGTTGCACACCAAATTACATCAGCAAGCTCTTTAATAAGCGATGCAGGGATGTGCGGCTGGATAAGTAACTCGACCTGCAACTCCCCTAACTCCTCTTCTAAGCAGGCTTGCACTGCTTTTACAGTCTGCAACCGGTTGGCTGCTTCTATAAATTCAGACATCTTCATAACTACCCCTCTTTCTTGTATAAAAATCTAATAAGCCTAATGCCTGTAAGTGGCAGCCTTGCGTAAACATGCTGCCTGTCGGTGGCGTCAACAACTGCTGCCTCAAAGTAAGGCATCCCTTCCAGTAGGTAGGTATCGTACGTTACCTCAACATGACCATCAATTACTAACGTGTTACTTGTTTTGTTAGTGTCCCTGTATAAAATCTCCACACCAATGTTAGGTGTGATGGTAGCGGCAGCCCTAACTTTTGTTAGGGTTGTGATATTAGCCTTATTTGTTTCTGTCATAATTGCACCCTCGTGTGTCTGCTTTGATTTAAACGCTCTGATTGTCTATGTCTAAACCAAGTGTAGCACTTGTTACAGTTATACAAGGTGTATTTACGTGATTCTGTGTAATAAAACCCCTTCTCTTTGTAAT
>Ga0315283_10007092_pt1 | contig 10054 bp, 8 predicted proteins | sample YL17G09_0_MG_FD_204541 | JGI IMG/M metagenome (GOLD analysis project Ga0315283, IMG submission 204541) | Sediment microbial communities from Yellowstone Lake, YNP, Wyoming, USA - YL17G09_0 | ecosystem: Environmental > Aquatic > Freshwater > Lake > Sediment | place: USA: Wyoming | collected...
AATTGCGTGAGCAGGCTGTGCCCCATCGTCTCGGCTGTCACGCCGGTCTGGTCAGATACGAAAAATACCGTTCGGCGATTCATCGGCACGGCGGTTCCCTAGGCACAGAGTTATGCGCAGTGTTTCACCTAGTCCGTTGACCTAGCAAGGGGTCGCTCGTGCGTCCTTACACCCTGCCCTTTTCCAGCCTCGGCCGCCACGACGTGGCCGCAGTCGGCGGCAAGAATTCCTCGCTCGGCGAAATGATCTCGAACCTGGCGCAGCTGGGGGTCAGCGTGCCGGACGGTTTCGCGACCACCGCCGACGCCTACCGCGAATTTCTCGCGCACAAAGGCCTCGCTGCCCGCATCAAGCAGGAACTCGATGCGCTCGACGTCGACGACGTCGCGAAGCTCGCCGAGACCGGCGCTCGCATCCGCGACTGGATCCTTTCCACGCCTTTCCCGCCGCAACTGCAGCAGGCTATCGTCGACGGCTATGTCCGCATGTGTGATGGCCGCGCCGATGTCGCGGTCGCGGTGCGCTCGTCCGCCACGGCCGAGGACCTGCCGGAAGCCTCGTTCGCCGGCCAGCAGGAAACCTTCCTCAACGTGCGCGGCGCCGAAAACGTCGTCAGGGCCGTGCACGAAGTCTTCGCGTCGCTGTTCAACGACCGTGCGATCTCCTACCGCGTGCACCAGGGCTTCGAGCACTCGCTGGTCGCGCTCTCGGCCGGTATCCAGTACATGGTCCGCAGCGACGTCGGCGCGAGCGGCGTCATGTTCACGCTCGATACCGATTCGGGCTTCCGCGACGTCGTGTTCGTCACCGCGTCCTACGGCCTCGGCGAAACCGTCGTGCAAGGCGCCGTCAACCCGGACGAGTTCTACGTGTACAAGCCGGCGCTGCGCGACGGCCACAAGCCGATCCTGCGGCGCACGCTTGGCGCCAAGGCGATCAAGATGATCTACGCGCCAGCGGCCCAGGCCGAGAAGCGCGTGCTCACCGTCGACGTCCCCGAAGCTGACCGCATGCGCTTCTGCATCAGCGACGCGGACCTCATCGAACTCTCGAAGCAGGCGCTGATCATCGAAGATCATTACGGCTGCCCGATGGACATCGAATGGGGCAAGGACGGCGACACCGGCAAGATTTACGTGCTGCAGGCACGACCCGAGACAGTCCAGAGCCGTGCCGGACGCACGATCCAGCGCTACACGCTCAAGCAGAAGGGACCGGTGCTCGCGACGGGCCGCAGCATCGGCCAGCGCATCGGTGCCGGTCCGGCCCGCGTCATCCGCGACATCCGCGAGATGGCACGCGTCGAGACCGGCGACGTGCTCGTCGCCGACATGACCGACCCCGACTGGGAGCCGGTGATGAAGCGCGCGTCGGCGATCGTCACGAACCGTGGCGGCCGCACGTGCCATGCCGCGATCATCGCGCGCGAACTGGGCATCCCCGCCGTCGTCGGCTGCGGCGACGCGACGAAGAAGATCAAGGAAGGCCAGCCCGTCACCGTCTCGTGCGCCGAGGGCGACACAGGGTACATCTACGACGGCCAGCTCGAGTTCAGCCAGTCGCAGATCGAACTCGACTCGCTGCCCGACCTGCCCGTCAAGATCATGATGAACGTCGGCAACCCCGACCGGGCGTTCGACTTCGCCGCGATCCCGAACAAGGGCGTCGGCCTGGCCCGGCTCGAATTCATCATCAACCGCATGATCGGCGTGCACCCGAAAGCGCTGCTCGAATTCGATTCGCTCGAACCCGACCTGCGCGACACGATCCGGCGCCAGATGGCCGGCTACTCCGACCCGGTCGAGTTCTACGTCGAGAAGCTCTGCGAGGGTATCGGCACGATCGCCGCCGCATTCGCGCCCGAACCGGTGATCGTGCGTCTCTCGGACTTCAAGTCGAACGAGTACGCGAACCTCATCGGTGGCCGCAAGTACGAGCCCGTCGAGGAAAACCCGATGCTCGGGTTCCGCGGCGCCGCGCGTTACGTCGACGAAGGCTTCCGCCCCTGCTTCGAACTCGAGTGCCGCGCGCTGAAGCGCGTGCGCGAGCAGATGGGGCTGAAGAACGTCTGGGTGATGGTGCCTTTCGTGCGCACGCTGAAGGAAGCGGAACAGGTCGTCGGCCTGCTCGCGGCCAATGGCCTGAAGCGCGGCGAAAACGGCCTCAAGGTCATCATGATGTGCGAGATCCCGACCAACGCGGTGCTGGCGGATCGCTACCTCGAATTCTTCGACGGCATGTCGATCGGCTCGAACGACATGACCCAGCTCACGCTGGGCATCGACCGGGATTCGGCGATCATCGCGCGGCTGTTCGACGAGCGCGACGACGCGGTGAAGGCCATGCTCTCGATGGCGATCACGGCATGTCGCAAGGCCGGCAAGTACATCGGCATCTGCGGCCAGGGCCCGTCCGACCACCCCGACCTGGCGCGCTGGCTGCTCGACCAGGGCATCGAGAGCATGTCGCTCAATCCGGATACCGTCGTCGAAACCTGGCTGTTCCTGGCGAACGAAGCGAAAGCCTGAGCTTATTTCTTTCGCTGCTTGTAAGCGGCGATCAGCGCATCGGCATGTATCAGGTCCGGGCCGGAGAGTTGCGGCTCGACGACCGCACGGGCCTCGCGAGCGCGCGGCGCGACCAGGTCGCCCCACTGCGTGTCCTCGGTCGCGAGCACCAGGTAGGCGAAACCCTGCGCGTTATCAAGCTTGACGTACTTGCCTTCGAGCAGGTCGAGGCCAACCAGGTACTGCGCCCGCGCATCCCCCGCCTCGGCCAGCTGCTGCAGCGTGACCAGCGCCTCGGCCTGCCTGCCTGCCTGGTACAGCTGGCTCGCCGTATCGAACGGAGTCTCGGTCGTGGGCGTTGCAGCGGCCGTTGCTGCCGGCGCGGCTGCCGCCGCAGGTTCAGCCGCGAAAACCGCGGGCGACGCTCCGAGCACGAGCGTGGCGAACAGTGCGATTCGAATCGTCCCTGCGTGTTTCATCGTCATCCCAGGTGTCAGAGTGCCGGTGTACGGCCCGCCAGCGCGTGCGCGAGCGTGCCGCCGTCTACGTATTCCAGTTCACCACCCACCGGCACGCCGTGCGCGATACGCGATGCGCGCAAGCCGAACCGCGCCGCGACTTCGGCCAGGAAATGCGCCGTGGCCTCGCCCTCGACGGTGGGGTTCGTGGCGAGGATCACTTCCTTGACCTCCCCTTCGCCCAGAAGTTTCTCGAAATCGCCGATGCCGATCTCGGCCGGGCCGACGCCATCGAGCGGCGACAGGTGACCCATCAGCACGAAATAGCAGCCGCGGAAACTCGCGGTCTGCTCGATCGCGACCACGTCGGCCGGGGACTCCACCACGCAGAGCAGCGACGTATCGCGGCCCGTCGAAGCGCACACCGGGCACAGTTCGCCTTCGGCGAACATGCGGCAACGCTGGCAGTGGCCGAGCTTTGCCATGGCACCGGCGACGGACGCGGCTATCTCGTTGCCGCCGCCGCGGTCGCGCTCCAGCAGGTGGAACGCCATCCGCTGCGCCGACTTGGGACCGACGCCCGGCAGGCAGCGGAAGGCTTCGATCAGCCGGCTGAGTGAAGGCGGATAGAGCATCGGCGGAGTGTCGGCGCGCCGCTCAGAACGGCATCTTGAAGCCGGGGGGCAGGTTCATGCCGCCCATGACGCTCGACATGCGCTGCTGCGTGGCAGCCTCCATGCGCTGCGCGGCGTCGTTAATCGCCGCCGCCACCAGGTCCTCGATCATCTCGCGATCGTCGAGCGCCACGCTCGGGTCGATCTGTACGCGCCGCGCCTCGTGCTTGCCGTTCATCGTGATCTTGACCATGCCGCCGCCGGACTCACCGACGACTTCCATGGCCGCAATCTCCGCCTGTGCCTTCTGCATGTTCGCCTGCAGGGCCTGCGCCTGCTTCATCATGTTGCCGATGCCGCCTTTCATCATGTGCGTCTCGCAGAAGTGAGGGTGATTATTGAAGAGTGACGCGCGCTCAGTTGAGCGGCTTCACCGAACCGGGTCGAACCGTCGCGCCGAACACTTCGCGCATTGCGCGCACGGCGGGATCGCTGTCGATCGATTGTTCCGCGGCGCGCTGCCGGTCTTCGGCCGCGACCGCATCGCGCTTGGCGGGCGTGAAGATTTCTCCGGGCGACTCTGCCTGCGTGATCTCGAGGCGAATCGCTTCGCCGTAATGCTGCGACAGCGCCTCGGCCAGGCGGCTCTCGATCTGCGGCCGACGGAATGAGTCTCCAGCCGGGTCGAGACGCAGCCGGACGAGACCGGCCTTGCGCTCGAGCATCACGCAGTTCGCCGCGAAATGCTTGGCGGTGCCCTGCAGCCCGAGCGCGGTGACGAGCGCGTCCCAATCGGACTCCGCCGCCGGCGCACTCACCGCCGGTGCGAGACGTGACTGAGCACTCGCGGGACGTGACGGCGCACTCGCGGGACGTGCGGCAGCCGTCGCCCGTGCCACGACCGCCCCGCCGCCGCTCGTCGCGGCAACCGGCGGCAAGCCCTGCGGACGGAACGCGAGCATGCGCAGCAACGCCATTTCGAAACCCGCGCGCGCATCCGGCGCGTAGTCGAGATCGCGGCGCGACATAATCGCAATCTGGTAGAGCAACTGCAGGTCTTCGGCCGTGAACTTCGCGGCCAGTTCCGCGAGCAGCTTGTCCTCGTCCTCGTCGTCGCCGGGAGGCAGGTCCGGCAGCGCCTGCAGCAGCGCCATGCGCTGGATGGCGCCCGACAATTCGCCGAGCGCCTGGTGATAGTCCGGCGCGCGTTCGTCGAGATGCGCGGCCTGCCGCATCAGTGCCGCGCCGTCTTTCTCGGCCAGCGCCGTGAGGATGCCCTGCACGTGCTTGCGGTCGAGCGTGCCGAGCAGCGTGCGTACTTCCGCTTCCATGGCGCGGCCACCGCCAAATGCCAGCACCTGGTCGAGCAGCGAAAGCGCATCGCGCATGCTGCCCTCGGCGCCGCGCGCAATCGCACGCAGCGCGGCCGGCTCGAATTCGACCTTCTCGGCGGCGGAGATCTGCGCCAGACGGTCGTAGATGAGCGGCAGCGGCAGCCGTCGCAGGTGGAACTGCAGGCAGCGCGACAGCACCGTTACCGGCAACTTCTGCGGATCCGTGGTCGCGAGCAGGAACTTCACGTGCGGGGGCGGCTCCTCGAGCGTCTTCAACAACGCGTTGAAGGAGTGCGTCGAGAGCATGTGGACTTCGTCGATCAGGTAGACCTTGTAGCGCCCACGCGCCGGCGAGTACTGCACGTTGTCGAGCAGCTCACGCGTGTCGTCGACCTTGGTGCGCGAGGCCGCGTCGACTTCGAGCAGGTCGACGAACCGGCCGGCGTCGATGTCGACACAGGCCGGGCACTGGCCACACGGCGTCGACGAGACGCCTTGCTCGCAGTTGAGCGACTTCGCGAAGATGCGCGCGATGGTCGTCTTGCCCACGCCCCGCGTGCCCGTGAACAGGAAAGCATGGTGGATGCGGCCGGAATCGAGTGCGTTCGTGAGCGCACGGCGGACGTGGTCCTGGCCGACGAGCTGGTCGAACGTGCGCGGGCGCCATTTGCGGGCGAGGACGAGGTAGCTCATCGGGCGAGTGGGTGCTCTGCGTTTCGCTCGGGTGGTGGCCGGGCTCTGGATCGGGCGGCGGCCCGCGCCAGAATACCCCCGGCACCCGGCGTGGCCGCTACCGTTGCTCCCTTCCGGGCCTGGCGGGGTTTGCGGCTGGCCGTCGCGAGGGATCCGACGCGAGCCACCATTGGAGAGTCGCGATCATACCATGCCGAATTCGTGGCGAATTCAGCCGCGGCCACGATACGGCGGCACGCCCTGGTCCGGCAGCCACAGCCCTGCAGGCGGGCGCCCCGTCTGCCAGAACACGTCGATCGGCATGCCGCCGCGCGGGTACCAGTAGCCGCCGATGCGCAGCCAGCGGGGCTGCAGGAAGTCGACGAGCCGGTCCGCGATGGCGAGCGTGCAGTCCTCGTGGAATGCCCCGTGATTGCGGAAACTGCCGAGGTACAGCTTCAGTGACTTGCTCTCGACCAGCCACCTGGCGGGGACGTAATCGATCACGAGGTGCGCGAAATCGGGTTGGCCGGTGATCGGGCAGAGCGACGTGAACTCGGGCGCCGCAAACCGCGCCAGGTACACCTTGCGCGGATGCGGATTCGGCACACGTTCGAGCACGGCTGATTCGGGCGAGGTCGGCGGTGACGTCGCCGCGCCGAGCTGCTGCAGGCCAGCGTAGATCGAGTCACCCTGCTTTCGCGCTTTGCTCACTTGACGGTGCCCTTCGCGTAGATCAGCTCGATCTCGTCCATGATGCGGTTCATCTCGCGCATCGCGGCGTTGAACGGCTCGGAGGTCGTCATGTCGACGCCCGCATCCTTCAGCAGCTCGATCGGGTACTTCGACGACCCCGCCGACATCAGGCGCAGGTAGGCCTCCCGGTTCTGCTTCGCCTTGCCCGATTTCACGGCGGCCTTGCCGATCATGCCGTCCGCCAGCGACATGCCGCCGATCATGCTCGTTGCGTACTGGTAGACGTAGAAGTTGCGGTAGAAGTGCGGAATGTAGGCCCACTCCGCACCGTAGATCTCGTCGACCTTGACCACGCCTGCTGCGTGCCCGTAGTACCGGCGCAGCAGCTCGAGGTAGAGCTTGTCGAGCGAATCCGCCGTGAGCGGCTCGCCCCGTTCCACCGACTCGTGGATCCTGAGTTCGAACTCTGCGAACAGCGTCTGCCGGAACAGTGTCGTGCGCATGCTGTCGAGATAGCTCGACAGCAGGAAGAGTCGCGTGCGGTCGTCCTTCGTCTGGTCGAGCACGTGGTGCAGCAGCAGGTTCTCGTTGAGTGTCGACGCCACTTCCGCGACGAAAGTGGAGTATGAGGCCGTCGCGTACGGCTGCTTCGCCGACGACATGAACGAATGCATCGAGTGACCGGACTCGTGCGCGAGCGTCGAGACGTCGTCCCAGGCGCCGTTGAAATTCAGCAGCTGGTAAGGATGCACGCCGTAGACCGTGTTGCTGTACGCGCCGGGGCTCTTGCCCGTATTGGGCATGAAGTCGACCCAGCGGTCGGCATAGCCCCGGCGCAGGGTCTCGACGTACTCGGCGCCGAGCGGCGCGAACGAGTCGAGCGTCATCTGCATGCCCTGTTCGGGCGTGTACTGCAGGTCGACCTGCTGCACGATCGGCGCGTACAGGTCTTCGTACCCCAGCTGCCCGACGCCCATTATCTTCTGGCGCAGCTTCAGGTAGCGATGCAGCGTCGGCAGGTTGGCGTGCACGTCGTCGAGCAGGCGCGAGTAAACGTTGCGCGGAATGTTGAAATCGAACAGCGCGGCGTCGAGCGAGGTCGGGAAGTTGCGCACGTCCTTGAACGTGACGTGCGACTGCACGTGGGCATTCAGCGTAGTCGCGAACGTGCGCGTGTACTGGTTGTAGGACGTCCAGAACGCCTTGAACGCGAGATCGCGGTCGGCCTTGTTCGGCGACGCGCGCCACTTCGAGTACGCCGCAGCATCGAGCCGCACCTTCTCGCCGGTCGAAAACGTGACTTCGGGAAACGGCAGGTCGGCGCTGCGGAAGACCGACTGCAGCGTGCCGCCCGCCTCGCCCAGCGAGGCCATGCGCGCGAACACCTTTTCTTCGGCGGGCGTCAGCGTGTGCGGCGCCGCGCGCAGGATGTCGTCGAAGAACATGCGGTACTGGCCGAGCTGCGGCTCAGCCGCCAGGTACGCGTCGATCTTCGCGCGGCCAAGCGCGAGAATCTCCGGCCGCATGAACGCCGTGGTCGACTGGAAGCTCGAATAGACCTGCGACATTTCCTGCTGCATCTGCAGGCTGCGCCCGACGCGGGTGTCCTGGTCGTAGAGTTGGAACGCGTAAGCGTTGAGACGCTCGGCCCGCCGGCTGGCCTGCTCCCAGGCCGTCATCCCCTCGAGCAGGCTGCCCGCCGACGCGCCGAGCTTGCCCTGCCAGGCGCCTAGGGCCGGCAGCGATTGCACGAGTTCCTGCTTGGCGGCCACCCAGGCGGCCTCGTCTACGTATAAGTCCTGGAGGTTCCACTGGTACCGGGCCGGCACCTCGGCACGCTCCAAGGCCTGGGCCGGGCCTGCCACGGCAACGACGAAAATGGCGAAAAGCGCCGTGAAACTGGCATGGAATCGCATCGGAACACCCGCAACAGCCAGTCTGGCTGCGAACAAGAGGTGGCAAGCTTGCCTAGACGAGCAGTACGTCGCAACGTCGGACGATCCTGCTAGTATTGCTGCGGTGCAGCCAAATTAGAATGATCGGGTCACCAACGGGGCATAGTCACAAAGTGGCGAAAGCAACAAACGGCTCGCGCATCCCGAAACCTCCCCGGGCGTTGTTCACGTTGCTCGAGGGCCGGGCACTGTTCGAGATGGCGCTCCTGCCGGCGCTGTACCCATTGTTGCGAGGCACGCCCCACGGCGACGGCCACCCCGTCCTGCTGGTACCCGGTTTCACGGCCAGCGATGCCACGCTGGTCGGCCTGTCGGCCTTCCTGCGCTCTCGCGGCTACCACGTCGAGACCTGGGGTCTTGGCCAGAACACCGGTTTCAAGCTCAAGTTCAGCCAGGCCCTGGAGCAGAAGCTCCGCTTCATGCACCACCGTCATCGTCGCAAGGTCAGCCTGGTCGGCTGGAGCCTCGGCGGCGTCTACGCGTTCTACGCCGCGCACTGCGCCCCCGAATGCGTGCGGTCCGTCGTATCGCTCGGCAGCCCGATGAAGTTTTCCACTGACGAGTTGCTCGACGTGCCCATCGTCGTGAAGGCGGCGTACCGGTACCTCGCGCATCCGATGGGTCCGGTCGCGCACCTCGCGAACGTGCGAGCCAAGGTGCTGCGCGCACCTCCGCCCGTGCCATCGACCTGCGTGTTCTCGATGACAGACGGCATCGTGCCACCCGAAGCCGCCCGCATCGAAGACAGCGATGACGACCAGCACGAAAATATCTGGGTGCCGGGCAGTCATGTCGGACTCGGCTTCAACGCCGCGGTGATGTGGATTCTCGCCAACCGGCTGGCACAGGCCGAGGGCGAATGGCGTCCGTTCGATCCGGACGGCATGGCGGGCAAGGCCTATCGCAGGATGGCGAAACTGATCGGGCCGCCCGAACAAGGACTCAGAAAGGGCGTGGCCGTTCCGGGATAGGGGTAAGGAAGGGCAGGAAGGGCAGGAAGGGCAGGAAGGCTAGGAAGGGGAGGAAGAGGAGGAAGGGGTTAGTCGGAACATACGGCTCACGCCGCTCGACGCTTGGCCGCCTTTTTTGCGACCAACTTCCGCTTCGCTGCCACTTTCTTCACTGCGACCTTCTTCTTTTTTGCTTTCTTCGGCTTGCGCGTCAGCGCCAGCAATTCCTGGAAGCTGTCGCGGATGCACTGCGCGAAGAATTCGGGGTCTGGCAGCTGCTCACGGCACGATGTCGGCGAGATGAAGATCATCCCGTCGTAACTCGTCACCGAGAACACCAGCCCCATCCCGTCCGCGATCGGCATGATCGAAGAGAAGTACGTCATGCGCGCGCCGTCGAGGTAGAGCGGGATCGCGGGTCCGGGCACGTTCATGATCGTGCAACCCGCCAGCGGTTCGCGCGGTGAACCGAGCGATGAACCCGCCAGCAACTTCGCCGAAAGCGCGAGCGTGGCTGCAGGGGCGTGCTTGTCGAACTCCGTGAGCTCTTTCGCGCGCACGGCCTGGTCGATGTCCGCATGCGTCGACGTGTGCTTGTAGATCGCCCGCAGGCGTTTCTTTGGATCGTCGATCTCGGTACCGAGCGGCACGCGGACCAGGCTCAGCTCGGGGCGCTCTTCACTGTTGGCGCCGACGGCCCGCACCGAGAACGGCGCGAGCGAAACCACGCTCGAACCCGGTAATTCTTCGTGCGCCAGCAGGTACCGGCGCAAGGCGCCGCCGCAGACGGCGAGCACCGCATCGTTGATCGTGGCGCCCGGCACCAGGTCGCGGATGCGCTTGAACTCGTCGATGAAGAACCGGCGTG
>Ga0315283_10007095_pt1 | contig 10053 bp, 8 predicted proteins | sample YL17G09_0_MG_FD_204541 | JGI IMG/M metagenome (GOLD analysis project Ga0315283, IMG submission 204541) | Sediment microbial communities from Yellowstone Lake, YNP, Wyoming, USA - YL17G09_0 | ecosystem: Environmental > Aquatic > Freshwater > Lake > Sediment | place: USA: Wyoming | collected...
TAATAGTCCACAATAAATCGGATATCGAATCGCTTAGACCTGAGACGACAGAACTCGTTAAAGCCAGAAGCAGCGCTCCAGTTATCGATTTCTGTGCTGCTCACCAACCGGAAACCGGAAGGCTGTTGGATCTTATTTCTCAGCATATTCCCGAATCGGCTTATCGTTCGCGTTCGTTGGTAGGCGATCTCATTTCGTATGGCGATTCTGTAATGCTTATCACCCCTATCGATATTGAAGCTCCCGAGGGCAGACTTATTCTCCCGCAGGTACAGGTTATCCGCGATATTCTGGATAATGAAGGAATAGCTGTTGTGATGAAGGAACGCGAAGCCGATGCCTATTTCCGCCGCATGAGCCCGAAACCTGCTTTGGTAATTACCGACAGCCAGGTTTTTCTGAAAGCAGATGTTATTGTACCAAAGGAGATTCCGCTAACCAGTTTCAGCATTCTGTTGGCACGCCAGAAAGGTGATTTCCCAAACTACTTGTTGGGGACACCTCATCTTGCCAAGCTCAGGGACGGAGATCGTGTTCTTATCCTGGAGTCCTGCACTCACCATGTTTCGTGCGACGATATTGGCCGCGTAAAGATTCCCCGTTGGTTGTCGAATTTCAGTGGTAAAAAACTGGAATTTGAAGTGGTGGCAGGCCTCAATAAATTACCCCGCGACATCAGGGAGTTTGCAATGGTAATACAGTGCGGCGGTTGCATGATCACACGGAAGCAAATTATCAACCGCCTAAAGCCTGCTGTAGATGCTTGTATACCAGTCACTAACTACGGCATGGCCATTGCTTATGTTCATGGTATTTATAACCGCGCAGTGGCACCATTCGTAAAGCAGGGAGTATCGTCCACAAACTATCTTTAACCTGACCAGGACAAGCCAGAACCCAAAAGGGAATAAGAAAATCATTTCAAACTTCAAAATGAAAATTATGTGATCAAATTTAACTTGAAAGCGCTGCTTTTTGCAGCACAAAATGGATTGTCGCTTCCACAATTAGCCCAATTTTAGGACTTGCAGCAGCAAATCCTGACAACTCTATTTTGATTATCTTTGCCGCGATGCTCTCATTTATCAAAAGAAAATACAGCGATTACCTGGAATTACTCTTTGAACATCGAAACAAAGAGTATGGTGCCTACATCCTGAGAAAAGAGTATCATGCTGCGCTCAACACCGGGTTAATTATTGCCTTACTTACTGTTCTCGTTCCGGTTCTTATTTATGCTTATATCCTTTGGTATCCGGACGATGATATCCAGACGTATTACCCGTACATAGGGCAGGTGCAAATGTATAATGATCTTGTTTCACCTGCTGAGTTACAGCTCTTGACCAAACAGCTAAAACCTGCTGTTATTGAAAATAATGCTTCACTTATTACACCAGATGATCAAAATCCTTTAAATAAGAAAAAGGGACCGGTTCTGCCCGACAGCCTGGCAGAGGAATCGGACACCATTACCAGTTCTTCTGCCCGCAACGGGATATCAGGTGATACAATGCAGAAAGGCTCAGGTGATATTTTTTATGCTGTTGAGGTAATGCCACAGTTTCCGGGTGGACCTGCAGCCATGCAACGTTTTATTTCCGATAATGTGCGCTACCCATCTGATGCAATAAAACGGGGAGCTTCGGGTACGGTGAAGATAAGTTTTCATATCCTTAAAGATGGATACGTTGATAAAGTATTTGTTCTGCAAAACCTCGATCCCTTGCTTGATGCCGAAGCTGTCAGAGTTATCCGGCTGATGCCCAGGTGGAAGCCAGCCTATCATCATGGGAAACCAGTCGAAATTATTTGTGCTATTCCCATAACATTTAGCCCGTCTGGAAATCAGCCCAATAGGATGAAGTAGGCATATGAATATTCAAATATAGATACCCATTTAATTCGAAAATGACTTAGTTCGCTTAGTTCAAATTTTCAAATATAAGTTGACTGTTGATTTTATTTATCAATCCTTTTTAAGAATCAGCATGCATTTAGATGAACTTATCCGCGATTCTTATTATTTTTGCAAAAAAAATAGCCAGATAAATATATGAATTTAAAGGATATCCTTTCTATTGCCGGCAGGCCCGGACTCTTTAAAAACGTGGCTCAAACCAAGAGTGGTGTTATCGTCGAATCAATCTCCGATGGAAAACGATTCCCGGTTTTTACCAACGATAAAATCAGTTCGCTCGAAGACATAACCATCTTTACCAATGTTGATGATCTGCCACTTAAACAAGTTTTCAAACGCATTTATGACAAGGAAAATGGTGCAGTAGCTGCCGATCCTAAATCTGACGACAAGGCCATGCGCGGGTATTTTGCCAGCATAATTCCTGAATATGATCAGGAACGGGTTTATGTGTCGCATATCCGCAAAATTTTGGCCTGGTATAATTTGCTTAACAGCCATCAATTAATAGTGTGGGACGACGAACTTGCTGAAACCGGCGATCAGGCGACTTCCGAAACCGAGGTGGCACCCGGGGAATAATTCATTTGTCCGCCATGCCCGGCGGACTTTTTTTTATTTACCTTAGCAGTTGATCCTTTATATGAAAAAGTTCGTACATGATTTCGAAGTGGTTAGCAATTCCAGGCTGAATGCACAACATTTTGTTCTGAAGTTACGCTGCAGCGAAAAACTCCCAACTATACTGTCCGGGCAATTTGCCGAGGTGCGCATTGATAAATCATTTACAACTTACCTGCGCAGGCCTTTTTCTATTCATGATGTTGATTATGATCAAAATACAATTAGTTTCCTTGTAAAGCTGGTTGGAGAAGGCACCAGTAAACTTGTAACCCTTGCTACCGGTGACCTTGCGAATATTGTATATCCGCTCGGGAATGGATTTAGCTTGCCAACAGGCGATAAAGTGCTCCTGGTTGGCGGAGGATGTGGTGTTGCACCATTGCTTATGCTGGCAAAACATCTGCATAAAAATGGTATCAGCATAACAACACTCATGGGTGGTCGCAGTAAAGATGATATTCTTCAGCGAGAAGAATACCTCAAACTTGGCGAGGTGCTGATTACAACAGAGGATGGTTCCTTAGGTGAAAAAGGTATGGTAACTGAGCATTCTTTGTTCAGCGAAAGTTTATTGGGTTATTCGCAGGTATATACCTGTGGTCCTGAACCCATGATGAAAGCTATTGCGGCTATCGCTGCCGGGGAGGCAATTCCTTGCCAGGTATCTCTGGAAAACACGATGGCCTGTGGCATAGGCGTTTGCCTGTGCTGTGTGGTGGAAACGCTTGATGGTAACAAATGCGTTTGCACGGAAGGACCTGTTTTTGATCCAGATTACCTTACCAACTGGGGCGCTGTTGTCTGCTAAACCAATTACTTTTTATCATTATGGCCGATCTCTCAGTTAAAATCCACCAGCTTAATTTTAAAAATCCTGTTCTCACGGCTTCAGGCACCTTTGGTTATGGCGAAGAGTTTGGGGATTTCTTTGATATCGGGCTTTTGGGCGGCATCGTCGTAAAAGCCACTACATCAAGGCGCCGCGAAGGGAATCCTTATCCACGTATGGCCGAAACACAGATGGGTATGCTCAATGCTGTAGGACTGCAGAATAGAGGTATCGATTATTTCGTTGATTCAATTTACCCCAGAATCCGGCGCTTCCAGACGAATATCATCGCCAATGTGTCCGATTCCACCATCGATGGATATGTGGAGGTTGCGGAAAAAATGAATGCGCTTGATGATATCGCCGCCATTGAACTCAATATTTCGTGTCCTAATGTGAGGGAAGGCGGGATGGCATTTGGAACAAGTTGCCCGGCGGCTATTGCCGTTACAAAAGAAGTGCGCAAAGTTTACAGTAAAACACTCATTGTAAAACTATCGCCCAATGTTACCAGTATTGTTGAAATTGCCAGGGCTGTGGAAGAAGCCGGTGCTGATGCTGTTTCGCTGATTAATACAATACTCGGAATGGCCATTGATGCCGAAAAACGGCGTCCGGTGCTATCAACCATCACGGGTGGACTTTCAGGACCTGCTATCAAACCCATTGCATTGCGCATGGTATGGCAAGTGGCAAATGCCGTTAAAATTCCGGTGATTGGCATTGGTGGCATCAGCAATGCCCGTGATGCCGTGGAATTCTTGCTTGCCGGAGCCTCTGCCATTCAGGTTGGAACCGCAAATTTTGTCGATCCTTTGGCCACCATCAAGATAATTAAAGGCCTTGAAGAGTACCTGGACAGGCATGGTTATTCAAGTGTAAATGAAATTGTGGGCGGACTGATCATCTGAGCTGTTGTCGATACTTACGTAACTTAATCATATACTTGTGAAGCGTGACATTAAATTGAATTGCCTGTTGCTGGGCTCAGGAGGACGTGAAAGTGCGCTGGCATGGAAAATTGTCCAAAGCCCGATGCTGCAAAAACTCTTCATAGCTCCGGGGAATGCCGGCACAGGTTCTCTGGGAATAAACGTTTCGCTTGATGCACTCGATTTTGAAGCTATTAAACGGTTTGTTTTAGAAAATGATATTGATATTGTGATAGTTGGTCCGGAAGAACCACTCGTGAAAGGTATTCACGATTTTTTTCTTGCCGACAATCTTTTGAATAATATCCAAGTAATTGGACCTTGCCGCAAAGGAGCGAGACTCGAAGGAAGCAAAGATTTTGCCAAGGCATTCATGACGAGGCACTCTATTCCTACTGCAGCATATCGTTCATTTACAGCTGAATCGTTAGACGAAGGATTCAAGTTCCTGGAGCTACTTAAACCGCCTTATGTGCTCAAAGCTGATGGACTGGCAGCAGGCAAAGGAGTGGTGATCTTAGATACGCTTACGGAAGCAAAGAATGAATTGACAGCAATGCTTCGTGATCAGAAATTTGGTGCAGCTTCAGGTACTGTTGTTATTGAAGAATTCCTTTCGGGGATAGAGCTTTCGGTATTTGTTCTTACCGATGGCAAAGATTACATGCTATTGCCCGAAGCCAAGGACTACAAGCGCATCGGCGAAGGCGATACCGGAGCCAATACAGGCGGAATGGGCGCCATATCACCGGTTCCTTTTGCAGATGCTGAGTTTATGCTGAAGGTCCGCGAGCGTATCATTATGCCAACAATCGCCGGGCTGCTTTTGGAAGGGATCGAATATTCCGGTTTTATCTTTTTCGGGCTTATCAACATTGACGGTAATCCGGTTGTGATTGAATACAATGTTCGTCTGGGTGATCCTGAAACAGAAGCCATTATTCCCCGCATGCGGGGCGATTTACTCGAATTGCTTTGGTCAACCGCTCAAGGCAGACTATCTTCATATAAACTTGACATTGATCACAGAACATCAGCTTGTGTAATGCTTGTTTCCGGCGGATACCCGGGAGTTTACCTGAAAGGATTGGAAATTTCGGGATTGGATGCTGTTACAGAATCTTATCTTTTTCATGCCGGAACCATTTATGACAAAAAAATGCAGCGCACACTCACAAATGGCGGCAGAGTAATCGCTGTAAGTTCTCTGGGCAATACAGCAACCGAAGCACTTACCGCATGTTACCAAAGTACAGATCGTATTTTTTTCGAAGGGATCTATTTCAGGAGAGATATTGGAAGAGATTTGGGAGGATGATAAATTTCTAATTTCTAATTTCTAATTGTTTAATTGTCTAATTGTCTAATTGTCTAATTGTCTAATTGTCTAATTGTCAAATTGTCAAATTTTAACTATTCGCTACGGCAGACCAAAAACAGATAAATGTTCCGGCTATTTTCCCGACTTGGCATCTTCCTTCAACTAATCGTGGTTCTTGGCGTGGCAGCGCTCCTGGTGCTGCCTGCATTTTCGCATCCATTAACACTATGGCCGGTAAGGGATTCCCTTTTGCTTTATTCTTTGATCGAAAATGCATTGATTGATTCGCCGATTCTTGGTATTTCTGTAGCGCCTGTAATTCTGCTGTTCCAGGCGTTTTTTCTTTATTTCTTTGCTATTTCCAACGATTTACATCCGCGCGATAGCCTTCTACCGGTTCTGTTTTATTTCCTTTTATCCGCCAGTCTTACAGAATCCATCCTGTTCAGCCCTGCGTTGGCAGCTTCTGTTCTATTACTTACAAGTTTGTTTCTTATCCTGAGAATGCATGGCTCTCGCCTGACATTCCAACAAGTTTTTTCAGCCAGCTTTTGTGTATCTGTCGCAACCTTATTTTATCCACCGGCAATTATTTTCCTGCTTTTTATCTGGCTAAGTTTTTTAACATACAGGATTGGTTCATGGCGCGAATGGGTCATTTCATTTATCGGTTTTATTATCCCCGTGATTTACCTGTCTACATACTATTTTTGGAAAGGACAACTTCAGGTATTCATTACAAATTACAATAATTTATTTAGTAGTCTCACACCTGAATTCCCGAAATTAAGGCTGTGGCAGTTTATTTTTCTTGGTTTTGCGGGTGTCATTGTACTAATGGCTTTATTCAGGCAGGTTGTACTTATTCAGGATAAGTTGATCAAAATCCGGCGTAAAACCTGGATATTTATTGATTTTTCGATTGTTGCAGCACTTAGTGGCTTTCTGTCCGGTAGCGACTTCTCAGGTCATCTTGTTATTTTGGCGATACCTGGTGCTCTTTTCCTTGCCAATATGTTTACAGATAAAAAACAAAGCTGGACTTATGAAATATTCTCCGGTGTATTAATAATATTGCTTCTAATAGCGCGTTTTTCCGTTTAATCTTCCGATATCTGATTCATGCTGAAAAGCCATTATTCAACCGGTATTATCGAAGCAGGATGTGATGAGGCTGGCCGTGGTTGCATGGCAGGTCCTGTTTTTGCTGCTGCTGTTATTTTGCCTTATGACTATAGGAATGGCAGGCTCAACGATTCGAAAAAGTTATCGGCCAAAGTGCGTGAAATCCTTCGCGTTGAGATTGAAAATGAAGCCCTGGCCTGGAGTGTGGCTTCCGCAGACCATACAGAAATTGATCAGATTAATATCCTCAATGCATCCATTTTGGCTATGCATCGTGCAACTGGCGGTCTAACGCTGCGTCCTGGCTTGTTATTGATTGATGGAAACAGGTTTAAGCCTTTCCAGGATATTCCGCATCAGTGCATTGTGAGAGGTGATTCCTGTTATATGCCGATAGCAGCTGCTTCAATCCTTGCAAAAACTTACCGGGATGCCTTTATGTCCGGTATCTCTTTGCAATTTCCGATTTATGGATGGGCACGCAATAAAGGATATCCGACGGCCGGGCACCGAAAAGCTATTCTTCTGTATGGACTTTCGCCATTTCACCGTCGCAGTTTCATCCTTCGTGAGCAATTAAAATAACATATTTTTAGCATAATGCTAAGGAAGAATTTAGGAGGGTGCAGATAATTCAGGTATTTTTGCGCCCGTTAAGAGAAGGTTACTTACAATATGATGAAACACGATCAAACAATATTCACTATTCTGCTTTTTCTGCTGTGCCCATGTCTGGTGCAGGCGCAGGCCAAATATAATACTCCGCTTTATATTAATTATATTTCCCAATATAAGGAAATTGCTGTGCGGGAGATGGAAATGTTTCACATTCCGGCAAGCATCTGCCTGGCTCAGGGAATACTTGAATCGGGTTGTGGAATGAGCGAGTTGGCCGTGAATGCCAACAACCATTTCGGTATAAAGTGTCACAAGGAATGGACAGGGCCTACCTATGTGATGGATGACGATGAACAGAAAGAGTGTTTCCGTATCTATGAAAATCCGGAGCAATCGTATATCGATCATTCGCAATTTCTAATTACACGCGAACGTTATGCTGGTCTTTTCAAACTTGATATTACTAACTACAAAGGCTGGGCAAGGGGATTAAAAGATGCTGGTTATGCGACCAATCCTGAATATGCAAACATATTGATTCGCATTATCGAAGCCAATCAGTTGAATAATCTCGACAGGGGTGAGGCCCTCACTTATGCCAATCTTACCTCGGGCGACAGTATAACCAGATTGTTCACAAACGGTAATAATCAGCAATTACCGGATGGTATGCTTTACCAGCCCGGTTACCGGCAGCCGGCAGTAAGTAATTTTACTTATATAAAAACAGGGAAGCAGAATCACAAAGTATACAAGAACAATGGCATCAATCTAACCTTTGCCCGTGAGAATGATACATTTAGTTCGATAGCTGAAGAATTTGATATTTTTAGTTTCCAGGTATACCATTACAATGATCTCAGGAAAAATGATGATTTTACACCAGGTCAGATTATTTACCTTGAACAAAAAAAACGGCAATCCTCAGTAAAAACGCATACAGTTAGGAAGTATGATAACTTTTATGCCATTTCCCAATTATATGGGATCAGATTGAAATTCTTAATTCAGTATAACAGTCTGAAGGAAAATCAGCAGTTGAAGCCAGGTGATAAGATCAGGCTATGTCCGCTTTAGACCCAATTTATGTTTAAGGAGTTTCATAGCGAACGCGTGCGAAATTTGGGTTAAATCTTACCCCCGTATCCAAAATTGAAATGGACTGTTATGAGGAGAAAAACCGGTTGATACGTAATAATAATTCCTTCTTTTTCAGCGGTTTGGGAATGTAGTCGTCGCAGCCTGAATCAATACTTTTCTCTTTTTCGCCCGACATGGCATATGCCGTTTGAGCAATAACAGGAAGCGATGGCCGTATTTTTTTAATCTCGCGGGTGGCATCATAACCATTCATTACCGGCATCTGGATATCCATGAGTACCAGGTCGATATCATAATTTTTCCGACACATTTCATAAGCTTCCTGGCCATTTTTAGCCCATTGCAGATTGGCTCCTGTCTTTTTCAGAATTGTTTGAATGAGAAAGTAATTCGAATCCACGTCTTCAGCAACAAGTATCAATTTATCGGACCAATCGAGGATGTCGAAATCCCATACATTGGGGATTTCTACCGGGAGCTCACTTGATCTTGTTGATGATACAGCGGGTAAAGTAAAATAGAAGCATGTACCCTGACCAACTTCCGATTCTACCCAAATGGCGCCACCAAGCAACTCAACGAGACTTTTTGAAATTGCAAGACCCAAGCCGGTGCCTCCTTTGTTCCGGTCGTGGGTTTCTTCTATTTGTCCAAAACGTTCGAAGATAAAATCCATCTTATCTTGTGGTATCCCGATACCTGAGTCTCTGACAAAGAAACGGAATACCTTTGGATCGGAAAAGGTGTAGCCGAACTCGATATTGCCCCGATCGGTGAATTTTAAAGCATTACCTAAAAGATTTGAGAAGATTTGGCGCAGTCTGATGATATCTGTAAATAATGTAAAATCTTTCTCCGGGTACTGTTTGCTTATAACCAGGCGGATATCTCCAAGTTTGTTCCTGCTCATCTCTTCGCTGAACGAGAGGTAGAGATCTGAAAACAATTCATTGAGCGAAAAATTCGACTTAATCATCTTCAGCTGCCGGGCTTCGATCTTGGAAATGTCGATTATATCATTGATCAGTCTGAGTAAGGCATCCCCACTGTTTATGATGATATCAAGGAACCGTATGCTTTCCTCACGCGAAATGCCCGGGTCAAGTAACATCTCGCTGAATCCTACAATAGCATTCATCGGCGTGCGGATATCGTGCGACATGTTGGAGAGGAACATACTTTTCAGCCTGTCCGATTCTTCGGCCCGCGATATGGCAGCATTTAGTTCCTGAGCGGTATGCATCTGCATCAGCGACAAAGCATATAAGTTGGCCAGGCGATGCATAATCTCTATAATTTTTGGTCCGAATTTTCTGTCGTCCGCGTAAAGTACGATTAAGCCCAGCACTTGCCCATTGGCAATGGCAGGTATACTGAGTATCCGGCCTGGCTTGCCCGATATTGTATTGGGAATCGACATCTCGCCCTCAACCAGGGGAAACTTACATGCGGCTAACCAAACTTCGGATAGTCCATAAGGTAACTCTTCTATGCGTAAGCTTTCCGACAATGCGGCAGATGAATTACCCAAAGCATACTTCACTGACCTATCCGTAAAGAGGGCTCCCGTAAATCCTTGTTT
>Ga0315283_10007097_pt1 | contig 10052 bp, 8 predicted proteins | sample YL17G09_0_MG_FD_204541 | JGI IMG/M metagenome (GOLD analysis project Ga0315283, IMG submission 204541) | Sediment microbial communities from Yellowstone Lake, YNP, Wyoming, USA - YL17G09_0 | ecosystem: Environmental > Aquatic > Freshwater > Lake > Sediment | place: USA: Wyoming | collected...
TCTTCGAGTCCGACGTCGTCGCCGCGCTCCTGCGCCTGTTCCCGGTCCCGGCCTTCAGGAACGCCTCCCTGAAATGCCTCACCGAGGTCGCGGCGCTCAGCGTCGGGCCCGAGCGAGACGCGGCCTTCGTGTCGCTCGCGACGGTGTTCGTCGCCGAGCTCGCGCCGATGTTGCCGGCCGACTGCATGAGTCCGCAGAGCGACGCCGAGGGCGGGCTGGCCCCGTCGTCCCTCGTCGCCGACCCCGCCGCAAGGACGGCCGTCGACCACTCGCGCGGCCTCTCGGCGGCGTACGCCGCCGGCTCCGACGAGGACCAGGACTTTGTGCAGAACCTGTCCCTGTTCCTGACGACGTTCCTGAGGGCGCACCTGCGCGCCCTCGAGGCCGATCCGGCGGCGCGGCAGCCGGGCGGCGGCGCGCTGCTGCGCGCGCTCGACCTGCTCGCGTCGGTCTCGTTCGTGCCCGACGAGGAGGTGTTCAAGATCTGCCTCGACTACTGGCACCACTTCGTGCCCGGGGTGTACGCCGGGGCGACCGCCGCGGCGGCGATGGCGAGCGCCGCCGCGGCTGGGGGAGCCACCGGGTTCGGGGCCCCGCCGGGCGGCGGCTTCGGCTTCGGCTCGTCCCCTGCGAGCCTCGGAGGGGGAGGCACGCCCTCGGCGGCGGCGGGCGACGTCGACGCGCGCCGCCTCTACGCGCGCGTGCTGTCCCGCCTCAGGTCGCTGATGATCGCGCGCATGGCCAAACCCGAGGAGGTCATCGTGGTCGAGGACCCAGAGTCCGGGACGGTGGTCCGCGAGGCGATGAAGGTGAGAGGGAAACGATGGGCGGGGGGAGAGAGAAGCAAGAAGGAAGAAAGAAAGGGAAAAACTCACTTTTTTTTCTTCACCGGTGCCGAACCCCGCAAACTTTGGGGGGAAAAACCCAACAAAAAAAACAGGACACCGACACGCTGGCCCGCTACAAAACCATGCACGAGACCCTCGTCTACCTCGCCCACCTCGACCACGAGGACACCGAGCGCCAGATGCACGACGCGCTCCGCGCGCAGCTCGCGGCCAAGACCGACTGGTCGTGGGGCGGGCTCAACACGCTCTGCTGGGCCGTCGGCTCGATCTCGGGGTCGATGGCCGAGGACCAGGAGAACCGGTTCCTCGTCACCGTGATCCGCGACCTGCTCAACCTCTGCGAGGTGACGAGGGGCAAGGACAACAAGGCGGTGATCGCGGCCAACATCATGTATGTGGTCGGGCAGGTACGTTTTGGGTTGTGTTTTTTGGAAGGTTTCGGAGAGGAAGGGGAAAAAGAAAGAGAGAGATAGAGAGACCGTTTTCGACCTCGCGGCGACGAAGAAGAAGAAGAAGCGGAAATCTGAATTTAAAATTTCCCCCAAAAAAAAAAAACGGAACAGTACCCGCGCTTCCTCCGCAACCACTGGAAGTTCCTCAAGACCGTCGTCAACAAGCTCTTCGAGTTCATGCACGAGACGCACCCGGGCGTGCAGGACATGGCCTGCGAGACCTTCCTCAAGATCTGCCACAAGTGCCGCCGCAAGTTCGTCGTGCAGCAGCTGGGCGAGGCCGAGCCGTTCGTCTGCGAGCTGCTGTCGGGGCTCGCCTCGACGATCCAGGACCTCGAGGCGCACCAGGTGCACATGTTTTACGAGGCCGTGGGGCTGATGGTGGGCGCCGACGCGGACCAGGCGAGGCGGGCGGCCTACCTCGAGAGGCTGATGTCCCCGCCCAACGCGACCTGGGACGCCGTCGTCTCCTCGAGCCTCGCCGCGGACCCCTCGGGCGCGCAGCTCCTCGAGCCCGAAAGGGTCAAGAGCGTGACCAACATCCTGCAGACGAACTCGAGCGTCTGCTCGAGCCTCGGGGCCCCCTTCGCGCCGCAGATGGCCCGCGTCTTCGGCGACGTGCTCCGGGTGTACGCCCTGTACTCCTCCGCGGCGGACGCGGCGATCGCGGACGGCGGCCCGCACGCCGCCCGCTCGGCCGGCGTCAAGGCCCTGCGGGGCGCCAAGCGCGCCGCGCTCAGGCTACTGGAGACGTGGGTCGGCGCCTGCGACGACGTCGAGCTGCTGGCGCGGCAGTACGTCCCCGCGATGGCCGAGCCCGTGCTGGGCGCCTACGCGCGCGCGCGCTCGCCCGAGTCGCGCGACGCGGAGGCGCTGGCCCTCTACGCCGCGGTCGTGGGCAAGCTCCGCTCGGCCGCTACGGCGGAGGTCGTGCCGCGCTGCTTCGACGCCGTGTTCGGCCCGACGCTCGAGATGATCACGGCCAACTTTGAGGACTTCCCGGAGCACCGCCTCCAGTTTTTCGCGCTGCTGCGGTCGGTGGCGACGGCCGCCTTTGGGGCTCTTTTCGGTCTTGGCGGGGCGCAGCTCAAGCTGCTCGTCGACGCCGTTGTGTGGGCCTTCAGGCACACCGAGCGCAACGTGGCGGAGACGGGTTTGAATTTGCTGCTCGACCTGCTGCAGGCCTTTGAGCGGTCTCCCGCCGCGGCGCAGTTTTACCAGGTGAGTCGTTTTGAACTCGTTCTTTCTCTTTTTTTTTTGGGGGGGGGGGTGATTTTTTCCCCCTTATGAATCTCAGCTCACGCTTGTTCGATACGAAATTCTCAAAAAAAAAATAGGCGTACTACATGCACCTCGTCCGCGAGATCTTCGCCGTCATGACCGACACCTTCCACAAGCCCGGGTTCAAGCTCCATGCCCGCATCCTCCACCACCTCTTCGGGCTCGCGAGGCCCGCGGCCGAGGGCGGGCTGCCTGCCCCCCTGTGGGAGGGGGCCGGGGCCGCGGAGGCGGCCGCGGCGGCGGGGAGCAACGGAGCCTCGACGGCCGTCGGCGCCGTCGACCCGGCGACGGGCGCGCCCTGGGCCTCGAACGCCGCCTTCGTCGCGGCCTCCGTCTCGGCCCTGCTCTCGACCTCCTTCCCCAACCTCAGGCCCACGCAGGTCGACGCCTGCTGCCGCGGCATGTTCGCGCTCCGCGACTTTGGCGCCTTCAAGGAGCACCTGCGCGACTTCCTGGTGCAGACAAAGTCGTTTGCGTCGCAGGACAACGCCGACCTCTTCGCCGAGGAGGCAGGGAGGGCCGCCGAGGCCGAGGCGGCGAGGCTGGCCGCCATCCCGGGGATGGCGAACCCGCACACGGGGGCGATCGTCCTCGGGGGAGTGGCGGCAGGGAGCAACGGGGCCGGTGCTGGCGGCGGAGGAGGAGGCGGGATGGGAGACTGAGGAAGGAGCAGGGAAAAAAGGAAGAGAGAAACTAAGACCTGAACAAAAAAATGACTTTTTGACTTTGCCGAAAACAACGAAGACGACTCGCATTCTCTTGCTTCCTCACGCGTTTTGATGCCCCTCTCGATAGAGAAAGGGAGATTAAAGAGACGTTGTTGGTGCTCGCGCGGGCGAGAAGAGAATCTCTTCTTTTGCCCCGCTCGCTGAGCGCCCGCTCTCTTCTGTCTTTCTTCGGGTCGAGAGGGCGTGAGAGAGAGCCAGATTTTGATTTTCTACAGTTTGACCCCCCCAGTTAACCTTGACAGGGACCGGCGCGCCCCCGCGCCCGTCGCGCGTCTTAAAAGACGCAGCAGCGGCGGAGGGCTCGCGCCTCCCTTGTTTTACGTTTGGAGAGAGAGAGAATGAGAGAGAGAGTAGGGGGTGTAAGAGAGATAGTGGGGATAAAAGAAAAAGAAAAAACTCGCCTCAGCTAGTACTTTTCCCCTCTTAAGTTCGCTTCCTTGGCTCTCTCCTCTGCATTTTACACGCTAGATGCTCGCGGTCTCGGCAGCCATGTCCGGAGCAGCGCATGAGCAGCAGCAGCACCACCAGGGAGGCGGCGGAGAGATCGACGCCGCTGCGCTCGACCTGCTCTGGGGCGGCGAGGGCGGCATGCTCCCCCCTCTCTCATCGGCCGACGATGCCGGGATTTCCGTCGCCGCGGCCAATGCGGCCGCTCTCGCCCGCGGCAAGCGCCCCGTCGCCCCTCTCTCGAGCGAGGGGTCGCTCCTGCGGGACGTGGCCGACAGGTCGATAGCAGACCACCTCGCTTACGAGTACGGCACGCGGGCGCCGGGGGACACGGCGAGGCCTGCCCCTCCCCCCGAGGACGACGACGGCGACGACGACGACGGCGGTGACGGCGAGGGAGATGACTCGAATTCGCGGAAAGCTCCCAGGACCTCGGGCCCGCGCCGGACCACCTCCGGTCCCTCCGAGGGCGCGGCGAGGGCCAAGGCCAACCGCGAGCGCGCCAGGAGGGAGCGCTTGAACGACTTTGTGAGTAGCGAATCGAAGGGAGGAGGAGGAGGAGGAGGATTGGAGACTACACAAGCTCGATCGAGGGCCCTGCCTTTTCGGTCGGTCGGTCGCTCAAGCCGCCGACAGCGTGCGGCGAGCGTACGCTCTCTCTGTCTCCTTTCCCTTTATCTAAACCCCGAATGACTCTGACCACCGCTTCTCTTTCCCTCTCTTTTTCCCTGCCCCCCCCAAAAAAAAAAAAAACACCACCACCACCACCACCACCACCAACAACAACAACAACAGTTTGCCGAGCTCGTCCGAGCGATGGCCCCCTGCCAGGGAGGCGCGACCGCCGGAGCGGGCGGCGGCCCCTCCACCTCGGCCTCTGCCTCGGCCGCCGCCTCGCTGCTGCGAACCGACAAGACCTCGGTCGTCGCCGACGCGATCCGCCTGATCACCGCGCTGCGGGCGGAGAACGGCCAGCTCAAGCAGCTGAACAAGTTTATGGAACAGCGGCTCGCGAGCGTGGAGAGGGAGCGGGCAGAGCTGATGATGCGGGCCGCTTACGCGGCGGGGATCGCATCGAGCGGGGGAGCGGGAGCGGGAGGAGCGGGCAACGGCGGCGGGGGGGCTTCGTGCTCGGCCGCCCTTCCTCCGCTCCCTTCTTCCGACGCCGCGGCAGCCGCTGGCGGGCCCGGTCCGCCCCTCGACGCCGCCGCGGCCGTCGCCATGCTGCCTCCGCCGTGGCTGCCCTCTTCCGACCTCGACACGTCGCTCGACGGGTCCAAGAGGCCTCCCGCGGCGTGACGGAGCGAAGAGGGAGTGTGGTTAAAGTTTTTTTCTGTTTTTTTGTTTATCCTTCTTTTTCTTTTTTACATGCTGCCTTTTCTCTTTTTTTCCTGCTGCCTTTGTCGCTTTTCCCCGAATGTGATATATAAAACCAAAAAACTTGTTCCTTTTTTTCTGAACCTAGCATCGAGAGAGAGAGAAAGAGAGAGAGAGGGAGCACTTCCGCGTTGTATACAAAACTTTTCTTTTTTCTTTTTTTCAAAACCTTGACATCTCTCCTCTTTCTTTCTTCTTCTCCTTCGTCGCCGCCGCCGTCATCATTGCCGCAGCCGCGACCCGCCCCAGCTCCTCCGGGCAGACCAAGGGCGCGTAGTGTCCAGATCGAGCTCCCTTTGCTTCCTTTGGAAGCCTCACGGGGAGGACGACGACAACGGAGGAGCTGGAGGGAGCGGAAGAGGAAGAAGAAGCGGCAGCGGCTTCGGCGGCGGCTCCGGCGGCAGCGAGGGCCCCCGACCTCAGGAACGCGGTGACGCCCGACCGGGGCTCCGCGGAGTACGAGATGACGACGACCCGATCTCGCTCTTGCTGCCGTCCGAGCGCCCGGTATGTCTCGCGGGACGGCCCGCCGCCCGAGGAAGTCATGAGGCCCGAGGCGAGCGCGGCGAGCGCGCGGCCGCCGCAGCGAAAGACCAGCTGCTGCTCCCCTCCCCCTCCGTCGCCTCCCTCGCCTCCGCGTCCTCCACCTCCTCCTCCTCGTCGTCGTCGTCGTCCCCTTTGGGTCGTCGTCGTCGTCGTCCCCTCCTCGTCCTCCTCCTCCTCCTCGTCGTCGGCTTCGTCGTCCCCAGAGTCTTTTTTCAGCCCGTGCTCGACAAAGGCCCGCCTGCATCCTGGATGCCACCACTTGAAAGGAGGGGCGAACTCAAGCAGGCTCGACGCGTCCTCCCTCGAGCCGAACGAGAGCGCCGAGGCTGCGGCGGCGGCGGCGGCAAAGGAGGCGTTGTCCTTGGCCAGGTCTCGCTGCTTTCCTCCTCCTTCTCTGCCTCCTTCTTCTCCTGCTTCCTCCACGGCAGCAGCCGAGACGAGCGGGTAAAACGGCGGCTCGAACAAGAACAGCGACCCGAAGAGCCGCGGGGCGCGGGCGCAGGCCAGGGCCGCGACGCCGGCGCCGAGCGAGTGCGCCAGGACGTCGGGCGGCGGCGGCGGCGGCGACGGGCGAGAGGGAGAGGCAGAAAAGGAGCTCAGAGACTTGACCGCCGCCTCCAGGTCGGCCGCCAGCGTCTCCCAGAGCGCCTCCTTGGTCCAGGACAGCGCGGGAGAAGAGGAGGGGGTCTCCTCGTCGTCGTCTTCTTCGGTCGTCGTCGTGCTCTCTCCGTGGTGGCGGAGGTCGAGGAAGACGACGCGGCGGTAGCGGGGAGGAGCAGGACGAGGAGAGGGGGCCCCGTCGTCGGGGTCAAAGGCATCATTCTTCGACGCTTTGACGAAAGCTTCCGCCAGCGGCCTGTACGCCAGCGAGCACAGGCCGAGAGCGCTCAGCACGAGGAGGCTCTTGTCTCCTGGAGATTCCGCGAGCACGAGCTCGTGGGCCGCGAGGGAAATACCGGGAGCGACGGCGTGGAATGAGGTCGTCGTCGCCATTGAGGAAAGTGTAAAAAAAATCCGTTCCTCCAAACCCGCCGAAAACATCTTCACTTTCTTTCTCTCTGACTCGATGTGGCGCTCGCACGCCTCGCGGCTGCTGCTCCGCCTCGCGGCGCGGCAGGCAAATTTCGTACAGGAGCCGGGGGGCTTGCGCGCTGCCGCCACCACCAGCGCGAGCAGCAGCAGCAGCAGCAGCAGCAGCAGCTCCGCCCGCTCTCCCTGGACGTCGCAATCTCTCGGCACCGCCGGCGGCGACCTCCAACCGAAACCCAGATCCAACCTCGCCTCCCTCCTCGAGAGCCTCGGCCCTTCGCCTCCCTCCCCGACTCGAAGCGGCGGCGGCGGCGGCGGCGGCGGCGACCCGTCGTCCTCGCCGTCGCCGCTGACCGTCCAGGAGGAGGAGTGGGACGTCGTCCGGTTCTTCCCGGCCGGGATCGCGCCGCCCGCGGCCACGAGGGTCTCTGCGGCGCAGCTCGGGCTCGCCCCGCGCGACGCGAGCCTGCTGCGCCCGCCGCAGCACGGCGTGTTCTCCCCGCTCGCCGCCTCGGCCGCCGCGGCGGCGATGAACGGCGGCGGAGGGGGGAGCGGGGCCGCCGCCGCGGGGATCGGGGTCGAGCTCGGGGGCAGGGCGGCGGCGGCGGCGGCGGCGGGAGGAGACGGCGGCGGCGGGAAGGCGGCCGCGGCTCGGGCCTCGGCCGCCGCGGCCGGCCTCGGAGGCGCCCTCCCTTCGGCCTCGTCGGCCTCCTCCGTGCTCGCCGCACCCGTCGCGACGACGCAGAGGGCCACGCTGGCCCCGAGGGACACGATGGCGGTTCCGACGGTTCCGGCGTTCGCCGCCGGAGGGGAAGGGGGAGGCGGCGGAGGGACGGGGAGGCGAGAGGCCGCCGCCCGCGGCGACGGAGGGAGCCCGGCGAAACGGCCCCTCGACGTCGGCGGCACGGGCGACAACCCGGCCCGCAGCCGCAGGCTCATCCTGCTGCGCACCGAGGCCGTCCGCGCCGCCATCGGCGCCGACGAGGCGTGGGTGTTCCCCTGCCGGCGCGACGCGGACACGAGGAGCGCGCTCGCGGCCGTGCGGGCCGCGGCCGAGGCGAGCCCGGCGCCGCCGCGGGCGTGGTACGAGAGGCGCGGGCTGGAGCCCCCGCGGCCGGCGCCGCCGCTCTCCCCTTCCTCCCCTTCTCCCCTTCTCTCTTCCGCTCGAACGGACCGCCGCACCACGGCCCTCGCCTTCCCCCCCGGGAGGACCCCCCGCGCTTCCTTCTTCTCGGAAGAGGACGACGCCACAAACGTCGTCGCCGCCTCCTGCTCCCCCTCGCCCCCGCCCCTCCCCTTCGAGCTCGCGGTCCTCGAGGCGCTGCTGAGCGAGACCGTCCGCCAGTTCGAGCGCAGGCACCGCCAGCTGAGGCTGCTCGCCACGGGCGTCGAGGACGACATCGGGAGGACTCTCCGCAAGGCCGGCGGCGCCGGCGACGTCGCCTCCTCGAGCGAGCTGCAGCGGCTGCTGCCGATCGCCCGCGCCCTGACCGCGATGGCCCACGACGTAAGGGAGGCGAGGGCCGCCGTGGCCGAGGTCGCCGACTCCGACAGGCTGCTCGCCGCCGTGTGCCTGTCTGATGAGGTCGAGTCGTCGGGGGAGGAGAAAGGAGGGGGAGGAGTCGAGGAGGAGAGGAGGAGACTCTCGCCTTCGTCTTCGTCTTCCTCTTCCTCGCTTGCCGCGACGAGCGAGCACGCGCGCGCCGCGGCGGCGCTCTTCGAGTCCTATGAGCGGCAGCTTCAGTCGGTCGAGGGGGCACTGAGGGAGCTCGAAGAGGGGCTCGAGAGCGCTAGGAGCGTCTGGAACATGACGTAAGAAGAGGAGAGAGAGAGAGGGAGAGAGAGAGGCGAAGAAGCGTGAGAGCGAGGGAGGCGAAGAAGCGTGAGCGAGAGAGGTGAAGAAAGAAAAAAAAACGAAAATCCTTTCCCTCTCTCTCAAAACTCACAAAAAAAAACTCACAAAAAAACAGCCTCGCGGCGCAGCGAAACCGCATCATCAATCTCAACCTCCGCCTCACGGTGCTCACCTTCTCCACCGCGGTGGCCTGCGCCACCCCGGCCGCCTTCTTCGGCATGAACCTGCGCAGCGGCCTCGAGGACGTCCCGGGGCTCTTCTGGCCGATCCTGGGCTGGTCCGTCGCCGGCGCCGCCGCGCTGGGCCTCGGCGTCCACGCCCTGCTCCGCTGGTGGCCGGACGCGGCGCACAGGCGAAGGCTCGCGGACCTGGGCGCGCTGCGCGACCTCCTGATCCACCACCTCGACGACCTAGACGCGATCTCCGCCGCCGTCGTCCAGTCAAAGGGCGGCGGCGGGGGAGACGCCAAGCTGGGCAAGCAGGAGTTCGCCGCCGCCGTCGCGAGGGCCGGGGTGTGGATGCTGCCCGGGGAGGTCGACCTGCTGTTCCGGGTCTATGACGCCGACAGCAGCGGGTTCCTCGAGGTGAGCGAGGTGGTCGCGGCGCACGACAGGGCCGCCGCGAGGTAAAGCAGAGCGAGAGCGAGGAAGGAAGACGAGAGACAAGACGGCCCTTTTTGAGCGGCGTCTCTCTGGTTCCTTCTTTTTCTTTCTCTCTCTCCTTTCTCTCCCGTTTCTCTCGTGTGAGAGGTTGTAAAAAACGAAGCAGGGCATTCGCTTGTATAAGAACGAAGAAAGAGAATCGCGCACGCTCTTTCCAGAAAAGAGTATTTTTTACTTTTTTTTTTCTTCTTCGCTCTCTCTCTATGTCTTTCTTTCTCTTCCTCCTTCTTCTTCTCTGTCGGCAACGACAACGAACCAAATCATCTATCCCTTCAGGCACTCCAGAGCCAGCTCCCTCTCCTCCACCAGCTCGGCCCCGCTCGCAGCCACCTTCTCGCTCGTCTCCTCGCTCATCGCCAAACCTCGGACAATCTCCCACTCCCCGTCTCCCGCGCACCTCACGGGAAACGAAAAGACGACCCCCTCGGGCGCCCCCTCGTAGCCGCTGGTCCCGTCGGAGAACACGCCCATGCTCACGAAGGCCTCCTTGTCCTCGGAGTTCGTGCCCAGAGCCCAGTCCCGCATGTGGTCGACGGCGGCCGAGGCGGCCGACAGCGCCGACGAGGCGCCGCGCGCCGCGATGACGGCCGCGCCGCGCTGCTGCACGGTTTCAACAAACTCGCCGTCGAGCCACGCGTCGTCGCTGACCGCTTCCCTCGCCGGCAGGGTCTTCCCATCCATCGTCACGGTCGCGTGCGTGGCGTCGGGGACCTGCGAAGAGGAGTGGTTGCCCCAAATAATCACGTTGCGCACGTCCCTGGCCGAGACGGCGAAAGCGGTCGAGTTCGGATCTTTGGCCTTCGAGATCTTCTCCGCGATCTGTCCCT